>Ga0265338_10000083_pt1 | contig 175698 bp, 254 predicted proteins | sample 42126metaG_FD_193579 | JGI IMG/M metagenome (GOLD analysis project Ga0265338, IMG submission 193579) | Rhizosphere microbial communities from Carex aquatilis grown in University of Washington, Seatle, WA, United States - 4-21-26 metaG | ecosystem: Host-associated > Plants > Roots >... | reverse complement strand
AATTACGTTAAAACTTTTTTAAAGCTAAACGTTCGGTCATTAACATCTTATTGTATGTGTGATGAACCTCCGGTGTACGGACAGATTCATAAGTCAATTCATCGGGTTGGAGTTTTAAATCTTTTTTTACTTGGTCTTGTAGTTCTGTTAATGTCATTATGATTTAGGAAAATAACATCCAGGCCATGTTGTAGTTTCATCTGGTAAAGCCACATTTAATTCTATTGGACCAATAAAATATGAATCATCACGGCAAGAATTAATCGCAGCCTCTTCGGTTTCATGAATACCATTTAGGTCCCAACAAACTCCAGATATATTTTTATATTGATAACTACCTTTAAATTGTCCAACTACCCAAAGTTTTTTATTCATGTAAATATTTAGTCGGGTTCTGTTGTTTCATCATTTACATCTTCAAAATCATAATAATCATAGGCAAAAGTTACAGTACATTCTTGTGCTTCTGGAGAACTTGTATCTTGTGTTAGGTTAATGTCTGTCATATTGATAGGAAAGGCATTTCTAAAATAAAATACTACATTGGGTACAGATTCATTTGTTAGAATGGTTAATTGAGCATCAGAAACCAAACCACCTTCAGGCCCAGGTTGTAGTTGTTCAACCTTAATTTCCTGGTAATCCTTACTACTTTTAACCATAGCCATCATTCGCATCCAATTATGCAATTCACTCCAATTATTCAAATCTTCATCAACTAAAAAGGTAACTTGTAAATCTCCATATTCTATATTAAGGCCACTGCGTTTTAGAGGATTTAAACTAGTGAGTTGTTTCCAATTTGGTAATGAAATGCCTGGAATATTCACAGCTTTAGCTGATAACGATAATTCAGGTAATTTAGTAATAAAGAATGAAAATTTATTTGGAAGAAGGAAGTTTACATTCTTCTGCTGCCGATTATATGCGCCGTAATTCTGTGATTCGCCTGAGATAGTTTGTGGCATACAAATATTTATACCCAATAAAAAAGGGCAGCCAAAAATGGCTGCCCTCTGAGTTTATTACTTTTTAGTTATCGATTATAGTAGGTTGATAACTTTCATGAGTCTATAATAGGCTGAACTATTTGCTTGAAGATTAGCATTAGCATCTGACCAGAATGGGTTTGGAGCAACGGCATACCGTGTCTTAAACGCAATCTTGGGTTGGAAGCTATGTGGATCCTGGGCTCTGAACAATTGTAGAGGAACATAAGGACAATAGAACAAGCCGGCATCGTAGGCATTAGCACCTTTATAACCAACTAGTAAGAATTCCTCATTTGCTCCGCCATTGCCGAAGTAAGGATCGATATACACACGATAACGGCCATTTAACACACCAGCAAAGGTATTACCAGTATCGTCAACAGTTAGGTCAGATTGGATAGCAGGTGTATAGTCTAATTTTCCCGCCATTACTAGAGCACTAGCAACGTCCGAAGAACAGATAATAACGTTCCCACGTCCACGTCGAGTAGCCTTCGCGATAGCATTGGCTTCACGTTCAACTTGGAACATCAAACCTTTGAACTTCTCAACAGACCAACGACCATTAGCATCAACATCCAAGTCAAATATACCAGGATTAGTTGTTTGAGCGGCACCAGGGACGGCGATGTAGTAGATAGTACGGATAATTTCCCGGTTGATTTCGGTTAAGATTTCAGCAGAAAGAATATTAGCCAACTCGGTCTCAGCATCTAATCCGTGGATAGCTTTCAAATCTTGCGCAACTTCTACCGAATACTCAGCTTTTAATGCGCGGGTCTTTGCTTCAACAGAAATCTTATCAATGCTGAATGCCATTTGATTGAAATCTGCTCCAACGCCATCGCCCAAAGCTTCAGCTTGTGAAGTAGTCATTGGACGTCCAGTTGTATAACCAGAAGCTGTTGGTGGGAAACCAGTAGTTACGGGATCAGTACCTGCATGCGCAGTGCCATTAGCGAAAGTCTGGACGGCACCAGTTGCTCCAACACCCCAGGTTTGACCATAAGGACCATTAGGATCTTGCCCAGAAAAAGCTGTGTTAGCTTCATTGAACAATGCTTCTGTTCCTTGTTTGCTTGTATAACGCGATTTCATCGCAAATATTAAGCCAGTTGGTCCAACCATTGGTTGAACACCACAAACGTCATAAGCGATTAAATTGGGCATTGCCCGGCGAACTAGCGAAATTAAAATTGGATCGAAATTTGCGATTCCGGCGCCGGTACTAAGTGTAGGAGCGGACTCAGATAAGATTTGGTGAGTTTTTTCAAACTCAATTTGCTGATTTTCCATAACCGTTGCGACAACACGTCGTTTTAGGTTACTTTTAATCGCTCCACAACTCTCATCATCGAGAATATCCTTCCACTTTTTTACCAGTTGATCTGTTGTTACTTCAGGTCTCATTTAGTATAAATCTCCTTAATTTCTTTTAAACGGATAACTCTTCTTATGGAGTTATTTATGTTTCCTTATTTTTTTAACCATTCTTATTCATCCGAGCTAAGAATTCTTTAACTTTATCAACGCGTTCACCAGAACCGGGTTCAGGACTCTGTTCTAAGGTTTGCTCTGATAATGTTTGCTTAGATGTACTTTGTTTTTGAGTTCCTTCTACACTTTCTTTCAAAGTAACTAATGCAGTTTCAAATTGCTTTGCATTCTTATAGTCAACATTTTCCGAAAGATTTCTCAATTTTTCAATTTTGGTAGCGACCATACCACGTGTCATCTTTTCGAATACTTCTGTACGTTCATGAAGTTTCACGGATTGCTGTAACTGCACATTCGTATCAATTTGTTCATTAAGTTTCTTTTCAAGAGTATTGATGCGATTTGCCATTTCAGCAACAACATCAACTTTTTCTTGTGGTAACTCAATGTAATGTTCTTCGAAAAGATTCTTTAAACCACCAATAAATTCTTCAACTAATTCGGATTTAATGGCGCGTTCCAAAGGAACTTCATTTTCTTTTACCCAATGTTCAACTACTAGGTCTAAATGGCCACTTATCGAATTAGATAATTCTTCCCGAATTTCTTCCACACGTTCATTAAGTTTCTTGGTATATCTGCCATTTAAAGTCTTGCGATAATCTTTAATTCTTTGAGAAAGAGTAGCTTCAAAAATTGTGGCAGTTTTTTCTTTCAAAACTTCTGAAATTGTTTCACCGGCAAAAAGAGCCGCAGTTGCTTCTTTTACAATCTTTTTGTCGTCTTTATCATCATCAGGTTCTTTTTCTTCTTTTACGCCAAGTTTTTCTTTAGTTTTGCTACCTTCTTCATGATCAAATTCTTCCTTGATTTTATCAGCTTTTTCACCAGAACCGGAACGTTTTAGAGTTTTAGCAGCTTCAGTTCCCGATTCTTCCTTTAGCCGTTTAGATTCCTCTTCCTCTTCCTTCAGTTTCTTGGCTTCTTCTTCCTCTTCGTGAAGTTTTTTCTCTTCTTCCTCTTCCTTCAGTTTCTTGGCTTCTTCCTCTTCTTCATGAAGCTTTTTCTTTTTCATGAATGGTGGAAGTTTTTTCTCTTCTTCCTCTTCCTTTAGTTTCTTGGCTTCTTCCTCTTCTTCATGAAGACCATAAACTTTAGGTGTTGGAGGTAAACTATTTTTACCGGGACTATTAGATGTGCCTAAACCATCTTTTTGGGCACGAGGCAAATCAGAATTAGTAGGTATGTGTCCTGTAGGACCTTCAGTAGCACTAACAGCGGGAGTGGTTTTTAAAGTCTTATCAGCACCAGCTTTAATTGGTCGTGTCGCATCGATTTTTCCTGTACCATCTAAAGATGTAGTAACTTCTTCACCAGGTTCGGGGCAAACGTGCGTGGGACTTTTAGTACCATACCCTTCCTCGTGTTCTTCATTTAGTACAGTATTTCCGTTGCGGAGGATCTTTTCTAATTTTTTTTGAAAAGAAAGGTTCATATTTCTCCTTAAAATTATTCTATATTCCTATTTAGTGGTTTTATAATTTGAAACTTCTATCTAATTCCACTAAAAAATCTCGATAAGCTGTTATTTCTGTTTCATGCAAACTACTAATTGAGGCAGATTTAATAGCTCTCTTCCATTTATCCAAATTCGCTTCTTGAATCAATCCATCCGCGAAAAGGTATTCTCTATTTTCCATAATACCACGGACAAATGCATCCGGGGCTGATGGATCCATAACTATGTCGGCTGCCGTTGAGATACGGAAATCTGATTGTACCAAATCAACACCATTAACGCGTCTCAGTGTACCAATTGCACGAGATGAAACCCCAAATTGTATATCCTCATCTAGAAAATTTTGAACAATTTTTCCAAATGGGGAATTAGAAATTCGTGCTCTGCCGATATAATTATTTTTATCCTGAATTAATGATACAATTTTGTGTGAAATTCTCTCAGGATTAATTGTAGGTCCTTCTGGATGCCCTAATTCTCCAACAGCACGATTTTTTCCAATCATCTCATTAATATACCGATTAACTTCTGGTTCCATAACAGAAGCTGTGTATTTACGGTTATTCTTATTTTTGATTTCTTGTTGTAAGAATACACCTTCGATCATATGATATTTTTTTCCATTTAACTCTTCAGTTAAAAATGTAAAATCATCACACGATTCGATTAATATTTCCGATTCTATACCGTTGAATGTAGACATATTACTTACCAAAGAGCAACAATTCCTGTTGCGCTTGTTCCTGATGCATAAATGCGTGTGACTGTTACTGGATACACAAAACCAGCAATGCAAGTTAATGTGACACCTGTTTCATAAAAGGTATTCACTTTAACCGTACCATCGGCACCAACAACGAACGCCGTTGCTCTGATAGGTAAATCAACTGTATTACTTGTAGAAACTGCGGCAGCATGATAGTATTGGTTCATTATTTTTCCGCCTTAGGTTTTTTAGTTCCCACCTTTTTCATTTTTTCTTTTAAAGCTTTTCTCTGATCGGCTTTAAAAATGGTCTTTTCATCAGCTTCTTTAATGGGAAACACTTTTGCGGCAACTTGTTTTTTCTTTTCTTCTAACAACACACCAGCCCTAGTATAAAGCGTTTTTTCCAATAACTCATGAGCTACTAATAATTGTTTGTTTTCTATAGCTTTTATAATATTTTTTAATGGCATTTATAACTCCAATTATTATTTATTGATTTACCACTTTTTGGCAAAAATCTGCGGCTTTCATGAAACTCATTTTATCTCTGGTAATAACATCTAAGAAAGCACTTTTATTTTCTGGAGTTAATTGATTTAAAACTGGTTCGATACGATTTTCCCAAAATCCTTCTTTGATTATCATACTTTGACCATTTTTAAATGTTAGTGTGGCAGATTCATAACGAACACGTTTGTTGGTGTCTTCATCATCACGTAATCCACGCTTGTCATCTTCATCGTTAGAAGATGTGCTAGCTACCATTGTTTCTGTTTTAGTAGTTTCTAAAAAGGTATCGAAATATTCGTGGATAGATTCTTCATTCACATTATATTGTTTGGCGGCCATATGAATTGTATTTTCTAATTCTAAACCACCATCAAGAACACTCTCCACACAATAATCTATCGCCTCTTTAATTTTAGGCTCATAACTCTCATATGGGTCTTCTTTTTTAACTTTAGTTGATTCAAAAAGTTTATTGCCAAGGTTACGCTTTTTGGAATTAATAGCATCAACTAGTTTATTGTTTAATAGCGTCTTGACACTTTTAACCAATAAACCAGGATTTTGCGATTCACAAGCTAAAACCGCATTAACTACGTGTTTGTTTGTAGGCATTACTTTTTATCTCCCGTAGATTTCTTTTTTGGTGCTGCTGGTGATTTGGGTTCGGGCTCATCAAAAAATGCTCCAGATTCTAATGCAGCATCCTTTTCTTTTTGTTTTTCAATTTCCGGAGCTTCTTTTGCCATTTGTTCTGTCATCAATTCAATTTCTTCAACTGATTGACGTAGAACATTTTTCTTTAAAAATTCCATAGAAAAATAACGCCCAATGATTGGACCAGGATCAATTAATTGCAACAGTTGAATCCGTGTTGTTAATATTTCCTGTTCTTTTGCTTCGGTAAAAACTGAATCTTTGGTATAATCAAAATTTATCGATTCTCTGAATTTTTCCCAATCATCAAGGACTATAATCTCTTTTAGTATTAATTGGATTTTTAATACTTCTTTGAATAGGTGGTCAAATCTTTTACGTAACTTATTAATAAATCTGGAGAATTTAATTTCATCCCGCGAAATTTCAGCTTCTCGTCCCATACCCAAACCACCTTCAGATTTTAATCTGGAAGTTGGTACATGTAGAGCTTTGTACAACCGTTCTTGGAAGTACATAATATCTTCTATTTGCCCTAAGTTTGTTCCGGCTGGAAGTGTAGTAACTTCAGTTCCGCGTCCACCTTCTCTTCTAGGTAAGAAAAAATCTTCTTGCATAGAAAGGAATTTTTTATCATCCCGTACTTCACCCGTATTTGAATCATAAACTAATTTATTTCTAAAATCGTTCATGATTACTTTGATGTACTGCTCCGCACGTTCGGTAGGCATATTACCAACATCAATGTAAAATACACGACGTTCAGCGGCTCGGCTAAGACGATAAATTACGTGAGCATCTTCCATAGCACGTAATTGGTTAAGAGGTTTGATAGCTTTGTGTAAATAACTAACAACCATATTTCGAGTACTATCAATTTGACCGGAATGTACGTAACAAATCGAATCTGGTGCAATTTTAACACCTACGGCAGTTGTGGATTCGACATTTACAATACCACGTTCATTATAGAGATAATATTCTAAAATAGAATCAATAACCTCAACACCACCCTCACCCAGTTTTTTTTTGATCTCTCGTATTTTTCGGACTCTACGGGGATCTAGATAGCGCAATTCTTTAATTCCATCAATGGTAGATTCTTGATTTACCATAATATGGTAGAATAATCTTCCATCAACATACCAACGTCGAAAAATTTCCATTCCATCTTCATTGAAATTTAAAAGACGTAGGATTTCATCAAAAGATTCTCGTACCTTTTCTTTAATTGAATCTGGTTGCTCCAGTTTATCAAGGTTGATTTGGACAGCAGGTTTATTATCTTCTTGTACAATGGCATCAGTAATAATATCTTCAATCGCCTGTTCACATTCAGGCTGCATGGCCATATCACGATAACGTGTGATAAGTTCGGCTTCATTTTTTGCCGTGCCTTCTAGGTCGACGTAGGTCCCGTAAATACCACCGGAAGCAATCTGCGATGCTCCATCCAAATTTGGAGGTATTGCAAATGATTTAAATTTCTGTACCGGACTGCGGTCACCTACCTGGAAGCCTAAAAGTTTAAACGCTTCTATTAAATAATTTTTATTTGCCATGTCTTAGAATCCTATTTGGGCGAGAATATTGTTCCCGCCCAAATATTTATATCAATCTTCCCATTAAGGAACTAATGGAAAAGAAGTAACGCCATCTGTAGTTGGACCCGTAGGACCAATAGAATTCCACCATTGGTATCTTAAAGTTACTTGGAACTTCTCAATAGTGTTATTTGTTCCCCAATCTAACTCAATGGCTCCCACTTCAGTTGGGAAAAAGCTAGTCATCTTGTATTGTTTAATTGGAGGTAGATCCAATTTAGAAAATTGTTGGATAAAACCGTCTGTTGTGTAACCAGCGGGTGCAGCAGCTAAAGGATCACGGATATTTGCTTCGTGTTCATTTAACGCACTCATCCAACGTTCGAAAGCATCGTGTATTGCGAAATTTTCATCATTCATAATGGTTATTGTCCAAGGATCAAAAACACGATCCCCAGGATAATAAAGTTTACGACCCATATATGAGACTTCAATTTCACCAAGTTCATCTTTTGGTATAGAGGTTGATTCTGCCATAAACGAAACAAGTGCATTGGCAACACCAGCTACAGCCAAAATAGGAAATACCATACTAACTTGAAAAAGGTTTGGACGTGCACCGCTACCAATTAGCTGTGCACGGAATCCTGTAATACTTCTAGGCATCTATTAATCTCCTACTACTAAAATTGACCAACAATTTCATTAAAATCAACACCTGTACGAGTTGCAATGAAATTCAATTGAATAAAATTGATTGATTGTGCTGGTGCCAAATAAATATCACCTTCAAATTGATGAAGGTCAATCATTTGGGATGAATTGTTTGTTGCATCACAAACAATCTTGTAATTTGTTAATCCACGTCTTCCTTGAATATCTCGTAAGAATGGATCTATCAAACCACGGAATTGTGTTCTAGTGATATCATCATTGAATTCAAACAAAACATATTTTGCGGCGCGCGCAATAGCTTGTTCAATCACAATGAACAAACGGCGAACATTGATTCTGTCGAAGGCGCTTGGTTTCGCTTGCAAGGTCTTGTCACCAAACAATACAGCACCTTGTCCCGGGAAGGCAACAATAGGATTTACACCGGCTTGATATAATACATCACGATAAGCTTGTCTAGGATTCCAAGCAAGGCTAGTAACACCTTTAACATTACCACGATTTAACCCAGCAGGAGAAAACCAAGGATCACGAGTATAATCGGTGCGAACACATAAACCAGCCATGTCACCATTAGCTGGAATATAACGATACACATCATTATACTTATCGTATTTTTGGAGCCAATTGTTATCCATAAATGCATAGCTTGAACTTGCGTATACATTACGGTCATTTACCACATCTGTAACTTCGTTACCCGCATTGTTAACAACTGAGGATTCTAATGGTGATAAGAAAGTTACATTATCTTTTCGAAATTCGGAAATATTTTGAATACAATATTCCACAACTGTGGGACTGTGATCGGCAGTGATTAATAACGCAAAACTGAATTGTTCGTCTAGATACTGATCATATCCCAAAATGATCTCCCCATCTGTAACTTCGTTGTTGGCTAATACACCACCTTCCAGAAGAACAGAATAAACAGCGGGATCAAATCCACCAGCAAGTGGTGTAGTTGATTGGGCGGCGACAACACTTCCACCCGCACCATCAAGAACGGCAGTTACTAATGCGACAGCGGAAGGACTAGCAGCAATACCTGCTTGAACTTGTGCGGCAGTTGTTGTTAACGCACTGGCGGCCCGAGCCAAATTTACAGTGATTGCATTTCCTACTACAACCACACTAAAAGATGCTGATACACCACCTGGGTCAACATATGTGATTGTGATAAGATTTCCATTAGCTCCCGCAGTTTTGGTTGTATAAGTTACACCAGTTCCCGAACCAGGTTGAACATTTAATGAAGCAAAATCTCCTCCACCATTGATACCACCAGCTAAATGAGTTGTGCCCACAGCCGTTACAAGGTCTGCACCATTTCCACCAGTTACGAATTCTGTAGATACTAATGCAGCAGCAGGAGCATATGCACGAATGGCTGCCAATACATCGGCAGCAGTTGAATCAATCGCACCGGATGCATATCCTAAGGTAACAGTAATAGCTGTCCCAGCAACACCAACCGAGATTGAATGATCTGCACCTGGATTAGTATAATTGATTGTGATAGCATTACCACTAGTTCCTGGAACTTTAGAAGCATAACGAATACCGGCATTACTAGACAATACATTCAAAAAAGCTGCCGCTCCATTTACATAAAAACCATCAAATATGGTATTTTTTGCTATCGTGCCCCAATTGAAAACTGTCGTTGGATAATTCATCCAAAGGATCCAATTGGATTTTGTCTTTAAAACTTGGGGGTAAAAGATACTAGTACCCTGGGCATTCTTTGCATCGGATGCTTTAGAAACGAATGCAAACTTTTCAATTACATCACCAGCAGTTCCTGTTATGATACCAACCGTATCAACTACAACAATATGAAGTTCATCATTACTTCCGCCCAAATTGGCAGTATAATCAGAAGTCCCTGGAGCACCAGTGAACTGGTTCTTATAAGGCCATGTTGCATATTGATTGGGATCGTCACAAATGAATACTTCTATACCATTTCCTAATATACCCGCATATTTGGCTGCAAACTGACCAACACCGGGTGTACCGCCATAATAATTGAATTCGTAATCAGTATCATTTTTGATTTGAACACCAATACGAGGTGTTAACACAGCCAATTGTGTGATTGAATCTCCACCGTTTGGTGTTACTGTGATTGATGGAGGATTTTCTACAGAATAACCAGAACCAGGATTAGTAATAGTTACTGAAACGATTTCTCCACCAGCAACAGCCGCTGTTGCTGTTGCAGAACCACTCGAAAAAGACAATGTAGGAACGTGTACGTAACCAGTTCCTGAGGTTGTAACTGTAATAAATGTAACACCATCGTTAATTTCTGCCGCATTACGCGCATTAGCAGGCAACACACGAACAACATTTAAGTTGTTTCCATATTGCAAGAAACTTGCTGCGGAAAAGAAAACGCTGGCGGTATCATTATCAGGTTTACCGAATGTATTTACTAAAGTAATTTCACTATCTACTAACGTTTTAACATCGGCTGGTCCCCATGTTAGCGGTCCAGCAATAACACCACCAGTAGTGGCTACACTAGTTACTACGGTAGATAGATCAATTTCTGAGGTCTGTACCCCCGGGCTCAATAATTGAAATGCCATCTATGTATCTCCTTATTTTCTATAATCTTGACGATTATTTTTTAATTATCACTTCGAAAGATATTTATTGTTTTTGAAGTTTTAACCCCAACCAACTTTTTCCAAACGTTTCAAACGGTCCATGTCAATCGAAGCTCTATATCTTTCTTGCTCTGCAAATTTTTCCCAAACATCACTCTGAGCACTTTTCCAAATATCTTTTTCAGTAAAAATAACTTCTTCAACATCCTGATGAGTTTCTATCCATCCATATGGGGTTAAATCATGATCAAAATTTGGAGCATATGTATCTCGTAAATCTTCTCGTACTGCCGCGTCCACCATGTCTCTAAAATGTTTTTGTGTCGTTAACCAACAAAAGGAAACAAGACACATTACAAGATCATCATGATGGCCTTCTGAAGCTTGATATTTATCTCCTTTTAATTCAAAGGCCTGTAATTCCAATTTAATATCATTATCGTGTATTAATAATCTTTGTGTTTCCACCAAAGTTTTTAAATTCGCACATCCTACACGGCGAACAGGAGTACTCATTTTAACGCCACGCTGAACATTTTTTCCTGTATTACCAAAACCTGTAGCAAGAATCTGACCTGAACGTCCTTTTGTTGCAACGTAAAGAATATTTGGGTATTCATGAATATGATGAAGGTCATCAGCAACTTGATAACCAGGACCATCCATTTCAATTAAAATAAAAGCATTATTATATCGTTTTGCCACAGGAACAATAGCATCGGCATACAACACGGGAGGAATAGTATTACTCCGATATTTAGCAACAACCTCATATGGAGAATTAGTTACATCAATAACGGCAAATGCAGAATAATCTAATTGCTTACCTCTTGCCGTATCAACTGCAATGACATAAATTTTCGGTTCATTTTGAGTACGTTCGGGATCTTTATATACATCTAAACCATTTTGAGAATATTTTGGTGGAAAAACTGGCATTATTTTCAAAATTCTACCACTAATTAATGTAGCACCAGATCCTAAGAATTCACAACCAAATTCTTGGTCAAAACGGTCCTGGCCGATGATTGAAATTGTTTTCTTTGCCCATTCTGGATCTTCTCTACCAGGAACTTCAGTGTAATGCACTTCGAGTGGAATAAATTGATTCCAATCTTTATGCGAATTTTCCAGATTTGCTTTTTGCCATAATTCATAAAAAAGATTCATTCCATTTGGAGTAGAAACAATAATAACTTTAGATGTTTTCCCCTGTGAAATAACAGGATATGTAGAAGTCCAAAATTTATCAGCTAATTTTGGATCAATGTGCGCAAATTCGTCTAAGAAAATGATATTGAATGTTTGACCGCGGACAGATGCGCCTGATGTTGCGTGAGCAGAAATAACGCATCCATTTTCGAGTTCAATTCTAGTTTTATTCCATACCTTAACACCTTGTTGAAGCCACATAGGCAACAATTCAAATGCGAGTTGGAGCCTTGAAAGCAATTCAACAGCAGTATCTCTTTTATTAGCAAGTATACCAATCTTCTTATGTTTATTAAAAAGAAGATAATGCAAGAAGTATGCAATCATAGTGGTACTTTTACCACTCTGCCTAGGCATTACTGTGATTACGAAACGATTTCCATGTACCGTTTTAATTAAATTTGCCTGGAATTTCCATAATTTAAAATCAGTTACACCTTCGTCGATTGTAACGACCTGTATATATTTTGTGATAAAGTAAACTGGATCCTCGGCGCATTTATGGAATTCCGTAAAACGCTGATTGGTCCATTGAACCTTAACATTCTGATCTTTTAAAGATGGATTACCAAGATAAGAACTCATATTATCCTATAACAACGAAGTACCAAATATAGGTTGTTGTTGCTCCTAAAGCCACAGCATTTGAAGTTAAACTAAATCCACCAGTACCCAAACTCGTAACGAATGCGGCATTTGTTGTTAATGCAGCCGTAGCAGCATTTCCGGGGGTCAATATTACGGAATTTGGTGCCGAGGCCAAAGCTGAATTGAAAGTTATAGTAACAATTGTTGATGCTGTAGCTGGTGCAGAACCTGTTGTTACTGTAATTGATCCTGCCATATCTGTTCCTGTTATAGATGAAGAAGGGCCCGTACCCGCTCCGGCGCCTAAGGATCTTGTTGGTGTCGATCCTCCCGCCAAAATTCTACAGGTTATACGTCTAGAAGAAAAATCACCATTTCCATCTCGCTCGACAATAGTACTCACAGTATTTACACTGGTAGCTGCTAATGTTTCTGCGGCAGCAGTTGCAATATTACTAGCAGATACTCCACCCACTGTAGCAACTGTTGGGTTAGGAAAAGAACCTGTTAAATCTCCACTTGCAGTTCCGAAAGTAACCAAAATACCAGATGCCGATGTAATTCTTCCTTTAGCATCAACAGCAAAGGATCCTACGTGAGTGGCATCTCCATAAGTTCCGGCTGCAACACCACTAGGTGCTAAAGTAGGATTTGGATACGATCCTGCTAAATCTCCTCCAGCAGAACCACCGGGTGCTGCTCCTGTAATTGTAACACCAGATGCCGTTGTAATTCTGCCTTTGGCATCAACAGTGAAAGAACCTACATGGGTAGAATCTCCATAAGTTCCGGCTGCAACACCACTAGGTGCTAAAGTAGGATTTGGTAAATTATTAGTAAGATCTCCACCTAAATTAACAGATGTGCTTATAACAGCAACATCGATATTAGTAAAATCAGAGTCAGCCGAATTTCTTATTTGCAAAGCGGTCCCAACATCTTTTATTTTTGGTCCACCCGTGCCAATTTGAAATGTCGCGTTATTTGTTCCCGTATCCGTATTTTGTGCATGTGAATTTGCCACAGCATTAACAATAGCAGTAGAAGAAACGGCACCGCTTCCAACAAATGCTACTTGTGGATTAGGTAAAGACCCACTTAAATCTCCACCCACTATTTTACCGGGCACATTAGACAAACTCGCGCCTAAAGCATTTTCAATCGCTTTAATTTCCGAAGTTATTTGGTTGATATCATACGCGAAAATGTATTGATATCCAACAATACCACTATTATGTCCTGCTGGAGTACCAATAAAACCCCGTTGACAATTAGTAATGTTAATTCCAACAATAGGTCCTTCAGCCAAAATAACTTCATTTTCGAGAGCAATTAGACAAGGAAGTGTAAAAACTGAATTTGTGACAAAGGGAATACTTTGTACTGAATTATTGATAGTAGATGCTAGTGGAGAAAATGCATTGTCACTCGTAACATGCAAAATTAAGTCCGTGGCAACACTAGTCGGAAATACTGCTGTATTTGGGTTCATATTAATTACCGTGTTCTTTTTCTGTTAAAACTTCCTGTTTTTTCCGCTTTAATTCATTCATAATATCGAGCATATCTAAAGTACTACCTTCAAATACCATGGTATTGTTGGTCACATCATTTGCATGTTCTATATTTACGGGTGTGGAATTATTTTCTGATCCCGCGCCAATAGATTTCTTTTCAACGTCACGAATATCCTTTTGTAAGGTCATCAATTCTCTTGTTCCCTCAAAAAGAGTCTTTAAAAGATTACCAGCAACTTCGTAAGTTCTAGCAGAATCACTATCATTTGCTAAACCTGCAATACCATCCAATAAAGTATTACCTTGTGCCAACAAATTATATAAATTCGTTCGGGCAAAATCATAATCATCTCTAACATCTTTAGAAATTTTCGGTGCTTCTTGAACAATTACTTCCGGAGATATCACCGCAGGTACGAGAGAATTTTGTTCCTCTATAGGAATAAGAGAATTAATTTCTTCCTGTGCTATATCTAATGCGCTACTAATTTTCTGCGCTACTGGTTTTTTAGGAGGTCTTCCTCTTTTTCCTTGTGCCATGTAAATTATTTATGCTTCCGTAATTATGATATCATAGGGTTCATCAATATTAGCTGTATTTGGACTGGCAACTACGGTAACTATAGTATCACCAATACCATCTGTAATTGTAGCTTGTGTGACGACTGGTTTTTCTTTAATGGGAGGATAAATGTGTCCCTGGGCTTCAAAATTAAATTGCCATTCAATGACACGTTTATCTAAAAAAGAACCATCGTATGAATCGGTATGTGAATGACTCGTTAAAGTAAAAATAATATCGCGTTTCAAATTCATTTCTGGAATATCAATGATTGGTACTACATAATCTGGTCTGAAAAATGATAAAACTTGTTCTACAATAGCATAAGCATCACCTAATGTGCGTGTTTGTAAATAAAGAGAAAAAACGTATATGTACGGAACAGGATTTAACTGTACTCTCGCAGATGGTCCATTTCCAGATGGAGCAACACGGTAATTAACAGTATTTAATTTACGATGGGAATCATAGCGCATATCAACAAGATCATATCCCATTCTAGGAAGTACAATTTGAACGTGTCTTTGCCGTGATTCATCTCCAGCATTTGGATCTTCCAAATCACGAACAACCCATTTCTCTTTGGCCGCTTGAGATATTGGTACCTTAATACTTTTTATCGCTGAAGTTTCTGGATCAAACCGTTGGAGCGTGATATTCTCAAACATATACCCAAATGCGGTAGTTATTTTTTCGATTGTATGAAAATTGAAGGGAGGATTTCCTAACATATATGTCCTTTAGAATGGGGAATTTGGATCCAAATTTAAAAAGTTTTCTATTTTTCTATCAATTACTTGATTATCAGCAAGTGGATCATTATTAATACTTCCATCATTTTCTAATTCGGCCGCAATATCATCGATATCAGAAACACCCGTGGCAAATTCTTCATGTGAAAACCGGAATTTCTCGCAAGTTAATTTCCAAACATATATTTTTCCTAATTGGTAAAATACTTCTTCATGCTCGGCAAATAAAATCTCAAAAATATCACCTGTAAGAGGAAGATAGATTAAATCACCTTCTTTAGGACGCACTTGTTGCATTACTTTCCAATGTACCGTATCAGTTGGTGGAGCAATATTTGTTCCGGATATAATCGTTGTTATTTGTCCTGTTGCGGTATTTAAAGGATCCGTATTTGTATCATTAATAATCTCATTAGACTGAAATGCGCCAACCATATTTGTTAAGATTAAAATTTTCGTTGTGGGGTCAAAACTATTAACCATACCAGTTGCTCCACTGGTAACACCCATTACGGGGTCATATAGGTTAAAAGAACCAGTTACATTCGTTAATTGCAACGAAAATGAAACTACTGGGGAAATATTAATGTAAACCGTACCATGATAATGAACGGCATCATTAATCGCATACGAATTTGTTTCTTTCCAAAAATCTCGCCAATTTAATCCCAAAATTACTTCATCAAACCGGCGTTTTGCTATAATAAATGTTGCCTGTTTATCGATATTTAAACCCAGTTTATTTAAGAAATTTTTATCACCCATAAAGCCATCAACATTTTCAAAATAGCTTTCGATAATAAAAGCATCTCTAAAGGCTTTTTGCACGTCTTCACCCAATAGAGCATCATAATCTACTATAGTCTTAGGGCAAAAAGTTACATCCATACCATATATTTGGATAGATTCGATAATTAATCTTTCCACAAGATCTTGCTCGGTATATCGGGTTGTGAAGTTAAAATTAGAATTTAGCATACTTTCTATCCATATTTAGTACTTGACATTTTCTTTAAAATGTGTCAAACTGTAGTAGTACTAAAATGTCACGCCAACAACGACACAGAAAAGCAAAACTTCTTCGAAAGAAAAATACCATAAAACTACCAAAGAACGAGAATAAAATTATGACAACGTTTGCAGAAAAACTTTTACTTGAACAGGTTGCCGCATTATATGCTACGTATGATCCGGATGAACTCACTGAGGAACAGATTAATTCTTTTAATGAAAAATTAGATTCTCTGTTATTTCAGCATGATGTTTCTCTAGAACGGTATCATGACCTTCTTTTATATGAAATTGAGAAAAAATTGGAACTGGAATGAATATGGTAAAATTTAAACCAACGGTTTTGTCTTTTATTATTCTCGCAATAATTGCCGTCGCTTTTTCATTTTGTTTGCATGGCCCAGTTTGGGCTTTTTTGGGTGCATTTCTCTCATCGTCATTCATGTGGTATACATTAGGTAAATCTTCTGTTTATCTAAAATATGAAGACCAGAAAAATTATATAGAAATTCTCACCCAAGCCAAACAATTGGAAGAAATTGGAACATCTCCTTCTGTTTCTTTATTTCCAGAAATTCAGGCCGAATTAATTGATTTGGCCTGCCAGAAATATAAGAGTATTGGCCTTGATGAAGATGCGGAAAGATTATTTTTGTCGTTTTCGGGCAAAATGATATGACTTCCAAAATAATTTCAACCACAGTAAAAGAAACTCCTTTTCTCAAAACCACAACAATTAAAAAAGAACATGAATGTTGGTGTTTTGAAGAGTATAACCCACTCATCAAGTATGGTAGTCACGTTTTACAGGATCACAATAACTGTATGTGTTCAGAGAAGTATGACATATTCGCCAAGAAATATCCCGATTTAAATTCAGTTGCAATTCAAAAACTTTTCTTTGCTCAAACCGATTTTGGTCCTTGCGTGAAATGTAAAGGTACGGGACTACAAATTAGTACGTATATTACCAAAAACAAAAAATATCTTTGTATAAATGGTCCCCTTCAAGGTAAGCGTTTCACCACAAACGATATTGAAGCTACCGAATACGAATATCAAATATTTAATAATGGCAGTTCTGGATCTAAAAATTTCGCAGCTATTTGGGTTTATTGTGAATCTTTACTTGAGCCAGGTGATCCACAATCTTCCATCAAATAATTTAATTATTCTATAAGGTGAGTTTGGTTCAAATAAATCAGGTCGTAATTGACGAATTTTTTCAATCGAATTCTTTGGCAAGAATGAAATACCCCAATGAATCCATAATGGCAAATAAAAATGTTTGACATTGTTTCCCATACACACATCCAAATACAAAAGGGCTACCAGATTTCTCCAGTAGCCCTTGTAGTTTTTTCTCTAAACTAGAGTTTAGTCAGGTACGTACACGTTTGTTCCTAATGTGATGCTACCAGTTCCCCATGTGGGAGTGAAAATACTGCTTAAACTTTCCACGACTGGGCTACCACTATCGGTCCATGTTACGCCAGCAGCACCTGCACTGGTAAATACAGTAGCCGCATCAGTCTTAGCATGCGCAACTGTATCGTAATCATTTAACCATACATTTTTTGGAGATGCTTCGGAAACACCAACCACTCTCAAAATTAATTGATATGGATAATTTCCTGTTACTCCACTACCATCGCCTTTAAGGCCGTACGCTTTAATATGAAACTGAAACATATTTTAGATCCTTTCTAAATTGTTGTTAAAGCCTCATATTACTGAGGACTTCATTACTATTTAGTGTTTATTGAGCTTCACAATCCTGGCATCCTTTTGGAGTAGAAGGTGGAGGTGATGTAGGAGTTGGAGGATCACAAGGCACCTGGCACAGAATCCATGGAAAACATAGAGTGGCGCAAAGTGGAGTTTGGGGGTCGGGTGGCATCGTTGGTCCATGAGCCACTGCTATACTAGTCACTAGTAAACTACAAATTAAAAATAAACGCTTCATTAATTTCTTTTCTCCTTGTAAGTGATATAACGCGAACATGTATGCTGGATATTATCCAGAGAATGGATCACCTCCTTAGGAATTTTTGCATCATCAGGAAGAATTTGTTGTGTCTCACTTTTTGACACATCAAATGATAGCCATAATTGTTCAGCCATATGTTATTATTTATGTGTTGGGGATCTTGACTTGCATTTTATTTTTTGATAACATGAGTTTAGAAAGAAAATAAATGTATCTAGAACAATTGCAACAAAGATTCCCTGATGCCACTGAGGACACATGGCATCAGCATGCCCGGGGATCCGGTTGGATAGAGAATACGGCATATGTGGAACCATCGGTGTACGTGGGGCCCAATGCTTTGGTATATGGATATACCTGTTTATCCGACAATGCCTGGGTATCTGGAAATGCCCGTGTGTACGGATATGCCTGGGTATATGAGAATGCTCGTGTGTTTGGATCTGCCATGGTATATGGAAATGCCTCAGTATCTGGAAACGCCCGGGTATATGGAAATGCCCAAATATTTGGAAACGCCCGGGTATCTGGAAATGCCCATGTTTTTCGATGAGTGCGATCGGAACGTAGATTAAGGATATAGTATATGACACTACAACAATTGCAACAAAAATTCCCTGATGCTACAATGGACACATGGCATCAACACACCAACGGATCCGGTTGGATCCAGAATACAGCACAGGTGGCATCATCGGTGTACGTGGGGCCCAATGCTTTGGTATATGGAAATTCTCGGGTATCCGGAAATGTCTGGGTATCCGGAGATGCCCGGGTGTTTGGAAATGCCTTTGTATCTGGAAATTCTCGGGTATCCGGAAATGTCTGGGTATATGAGAATTCCCTGGTATCCGGAGATGCCCGGGTGTTTGGAAATGCCCAGGTATCCGGAAATACCTGGGTATCCGGAGATTCATGGGAAACTTCACCCCTTCAGATCCAAGGCACTCGACATTTCCTCAATATGACAACCAAGTCTCTATTGAAAATTGGATGCCATTCACATACCATCCAATGGTGGTTGGATAATTATAGGATCATTGGACAAAAAGAAGGATATACTCCGAATCAAATAAAGGAGTACGGGGATTATCTACGCATATTCCGGAAGAGATATGTAGTTTACACTTAAGAGATATTATGAAGATTAAAATAGCAATTCTCGTAGACCCATGCGGACATGATTTTGGTGATGTGACAGCCGAAATGGAAGTCGAAGATCATAAAAGAGTCTATACTGAACTCCTGGCACCCGCCGAAATCAGATTCCAACATGTTTGGTCTGTTAATGTTGTAGACCCGGGCACCGACCTTTTCATTTATGATTTTGGTGGTATGATGCCCGGTACCAACTTAATGGAATCAAACGCACATTCCGCCGTTGCATGGGCCAAAGATAACCCCGATTCACTTCTCATGGTCGTTTCGGGCTTCACATATGAGCATTATATCCGTTACGAACTGGACGAATTGGGCCTTGACCTTCATAACGTCGAAGTAGACGATGCCAAACGTGAAGATCCTATCCCTGAATGGTTCAGACGAAAATTCAATTTGCCCCAACCCGACCTTGATAAGGTATTCGATGCGCATTTAGAAATTAGGGACTGCGACCTCGATGACCAAGGCTTTAAATCTTCCATTACCGAAGAACAACCACAAGAGATTGAAGTAATCAAAAACCTTGCCGAGGATGATACCTTAGGTAATCCTGATACCGAAGAACAACCAGAACGAGACTGGAATCTTGAAGCACCTAAAGAACCGGTTGCATATATCACCGTACCTGTTTACTGCGATTGGTATCCCGGTGTTGCCAAAGGGCAAATGCGATTCAAGCTTGCCGACTCAATGGTTAAAATCACTGAAGGAGAAGGAAAAGATGAAGTTGAGGTTGCCCATATGGGTGGTGCATTTGCTGGTGTGTATGAAATAACTTTTCCTGATGGAAAAGGCCAACTTTGGGGATATTGTATCAAACCTAAAGACTTCTGGGAACAATTTGAAAAGATGCATAATGCTATTAAAAATGAATTAACTCCTGAGAATGCGAAGAACTTAGTATAAGAAAATCAATATGCCAATATTAAAATGTCCGAATTGTTCTTTCATAGGTGAATTACCAGAAAATAAGTGTTGTGCTAGACTACTAGAGACATGGGAACAATATATGCGCGCCGTAGAAGAATATGGCCCAGTTTTCAAACATTTGGAATCCATGAGTCCTGCAAATGAAACTGGATCATCATTAGATCTAAAAGAATTATTAGAGGCCTTCCGGCGTGCCTTATCTGTTGTAGATTTGAGGCTTTATGTTCACGATGAACATGGTGAATTTGTCGGGGATGCCAACGATCACATCTCTAAATGGTACGATATCTTATCAAAGGCCCAGAAATTCCTATGATTGCCGAAGAACTAAGATTTATTACCGAAGAACTAAGATTTATTGAATGTTCGGTACTAGATTTAATGAAGAATCATCAAAAGGATTTCGGTAGTGCCGAATGGTTTGATGTTTGTCTGATTCTTGGTAAATTAAGATCCCTTAAAGGTATCTTTTTGGCTAAAAGGAAGGTATTATGAGTAACAACGTTCGCATTATTTTTGGCATTTCCCTTTTTGTATTGATTTCCCTATTAAGTGCTTTAAATCCTGCCTGGGACTTCAAAAAGAGTTCTTCTCAGAATTACTGGAGTTCCTTTAAATGTTATTGGTTCGGTCATTCTAAGAAATCTATTTATCCTCGGATATCGGGTTCGGAATGGTACAAATGTGAGAGTTGTGGTGGGCAGGTTTATAGGCCCAGAAAAAATTTTTGGAATAGAGTACATTATGGCACACACAAGTAAAACCGTATATCGCTGCGATTATTGCGGCCAGACCGATTTAGGAAAATATCAGATATCCAAAGTTAGGATTGCTTCCCTATATGATAAAGATATTTGTTGCGGCTGTCTAGTCAAACTTGGGGGTTTTTTACATACTCTTGCTACAAAACAGAAAGAATCCTGGTTCCGAAAATTTTTTTAGCGTTATGGCACACAAAAAATTTATTAACGATATTTACCTATTCTATCTTAAGCTATTATTGAATAGGAGTCCCTATGCATCTGAACTCCGTGAAATACTTCTGGGCCGATTACATGTATCGAGTTAAAATTAAAAACTGGTTGGCTTCAGATTATGCATATGCACTGGAATTAGGAGCAGAATATTTTGATCAATCCACATGGGAGTATGCCTTTGCAAAGGAACTAGATGCTATTAATTTTTCTTTAGGAATTGGGGAAAATTTTGTGGATTTCAGGAATCTCAATTATGTTCAGAAAAAATTTTTGGAATAGAGTACGTTATGGCACCTGGACTAAAGTAAATAAAACGACCACTTGTTGGCGGCTGTTTGTGGTACAATGATCGTCTTTCTAGAAATCCTAATATTTTAATTCATCTCTGCAATGGTGAAATACCACCAAAAAAATTTATTTTACATAAATGTGATAATCCTCAAGGAAAAATTCCTAAATCTAAGTTGCCAGAAAATTTTTTGGAATAGAGAATCCTGATATAGACACTACTGTCATTGAAGTTTCACGATTGTAGCTTGGTTTGGATTTCCCATGTTTTTGGGACCTTTGGGGCCTTTGCGGCCTTTGCGTTTTGCCTATCATGCGAAAGCATATACCCAGGGAACCCCCAATAACTGCCGTACACTGTGAACTCCAATCACATGTGCCTCCAAAGCACAGTGTACAACCACCGCACACGTAAAGTAACACTTGACGTGTGAACTCCAATCACATGTGCCTCCAAAGCACAGTGTACAACCACCGCACACGTAAAGTAACACTTGACGTGTGAACTCCAATCACATGTGCCTCCAAAGCACAGTGTGAACTCCAATCACACGTTGAATTCTGCACTAGTGTGCACGTGCACGTGCGATGATACGTGCTGCGATAGTCTTAGCATCGTAGTTGCACTCTGAAATCGACGTGTGCGCATGCGTCACGTGCACGTGTGCTTCGTATTCGACGTACGAGCATTCAATGCACGCTACGCGTTCAGTTTGCACATCGCGATACAGCGTCATTTCGTCGCAGTTCGCACATCGCTGAAAGCTTAGACGCTCGAAACGCGTACGCATAACGTGCTTATACTGTTCTTTGCTCATTCTGTCAGTAGTCATAGCGTTTAACTGAGAGCACTGTATACGTAGAATAAACAGTGCTCTGTATTGAACGCTATGACTACTTGACAGATATATCACAGCTACAGCTATCAGAGAAGAGTACGCGCGTAACGATATCAACGAAGAACTCAGACGTTAGCGTGTTCGCTATGCTGAACAGCGCGCGAATGTCGCTCATGTAAAGCTCGTCTTCACTCTCGAATTCAATGCAGTTCGAGAGCACTTGCTTGAAATGCATAGCTGCGAATTCGTAACAAGCGTTACGAGCGTTCGCATATTCAACAGTGTACGCGTACGTCACTTTGTCGAGCATGCTATAGCATGCTCTGTTGTCAATGATCGTTTCGTCGAAATCGACGCTGAACGTCTTTTCGTCTACTGCGTCTGATACGATAACTTGCATAGTTTTCATAGTGATTTCAGCATAGCGAGTATGGACAAAACGTGTCAAGTAGAATAAAAAGCGAAAACGAAAAATTCGCAGTACTTCAAGTACTATGTGTAAAAATTACACTGTTTTTTCCGCATGCGAACGCTAAGACGTCAAATGCAGTTCTGAAGCGTTCGTAGAATGCTGTTCTTTTGCGTTTGCAGACGTTCCAAGCGATTTGTTGAGCATAGTTGACACAAAGCACGCATGAATCGCTTAACACGTCAAAAAACGCTCAGAAACGCTCAGAATCGCTATTTCGCTCTTTGTTCGCTCAAGAGTCGCATAACGCAGTAGTCTAGATCTAGACATAGACTGCTGTTCTTTTGCGTTTGCAGACGTCTGGAGCACGTCTATGTCATAGCGTCGATACAGAGCACGTAAGCGTCTCTAGAGCACGTCTAAGCGTCTGGAATTTGAGTATTACAAGTGTGCATCAAAAAATTAATGATTTTTAATGTTTTGTTCGCTCTTTTTTCGCTTTTTTGTTGCTATGCTCGATCTAGTACAAAAAACGCAGAAACGAGACAAAGACAATGATTGAAACGCTTCTCAGTGTAGTACGCGCGAACGTAACAGACATCGTTGTAGTGTTCGCACTTTGCATCGCGTTTGCTGCGTTTCGTACGATCTACTCTTCTCTCAAGTAGAGTAGACTAAGCTCCACAGCCAAAGTGAGCTTACGATAACGATAACGTCAAGAAAAGAGAGAAAACCACTATGTCATTCACCAAGCTCGAAGGACACGCGTCTCTGTTCGCAGCGAAAGCAGTCAACCAGGCACAGTTCGATATCACGCAGAAGTACATCGCAGCGAACGGGGGCAACCCCGTCATCCAGAGCAAAATACTGCACGTCATCGCTTCAGAGCAATTCGGGCACCGATATGTGCACTATTTTATTGGCAAAAACGCGGCACTCCGCGTCAAGGGGACCAGTAACTTCGATTTGTCTCGTCTGCACGTCGCGAAGTCCGCCAAGTCCGCCCCGGCCCCCGTCGTCAACACTGAAGTGAAGCTCATCGACGCTCCCGCGTCCCCCGCAGTGAAAGCAAAGCGCGAATCGCGCCCACGTCGCGAGTCGAAAGCAAAGAAGACTCCAGCCCCCGTCGTCAACACTGAAGTGAAGCTCATCGACGCTCCCGCCGTCGATGAAGAGAGCATACTCAACGCTATCGAATCCGCTCTCTAGAGTACGCAACGTCCCCCACGTCTTATCGTGGGGGACGTTGTATTAGCGCTCCTCAGTGTTGACGCACTCTAGGGGCGCTAATAGAACGGAGATCTTATGTACGTGAATTATCGTAAACTCACTGATTGGACACCAGAAAAGGTGTTACATCAGCTCGAAACGAACGACACGTGGCTGGAGAAGGCTCTATTAGCACTGCATGCACGTCAGACTGAGTTAGAACGTGCATCCGGATGCACGATTGACGATAACGAACGTGGGCTCCAACAGGCCGATGCCCGCCTGTTTGGCCAGTATGCCCGACAGCTTATGGCTGGGCGCCGCTTGAACGGCGAGCAACTGCAACAGTGCCGCAAGCTGTGGCATCGGGGATCCACCCCCGTGATCCGCATCGGCAAGTATCGTAAGCAGCTTGTCCAGATGATCGAAGATAAAGCCCACAGGGCCCAGGAGGTACAATAGATCCTTATGGAAATGAAAACGTATCCGGAAATCAACGAAATCAATACAGTCCGGGACTGTAATCTGGCGCTGGCGATGGGCTATAACTGCCTTGACAGTCTGAAGCCCGAGTATCGAGGAGATCTCCGCGACCGGCTGGCAGCCATTGAAGCTCGCCGTCGCCGTCTTGTGGCCACTGAAGCCCGGATCCATCAAGAGATCCGAGGGCTCTAATAGAATCAGGAGAAAAACGATGAACCACTTTCAAATCAAACTGGATATCATGATGTTAGACGGTGAAATCTCCGTGGAAGCATTCCGCTTTCTGGAGGAATCCATCAATAAGCTGGCGGCTAAGGAGTTGCGGGCTTTGATGGGAAGCTATAGAATCACGTCCATCACTCCCTGGGACAATTAGATCCCTGGGTGTCCGGAAATGCCCGGGTTGTACGAATCCCCATCGGGTCCTTCGGGATCCGGTGGGGTTTTCCATGGCCACGTTATTATAACGAAAGTATGGATATTCCCTATTCCGACTGTTATGCCGCTCCGTGTGTTATGATAACGTGTTCCATGGAGCCTCCAGGGCTCCGGGATCCTTAGAAGTTCCGCATTCCAAAGGAAAAGGACATACGGAACAGGATAACCATAATAACCGCGGTTTGTAATATGGGACACGGAGCCATCCAGGTAATTAGGACCATCCAACTTAGGGATTTCATATGGTTCTCCTTTAGTCCGTAGCTCCGGCTTCATCCGACGGAAGGGAATTCCAATCGATTCCTGTATTGTGAGCGGTAACAGGATCCTCGGTTTTCTTGGCACGGGACATAATAACCTCAGTTCCCGGTTTATCCAGGATATTATCCCGATAGGATGCGCCAAAGAGGCCGATCCACTCACCGATCGTGATATCAAACGAATCAGGACGGGCTATGAATGTCTTTGTGTCAATCATAAGTCTATTGTAGCATAAAAAATACGGAAGAATATAGGTAAATGTGGATGTACTAATAGATCCCGTGCTATTAGATCCCTTTGTGGTACACTGGGGCCGTTGGTGTTCCGGAGGGGTTGGAGTGTTGGGTTAACGGCATAGGGATCCAAAGGACTTAATAGAGATCCAAAGGCCCTAATGATAAGACACCGGGATCCAAGGCTAGCCATCCCTATATCACTCTATTTTCTTCCATCATCCCCTTCCGACTCTCTCATACGCACGGCGATATAATTTAAACCATTTATTGTTGAAATATTCCATATCCATATGGTTTAACTCCATAATTACTTAACTGGATAGTTAACTATTATGGATGAACAAGCGTTTATCTAGCAGTCACGGTCAATGACATCATAATCCATTGCCGCGCCGGCTGAATGGGCTTCCTCTTTAGTAAGGAAATATGTCGGCGCAGACATATACAGTCCTTGTCCGGCACGGAAATAACTCGGCTCGTAATACGAATGATATCCTATGGACAGATAGTATCGGACGTGTAGGGTATCCGTGTCGTGTTTGTGATTCAACGGAGAACAAAATAAAATGTGTATCAAAATGAATTACCGTCCCTTCAGGATATTCATCAGTTTTCGGTTGAATGCAGCTTTGGGATCCACGGAAGCGAGGATCTCGGCAGCATCTTTGGAAGCCTTTTTGAGAAGTTGTTCCAATCTTTCGGCTTCGGATATTCGTTTCTTTTCGTGCTTCATATGGAGCCGCATCTTAACGATCATAATACATGATAACATATCCATGGCCGGTTAGTCAAGAGGAGATTGTTATCATAACAGTGTATATGGTACCCGGCACCGGAGAGCCACAACTCTCCGGTGCCGGATTGGTTGGATATTAAAGAAGCTTGAGCGTGGCACTCGGAACATAGGTGTCGACCAGGTCCTTCGAATCTTTCAAACTCATCGAGGTGAGAAGTCGGACGGCCTTGATGAGGTTAATCTTGTCGGACTTCTTGTACTCCTCACCGTTCTGGACATTCTTGAGCCATTCGATCACGGTCGGACCGGTCGGACCCGGGACGGACTGAGCGAGCCGGAGTTGATCAAGTTCGTTCTGCATTTCACGAATGACGAGGTCCTTTTTGCGGTTTGACTGGTCATGGCGTTCGACCGTTTCCCAGGCACGGCTGTTCTCATCACGGAGATATTGCATATCCTCCGGATGATCTTCGGGTATATTGGAGAGCCGGATCACTAGGTCGTTGACCGTGATTTCATCCTTGTACTTCTTAACATCAATATCAAGTGTCATATATGTCAACAATGATAATAAATCAGAATAAGGATGTCAAGAACGCATTATTATATTCCACACACAAAGGCATCTCCGCACATATGGGCGTATCCGGATACGAATGCATTTCCGAATACCTGAGCGTTATCACAAACGCATGCGTGTCCGGACACGCCGGCATTCTGGTATATCTGAGCTTTTCCGAATATTTGGGCATTTTCGGATACCCAGGCATTATCATAGATCCAGGCATAGCCAAATACCGAGGCAGTTCCGGACACCTGGGCATCTCCGCACAAAAAGGCATCTTCGTATACCCAGGCAACGTCGTATACCCAAACATTTCCGCATATCCAGGCATTACCAAATATTTGGGCATTACCATAGATGCGCGCCTTTCCGGATACCCAGGCATCTCCGGATACCGTAGCCTCCGGACCCACATACACCGATGGTTCCACATATGCCGTATTCTTGATCCAACCGGATCCGTTGGTGTGCTGATGCCATGTGTCCTCAGTGGCATCAGGGAATTTTTGTTGCAATTGTTGTAGTGTCATATACTATATCCCTATTAACACAAACGAACATTTCCAAATACCTGAGAATTTCCGGATACTGTGGCAGTTCCAGATACCTCGACATCTCCGGCCATCCAAGTATCTTCGGATACCCGAGCATGACCAAAAACGCGGGCATTTCCGTATACAAGGGCGTTTCCAGAGATGCCGGCGTTTCCATATATCCGGGCGTTTCCGGTCACCGTGGCAAATCCAGATACTGAGGCATTCTCGTATACCAGAGCATCCTCACCCACGTACACCGATGATGCCACCTGTGCTGTATTCTGGATCCAACCGGATCCGTTGGTGTGTTGATGCCATGTGTCCTCAGTGGCATGAGGGAATTTTTGTTGCAATTGTTCTAGTGTCATATCATTATCAATGATATCAAATCATACTATGAATGTCAAGAGCATTCCCAGACGATCCAAGCTCGTTGCCAAAAGAAAATGATACTACGATATCACTTAAGGAATCGATTGAATGGTGAGACTCATGGGCCACTTATAATAACGAGTCCATGGAATAGGAAAGGTTCCTTTATATGGAATCTTTCCCTTCCTATGCCTTTATTTTGAATGGTATGAATCGGTATTTTGGATTATTTTGGTTTTATGCGCGCCTAGAGGCGTCCCGGCTTCACGATGAAAGTACCGGGACTATTGTAAACTGCCCGAAGGGCCTCTGCCTCCGATTTAAACCATGTGGGACCACCGGTCCACAATACTTTTGATCCCTCACGAAAATAAGTGGGTCCATAAGAATCTTTCGTGGAGAGGTAGTATTGGTTATCGTGCTGATTCAGGTATAGAGTGGTAACTTGATTATCCATTTGGATTCACCTTCCTAGAAGGAAATTGTTAGAACCACTCATCGTCATCGTCATCGTCATCGATGATTGGGAGACCGGAGTAACCTCCGTAGGAGTCCTCGAAGATATCAAACTCGTCTTCTTCATCCCAACCATCGTAATCAGACTCGTAGTAATCCAAAATGTTGTAGTTTTCCATTTTACATATCCTCCTCTCGGAGAATGAAACGGATTTGATCCTCTTCCATTGATGTAATTTGTTTGCGCCATCCTCGAAGAAGGAGGTCCTTGATTGTCTCGTCCGTGTGGACCCAGTGAGCGTCGAAGTCCAAAATACGTCCATCCCGGACACGGACAGTCACCAACGGGTCCCAATGTTCCCGCTCATTCAATGCAACCACCATTGCACTATGGCGTTGTGGTTTCTTCAGTTCGAAAGTACTCGTCAGTGACACGACGGTCCCGAGTGTGAGCTTCCTGGATTGTTGTGCTGTCATTTTACTCCTTTAGTGGCAATAAAGCCCGAGTCGATATTTGTAGCACGCCAGTGCTTCCGAGAATGCATGCCGACGATCCGGCCTGCCAAAGAAAATGTCGGGGTAGAAATGAAAATAATGCCCATCGGAAAAACCAGTAACCTGAGCATTATATGTCCATATAACGAAGTTGTGGTCCTGTTCGATAAGGACCAGAAAAAGGAAAGCATCTCCGGGATGCGAATACTGTGCAATTGCCCGCGGAATGCCTTTGATTTTACATTGAGAAGCTACTGCCGTCAAATCGTATTCAGTTTGCATTTTGGGTTACCTTCGGAGGAGGCTGTCGGGACCTCGGTTGGCGTCATAGCAACGGCAACACCTTGCGCGGCAGCCTCCCCGAACTCGGATCCTAGAAAAAGTTCTTCCAACCGTTCTGGGTGCGGACCATAAACACCGATCCTAACATCGCTTTGTTGTAGTCGAACGCGGCGCGCGACGTGGAAAATGTAGTAAAGCAAGCGGCGTGCTTCACGGCAAAGTCGTTTCGAACAGTCTGCTTTTTCATATTTTGATGATAGCAGAGTATAAAACTAGCCGCAACAACAAAATGCGGATCAAATATACAATGATTTAAAGAGATCAATATACTTTTTGTACTCCTTTATTTGATCCGGAGTATATCCTTCTTTTTGTCCAATGATCCTATAATTATTCAACCACCATTGGATGGTATGTGAATGGCATCCAATTTTCAATAGAGACTTGGTTGTCATATTGAGGAAATGTCGAGTGCCTTGGATCTGAAGGGGTGAAGTTTCCCATGAATCTCCGGATACCCAGGTATTTCCGGATACCTGGGCATTTCCAAACACCCGGGCATTTCTGGATACCTGGGCGTTTCCGGATACCAGGGCATCTCCGGTTACCTGGGCGTTTCCGGATACCCAGGCATCTCCGGATACCCGGGCATTTCCAAACACCTGGGCATCTCCGGTTACCTGGGCGTTTCCGGATACAAAGGCATTTCCGAATACCTGGGCGTTTCCGGATACCCAGGTATTTCCGGATACCCGGGCATTTCCGGATACCGTAGCATCCGGACCCACATACACCGATGTTTCCACGCGTGCCGTATTCTGGATCCATCCACCCCCATTGGAGTGCTGATACCATGTGTCCTCAGTGGCATCAGGGAATCTTTGTTGCAATTGTTCTAATGTCACTGGTTCATTCCTACCTTTCTGGCATTGTTGAAAAACTGCTTGATTTCCGCCCGGGTCAATCCCCCGGCGAAAACATCAGCTAGCAACATTTTAACTTCAACGGTTTCATTGATGAAAACCGCGAAGCCGGCATGCCGCCGCATATACCGGCGGATTTGATCGATTCGGTAATCGGCCTTCCCGGGGATATGGGCCGCCGGCGTCTTTAGTTCCTTTGCAGGAGTATTTTGTGTCATTTTCTTTTCCTTTAATTTGCGTTACATTGTCAAACTTGCTTCCGTAAACCCGGGGTGACATTGCTGGCACTCCCAGGTCGTAGTAGACGACCCCACTGCTACGCACACCATCGGAGTGCCGCAGTCCGGGCAGTCTTGAGGGTAGGTATTGGCCAGCACCAACTCATCGAATACGTCCTTGTCGTCGAGAGCTTCCAGGCCTGCACACGTCGGATGCACGTAAAACTCCTGACGAGCCTGTGCCGCGGATGAATGGTAGGTGTGTGCATGCGCCGAACAATACTTTTCTCCACAAGGCATGCCACATGTGCGCGAATTCTCGGACGGACCTTGACCAGGTCCGTAATATCGATATTGGCAGGTCATTTTCTTTTCCTTTTAAGACGCGTTACAGTTTCGGGCAATTACTTGTAAATCTTCCCGGATATCACGATCGGTGTTATCCGTATTACCGTACCGTTCCCAAGAGGAGGCAGTCCGTCGCAATTCTTCGACAAATAAATCAATCTGTTGCCGTGTTAGTTTCATGGCTAGTTCCTGACTCGGTATTCTACTACGGAACCCAGTTTGGTCATTCCATCGATAATTCCCTGTGGAGATGGATCTCCCACAGGCAAATAAAGAATCCGGCAAGACATCTTATTTGACTGGCGCGCCGCACAAGCACCTTTGTGCAGTTCACGGAGAGGAATACTTCTCTTGCGCAACATCTTGTACATCTCCTCGTGTCCTACACGATGGTTGGCGTAGATCTTTTGGATGGGTGTTCCCACCGTATATGCGGCGATCACGGCGGAAGATTTCTCGTCTTTCAGTCTCATAACTTTTTAATACTAACACAAGTGACGCTCGGTGTCAATCGGGCCGTTGTTTTATTTACGGTTACTTCCGCATTTGATTGATATGAAATCTCCGATTTGACGGGTTCAATACTCGAAAATTCAACCCATCTTTCTCCTTTACCAGATACGGGTGTTACGAGAAACCTTGGCTTCCCCCAACCGGTTTTTACATCTACGACCGTGCATAGGAACAATAAGGAACAACATCCATCTCCATCGCGAAGATAAACCTGTTGTCCGATAGCCCCCTGCATTTCACGCGCGGTCATTTATTCCTCTTTTTGGGCGTTTGCCACCGTTGCGCCGCGGATAAACACCGATGGCATCCACAGTCCCACGGATGATGTAATGTTGACCAACATTTACATTTCTCTACCGGTTTCCCACATCCTCCGGATTCCTTCGCGCATTTATCGGTATTCATTTGTTCCTCAAATGAGTAAGAGCTCCGCTACTTCAGCCGGCAGATTGATTTCGCCAAATTCATCGAGAGTGATCACCACGGAAGTACCGGTGGCAGCAAGGCTTAACACATTCTTTTCCAAGCGGGACAATTGGTCATACGATATGCCCACGTATTCGTGGATAATACGGAGTAGAATGTTTCGCTGTTGATTTCGCATATTCAAAATCATATCATCTATCTTATTGCGCTGTCAACAAGAAAAACAAGTCATTCCAAGACGTTTCCACACACTCGCCGAATCAAGTGATACTATTCATGTCAGAAAGGAACCATTTGAATGGAGACGAAAAAAGCCCCGTTATGATAACGGGGCTTTTGTGTTTATTCTTCGAAACTACCGGCATCCATACCCATTGCAGGCCTAAAACCCAATATTTCCAAAAAGAAATCTAACATTAGTTTCACCTCCTCCCTGGTGTTATTTATAATAACATTGCCCTTGGAGAGATTTGTCTCTCCAAGGGGTCATCTCCAAGAATGCACATCACAAACAACAAACTGCCAAGCACTTACCTAAAGAACAGAGCGAAGATTACGACAATAAGCAGAACTGTGCCGAGTCCCATGCCGGTGCCGCCGCCCCATCCGTAACGATTGTAGCCGTAGTATCCACCACCACAACCGAATAACAACAAAAGCAGAATCAATAGTAGTAACATTTTATTTCTCCTTTAGTGACGATGTTTGCCGTGGTCATCTTCTCTGCGGCCTTTGTCGCCATCCCAATGACCATCGTGGTACATTTTACCATCATGTGACGGAGCGATCCAACGTGCGCCTTCATATGGTGGTTGGGTCCAATAGCCTGAATGCCAGACATAATGGTTGTTGACTACATCCCAATGTCCTGCGATCCAAATGGAACGGACATTCGGACGACGTGATTGGTGTTCAATACGTACTCTTGGCATCGGGCCAATGTGAATACCAACTGAAAATTGTGCGAACATAGTTCCTGCTGCCAAGATCAATACAGCTAATAGCTTCTTCATTGTGTTCTCCTTAGTGTCTGTCGAGTTGGCGAACCAATCTCGTGGTGTTATTTATAATAATGATGCCCTTGGAGAGATTTGTCTCTCCAAGGGGGTCATCTTTCGGTCTTCTTTCCGTAATGGGCATTAAGGATATCGACGATTTCTTGCGCCTGGGCCCTCGAATCGGTTACAATCTGTATCACATCGAAGTGAGTGTACCGATTGTTGGAAGATGGGCTATCACACATATCCAGATTGTAATGACCCGAAAAATAACTTCCTGTTGTGGGTGCCGGCTGATATTGCCCGATACGAAAAGGTTTTTCACCTACTGGAACGAGTTTAAATGTCGTCATTGTGTTCCTCATTCCAAATATTTATGGCTCGTTGAACTGTATCCTTCAGTAGGTCGAAGGTTTTTTCGACAGCCTCGACCATATATTCATCTTCGAGTTCCTTGCTGGTCACTAACAGTAGTTCCCGAATTTGACCGATCGCGTACAACAATTCTTGGCGGATTTGGGCGTCCATTTTTAAAACCTCACAGCGAATCGTTTGACAGCGGGTGGAACTTCCTTGGCATCCAATTCAGCTTGCAATTGGTCGCGTAACGCGTAAACACCTGATTGGTTGGTTGCAGAACCAACAATCTTTTCGGGGTTTGTTCCTGAAATTTCCACTACATCGAAACGTTCCGGATGTAGAAGGTCGGTAACAAAAACCTTCTCCTCGGACTTTTTGGATTTCTTTGTGCGTTTATTAGTTGCTGCCATTTTATGACCTCGGGATTTCAACTTTCGGATTCAGGTCATCCGGATCGAAGCACAATGCAGTATATACTTCCGGATGCGAGATGCAAATGTGTGCCACAACATCTTCGCAGTTGGTGAATGATTCGTCGAAGTATTCCCACATTTCGACGGCTTGTTCGTCAGAAAGCGAGCATAACCAATTATAGAAAAACTTGGGCATTTTTTCTCCTTAGCGGGTAACCATTCGCAGGCCGCCCCGGCCCCCGGTTGCCATACGGGAATGGATGCAAATGCTAACGGGAGTAACGTACTTGAAACCCGACTTGCCTTCGGTGGGGACGATTTCGGGATCGGCTTTAGGATAACTCATATGCGCCGTCATATTGTTTCTCTCCAAAAGGCTGCGGCGAGCCCGACGAAGCCGGTAAGACCCGTAGTATTCGGTGTTCTTTATCAAGAGATCCAAGATCTTAACAGCGAGGGTAATCTCTTTTTGAGTTTGTTCTAAGGGCGTCATATTTCAATGATAGTCGAATTGAATTAGGAACTCAATAAGAAAATGCGGAAAGCGTTATAATAATGTGGCCTTGGACAAAGACTTCATTTCTTACCGAGAGGAGGGCCACACCAATTGGTGGCCCTCACGGCGTTGGTTATATTACAAACTGGGCTCGTCCTCGCCCACAACCATTTCAACAGGAACTTCAGGTGTTACTTCCTCGGTGGAAGTCTTTGCTTCCTTCTTCGCCTTCGCTTCCTTCTTCGGCTTCGCCTTGCCGGCCTTCTTGGTCTTCTTTGCCGGCTTCGGAGTCGGAGCAGTTGCCGGTTCCACGGTCACGGGAGTTTCCGCGGGCGCAGGTTCGGGTTCGGTCACAGCCGGCTCGGCGGGATCAGGATTCTTCACCTTCTTGGTCTTCTTTGCCGGCTTCACCTTCTTCACCGGCTCGGGCTTAGTACTCGCCCGGACACGGCTCAGATCATACATTCCAGGTTGGTTCTTGATCTTGAGAGCATCATTTTTCCCAATAAAGTACGGGCAAAACTTCATCCCGAGCAAGGTCTGGGCAATGGTGTGAAGATCCTTGTTACGGATCACGGGATCACCACCATTGGCTTCAATGAAGCGTTGGACGGTGGCGGCCTGCGCTGCCGACAGAACGGTGGCGCGAAAAAGCGAGGTGTGTCCTTCAATAGGCTTGAAACTCATATAAATTCTCCTGTTGTTCTTTCTCTCTACATTTATAATTCTAGCATGCTAGACGGCAGTTGTCAATATGCCCTAATAGATCCCTTAAAAAGATTTGCGGTTTATTTTCCTCGGCTCACACAATAGACGGCGTATGCGCCGCATAGAATAACTAGGAACGCTCCCGCATAAAATGGTAGGAACCAGAGTAAAATTGCAACCGAAATGGTTGCAATAATCACATTTCCGTATTGCTGTTTGCAATCCACTTTAAGGCTTCCTCTCTCGTTTCAAATAAATTGGTTTTGGATTTATAAATTCCATTACCAAATTCCTTATAAATGCGGGCACGATACGCTCTGTTTTCGAATTCACCAACTTGCCAGATTGCACCGATCATGCGTCCGCACATGTCATCAAAAATAACTTCTCCATACATTGTGGTAATCTTCATATCATTCTATATTATCACGTCTCAAATCGGTTTAGCAACAGTAATATCGTTATAATAACATGACTTTGGAAGACAACCAGATCCTCATGGAAGAGGATCTAGTTGTCTTCTGGGAGTGAATCAATATGTGTAGGTATCAACTAACAACGCGCGGATGACGGCGTTCCAAATTCGGCGGGCTTGCTGTTTGGAAACACCACACAAGGCGCCGGACTCGTAGAGAATCTCTTGAGCCTTCCGTTTCAATGGCATGTCATAGGAATTCAAAAGCTGGATGTGAGTATCCCTGAGTGCCGAAAAATACACGCCACAAATCAACGGATCGCCGTCATACGAGGGTTCCGAAACCTTCACGAAGTCAACAGGAATCTTTTCCTCAAATTCGCAATCCAACATGAAGTCCCAATCCGATGATTGAGTGGCGGTATTGAAATAACGGCTTCCCGTTAACTCCAATTGCGGCAGGTCACGAACTAAATCGAGGATCAATTGAATGTTGTTTTTCATAATCTTATTCTCGCACGTTTAAATTAGGAAGTCAATCATCTTCCTTATATTTCGTACCACTTATACACAAACACAAATTCCCTGAGGAGAATGTCAATGATGGGAAAATATTCCCAGTGCTTAAGGACTTCATGAAGCACAGCCGAAAGATTCCGAGTGTTTGTCCGGATATGATCGGCATCCATCACCACTTCAACTACTTCATCCCGGCTCATACGACCATCACAGGCATTGAGGCAATCGGGACCAATGAGTGCCCACGTTTTTTCAGCAGCCCGACACAGTTCTTCGGCAAGTGGTACCGTGAGGGATAAAGCATCGGCCAATGCCACAAAACGCTTTTCTTCCTTGGGTTTCCGTTTCATCATGTTATTTTATCTCCTTGAGAGCTTCGCGGCGTTCCAGGTTGTTGGCGTGATGTGTGGCTTCACTCTTTCCACATCCTGTGCAAACCGGTTGGCTCTGCCCTTTCCGGAAAACTGCCCAGGAATAGATATCATCACCCATATATTTTCGGATGGAAAAGTATTTGCGTTTCATTGGCGTGGTTTTCGCGTAAGGTAGTCGATTTCAACTACAAGGTCATAGAATTTGAAGCCCATCTCCTTCAATTGATCTTCCATCTGAGATGGCCATAAACCATCGTCATCGACCATCTTTCGGATGAGTTGCTGTAATGTGCTCATATTCAGATGATATCGCACTAAGAGAGTGGTGTCAATTTCCATTCTTTGGAAGAACCTTCAAAATACTTATCTACCGAGGACCCTATTCTACCACTACGATATATCCGCTTGAACGCTTCTTCTCCATATTGGAGATAAACTAATGCCTGACCGAGGATGGTAGAACTTCCAATATTGGAAGTTCTACCCATCAACCGAAGTAAAATCTGCTGCGGGTCTTTAGGAGACATAGAGTTCTCCACGAAATGGGTATTAAAGACGATTCAATTTCCGGTTATTGATAACCAATGCTCGGACAAGCATCAGCAAACCCTCCAAAGCATCCACTTCAATAAAAAACACGAATGTTTTGGAATCATACATGGGCCACGTTTGGTTCTGCTGACTCGGATCATCAGTTACAAAATACGAAGGATCGGTGGAACTAATCACATATCCATATGTGCGCGTTAAAATCTTGCGGGCTGTAATTGAAACAACATTACCACACGGGAATGTGCGTGTAATGGTTTCTCCGTTATTCAGTTTCTTGATATCTTCGCGTAAGGTGGACATCATAATCTCCTAACTTTTGCAATATTCGGGGAGTTCCAGAGAGAAATGCATGCACATTTTATCCATTAATTCGGCTTTGGTTTCATAGGGACCGAATCGGGTACCTTGATACACCGCATGCCAAGTTCGTTCTATTTCATTTTCTTCCGAACATCCTTGAGTCTCAGTCTCCACAGAGAATACAAGGAATTCATAATTGCTTACGGGAATGTCTTTTTTGTAGTCGTTAACTCCAAATCCCGCAATTGCGTGTTCGTCTTTTGAGGAGAGTGTTTCCAATGAAAGCGCCGCTACTGACATGGGTGTATCCTTACTTTTCCACGGTAACAGTAATTTTCGTCACCGTGTTGTAGTTCTTAATCGGGCAGTCGGGAGAAATCCAATAATTACCGGGTTCTGAACCAACTTCAGCATCCAACGACCAAATTGCATCATCCAATTTAACGAATAACTGGTTAGGATAACCAGCAATTTGCCCAGTGAACATTTGATGATTTGGAATTTGTGAGGACAGCTTTTCTCTTTGAGCGCCCACTTCGTGGACGGTAACAAAATTTTTGCGCGCGTTTTCTATCATATTTTCTCCTAAATTAGACTATTCACCTGCTGCGCAGAGCCGCCCCGGGTGTCATGCGTTGAATATGATCCACTTGCACGCTCCAAGTCACCCTTCGAAACTTGGCGGCCTCTGCCAGCATCAATTACAAGTATATCACGCACATCTATCCGGCACAACAAGGAAAACGTTATAATAACGCAAACAAAGGAACAGAAAAGCCGTATCGCACTTGGCATACGTCCGACTCTGTTATCGGTATATGCGACGGCGATACGGCTTTTATCCCTTTAGAGGGGGAAGGGCCCTACTTGGAGTACACCAATGGGTGGCGGCAAACCCGGCATATAAAACTGCGCCGAGGTTTTCGGATAGCTTTGAACACCCGACCGGGGCATTTACATTCGGCTTTCCACTCGGCGCCTGTGTCCACTTGGGTGGGATCGAAACACCGTTCAGGACGCGCACCGATCTTGATACACTGAGCTTTCCAATACCAATCGTGGTTATGTCCGGGGCCGGCCATCGCGTGGGCAATTTCGTGAAGGATAGTATTGGTTGTTTCCACCACAGTATTGCGCTGCACCAATGGGAGACTCAGCTTGATACAATGCTCACTGAAACTGCATTTCCCGTAGCAACGCTGGGAGCGGATCCAAGCAAATCCCCAACCTGGGATATACTTGTTGATGAGATCCTTTGCCAATTTTTCGGCGTCGATACTCAGCATTTGACATCCTGTTCCGAAACGATTGCGGTTTTCTTGAACGAGATGACCGGCTGGTCATCAGAAGGGACCCACACGCTTTCGGGGAAATGAATCGCGGTGATCTTGTATTTCACTTCATCCCGAAATCCATCCTGCCAGAGGCCGGTGAAAGATGAGACTTTAACAATAACCGACCGCAAATGGACTGCCAGGGTGCGGTTGAGAGTTATAAGTTTCGGCGTCGAAAACATAGTAACAACTCCTTTTGAGATCAACTACTCTTAAAGTGTAGCATAACCTCAAAAGGAATGTCAAGTTATGATGGGTGGTAAATCAGGATACATAATCCGATTTATTGCTTCTCGGATTTCTTGTAATAAATCATTCAGATTGTAATCCTCTTTGGTTTCTTCTACCATTTGTCCGGCTGAGGAAAGAATAATGGTCAATTCGTTGATTAGGTTTTCTTGAGTTATCATTATTATCCGATAAATAGCCGAATTGGACGTTGGTAATCACGATAAAGAATATCTTCCAATTTTTCCTTTTCTTCCATACCCTCATCATATATTTGCTGGCCGTTGAGTACGACACCACCTAAAGTTTGAATTCCATTAAACTTCTTGGTATTCGATCCCCACTGAATCCTCATAAGGCACGTGGCATAGGCTTTTAACCACTTATCCGTCCAAATCCTAGGATATGAGATTTCATCTAACCATTGGTATACTTCGAAGATAAAGAAATCGCCCTGTTGAACGCGAGAACTCCAATCGGCATTAACATAAATTCGGTTAGATAGCCGTTCAAAAGAAATTGTAGGTTCCGGATTTAATAGCCAATCTAGGAGGCTTAATTTCTCCATAGTAATAACAAAATGTTGCATCGACACGTTGGAGAAATTGTAAAAATCTTGTAGTCGGAGTTGGTAACGAACATCAAAAATATTTAAATTTCCTTCATTCGCCTGCACTACTCTGATAACCGACATAATCGAATCATCACAAGGAATCCAATGGTTTACCAAATCAGTGGCAGTTATTTGGTGCTTCAGGTATGTCCGTTGTGTAGCTTCATAATGGTATTCTCGGAATAGTGTTAGGGCATCATCAATGCAAGCATCGGCTTGGGCTGGGGTAATTTCGATATGAACAATTCCTTGGCCTAATTTTCCTAAACAGTAATCCGTAAATGTTGCGCGTGAATTTGGTTGCATAGTGATATTTATCTTTGTATACAATTCTTTGTATTCCCAGACGATCCAAGACACTTTACCGTCATATCAGCGATATATAACACGCTAAAGGCCAAAGACGTCTTGGATCGTCTCAAGTTTGCGTTATTATAACACTGTAACCCCGGTTTCCCGGGGATACGGTTACTTCCTGAGGATCACATTGTAACTGGTAAGCCGGCCGTTTTCGTAAACAGGATACTTGGCGTCGATTTTGTAATATTGACCACCGAAATACAAATTCTGACCAATACAGTACCCTAATCCCTTTGCGATTGAGACGTTAACAGTCATAGTCATATTAACTCCAGAGAATCGGCCACATCCAAGTACCCACAGCTACCAGAAACCAAAGCGTGCTTCCGAATAGCACGAGGAGTAAAAAGAAATTGAATTCGTTAAAAATCCACCAAAAGAAACTTTTCTCCTCCAACCGATCACCGATAAACTTGGTAACCCAACACCAAAAAAACGTAAATAGAATCCACACAAACGATTTTAGAATCATATTTTCTCCTTACAAAACGGTTTTAGGCTAGGATATGCCATACAATGGCTAATCCAGTATCTCTTTGTTTGCATAGTCTCCCCAGTCAATATTACTTGAATCTCCTTACTGGCGGTACGGGAACATGAATATCAATCAACGTGGTCATTGCACGCGTTCCCGCCACATACATCAAATTTGTTTCTTGTTCCATCTGCCAGTCTTGGCGCGCATAACTGCTAGGATTCCAACGATTGCGTCCATACCAAAAAACACGTTGCCATTCACGTCCCTTGGACTTATGAATCGTGGTGAGAGTAACACTCGGCATCTTCTTTCCATCTTCCTTTTCGAACATCGAAAGTATGCGAGTCCTTAGATTCTCAACTGAGCTTCCACGTGGCATGCCCGAAATGACTGCTAGCACAGCATCAGCCACATCGGCGATGTCTGCGGCTTTATCTTCCCGACCGCTCTGTAAGCCCTTTTGGATTTGGCGCTCTTTATATTCGATAATCTTATTTTCCAATGCGGTCAACGTCTTGACGGCCGGCCATCGGGAAGCCAATTTCACAAACTTGTCCGAGATATCCTTGCCTTCAATATGTGACGCGATTCCCTTCTTCAAAAGGGCGAAAAATAGATCAACCAACGGTGCATTGTTGCGGCAAAGGATTGCATCCTTTACGTTCAAAGATGCAATTTTAACTTCCTGTTTCGTGTCAATGTTGATACCTTTCGGTTCATCTTGCCACAATTCTTCTTCAGTCATACTGATTACTTCACCCTCAGGAGCATCGGGATGAGATTCGATATGGCTCACCCATTGTTGGACAAAACGAACAACAGACTTAGCACAACGGAAAGACCACGTAAGCGGCAAATCAGTGCAATCGAATTCTTTACGGATATTCTCGAAACTCTTTGCATCGGCGCCGGTGAATCCATAAATTGCTTGATGAGGATCACCAACAAAGATGGCTCGTCCTCCCACGGCGAGCATTTTCTTAATCAACGCGCGCCTAGTGGGATTTATGTCCTGGACTTCATCCACGAGAACCCAGTTGTTAGGTTCTACACGAAGATTCAAATAAAGGACAGCATAAATCATGTCCTCAAAATCCCAGATCTTATCGAGGATGTGAATCCCGTACTTAATAAGGAGAACTGTGTAATTGATTCCTTCGCGGACTAACTGTTCAACATCTAAGGGAAGATCACCATCGGAATTGGCAAATTCATCGCGCAGGTCGAAATGTTCGACCATATTGAGCCACGCGGCATAATCTATGAATGCGAATTCGGATAATACTCCCGCACCCTGCTGCCGTGCCAAATTGTAGGCTTTGCGGACAAAACTTTGCAGATGCTTAGGAACACCTTTTGACCTTGTTCTGGGATGGATGATCGTATCCATCATCTGGTCGATCTTTGATTTCTCTCCCCTAGCAGGAAGCTTTCCTTTCGGAAAGGCCTTTGCAAGTGCTTTGCGTCCGAAACGATGTACTGTACCCACGTAGCAACGGGTACCATCAGGAAACGTGATGGATTCCACTTTTGCTTCCATCTCACCGGCTATCGAAGTGTTGTAAGCACACACAGCGATATATCCTTCCAACTGAGGAAGACATTCGACGAGAGTGAAAGTCTTTCCGCTACCAGCAACTGCGGTAATCAGACAATTACCGCGACCCGTCTTAGACGCGAAATCCAATACCGCTGATTGTTGCGGCGAAAGCGTCACAGTACGTTTTTCTGACATAATTAATTGTCTCAAAAAATAACAGGAATGTCAAAGACATTTCCGCAAATTTCTTTTTGCCCAGATAACACTCAATATCATCCGTCCAAGAGACATTTCATCGTTTTCCGAAATTGTGTAACCGTTGGCTAGCGCGAAAGCCGACATACAACGGATATTATCCTCACAACTCCGAGTATATAATTCCAATTCTTCGGATGTCAGCGGATCTTGCATGGTAATTATTCCTTATATCGCCCAGGATTAAACGAGAAAACCGCGGCTTTCAGTTTTTCCTTTATCACAGCTTCGTTAACCATGGCAACTAACAGCCGATGGCATACTCGGTGTTCTTTGATGGTTAACCTAATCCTTTTCGTTCCACCCATACATTTCGGAATAATATGATGTCTTTCCGTTTTAATGCCCATTTTCTTATTTCTTTTTTGTTCCTTTGCCTTATTGATGATTCCGAAATATGCGTTTGTGTACTTATTTTCTAGGAAAGGATGTGTCATATCTTTCTCTTACAATACAGATGATAGCATCTCTAGAGAAAGGAAACAAGAAGGAGTTTGTTATAATAACACAGTCTTGGGAGTTTTCACTCCCTATTTCGATTTATGATGGTCTTAATCACCGTATCTAATTCATGAAGAGATTCATCCAACGCCATCATCTGTATTTCTCGGTCAACCAGAAATTCAATTAATAGGTTAACCAATTTATCCTGCTCATCATTACCTGTGCGAAGGTTTTCCAGGCGCTGGATCAATTCGAACCTTTTGGCCATCTGTTCTTTGATGTTTGGCATTGGAGTACTAAATAGATCTTCTCTTATGTATCGGTACCATCATCGATCATGTCATCCAAAATATCTCGGAGTTTACTTCTCGCAATCCGTTGTTGTTTCCTCACTTCCGCAAAGCGGTTTTCGTATTTGGTTCCCCGCGATATCATGTAGATTTCTTCCAAATGGGTTTCATTTAAATTCATCGATGCAATCAGGATACGTAAAATAAATCTCATTTCATTTCTCCAAAGAAAACTAATCCATCCTCGAACCAGAATATGCCTTAATTCCAAATTGGCGTAAAACTTCCGCAAATGCCTCGGCATATGCCTCTTTCTTTTGCATGCACTGGTTGAAATAATGGACCCAGAACTGCATTCCTCCCCCATAGGCGATATCGCACCGCTTGTTTTCTTTCATCCAACGAGCGAATGCGCATCCGCCGGGTCGAACCGTGACCCAGGCAAAACCACAAACTCCATCGCCCACATACCAAGAACGGCGAACAGGTGAAGCATCATCCATCGGATTAGTTCGCTCCGTCACAACCATAGGAGTAACGTCTAATTTAGAAACAGCCAACATTCCGGCGTCATTGGCAAGAGACCAAAGCCGTGGGAAAAAAGAAGGATCTAATTTCTTTTGAACCTGTTCTTTATTAGTCATGATTTTCCTTAATCAACTGATCAACAAAAATATCCAAATTCTCAACATCTTCCGCAAAACAAGTCATTGTTTGCCCGTTATCTGTACTATTTCGGACCAATGAATCTACCAGATTCGTTAGTCTCTGAAGATTGACAATTACCATTCGGTCGGGCACACATTCATTTTCGCTCATTAGATTCATGATCTCACTTTTTTCTTGGAATGTCAAAGCTTAAACTAACAAAAAACGTTCATTTTATGCTAGTTTAAGCTCGACCTATGACAATATACGTCTTTTATTTCAAAACGTGCTTGGATCGTCTGGGAATCGCAAGGATCTAGATTTTAAATACGCATTAGATGCTAGTCTTTTGGCTTCAGGCCAGTTTTTAAGACTCGGAGCATTGTTGCCCAGTAAACCTTAAGTTTGAAAAGCAAAGTTTCCGGTTCCTTTCTAGGAATAACATAAGAATCCAAATCAGGAAAATGTATGTAATTTTGGAGTCTTGCTTCCATAATTTCCTTTTCCGTTGCTTTGGGAGATACATACGAAACAGCATAGGGTTTGCCGAGATATATCTCCCTGCGTGGGGTTTCCATCTATGCTTTCCTCAATTTCCTAATAAAAACACCTAAACTAATGCAAAAACCCCCAAACGTAATCAACGAGAAGGGTGTAATCTCTGGAACTTTCCCAATAGGCGGATCATTTTGAGTAATGAAGAATTGGGAAGCATTTGTTGGGACTGGTACTTGAATCGAAAACGAATTGGGATTCACGAAAATATAATTGGTTTGAGCCTGGCTTAACCAGGCAAGGGTAATATTATCCGTAAATGTGCCAGGTTCTTGGGTATCCCAAATTGCCTGATGGATATACACCCAATCGGTTGACGTCGCAAATTGCTGGATTAAATATTCAGCTTCCAACAGAGTTTGGGAATTTGAGAAATCGGTTACAGTTTTGGTTTCTGCTTGCCAAATTTGACCGGCAGTAATATCCACATCAAATGTTATACAAACACCTGTGGTTGCTATACCATCAATAATAAGATTGTATGGGCCTACAGCTACAGAACCATTGCTGGCTCCAGTTGTTGGACCCGTAAATTGGATTGTTTCGGTATTGGCAAGGCAAGAAAATGCCAATACCAACGAGAGTAAAATTTTCTTTACCATTTTTTATCCTTTAAACTTTCCGATGAGAGAAGTTATTCTCTCATCTCCGAATACCCAGGCAAATCCGGTTACATGCGCATCTCCCAGAACCCGGGCATTTCCGGATACCCAGGCACTGCATGACACCTGGGCATTTCCAGACACACAGGCGTCTCCATATACAAAGGCATATCCGTACACACGGGCGTTTCCAGATACAAAGGCATCTCCAAACACCCGGGCATTTTCATATACACAAGCGTTTTTGTACACCCGGGCATTTCCGGATACCTGAGCATTTCCATATACCATGGCACACCCGGCCACCATGGCATTTCCGAACACACAGGCGTCTCCAAACACACAGGCATTTTCGACCACTATGGCATATCCAAATACCAAAGCATTCAGCCCCACAAAGGACGTGGGTTCAACGTATGCCGTATTCTCGATCCATCCACCCCCATTGGAGTGCTGATGCCATGTGTCCTCAGTGGCATCAAGGAATTTTTGTTTCAATTGTTGTAGTGTCATAAGCTTTCAATTACAGTATATCAGAAACAAAAGGGATATCAAATATCCGTATGTTTAATCCTACATAAGTTTGTGGCCCATGGATTAATAAATAAACTATTATCTCCAGATATCCGTACAACTCCGTTTATATGCGCATATCCATATACCCTAGCATTTCCTGATACCCGTGCGTATTCGGACACCTCGGCATGTTCAAAAACCCAGGCATTTTCGAATACCCAGGTATTATCGTGTATAATAGCATTTCCTGATACCTGAGCATTTCCGGATACACAAGCATTTCCGAATACCCAAGCATTTCCGAATACCCAAGCATTTTCTAATACCCGGGCATTTTCTAATACCCGGGCATTTCCGGACACCGTAGCATCCGGACCCACATATGCCGTGGGTTCCACATATGCCGTATTATAGATCCATCCGGATCCATGGGAATGCTGATGCCATGTTTCTTTTGTGGCATCGGGGAACATGAGTTGTAACTGTTCTAGAGTCATAAAATGAGCTTTCAATTACAGTATATCAGAAACAAAAGGGATATCAAATATCCGTATGTTTAATTAAACACTTATTGGTGGCCCATGGCATAATAATTAAACAATCATCTCCTGAGATGGTGATATAATCGGAAAAATTGAAGTTGACTCCTACTGAAATGGTTTGACCATTTTCATCTATAAAATCCACACCTACAATTTCATTTTGATGCATGATAGGATCAATAATCCACTTACCAGTTTTTGTCATTTAAAATACCTCCTTAATCCTCAGAAAAAGATATTCCTCAGGGCACTCCATAAAATCTGCCAGATTTAATCCTGCTTCGGCAACTGCAGCATAAAAATCTGACCGGGTACATTGTTCTCCGGCCACAAAAATTTTACATCCTATTTTAAACTTTGTTCCGCAGGGTTCAAGTTCTAAAACTGGAATAATACCCACCCGGCCCACTTCTTGAGCCGTATCGCAATCCACTCCTTCTATTTTAATACCTGCCATATTATCGTCCTCTCACCATACAAGTGGCACTTGCCATTTTGGTAAAGTTATCTTGATTGCCTGCCGCTACTGTCCAAATCATCCCCATCTTGGTTACAGTTCGTAGAGATAATTCTCGAATCCGATTTTGGTTTTCAATGATGTAATCCAAAATTGCTACCTGATCCTTTTTATTGATTCCCATTTCTTTTAAAATGCCGGAATGTTCCACGACACTTTTGATTCGGACAATCAATTCCCGAACACTCAGGAGATTTAAATCCAAATAATAACTACGGGACATCAAAGCCGCTAGATGTACCGCGAGTTTATTCCCCTGGGCGACAGATCTTTGGAAGTCAATATTCGATACGAAGATGATTGCTCCATGGAAATCAAATTCTTGAGGAATATTTTCGCCGTCTGCGGACTCAAAGATCTTTTCTGATCTCCAGCTAATATGCCGGCGTTTCGTAGTATCTAAACCCCCTTTGAGGAGATTCAATGAAATTTCATCTTGAAAGATAGAATCGGCATCATCCATCAATAGCACACATTGCTCATGACGGTGTTCCCACATCAACCGATATAAGCCAGTAGCTCGGACATATCCACGAACACCCGTATACAAAATCTTAGACTTATTAGCCGCTGATTCCAAAATCATTTCGAGTGTAAATGTTTTCCCTGTTCCGGGATTGCCGCTCACAATCAATGAACGATATTTTCCATCAATTACCCCATAAGTCATCAAATCAAGACTCGCAAACCGTGAATTGATGTCCTGTTCTACTTCCTCATCTGTCATTTCCCGCACAATTTCGGTATGAGATGTAGGCATCTGGACATTGTTGTTCTGTGACGCATTCAATAGCGGAGTAAGATCATACCAACCCCGTCCAATTTTACAACTCCTTACTGCCAAAGGCACAGAAACATTATTTTCTCGGCAATAAGCTAAGATATTCTTACTACTTATTTGGTGCCCAAACTGGGCCACAAGGCCCGCAACTGCTGAATCGAAACTCTTTTTCGGTCCGCTCATGCGTTCTCCAGAGTAATAAATTTGCTCACTTGGCCAGTGTAGCGAATTTAGGCCGGAATGTCTATTCGACACAAGGATCAAAGGTAATTTTGAATTTCTGCTTCATCTATATACATCAAATCTGAAACCCATCCTTCTAAGGAAGGAATATCCTTATGTTTGTATTCCGGACAATGTAACATTTTATAACGAACAAGGTTTATTGTGACCGGAATAATAACGCGATTACTTTTTCCGTTAACCCACTTTTTAGCGTATTCCATAGATCTAAATGTATGGAAACCAGAAATATATTTTGTTCCCTCCAAGGTCAAGGCATCTTGATTTGTCGCACGAAGCCAAGTATTTAGAAGAACTTTATCAGTTCCGGGATTATATTTACCGTTAATATCCCAATGGGGGAAAAAAATACTTTTTGGTGAACTTTCACTTTTACGAAAAGCTTTCCAAGCTAAAAGCGGTAATCCCATACTTGGTGGATATGCATCAATAATTTTGGCTACAGACATATATTTAATATTTCCTGAGCAATTCAGACCGTTTTTTGGCTTTAAATCTCCAACAACCATTCCAATTATAATGTGCCTGCCCGGTCTGATGGCAACTGGCACAAACATGCCTGTAATGCCTATTTGGTACCCCTCGAATTATAACCGCGAAGATGTATCTCCACATTTACTTTCCCACGCATGTAGCATGCCATTCAAATAGATGAGACATTCACGAGCCGTCATTCTACCAGACCATCCAAGTCGGCAAGATCCTTCAGCATTTTCAACGGCCCAGGTATACTTTGAACCACCAGGCTGATGATGGTCGAGAGATATATCGGTGAAACCCTCTTTCTTCAACCATTCAACCTTGTGTTCCAGGTGTTTTCTAGTAATTCGTTCCATAATCACACCTTCTTAAAATAAGATTCATATCAAAGATGATAGCAAAACAGGGCCAAGGAAATCAATCGGATGAGTCTTGGCTCATAGAAGTTTTGCACTTAGCACATATGTAGGTATGATAGCACATACCCGGGTGATAAATTCCCCGAGCATCTGCCTCTTTAGGAGAGATCTCCCGCCAGACGTGAATGCATTCGGAATCTACTCCCGGTTTTACGTATCCCCATCCGGTACATTGGCTACAACTGTTGTTAATTTTGGGTGTGTTATTACATTTTGGGCATAACACAGTCATGCCTTGAATTCTCCGTTGTTCGTCCAACCAGGTTTCATCTAGCATTTTGAGTTGTTTCTTCCATTTCCTTTGCATACTTTTGATATGCGGTTTTTTCGGAAATTACTTGTGGTTCTTGGTCGAATTGGTAAGAACCAAAAAAACACAAAAGATCCATATACAACAGTGCCTTTTCCATAGTACAGTTACTGTTTGCCATCTGTTGCAATTCTTCGAGTGGTTTTCCAATGACCCGGGACAATACATCCAAATCTCTGTACCACCACTCTTCAGTGGAATCTTTTTCGATGAGAATCCTTGAAATTACCACAGGTATTTGGTCCCCGTGTTCTTGCCACGATTTATCATCAGTTTCTGGTTCGAACCACGCAATTTCAGGACTATAATTGCCCAGTTCATCGACATACACGAAACCACCACCGTAAGTAATGGGGTCGCAGTCACCAATTGTACCGATATACTTCCATTGTGGTTGCATTATTTTTCCTTAGCGATGGTATACCACTTCTATCCAATCCCTTCGCGAATAGATGCAGTAATCATCAGCATCCAAACAAGGATACTTTTTCATCTTTTTTTGTGCGGCCTTGCCCGTCTTATGCTCGGAAAAAATTCTTCCTCGGGCGGCACAAGCCACAATATATTCAGTTGAATCGTGTTGGATTTTATCCATGTGGCTATCTCCCTTGTTTAGCCATTAGTGCATCAATTTGAGCGCCGCGCTTATCATTCCAAACCGAAATGGCCTTTTCAAAATATTCACATTGCGAAACGGAATCTAAGTTGAAATATTCGCATCCATTCTCGGATGCCAAATCTTCGGCAATCATTTGCATTTCATATTTGTAATCGCTCATATAATGATGTTAACAAAAAGATTATGGATTGTCAATCGGTCGAAAAGATTCAAACCTATTGTTGTAATCAACGCACACATCTAAACAATTACTAGAACAGATGGGATCCTGATGTGTGTCATGACTTTCATACCACAAAGCACGGTCTTGCCTAACATCGTTATCTGTAATTTTACCGATTGCTTTTCCACCTTCACGAAGATAAATGATACAGGGGAAATGCTCTCCTTCACATACAGCCATATCATCCAATACTAAACCACATTTATGACTGTTCCAAGGACGCAAACCTCTAACAGGCCTATTATTTCGCAAATTTTTAATCCGATAGCGCAAGATAGGATATTTTTGAAGTAATTCCTCATCAATTTTAATCTGTTTTAACTTATCTCCCGCTTGAGCGGCGGGAATAACTCGAATATCTTGAACGCCCAAACTATCGGCAAATTTGATAATCTCCCCTACAGTGTTGGCATTCTTAGTAGTGAGAACTATACCAACAGTGATATACGTTAATTTGGACAAATCGCGAATATTTGCCACAACCCGATTGAATGCACCTTTAATACCACCTGCCATAAAATCTCCATCCTCGGCACAACAAGCATCTAAGGAAATGGAAAAATCATTTACACCCAAATCAATAAGTTTCCGATATCGGTCGAGTGGGAAAGAACCATTAGTGGAAATCGCAATTTTTTGGATTCCCTCTTTTTTAGCTAATGCAACCAAATCATTGAGTTTGGGATACATTAGAGGTTCTCCACCACTAAACCTTATAGCGTAAAGTCCCTGGGAAGCCCAAAGCTTTACTACAGCCGCGGCTTCTTCCCAGGGTTTATCTGGTCCTCCAACACTTCGACAATAAGGACAATGGAAATTACAACGGCCAGTTAAAAGCATTTCACAACGAGACAAGGGAGAAAATTGGCTAGCCGTTGCTGCTCTTTTATCTGATAGAGTATAAAACCCAATTTGTTCTAGTTTCATTATATTATTCTCATCATCAAAACGTATATTCTGGTATTCCTATCAGAGTATTTCCAGATATCACTTGATCTCCATATACCTTGGCATTTCCACATACCGTGGCATTTCCGTATAACCATGCAAATTCAAATACCCAGGCATCTCCAAATACCCAGGCATTTTCAGACACTGAGGCATTGTCTGACACCCAGGCGCTTCCAAATACCCGGACATCTCCGTATACCCAGGCATTTCCAGACACCCAGGCATCACCATATACCCGGGCATCTCCGGATACCCAGACATCTCCGGATACCCGAGCATATCCAAATATTAAAGCATCCGGCCCCACGTACACCGATGGTTCCACATATGCCGTATTCTGGATCCAACCGGATCCCCGGGAGTGCTGATGCCATGTGTCCATTGTAGCATCAGGGAATCTTTGTTGCAATTGTTCTAGTGTCATTTGGTCGTCTATATTTCAAGTATACAAAAAATTATTATTTTTGTTAAGTAAAATAAAAAGCCGTCTAATAGATCCCTTATATGAGGGAAATATTAGACGGCTTTTGAGAGGGCTCTAATAGATCGCTTATTTTATAGCATCTGGCGCAGGAGGTGGTAAAGCTTTTAGATTAAAACTGAAACCCGCCTGAAGAACAGGATTCCATCCAATACCAGAAACATAAAGCATTCTAATCGGTACAACAAAACTAAGCCAAGGTTTTATTCGGTAAATCGATGTTGCAACGAAAGAACTAGTAAAACTTAAACTAACACCATTCGTTGAATTTGAAGAAAACCCAGGACCAATATCTCCACCTAAAAAGAAACAATATTTACCTGAACATAAAATCTTTTCATGTACGCCTTGGCGAATACTGGCCGAAATAGCAATAAATGGTTTCTTTGTAACCGGATCATTAGCTCTAACAGGAATTACATCAGCACTAGTAGTATCGTACATACCAATATTACTTTGAACTGATGGTGCATATAAAGCTGAAATTCCTATAGCCCACTGAGGTGTAGCTAATTGATTAAATTCTCCAACAACAGAAATAGATGTTGGTAAAGTTATTGGTGTCGATGTCGTTGTTTGACCGAAAGCCAATATACTTCCTAAAGCTAACATTAACAATACAGATTTGAATGTTTTCATTATTTTTCCTTACTCTTTTGAGCTAATAACTCCATAACTAGGTTTTTTAAATCGTCAACTTCTTTTCTTAAATTATTTATGTCTTCTTTTTCTCTCAAAATTCTTTCTTTTTGTATTCGGTATTGAATTCGAGATTGTTTATCCAAATTGACAACCGCCATACTATTCGTATGGCGGGCCAAATTTGGATTATTTTCTATTGGTAAATATTGAGGAAGCATATTTATGTCTCCAAAGCTATTGTACGCAATTGTTTGCAAAGTGGTACAGCGCTACTATTTGTAGATCGAAGAACCACTTTAATAGAAAATTGGGTGAATTCTCCTATATAATCTTGATGCCAATAGTAATCTTTAAAGTCATTGGCATTTTGTGCTGGCGAAAAATCTGTATTTGGATCTGGATCCATTAAAACATAATCACCGGCGGCAAAGTTCGCATTACTATTTGTAGGCAAAATCTTATAATAAATGTCAACTTGTGAACCATATGGCCGCATAATACTTAACCAGAAGTGAATACTATTTGCAGCATTCACCAAGGTAACAGGACGAGTAATATAAATGGCGGCATCTGTCGCTCCATATGGAGCAGTTTCTGATGTATATGCTGAGGCCGCAGCAGCGGGTGAAGAGGGTGGTGTGGTACTATTCACGCGGTAATCTATTCTATTACTAATCAGCAATGCTGTCAATCTTGTACTATCAATCATTGGTGAAAGATTATCGGCGGTAGAAGTTAAATTAATCTGCCATACCAAACTCTTATTAGCGAAAGGTGTTCCTATATTAATTAGTTTTGCTTCGTTAATAGCCGACGCGACTAATTGAGGTGCTGTCAATAAAACATTCTGATTGGGAATAAATTGCGAAAATGGGAAACTACCACCCAAAGTTCTTTCATATGGAACTTGTGAACCATGTGTTGATGTATCTGTGATACCTCTGGAATAATATTTGGTATTAGTTCCTGGAAAATTCAATTCTGATACAATAGGCATCATTACATCGTAAGGATAATTTTGTGTGATAGATAAGGCTACCCCAGTTAATCCCGATGAAGTGGCATTAACAACACTACCACTACCATCTACAACGAAAAATGTGAAGCTATCCAACTCAACATTCGACACAATATAGGTTCTTGAACCCAAAACCGTATCAGCCACGCCCGAAGCCCATGCAGAACTTCTTAAATCTCCTGATACAGTCGGAACAATATCGGTAACAGGTATTCCATTATAACTTGCTGCCCAATTTGCATTACTTGATCCCGGTGGAATAGTTATAGTAACCAAACTTCCGGCTGGCATGCCATGGCACGTAGGAGTTTCAACTCTTATCGCATTTGTTCCATTGTAAGTTATCAATGAAAGATTAGGTAATGTCGTTGCCGGCAATACAGGATTTTCCAAAATAGCGGTTCCCAAAATTCCATAATTGAAAACTGCGCGATTTAAAGTAAACTTCAAAGCTTCAGTAGGAGAAGGAACCCAAGTGCTCGCATTCTGTGATTTGAATAACAGCCCAGTATATGGAACTTGCGAAATCAACACATCGGTATTCAAAACATAATCACCCATCAAGGCTGTCCAAACGAAATAACTATTACTATTGGATAACAAAACAATAGCATATTCTGTTCCTTGCTGCAAATATACAGGAGAAGGGAATGAAAATACAGTTTTGACAGATGCATCTGATGAAATATTTATCAGGTTTGGATTCAATACTACCGTACTATAAGGTACAATAGATTGTGTTGGTGTTCCATTCTGCATCTCGCGGATTTGTAATGTTACTGGAATACTAGTATCTTTGGATGCAAAATAAACCTCTAATGAGGTAACACAATAACCACCTTGTAATGTATTAACAAGGAATGACTGTGCTAAAGGATCGACCCAAGTTACTGATTGATTTCCAACTTGTGCAGTAGTCACACTATTAATTGTGCGGCTATCAGTTACTTGTTGTGTGTGTATTTCAGGAACTCCAACTGAAGTAATTGTATTCTGGTCAGTATCAAGAACACCTGATGCCACGTAATTTGCAGTTGCGTATGATGAAACATTTGCCGTCACATTGTTGATATCATTTACCAACTTAAACACACGGGTACCTGTTCTAAATGTGGGATCACCGGTACTGGTAGGATCAGGTATAGTAAAAGTGCCCGAAACCATACCATTTGCATCTGTCACCAAAGTTCCAGGAGAACAATATGCACTGACTGGGGTGATATCGAAAAATGGCCAGAATTGTGTGAATGGTTTTAATCCCTTTGCAGTAAAGGCAATTGTGTTTGAGCGGCAATAAGGAACCATTGCAGTATTAACCAATACATCAGATACGGTAACTTGGGGAACATTAATCAATGATGTTATTGTTCCCGTTCTAGTTTGTCCTATCGTTGTTGAAGCTTGTACTGGTATAGTATTCGTTTGTCCTGGTGTAACTTGTATCACATATCCCGCAGGTGCAGGAAAACTACCATTCAAATTAGGATTAGATGCTAATAATGCTTGCGCTGCCGTTATTTGTGATGGAGTCGCTTGTAATGTTGCCACCCATGTCGATGTTGTTGGAGTAGAATTATCAACACCATCAGTGGCGGGAGTACTTTGAGATGTAACAGGTTGTCCAACCCAATCTGTTGTCCAGGCATTCCAAATTGTGCCTAGTGTATTTGACGCTTCAAGGTTTGCCTGAGTCGCATCATATAAGGAATTATCTGTAACGGTAAGATCTGGAAGATATGCTGTGCTAACCCATGTATCTGTTGCTGGATTTAAAGCAATCGTGCCCACGAAACTAAAAACATTATATGGGTTCAAATTTTCTTGACGTGAAGCCATGGTTTGTGTTACAACCGGTGCTTCGGTATAAGGTAACGTTATAATTGAATTTGCAGGCTTTAATGTGTTTAATTCAACATTTGAACTTTGGTTGGAATCAAACTGCATATTAATCGCATTGCTATCATAGGTTGGACGCATAATTTTGTTCAATGCATCCAAAGAAAATTTACAATCCGAATTATTATAATCTGAAACACTGTTGTCCACGAAATTATCAACTATAAACCCAGATTGATATCGGTTTAATCCCGTTGTTGCATCCGGAATCTGCATATTGGCAGTTTGTTGTTCCAACAAATTTAAAGCCGTGTAATATTCCAACTGGGCAATACGAGTCTCTAAATCACCAATCTTCACCATTGGATAAACCTTATTTGGAATACTCTTAATGGAAACGCTGGTTGGTGAAAACGTGTATGCGGGATATCCCAAAATAGCAACAACCATCCCTGTTGCAGGATCTGGTGGAGCTAATGGTGTTAATGAAGGTGTGCCTTCAATTACACGGAAAAATCCATTTTCATCCAAATAAATCTTATCGATACGACCTAGATAATATGAGAAGTCCGAGACTATATCATCATTAGGTTTCACTAATTTACCTGGAGTAACATATGTTGGTGGTACCGGTACAGCAGCATTAGCTATAGTGCTTGTTGGTGTGGCCGTATCATTTACGCGAGGACGAAAATCGTAACAATCACGTAATAGATACTTCGTACCATTTGATCCATTATATGAAGGAATTAATGGATAATACGTGGCCCCGGCAATATAATTTGGAAGAGCGGCATCAAAATTTAAATAACTGTTCACACTAAAGTAATCACCGGAACTATGGGTGAAATATTGATATTGTATAAACACTGATGAAGGAGAGGTATATCCTGGAAGCAATGAAAGTGTTCCAAAATCATAACGATTATCTCGTTGTCCTCTGTCTAATTTATACCATGATGTGATATTTGTTCCCGTATTATCTGTTCCTGTCCATATGCCCAATATATTATAAATATCGGCTTTTCCAAGATTCAAAACACTAGCAGGAGTTGTTACGGTCAATGACTGGGTTTGTAGTGATTTTGTTTTCTCTACGGCAATCTCTTTAACAACTGTAGCCGAAAGTTTTACCGTTGTACCATTAGGAGCGTTAAATGTTAAATGCGCCAATCCCGAACTAAATACAGGGCTTGAACTGGTAACATCTACCAGTGTACCTGCACCCGTACCACTTTCGATACATGCAACATAATCAGTAATTTCCATTGACGCAAATACTTCATTAGTACTCGTAGCGAATGTTACTGTTCCGGAACTAGCGGCAACTGGAGTAAATACCTTACGGTATGAATATGATGTTGTGATACTACCAGAAGTATCACGGACTGTAGATACTGTTCCTTGAGGTAACTGGTATAATAAGATATTATCAGACGGATCAAAAAGTGAGATACGCTGTAAAATATTTGCTGTTCCAGTTGCACTTGATGTGATCGGTGAATTAGTCGGTATAGAAACTGCGCTAGGCTGAGTCAATAATAAATTATTTGTAGTGTCCCAGGCATACACTGTTTCTGTATTCGTGCCATCTGTAATAGTAGAACCTATTGCGAAACTACCTACAACATTCACAATATCCACTTGTGTTAGGATATTTGCAGTTGTTGTTAGTGTACCATCATTTACTGCCAATGAGCGGATATCTGTCAAGGATAATCCTGGTGTAGTTATATTGATATCGGTTAAATAACATTGAAATATGGGACCAGGATCACCAATTACTTGGAAAGATCCTTCTTGAAATTGTAAACCACGAATTGTAGCAGTTCCTACAATAGAAGTTACTGGTGCCACACCATCAGTAACAATTGGCGTAGCATACAAATTCACCGATGGCCACAAATCATAACTTGGTATACCAAATACGCGATTAATATAGATGAAGTTACCCAGATAGGCGCGCGTATGACTATTTTGAAAGAAATTGGTTGTACGTGCCTTATCTAATGGAATGTATTGCTTGGTAATAGTCTTAATTTCATATCCTTGTACATATGCTTTTCCAGGTTCAATTCCAAATGCTAATTGATCTTCTCGCCCACCCTGTAAAGCTGTATAAACACCACCATTATTACCATTCAAAAGACTTTCATGGATATCAAATCCAAAAGGAGTTGTAATAAAATTACCATTTGCGTCGAATGTTCGGCGCGCCAATGTATCGGCAATTTCACTTAGTGCGGTAGTTTGAACTTGAGATTGAATTGTTCCGTTTGCGATTACCATTAAGGAAGTGAATTCACTATCAGCTATTGTTCCTTCTGGTAAAGCAACAAGATTCAAAACGATCTTGTAACGGTGTGCACCTGGTGCAGCAAAATTCGGTGTACCAATAGCATTATCGTTTAATGAGGTATCATCTTCTGGTGTAACAATGGTTTCTACAGCTTGAAGACCAACATTAACACTAGGAAATTGGTTATAATCTGCCAATCGAATGGTTTGAGAATTTACATTCAAAAATTTACCGAAAATAAAATACACACCATCGGCGATTGATGCCTGTGCTGTTATACCAGTTGATGCGGCAACTATTGCTTGGCAAACACCAATATTTGCAGGAAGAATGTTTATAACTTCATTATCAGCAAATGTTGCGACTGTATTACTTGTTCCTGATGTTACGTATTTTACGTAAATGGTATTGATATCGCGGGCAACCTGAACAACCTGTGCAACAATGCCGGTTGTCACACCTTTAATTTGAACTGTTGTTCCCACTACAAGTGGATCAATCAAATCATAATCAATAGGTGCTGCTGAAAATGTGGGATTAACCTTCACATATGCTAGATTTTGATCGTATGTTATTTGCCCTGGTGTAACCATCGCACCATCGGAGAAAATATATCGTCCAAACCGATTTAGTTGCTCACCAAAAATAGATTGTAGTTGAGTTAGTTCGCGAGCTTGGAGAGCATAACCGGGACGGAATAATATTTTGTAAAATTCTTTTGCCGCAGAAAAATCATCATAATATGGCGCTGTTGAAAATGTAATTGGCATATACCTATTTAGTCCTTAGAACGGCAATGTTATTTTTATATCTTCTATTTGTGATGGAGACCGCATAACGGGACTCATATATTCTGTAGTTAAAATCAAACCAGAATTAGGTTCAATATCGGGAGCAACTACTGAACTTATTTCCGCAATACCACTTGCGGTAATTAAAGTTTCACTCACTACGAAACCACTGGCAGTTGATAAGTAACCACTTGCTGTTCCTCTGGTAACTTCGTTTAACCGTAAAATATTTGAACCGGCCAAATCAAAATCAACAACTCTTCCAGTTACACCGCTTGTAGAACCTGTAACCAAAACATCGGGATCAAATGTACCTGTAACTCCCGTTAATGTTAGGTTTGTAGTCGCGGTTGCTATTAAAGGATAATAATATACTTGTGATTCGTAGAATAAGGGATTTAAAAGTAGACCAAATTTCCTATAATCATTGCCAGTTGTGATTTTATTGGATTCATCATAATTCAATGAAACATCTACCATAACATACATTGCACCCAATTCAGCAACAGCATTAGAACCATGGCCACCGGGAGGACTTATCATTGCGTGAGCCGCAGCATTAGAACCGGGACCACCAATTGTTACTGTGGCATATGAGTAACCCTGGCCTTTAGTTATAATATTAATTCCCGTAACTGTAGTGCCTGTTAAAACAGCAACGGCTGTACAGCCTACTCCATCACCCAAAACAGTAACTGGTGGGACACTTGTATAACTGGATCCAACATTTGTTACTTGAATGAATTCAATTGATCCAGGAACTGCTGTTGCTTGTACTGACCATTGGGTAGTTCCATCATTAGATGATAATGAATATACTGGAATCCAGTCATCAGACAAAAATTTCAAAACATTTGCGGAAGATACTTGAAACATAAATTTCCAAATATATCCATCAGCAGTTGTAATTGGTGTTGTACTTGTACCCGTCGGCATAACGGAAGTATTTGCACCATAATTGTTGCTGATACATTTATACACATTATAATCGGTAGTTATCACATAGAACGGAGCAGTATTTGTATTTGGTTCGTATAAATCATAGTATATTCCGCTTGCAATCGCTCCTAAATCCGAATATTGTGAATATACGGTAGATGGCTGCCAATTGTGTCGAGGAATTACTAAGCTCGCATCAGAAGGTGAAACTCTCTTGGCCGATAACATATCAGCAAAACTAGAAATCCTAGCAGCCACAGTATCGTTAGGTTGTGGTGGATTATTTTCATTAGACCAAGGGGTAACTTTCCCAATCCACACATAAAGATTATTTTGAGAGGTTTGCGATTGTAATCCTTCAATAAATTTTTGTGCGGAATATATCCGAAATTGGTTGTTTTCTATGGCTGTTAGTGGCATACTTTATATTTATGAAAGTGGAATACCTCGTCCATTCATCACTCCTTTAACAAACTGATGTGCTGTAAGGATTTCTGTATCAGATAAAAACCTATTGTAGATCAACACGTAACTAATAATTCCATCAAAATAACCTTGGTACAAAGTTACAGGAACATTGATAGCAGATGGAATACCTGCGAGTGTTGATCCGTAGAGTGCGGATCCGTAGAGTGATGGTGTAGTTGAAAGACTTTGATGAAAGCCTCCCGTACCCAAATAATAACCGCGCGAATTAGATAATATGGACGTCGAATCAATATTTGTACCGTAACTGCCAATAATAGAAGAATTTAAATTTAAATTACCAACAATAGTATTATTAAAATATCGCAAAGCCGCAAAAAAGTAATCAGAAGTATTTATAGACCCCGCAGGATAATTAATCCTCAAATCATTCTGTATGGTATTTATTTTTTGCGTTCTAAAAACCAAACTACCATCGGAGTTTATGTATATCTGATACCCCGTTACACCCAAATCTTTATTTTCATCAATACAACCAATTAATCCCGAATTATCTTGAAGTACGTTGGCTTTCGCCACAACAATTATCGTTTGCTGTGTGTTATTAATTGGTACTACTCGTGCATTTATAAAGGTATTGAAAAATGATACTCCTGGTGCTCCCCAAGAAGGATCATCAATATCACTTCCATGTATTGATCCTAATGTAGCATTAAACCCATTTGGATATGCAGGACTGACATCATACAACAATTGAGGATCAATACCTTCAATCATATCATATTGAACTTGTAAATTCGTGGGAGGTGGAACTCCACCAAAAGTAGTTGTGGTAACTGTTGCCGAAAGATTATGTGTTTTTCGGATAAATGTTGCACTATCAATAATATCTATACCAAATAAAGCTAACCCAGCAGGATGCAACAATTTTTTAACAACATTAATATATTCAGTTAATGTTTCGTGGACACGTAATACATACGAAAAATCTTGGTAATAAAAACTATCTTGTAAATATTTTCTATAACTCAAGAAGCCATCATTGTTTATAAATCTTCCCGCATACTGGCCCACGGCGCCTACAGTAATTGTACCCACAGCATCTTTATTTCCTGAAAGAGAAAAATCAGCCGCAATAGGTGTTGAAAAATTATAACCAAAATCTTTAGCTTTTACGATTTTAATTTTACCTAAAGAAATGCTATAATGGCTGGTAATATCTGGCAATACAATCCAATTTGTATCTAATAGAGCTACTTGCTGCGTTCCATTATATCCAATAATTGTTCTTGTCTGACCCGCACCAGAACCATCTGTAATGGTAATTAAAAGATTATTATAAAATCCATCAGTAATTGAAGCCGTTGATGATAATTGGATTAAAGGGGGTTGAGGATAATTTTCAAAACTGGCGCGAACAACTCTTCCCACTTCGTTGCCACTTATAATACCTACAGCAAATAATGCACTAGCGCCATTAGTGGGAGTAGATGTAGTAATTACATCATCAACTTTATATCCCGTTCCCGGATTTGTAAGATCTATACCTGTAGCTAATCCATATACAGTTTCATAAACGGTTGTATTATTTGGTAATAATACGCCAATATTTTCACCAACCTGAAAGGTTCCTAATATAGAAAGGTTAGAGATATAGATTTCACTAACAATATCACTATTATAGGTTAATTTAACCACATTTTCAACGTTTGCTGTAGCACCAGAAGTTTGTCCTACAATTTGTCTACCAACAAACTTATACGTATCATTTACCGTTGTTGTTCGTATTACGGTATCTACTGACCATTTACCATCTGAGGGTTTAATAATATCAGTTTTTGGATAATAAAACCCAACCGAATCATCATAAAGTATCCGAAATAAAAGTTTAAAAGATTTCTCTGATCCTCTTGCCAAATAAAAATCTTTTATATGTTTTGCCAATTTTCGAGGATCAGCAAGTAACGTAGTAGGAATATTAGGCAAAAATTCATATTCAAAATATTTTAGGAATAGATCTAACGAGGTATCAATATCCCTTTGGCTAAGTAATGTTAAAATACCATTTACAGCGCCGCCAGATTGTTCTAAAAATTCATAATAAGCCGTCATGAAATCCAAAAATAAGGGATAATTATCCCTTATTGTTTGAGGCGGCTGAGTACGAATATATTGTGAAATATATGGAAACATTTTATCCTAATTGAGTGTTAACCATCATAGAAACGGTAATATCATTTGGATCTATCAAGATGATATTATTGCGAATAGGTGAGATATCATTAATCTGTGGCTGTACACTAATTTTTAGTGTTTGTGTCGTATCTGTTATACTTGAGGGTTTGAAATAGGACAATATAACATTACCAGTGGAATAGTCTATGGTTCCTGACTTCAAATTTGTATAAGTTTTGACAGGTCCCACAAACTTATAGGTTCTAATAGATCCCTGTCCATCATCATCAAAGAAATATAACTGTCCAGAAACATAATTAGGATCTGCCGTATCAACGAATGAACCGCTTGATAATGTATTGGGAAGTATTGGATTAGAAAAAAGAATCGTATACGTATCAATCACATTCAAGGGTGGAACAAATCGTTTTTGCATTAATACAGTTGTCAAGTCATTTGTAATGGCGGGATTAGTTTCGTCTATAGCCCGGGTTAATTGAGAATAACGGAAAATATCACCAAAATGACCAATATTAGTTTCGGCAAAATTTTCTATCGTGGTTATAACGTTATTTTGTAATTGACCGGATGTCAATGTAGTGGCGCGGGCATTATATTTCACCAAAGAATTTACAACCAAAAAAATATAATCAGGATCAATAATAACAGGAATTATTGAAACTATATTCCTTGCCTGTAATATATTTGTAACAATATTTTGTTTTGTAAGATTGGTGATCACGTAACCAGATGCAGGTTTCAAACTCAAATAAACTGTTCCATAATGTGGTGGAATATTTGTTTCTCCACCCCACACTGCTACACTATCTACATTAGGATATTCACGAGTGATAATCGTTTCATAATCATTTGCCGTAACCGCACGATTTTGTGTTTGATAATTTTGGGGTGCTGTAAACCTAATACTATCATTAGATTCTCTCTCGGCACCACCTGCGGCCGGGTTAATGGTTGAAACTAACACATTACTATATCCATTAATATTTCCCGCAATTGTGAAAATGCTTGCCAAATTTGGCGCATCAGCATTACATGCAATAAAGGTTAAGTTTACAACATTTCCATCAGTTAATGACTTACCTAAAATGCCATCTCCAAAATAAACTTCATAATTAGCATTTGTAACTTCCTGTAAGAAAAATACATTAGAAGTTCCATCCAAAACATTCAAATCGCTTACCAAGTTGAATGTGGTAAGCAAAGAACTCATAGTGCTATCTTGTATACTGACTACCAAAGTATTCGTATCAACATTCTGGTTAGGAATAACATACTTAACTGGATTACCAGTATTAACAGTATATTGGAAAGTATATGCAATTCCTTCTTTTAATAACACATTATTTGCAACATAACGGTTATTAACCACATCATAGGGAACTGATAATGATTGTGTTGTTAAAAATGTATATGTGGTTCCATTTACAACCGTATTAAATGGTGTATAAATTGGTATTGTAAGAAACGCAGGTGGTGTAGGACTTATTGGAGGTGTAATTGTTAAATTTACTGTAGCTTCTGAAGCCTTACGGGATGAGGGAGTATATCCCAACTGTTTTGCAATCGATACAATATTTTCTCTACGGTCAGCCGAATCAAGAAAAGATTCATTAGCAACCATATTTAAATAATATGAAAGAAAATGCGTGTTATAGGCGAGAATGTTAAGAATGACACGCAATCCTGATCCCTGGAAATTATAATCTTGAAATTCACTTTGGGACTGTAGGTAATTAGTAAGTGCCGAAATGATCGCATCAAAATCTAATTCCGATATATTGAGTTTTGTTGATGTGCTGCTATTAGCCATTATCGTGTCTTTTCTAGAAAAAGTGTTATCGTTACTGGAGTAGGTTGTCCGATGATTTGGTATACAATTAGTGCATTGTATCCATGGGCATCGGGATCCATAGAAACATCTACACCTAGAACTTCTACGCGGCTTTCAAAGTTTTGTAATACGTCTAAAATTGACCGCCGAATATTCACAGCGGTCATTGTTCCGAAATTGTCGAATAATGACCGCATTACAGCACTTCCTACTTCAGGATGAAAAGGAATTTCAAAATTCATCGTCATAACGAGATTAATTACCGAAGCCTTTACAGCATCAGAATCAAAAAGTTCAACAATGTCTCCAGTTACTGGATTATTTCGAAAAGAAAGAGAAATGTCGCGAAATCTTGGTTGTGCCATTTACTTCTATTTAGCATCAGATTTTATGCAACCAATCCAGATTTTTTCGTTCTTCGAGTCTCGTTAAATCCGGCCATCCAGAACCCCAAAGGCCCAAAAGCATATTGAACCACTCATCATACATATATTTGACCTTATCAATTGAGTAATTTGCCAAGGCAATATCTCGTATTACATCCGGTAGGTGCAGTTCATCAGTATGTTCTACAGCCCATACAAATTGTTCTAGCGAGTGGCAACGATAACCAGTTTCTCCATGTTTTACTGTTTCTGTGAAGGCTGCATGGTCCGTTGAAATAACGGGAGTACCACACAACTGAGATTCAACAGCTACTCCACCAAATGGCTCCATAAATAAAGTAGGCATCAAAATTGCATGCGCTTCGCCCATTAATTTACGGCGTTCTTCAACTCCCGCATAACCAAAATATTCAACATCATCCCCCAAAGGAATAGTAATTCCCTCTTCGGTCACTAATCGATCGGAGGTGATCTCTTTAACACCTTGGCCGGCCATAATCAATTTTCTACCGGTAGCTTTAGCAGTTTGCAAAGCTATTAAAATACCTTTCCTGGAAATTAATCTTCCAATGTAAAGTAAATAATCTTTTCGCTCTGTTGAAATTGAGAAATCACTGGGATCATAATAATTTGGAATCACACAATCATATAATTGTCCATTTGGATCACCTGACATTGTTCCATATACACAAGATTGATGTGTATAACTTTCAAATGCCCGATATTTGGTATATATTCCATAATAACCAACAAAAGGTTCGACATTAATTGTATGTGATTCGCCTACCAAATCTGTAAGAGGTTTTTGACAAACACCACCAACAACACAAACAAAATCCTGTTTTTGTTTTCGTTTATTAATTTCGGTTGCAGCACGCACATTGGTTAGATCCCAATACGGTTCTCTAGAATCCCATTTAATAGGGAAGGTATTTTTTTTCCAATCAGTTGCACCAAAATAATGGCGCTGTTCGGCATCAGAAATTATTTGTATTTGTTCTGTACATTCAACCTGAGAACCCTCGGCTCCGTAATGAAAAACGGTATGGCCGAGGGAATGCATCATCTTACAAAAATTCAGGATTTTTTGGGTGTAGGCACAGGCACAATATAGCTTATTGGTCTTGGTATGCGGTAAGGAAATAACATGTATGCGCAGTTTCATTATCTATATTATAACATAATACATTATTGTTGTCAAATTCTTAAATGACTGGTTAAAGTTTTATAACCGAAATACAATTGATAGGGAAATCTCTAACACCAAAACCACCACCATTCACCTGAATTACACGTATTGAAAATCCTGAAGAGGTGACACTATTATACTGAATCGAAGGTAAGGCAACATATGTACCGGAATCATTCGAGCATTGAACTTGTACTAGGTAATTGGTAGGACTCCCTGTTAGTGAGACTGCATAGGTTCCTGTACTGGTATATGTAACCCCACTAATATTACCAGCTACTACTAATCCAACTATGGATCCTGATGAGGCATCAAATAGGGCTGTTCCTATAACACCTCCACCTCCTCCACCTCCTGATGGACCCGTTGCCCCCGTTGCGCCTATTCCGGAAGCACCAGTTGCTCCAGTAGCACCATCGGAACCATTTGCTCCAGTAGCACCTGTAGCCCCGCCAGGATTTCCTGATGCTCCAATAGGACCCGTGGCACCAGTTGCACCAGCACCAGTTGCTCCAGTAGCACCATTGGAACCGTTTGCTCCCGAAGCACCCGTGGCACCTGTTGCCCCGCCAGGATTTCCAGACGCTCCAATAGGACCCGTGGCACCTGTACTTCCTACTCCTGTAGCTCCTGTAGCTCCCTGAGGCCCCGTGGCACCTGTAGTACCTGCACCCGTGGCGCCTGTACTTCCCTGATTTCCTGTTGGACCTGTAAATCCTGTAGCCCCCTGAGGCCCCGTTGCACCTGTAGTACCTGCACCAGTTGCACCTGTGGCACCATTAGATCCGTTTGCTCCCGAAGCACCTACTGGGCCTGTGGCACCTGTAGCTCCTTCAACAGGAATAGGATCCCAACTTGTTCCATTATCTCTTGCAGAATAAATTACATCAGATGCAAAAAATAATCTTCCGGAAATTCCTGCCGCAGGTAAATTAGCAAATAAATCTCGGACTATAACGTTAGCTAATATGCTCATTTTTCCTCTATGTGTAAACTACGGTGATAATATCACCTTCTGAAAATATAAAATTACTATGTCCGTCAGTTAATGATTCAGAATGGGTGTTTATTACCTTCCATCCATAATCATAATCATTAGAACTATTCTTTGTTAATACATATTTATTCGCGCCGCCCGCAGGAACAAAACCTTCAAGTTTTGAGTATAACCCACCAGTTTTTGGTCCCCAAAGGACACCAGTATTTGTATTGATGTACCAATCACCATCATCTCCCGGAGCTATACTTGTTGTAAATGCAGCACTAGCATAACCTTGGTTAGAACTAGATCCTGTCAAACTACTTGTAAATGAACCGATACTTAAAACCGCTTTATATGAAGCCGCGACATTAGCAGCACTATCAATAGTGGTTTCACCAACATCAGTAAAAGAACCACCATCATAAGTTGCTGCTGTAATAACTAAATCACCATATTGTGATAGCAATAAATTAGGAGCAGGTGGACCTCCCAAACCTTGTACTGTACCCGCAGAAAAATCCAGAACATGAATTCCAGGATTAAATTCTACTACAATTAAATAGGGACCACCAGGAACTGAAACTGTATTTGGTCCTGATGAATTGGCAATAGCATAAGAAATCGAAACTTGATTCGGAAAATTATTATTTTGTCCTGAACCATATGCAGCTTGAGTCCAACTATTTCCTCTAGTATCTGTAACAACTGTAGGATTTGGAAGTGAAGAATTATTTCTGGCAACAACAACAAGCGTATTTCCTGCCGTAACATCAGATGGGAATGCCAATGTTGTTGAACCTGAAATACTAGCATGTTGTACCATGGTAACCGAATGTGGTGTTGGATCAATATCACCCGAATACATTCTTCCACCCTTAATTATCCGGATGGGACCGACATTGGTCATAATAGTAGGAATATTACTCAATGAAAGGTAAACAGTTCCTATTTTAATTGGCGCATCAGGTAAAGTAAATACAGAACAACCTATTCCACCAATAGATCCAATGTTAGCATAATTGGTAGCAACAGTTCCAATATAATTTTTATTGATATTGGAAAGTCCTATCTCATTAATAGTTCCTTGTGTGGTATTAAACATGCTAGTCTGGACACCAGCATAACTGGTTCCAACAGCATTCACGATTTGATAATTTCGGAGATTAAGGAGGTTAATTATTCCAGGAACCGCTCCTCCTGTTCCATAAGAAGTTGATACCAAATAAGGTGTAGAAAAACCAGATGCGTCCCGATACAGAGTGAAGTTATCGATATTTAAATGAGCCACAATTGAATTGGCAACGAAATAAAATGCGGGCACAGAACCATCATTACACGTATAGGTACAATTACTCACAGAAATATCACCGGCATTATCACTAAATTCCATAAATGCCAATCCAATTACACGGCAATTATTTATAGAAAGATGTCTTATCCAATCTTGTGTAGCTCCTACTCCACCATTACCAATACGAAAACCAACTCCATTAGCTACGCCAATAGAATTGATAATATTACCGGTGCAGTTCGAAAAAACCACATTATCTACAGTGTAATTTGTGGCAATTACGCTGTATATTCTGGCCATAGTCAGTGTGCTATAAAATATACAATTTGTTACCGTAACTCTTGATATAGTCCCACCATATCCTTCTGGAGCATTTATAGCAATAGCATCATCACCCAAGGCAATAAATCTACAATTACTAATAGAAATATCATTAGCCGGTCCAAAAATATGGATACCATCTTGGTGTACTGTATTTGTACCTTGTATCGACAAGTTTTCAAAATTCACATCACCACAATTTTCTATTGTAGTATTAAACCATACAGCATTAAAAATTCGGAGGTCAGAAAAAAGTACATGATCTAAATTAGACAGATATATTCCATAAACTAAACCATTACCAGGACCATTAACATTCAATGAAAAATTTCTCATTTGAACGAAAACTCCTCGTGATCCTGGAATACTACCGGGACGGTTACTAAAGATACCATTTCCTGAACCTGATTTCAAATAAAATCCCGTATCAAGTCCTTCACCTTCAATAATAACATAACCTGCCGCAGGTATTTGTAGTCCCGTAATTAAAGATGGACCATCCATAATTAAATGTGCTGGTGTAGCTTGACTTGCTGTATTGATATAGGCTTGTAATATTGCCGTATTATCAGTAGCAGTTCCGCCACCAATTTTAGTTCCAGTATTAAGATCACAATCGAGTACTGCACCTAAAGACGAAGCAGTAACAAATGATCCTCCACCTCCACCACCCCCACCAGGTCCCGTAGCACCTATTGGTCCTGTTGATCCTGTAGCACCAGAAGGACCTGTAGCTCCTCCCGGAGTTCCAGAAGCTCCTGTGGCACCAGTAGAACCAACAACTGTAATTGTTATTTGATTCCAATTTGAAGGGAATAAATCTGGTTGTAAACCAGTATTTGAACCAGTAATAGCAACATAAGCTTGACCACCAAAATTTACCATGTTTAGTAAATCATAAGTGGTAGTATTATTCCACAAACCTCGGTATACTAAACTTGTTCCTTGTGGTCCCGTTGCCCCCACTGTTCCTGGTGTTCCAGACGCACCTACATCACCAGTAACACCGGTATCACCCTTCATTGCTAACACATTCCAAAATGTGGGATTAAATGCTGGATCTAAATTTAAAGAAATTCCTGTAGCAATATATGCTGAACCATTTCGTTCTACAACATCACCCACATTATAAGTTACTATACTACTCCAATTACCTCGCCAAATTATACCAGGTATACCAGATGTACCTGTGGCTCCTATAGCACCTATTGGTCCTGTTGCTCCTGTAGCACCTATACTTCCATTTGTACCTGGTGTTCCCGTTGATCCACTTGGACCAGTAGCTCCAGGTATTCCTCCTTCAGCAACTAATTGCCAAAATAATGGTGAAATATCAGGTTGATTACCAGTATTGTCAATTTGTAAACTTACATACGAAGAACTTCCAAATAGCACACCATCACCTAAAATATAGGTGTGTAAAGCATCATAAGTACCTTGAAAAGTTATACCAGGAGGACCGATAAGTGTGCTGTTTGCGAGGTAAAATCTATTAATTAAACCATCCAATAAAAGAAAATCTGTATTAATAGTTTCTCGGGATGTACTGATTAAATCCGAAGGTTGTAATAGTATTAGGTTATCGTTAGCCATTCAGATATATTTATATCTGATGTATTTGTCTATCAACAAATTCCCAATCAATCGGCATTCTATTCCAATTAGCGTAATTTTGCCGAGCCATTTCTTGAGAATCGCCGGTTGTAGCTTCAGGTATAGGCTCAACAAAAACAGGTTCTGGTCCTGATCCCATAAAATTACCACAAAATACATTAGGACTTCCCTGATCGACAAACTCATCATGGGGAGAACAAGAGATTAAATCTCCAATACGACCTGCGGGTTTACCATTTACAAAAACTCCCGGAGCTCCATGTACAAGATAACCGTCATGACATCCTCCCACTGGGGCGCAATGTATTGCCCAATGATCCCCAAAACGATGCCATCCTTTTTTATTAACAAAAACATTTGGAGAAGCTTGATCATTAGGACGGGCCGGCCAAGGAAAATGTCCTGAAGATAAATCTCCTAAACGAGCTACAGCAAACGCTGGTACAACACTAACCGTTAATGACATCGATTTTTATATTTCCTATAGGTGCAATTAATCTAGATGGAACTTTAGCTGTAACAAAATTGGGGCTTATTACTGTTGATGGTAGTAAAACACCATTAAAACTAATTTTTGCTCCACTTAAAAAACCAAAACCAATAGCATACAACAAAACAAAAGGTTGATTGATAGGAAGAATATTTGGTTCTACATCAATCAATTGAGAAGGATCATTTTCACCCAAAGAAATATCTAAAGAATCGATATCTTTAATAATTTTTTTATTTATTTCCGTTAAAGAAATATCCAATACATCAATATCTATGATTGTTGATTTATTAACACTAACACAAGTTTCCCAATATAACCGTGTTACAAATGATGTGGGAACACCATTAAGTAATGATTCGTGGTATAAATGTGTTACTAGTGATGAAGGAAATCCATCTAATAAAGATTCGTGATACTCTTGTGTTACCCGAGCCGCTGTAGGAGGTGGTCCTAAATTATAAAAAGTTCCAGTACTATCATCCAATGAAATCGCTAAGGTATCAGAATCTGTAATCGTAACCATAGGCATTTCTAACCTATCAATTTATAACCAATATGCACCGCATTTACCGCAGTTTTTGTCCAAGAAGCATTTGTATTTGGATCATTTTCAAAAATGGTAGAAGATGATTCGTACGTGGGTAAAAGAGGAATAAAAAATACTGAATTACCTGCACTAGAAACACTGAAAGGAAATACATTCTCTGTAGGACCCGAATCCATTACAAGACCTATATTTCTAAATCCAACATCATTTTTACGGGCCACAACAACCATACGCGTGGCTGTAATATTGTTTCCTGTATAAAATTCACCAAAATTATTCGGAGTAAGAGTTAAAGGAACTATACCAAATAGATCTTTATCACCAATATTATTGGATGAATTATAAGAAACATCACTATCATCAGTTAATAATTGTCCGTAATTTGTTATTCCCGAATTACGTAAAAATTGAACAGAATAATCTGAATTTACGTTTGATGTAATTACCTTTTGTTCCCCCAAGAAAGTATTATTTTTTGTACCAACATTATTCAAGACGTATAGATCATCTATCGATTGTTGGTTGCCATTGATTGCATTAGCAACTGTAAATTGAATGATATTCGTATATGCATTAGATGATTGTTGTGTATTTGCATTAATTACTTGTAAAATAGTTTGTTCACCTATACGTAGTATAAAACTACCACCAGTTAAACTTATGTTAACAAATACTTCAAGGTAATACCATGCATTTGTACGTAAAAAGAATGGTTGTGTTTGTGCTAGAATTGTACTTCCAGAATAAAATTGTAATTGTCCTTGAGATCCTGTACTCAGAGTTATTTGTGGTGTGGTACCTTCTATGAAAGACACGATATCATATGGATAATAACTATTTTTTAAAAGAGCAAACCCGCAATATCTAGAAGATTGGTTTGATAAGGTTTTTTGAAATGTTGTATAGGTTGCCGGATATACACCCGTAGCAGATGATCCACCAAATCTTCCACCATTAGCTCCATAAGCAGAACCAGAATTCCAATTTAATGAACTGTCGATATTGGTATCAAAACCATCAATGATTTCTATCATTTTATTCCTTTATGGATTATTTACCGTAAGAATACCGACCATCACCCATGTTTGTGAGCTAGTTTTAGTTCCTAATGCTCCTACTTTACGATTTAACATTACGCCACCCGAAGCAGCATTAAATAATGCCCATTCATTCCATGCATAATTCGCATCACCGGTACCAAATGTTGCTTGAAATGTCATAATATTTCCAGATACCTGTGGAAATGTTGCGTCCATCGGTTTATATGTTTTATTTGTGGAAGCTTGGAGATCTGTATTTGTTTTGCTAAAAGCATTTAAACTATCACCAATACCGATGTACGCATGGGTAGCATTATATGGTGTATATGTTCCTCCCTCAATCGCTTGAGCTAAAAGATTTGTTCCCGCGTTAGTTAAAGGCATGCAAAGATTCCTTATCGGTAATAATCTTAAAGGATCCATCTCCTTTAAGATGAATAACTTCAAAAAGTTTTCCATCTGAATCGTATTTTTTAAGGAAATACTCTTCAGGAAATTCAATGTCACAATTTTGTTTGTTCATATTTATTGTTTAGGTGGTGTGGCTGAATTGGCCGGCGTTGAAACACCCGAGTTGAAATATATTTCTGATCCATCCATCGCAATTGTTCCACCAGCTTTAAAATTCATAGCACCACCCGATTGAACATTTAGTGCTCCACCGGCTTTAACATTTGTATCACCATTCGATTGAACATTAACATTACCACCGGCTTGAACGTTCGCATCTCCTTTTACGGAAATGAATATACCACCAGCATCTGATTTTATGTTAATATTTTCATTTACTTCTATATTCCAACGACCACCAATCGAAAGATTATATTCATGATCGCACCGAGATTGTTCGTTACCCATTATATGGATATGATCGTCCCTCATAACGATTGTATAGCCATCTTTTACAATCTTTTCAACTACTGAACCATCTGTGAGATTTTCCTTAAAAGATCCAGACCGGTCAAAATCTAATTGTCCTTCAAAATTTGGTGTATCATCAATAACTTTTACATGACCTGATTCCGACTCATTTACATGTACATATGGGTATACCCCATTATACCAAATATTGGGTTCGTCCCAAGTTCCACCATAAGAAATTGGTACACCTTTATCATATATGTTTTTGATTATTTGTAGTACAGTTTGTCCGATTTTTTCATTTCGGGCAATACGATGAGTGTCAGATTCACCTATAAAATCGGAACGAGGATATTGAGGCCCTGCTGTAGCATTTATGAGACTAGCACCAGAACCATCGATGGGATAATTTCGTGTAACTACATTACGGGGTGCTGTTGCTAAAGTTTCTGTAGTTCCAGATGAATCGCGAGGATCATTAAAACCTTGTGTATTATCTGGCGTATTTTGTGGTATACCACCAAACGTGCCTAAAATACAAGGTTCTTGACAAGACTCACCATCTCTAAAGAATCCAAAAACCCATGTACCTGGAACTACACCTAATGGAGTAGAACCGATTCCATTCATTGATGCTGATGTTATATCTTGGCAAACATAAGCCCATTGAAGGTCTTCAGTTTTAATAAACGATTTGTCTTTTGTGTGAGAACCTAAAATTCGGACTTTTATTTTTCCTAATTTATCCGGATCTTGTCGGTCTTCTACAACACCATGGAACCAAATAAAGCCTGAAAGTCCCATGTAATTAGTTTCTTGTGGCACGTATCTATTTAGTACAATCTCGAATAGCCTCTAACCAGAATGATTTGAGTACCTTAATTGATTCAGTTGCTGTAAGTCCGTCATACAGCCACAAAAAACAAAACCAAATGATATGCAACATAGGAATCAAACAAAACAAAACAAACAACAATCCACACTTTATAATAGCAGCAAAACTTTCTAAAAACAATAACATAATTTTTCCTAAGGTAAAATCTTTATGTAAGAAACCCCATATAAACCATCGGTACCAACAATAGTTCCTTGAATATCATTATCTAAGCACCAACCTTGGAGTTCACGGGCTTTACTTTTATCTGTTGCAAGAGTCCCTAGGTATTTAAATTTCGTTGCCATGGCATCTCTATCAGTTCCACTGATTACCCGTTTAATTGTTCTTCCTCCACTTTGAGGAAGATACACATTAAGAATGATTTGGTATTCGATCATTTAGAATCCAATAATTGGAATACACAATATGTTGTATCATGTCCAACTCCAACTTTCTTACATTCTTGGTACTTCCATCGCTCGCAAGAATATCCTGCTAATAATATAACCATCATCAATATGATGCATATAATTCTTGTCACAGTAGTATCTCCATACATTAACTGATCTCCATTTCGGTCACCCAATATGCGGTTCCACCCCAATCTGATCGATATAAGGGATCAAAAGGATTATTTTTGGCTAAAGAATAATATTCTTCTGTACCATATTTAACCGAATCAGCTAAATTTTGCAAGATAAGACATAAAAGTTCGGCATGATCCTTAGAATAAGTGGCTCTAGCATTCCAGTGTCGGTAGCGATCACATTCACCACACGAGCCCATAATAATGTAAATTTTATCAAGCATATTAATCTAAAGATGGTTTTCCTTATATTCTAGTGCGAATTCATAGAAAACCATGGTGCATACATACAACATATGGCTTACAGTACTTTGACCAAACATCTTTCTAGCTTTTTCCCGCAAAGGTGAATCATTTCCTACTAAAGCACCATTAGAAAATGCGATGCATTCCTCACACAATTTCACAGCCTCTTGAAATTCAACTCTTTCCATTTTATCACCATTTTTCAAAACTACACAAATAACATGCACCAAAACGGTTCTTTTTGCAATTGCACTTATAACAGCGCCCACGAATAAAAAACCTAAGTTTGTTTAAAAAGCTCATAACAAATGTCTCATTACATTTAATATACTACAAAATTCACGCTCCGTCAATACGGTCATTTCTTCCTTTGAAGAACCAATTGAATGAGTAAAAACTGCATCTCCGGAGGCTTTGAGTGCCCGTCGGAATGAATCTGATTGCCGAAACATAGCTTCATATGCCCGTAACAACAGGCCCTTATATGATGCGCCATCTCGAAGATATGGAATTCCTTTCCACCATAAGGTTTGTTTACTTTGCCAAGCCTTATTTCTTTTCTTTCCACGAAATTTGGCGGCTCGGCCTACAAGTTTACATACTTCTACTTGGATAGGTTCTTTATCAAATTTCAATGATTGGAGGAATCCTTCCATTGAATTACACAACACTCCATCGAGAAAAAATGGATGTGGTGTAAAATTCGATAAAGCATTGGCGGGATATGAATTACCGGATCCTATATTCATGATGATATTCTAACCATACCCTTTCTATCAAAATTCTCACAGCGTCATCAAATGCATTTGTGTAAGGAGGTTCCCATGTATCTAATTTTCTCCTCAATAATTGGATATCTTCTTGTTGGTCTGTATCACTACGTTCATAAGATCCTGTGTTTGTCATATGAACATCTAAAGCAACCTGAAGTATACTTCGTCCCTTTTGTTCTGGTAAATTATATGGCATTTACTTCCCTTCATGGGCCTTTATACTCTTAAATAACTACATTGATATTATAGCGTTGCCGGAGTAATTTGTCAAGTGTTTTCCTGAAATATTTGAAAATAATTATAATCTCTTTATTTTGTTTATTTTAGAAATTATGGATATGATTGAGCAACAGAATCTTTAATTAACTCCATAGTGGATAAATATTGTTTCCGAGATACTTGATGCCTGATACCAGAAACAAGATACCGATTGGTAAAATAATTTTCTATTTGGATTTGATCTTCAATATTTGCTTCTGGAGAGGGAAGAGTAATTTGAATCAAATCACCAGCACGCCGCATACTATCACCAGGAATAGTTACAAATAACCGAACATTCTGTAATTGTTGCATTTGTGATAAACGTGGTTGAAGCCATTGTGTCACATAATTTTCCTGTAGTGGTAATCCAATTGGAGTAACTCTCAGGGAACCAAATGCATCGGTATCATAATCAGAACTAGATGTCCATAATTGGGAAGAACCACCCTTAACATTATTCAATTCGATGTGTTTGTATTGATCGTAACTGTTGGGATAAGAGAAATCATTTTCTCCAAATTGTTTCTTTTGGATATCATGCCATATCAAACGGTTAGTATACATTCCATTTGTAGCATTTTCTAGTGTATCGAAATTATTTACAAACTTATAGGATTGGATAGCAACTTCATCTACTTCTACCGTTCTGGGGGCATATCCATCTGCAACAGATTGGTCACGAATATTCGCTGGTTGCATAATATAACTTTGTAGTGGTGACCGGTCGCAAAGATTTTCAATAGATACAAAATTGAAACCATCGGCAGTTTGGTAATAAACGTAATTAGAACCCAAATATTGGGCACTATTTGCTCGCGAAGCCAAAAAATTAAGAGTTTTAATTGGTGTCCAATAGGGTGGAATAATGTGATGCAAATTCTTGGTAGGCTCAAGAATATTGAAAGAAGACGAGAGAAAATTGGTTTGTATATCTTCTGCGATATCGCTAATCAATTTTCCTTTATATGCTTTACTTATACGAGTCCGAGCATTTAGAAATTCAGAATCATCAACGCAACGGATAGCAAATACTTGAGCATGCATTTTATCCAATTCGCGTAAATCGATTTTGTAAACCCTAAGACGTAAAGAAATGAAATTTTGCCCCGGTGTTCGAAAAGAAAACCTGACGAATTCATGCCCAGTAATTGGTAAATTTTTGATAACGTTTAAGGCATCATAAATTACAATGTCTGCGGAAATACAAGTATTGTGGATATTTTCATACACATTCAATTCTTGCATTAGAAAAATTAAATCTGTTTCGATTCCTGTGGTACTTTCAAGTACTAATTCCTTGATTTCAAAATCTGTGGCATTGAGCATTATTGTGTTACCAAAAGTTGGTCTAATTCATTTTCTATTTGTGGAACAAATTTAGGATCTGGAAGTGTTATTAATTTTTTAGCTTCATTCAATCGATATGCGTATTGATCGGCGTAAATAATCACACTACCTTGTGAGAATGTGGCATTATAGGTTGTTAAGTCTATAAAATTACCAAATTTATCTTCATAATGATCTACCGTTGTTTGTGCAGTAGGAACTGATCCATATCTTTGGGTTAAATATGCTTGGATTTGGTCATATGACAAGGGCCAATCTGTCCATAGATTGTGGATATTATTCGCATATAAAATAACCCAATGATATTGTGGAGATCCATATAATTTGGCAGATATAATTTCGGGTGTTTCTCCCTCTTTTATGTGATATGGATAGAAGATGATTAAATTTTGTCGAACAATATCGATGAATTTGGCACGATGTAATATGTCAATGACTAGGCGATTATTGGTTCCTGTGCCATCGATATCATATGCGATTTTTGGGAATTTATTAAAATACGGTGTCATTTAGAATCCCTGGAGTACGCGATTTTTTGTGATAATTTCGAGTTCTTGGAATTGAAGCGATAAGTTGGTCTCAACACCCATTCCATTCAAGCTACCAGGACGAAATGCTGACCATCCATTTGAACCTGTATAATTGACGGTTACATTAGTGCAAGCACAAGTAGAAATTTTATTAATGAAATTGTTTAATCTTCCATTACTCCAGAATTCAATATCAAATTCGGCTGGCCAAATATAATAACGTGGTGTATTATTAGCAGACCTTACTTCTGGAGATGCGTAGAATTTAAATGCTTTAATAATATTGGACACATTAAGAGATTCTTGGTCAGATCTTGGGGTGAATTTGAAATCAAATTGATATTGTCTGAAACCAATTCCTCGAAATAACATTTCAGTATTTGGATTCCTTAATGCACGAGTACCAAAAGAAACGCCAGCTTCCAATTCAGCAGTAATGCCTAATTTACCACTTGCAGCATCCTTAGCACTGTCTAAAAGACCTGAAAGTGTTCCTATACCAACTTCTCCCAGAGCTTTTATAACGTCAGGTCCATTTTGATTCAATAAAGCTTTTGCAACTCCACCTGCGGCAGCAAAATCAACCGTTCCCCAATCAGTTTGGTAACTAGTTTGTACCAATGGTGGAATATAAAGTGCGATACTTGTACTCACGCGATTGATAGGCCTTATATTAAATGTTGAAACATTCGATGTGCCATTGATTGTTGGTGCATTTGTAGGTAGAGAATCAGACACTCCCTTGCTACTATTGTACCTACTTGTTCCAGTGGGATTTAAAGATACGGCATTTCCATTTATATCATGATTAATAACACCTTGTTGGGTATTAGTTTGGAATTGTGTATTTGTAGACTCATTGATATAGAAAACAACCATATGGTTTTCACCTGGGTCATTTGTTAAATCAATAGGATATGTAAAACTAGAAACATTGTAACCGTCATTCTCTAAAGCTTTTAATGGATTTGATGCGCTTTGACGGTCGTTGATGTTACCCGATGGAAATTTTACTGGCATATTCCATATTTAGTTGTTTTGGAATAAACTCATATTCTTTAATAAATAAAATTTATTAGCAAGAATAGCCCAATAAAACCAATCAGAATCAATTTCTCTAACTACGGCATAACCGCGTTCTTCTACTTGCCAGGAAATAAATTCCCAAATATCATCGGGGAATCGTGTCATTGTTTTACATTTTTCTGGTAAAGTAAGATGTACTATATCCACTTTCTTTGCAGGAAATAAAACTGGCGTTCTTTCTAGGTCGAGCCAGGCAAATAAATCAAATTTGGGATTAATTAAAGGACGCGAAGGATCGGTATAAAGGATTAAATCGGCATACATGGTATTGCCTCCCATAAATATTTATAATGGCATATAAAGGTAAATATACACCGCAACACCCCGAAAAATATAAAGGTGATCCGACCAAGATCATTTATCGTAGTAATTGGGAACGAAATTGTATGAAAACATTTGATTGTAATCCTAATATTTTATTTTGGTCATCAGAAGAATTGAGTTTACCATATCTATCACCTTTAGATGGCAAAATACACCAATATTTTCCAGACTTTTTAGTTAAAGTTAGAAGTAGTGATGGATCAGAAAAGAAATATCTTATTGAAGTGAAACCACTTTCACAATGTTCTCTTCCTATATTACCAAAAAGTAAAAGAAAAACCAGGAGATATAAAACAGCATTGGCAACATTTGCTGTAAATCAAATGAAATGGAAAGCAGCTAGAAGTTGGTGTGAAAAAACTGGTTATGAATTTAAAATTATGACCGAAACTGATTGTACTTAACTAAATACTATTGTGCCACAAATTTCAATACTTGACAAGGTTAGAGAAAAATTAAAATCTCAACCCGTCGCAAAATCAGTAGACGACTCCATAAAATGGTTCAGAAACCAGATTAGAATTTTAAGTGGATATGGAGAAGACCCCCACTATTACCGTGGATCAGCATTAAGAACTGAATTGTTGAACGATACAAAAAGGACAAAGAAAATTACCTTTCAGGGTTTTATGTACTTATTTGTATATGACCCTAAATTAAAAAAGACACTTCCTTATTATGATAAATTTCCTTTAGTATTTCCAATACAATTCTATACTGATGGATTTTTGGGAATAAATTTACATTATCTCGGATATAAAAGTCGCCTAATGTTATTTAATGAATTACTTACGGTAATTAATAAACCACAAACTGATCCGAGAGCCCGTTTAGCGTTGGCATACCGGTCTCTCAGAAGTATGGCGAGATTTAAATCTTTTAAACCATGTTTAAAACGGTATCTCGATAAACATGTAATGTCAAATTATATTAAAATTGAAGCACCTGATTGGGAAACAGCATTGTTTCTTCCAGTTGAAAACTTTTCTAAAAAAGGAAAAACTTTCGTATGGTCTGATTCTGAAGCTATTATAGCAGGAACACAAAAAGGACCTTCAACTAATGGTCTTCCAAAAGGGACTCCCACAACATCAACAAAAGCAAAAGTTGCACCTAAAAATGGGTTGCCAACAAAGAGTTAACACATGGCTAGAGTACAAGAATTAATTTCTCAAATCACAGCGGCTGGCGGCCTTGCACGACCAAATAGATTTGCAGTTCAAATTGTTCCACCAAATCTAACAGGTGTATTACAAAATACTACAACACAAGACCAAAGGGATAACATAGCCTTCTTATCAGGAAGAACAGGTTTAAGTCCGCAATCTTACGGTATTGTTCCTAATTACTTTCAACAGATGGGTATATCACAAACTGATATACCCAATCGTTTGGATTTCATGTGTTGCAAGGCTGAATTACCTGGTAAGTCATTCAATGCATCTGATGTTAGAACCTATGGTTCATTTTTCCAGATGCCTTTTGTGGATGTGTATGCAAATATACCACTAACATTCATAGTGGGAAAAGATATGATTGAGCGGCATTTCTTCGATGCTTGGTCATATACGGTACAAGATCCGGAAACCAGTGATTTTAATTATGTATCGGAATATGGAACAACAATGGATATTTTCCAATTAGATGAATTTGATGTTGCTAATTATGGTGTACGATTTTTCCAATGTTGGCCTATCACTATCGGACAAATGGGATTGGCATACGATCAATTCAATACGTACCATACATTAGCAATTACCTTTACATATCGTAAATGGGTAAACTTAAGAGTTAATTCTGGAACACCAACGACAATACAACCTGCGGGTGGTGCACCCGAAGGTTTTGAAAAAACAATATATCCTTCAGGAAATAAATAAAAACTATGCTACCTCAACTAAAAGTACCTACATACACATTGAATTTGCCATCTTCAGGAAAACAAATTACATATCGTCCCTTTACTGTCAAAGAAGAAAAAATATTATTAATGGCAGTAGATGATGATGAAGAAACCCAAATTAGAGCACTTCGCCAAGTGATACAAAATTGTATTATTACAGGCAATATTGATGTTGCTAAGATGCCAGTTTTTGATATTGATTATGTTTGGTTAAAAATTCGTAGTAAATCTGTCGAAGAAATTGCCGTAATACCATTTGTATGTCAAAATAAATTACCTAATGGTACAACAATACAAGACCATAATGGTGAAACTCGTGATTATTGTGGAAATGTGGTTCAGTGTCCCGTTAATTTGGATGAAATTGAAGTAACTAAGAACCCCGAAAATAATCCAAAAATTACTCTTCAAGATGGTATTGGGATAATTCTGCGTTATCCCACATTCGAGAATTTTCAAAAATTAAATACTGTTTTGGAAACAAATGATATAGAAGAATCTTTTAATATCATTATCGATTGCGTGGAAATGATATATGATGCAGCGGGAAAATGTTATGAACGAGAATTTATGGATGTTAAAGAATTGCGTGAATTTTTAGAATCTCTTTCGGAAACTCAATTCGCCAAGATTATGAAATTTTTTGACACCATTCCAGCAATTCGTCATAAAATACATTTCAAATGTCCGAAATGTAAATATGAGGTTGATATAGTTGTTGAAGGAACCAGAAGTTTTTTAGCCTTGGACTCCGCCATGAAACCTTAGGCAACTTGTTGTTAACCAATCATGCAATGATGTTACATTACAAATATTCATTGACGGAGTTAGAAGAAATGATTCCTTGGGAAAGAAATATTTATGTGGAATTGGTAGCAAAATATGTTAAGGAAGAACAAGAGAGGTTAAATAGATAAAAATGGAAAAAAATAGTTGGTTTTATAAACTAATAGATGCATTTTCGCTAACTGGTGCCATTTTATTAATGCTTTTCTCTTTGACTTTATATGGTGTAATGACCAAGCAAAAAGAAATATGGCAAAACTTCGGCACGGCATTTACAACATTCGTCAGTGCAAAACAAATAACTAAATACGATTCTAAAAACCCCCAACAATAACACAGGAAATTTATGGACAGCAATATCAAAAAACAGGTTGACCAAGTTAATGCCGCCGTTTCTGAAATGGCCAAAAAAATTCGCGAAACATTGAGTGAAACAGAAAAGGCGATGTATGATGCGGAAATACGAGTTAGGGCTGTCCGTAATGCAGCAAAAAATTCGGGAAAACGTGCGAATGAAGTAAATTCTCATGTAAATAATTTCCTTAAAAAACAGGGATATGATGCTGAAAATATGCTCGTTGCTTTTACTAGTAAGTCGCCACTTATTAATTTAGGTATCAAGTATATGTTTGAAAGATTTAGAATGGCCAAAGAGGCTGCCAAAAAAGAAAATGATTTTGGTATTGCTGAATTCCGTGTTTACCTTCACAAGCGCCGTGAACGTTTACAAAAACAAATGGAAGGGTCTTTACGTCCACAAAGAAGATCTTCTAGAAGAGGTTCGGGAGAAGATTATGAAGAAACAGAGGGTGGGGGACGCCGCAGAAGAAAAAGTACACGAGAACCCAAAGAACCTAAAAGTAGAAAACGAGCGCAGCAAGAAAATGAACCAGAAGAAACTACAGGTCCAATACCGAAGGTAAATATTGTAGATGCTGAATATGAGGATATTGGAGATCAAACTTATGCGGCAGCAGATTATGAAGCTAATCCACCAAATCCACCAGATATTACACCTCCTAGATTATTAAATTCGCAAGAAAAAAGAGAACACGAAGAAGCTAGGGAGAGGGCCCGCACATCTCATCCATATAGTTCCCGGGAAATAAAGGGGGCTGCTGAAAGAAAACCAAATGACCCGATAATAACGCCTCCACCACCAATCGTAACACCTCCTCCATCAGATGATTTTGTAGCACAACAAAACGCACCTAAATTGTTGGGATCAGGCAAAATAAGAAAACGGAATGCTAAAGGACATTTTGCTAAAGGTTTTGAAGAAGGTAATTATGTTCAAAGACAGCCAGGTGTTGTTCCTGGTTTTAGCGGTATTGCTCCGCAAGAAAAGCTTGAACGTGAAGTTGGAGATCTTAAAATAGTTGCGGTTAAAATAAATGAAACTTTGGAAAAAAATCACAAGGATGATAAGACTAAAACCGATGACCAACTAGATGAAGACGAAGAAAATCGGATTATTGCACGGAGAGAACACGCAGAATTAATTAATTCCATAAAACTACTCGGTCCGGGAAAAAAAGAAACCGGTTTAATGAAACCGGGTACAGATACTAAACAAGGTTCTTTGACAGATACAATTACTAAAACAGTTGGTGAATTTACAGAACTTAATTTAGGATTGAAAGCTTTACGGGGTGGAGCAGGATTAATTAAACGGCTTTTAGGTATAGGAACAGGAGTAGAAGCTGCCGCAGGTGGAGTAGAAGCTGCCGCAGGTGGAGTAGAAGCTGCTGGAGCAGCCGCAGGTGGAGTAGAAGCTGCTTTAGGTGGAGCAGCGGCAACAACTGCGGGTGTTGTTGGATTATCGGCTACTGGCGTAGGTGCGGGGGCCCTTATTGGTATTACTGGTGCTAAATTAATTGAAAAAGTAGCCACAAAAGGAGCTAGTGAAGCTCGCGAACAGAAAAATGGGGTATCAGCAGAAAACTGGACTGATAAAATGGCTGAATTTTTGCGGGATATGAAAGTGCCTGTAGAAAAGCCTTGGTGGATGCCTTATGGTATTTGGGTTCGTAAAGTAAACGAAAAATTCGGAAAATTTACGGATGATAAAAAACATAATGGTTTATTTAAAGATTGGTTATTGCAACATTATCCAGATATAGCAAAAAAGACATTCTCTTATCCCGAAGAAGAAAAGGAAAAAGAACAGGAACATGTTGATATTAAAAAACCGGAGCAAATAATAAACTCTTCACCGAAGATAGCAGATAAAACACCAGCAATAAAAGCTCCTACAGGAACTATTATTGCACCAAAGTCAACTGTTCCTCTTGTAATGCAAGGATTTAATGGTGTAAATCCCGCATCAGAAGTAATGAAAAGGGAAAAACCAATAGAAACAAAACCGGAAAATACACCATCGTTATTAACGAAAAATGGAGGAAAAAATAATATGAAGATGAGTTCTGAAGGAATTAATAGATTAAAGAAATATGAAGGACTTCCTAAATGGGCGTTGAAACCTTTTCCTGATCCTCCCGGTTCAGGTAAATTCTCTATAGGTTACGGACATCAAATTCAACCTGGTGAAAAATTTACAGAAATTACTCCCGAACAAGCTACACAATTATTAGCTAAAGATCTTGGTAAATATGAGAGTGCGGTTAATGATGCAGTTAAAGTACCAATTTCTCAGCAAATGTTTGATTCACTTGTGGATTTTAGTTATAACGTAGGTGTGGGGAAATTAAAAAATATCGCATCAATTTTGAATTCTGGTAATCATGATTCAGCCCAAAAAGCTGGTGAAAAAATGAGAGAATATAATAAGGTGCCTAATAAATCTGGCAAACTAGAATTTAGTAAAGGTTTACAAGCACGAAGAGATGATGAAGCTATAGCTTTTGGTTATAAAGCACCAAATGTTGATATGGCACAAAAAGAACCACCCGCACAAGGTAAAACTTTATTGGCTGCAACAAAAGATAATGAGGATAAAAAGGCAGACATAGCTTCTAAAAAAGGAAGCGGAGGGGGTAATATTATTGCTCCGACAAATAACCAACAAAATAACACTACTGTATTAGCTCAACAGCAACAACCACATAATACGGATAATACATATAGAGATACAAGATACAGAAACAGCGTTCACAGTTAATTTAAAAGTACATTCCCTTGCGTTCCCAGACTCGGCCTTGCGTTTTCAGACATAAAAGCGTATCAGAGTAGGGGCAAGTACTTATCCGCACAAAAAAGCATAAAAAAGGGCGCTTTTGATCTTTCGATCTAAGCGCCCTTTGCATTCCCAAATTGGGTTACATTTAGTTTTCTTCTGCTAGTTGTTCGTAATAATTTAATGCATCATTATCCTCTAAAGGAACATCTTCAACTGTTGGTTCAGTTTTTGGTTCTTTTTTAGAAGATGCCTTGGGCTTGCGTGTAGGTTCCTTCCAAGGTGTTTCTTCTGTGGCAGTTTCTTTAGGTTTACGTTCTTTCTTTGGCGCTGGTGCATCGGCGGCCACTGGCGCGGTTTCAGGGAAAAGTTGATCAGCTTTTTTCTGTACTTTTCCTTTTACTCCAGAAATTACATCATTGAATTTCTTTTCCAACTCTTCGTAGGACTTAAATTTCTTTTCATCCTTGAAGGGAAGAAGTGGATATAACTTCTTATAAATCTCTTCGAGTTTCTTATCATCGCCAGACAATAAGGCTGACGGTGCCCTGAATTTACTATCATCGTAATTACGATAACCAGCAACATTCTTTACTTCTAAAGCAAAATCAGCACCTTCCCAAAAATCAAAAACATTAACAGCAGGATCATCTTCATCCTTAGGCTTTAATGCCATTTTGATCTTCTCGAAGATTTTTTGTCCGTATTGATAAAGATAAACCTTTCCTTCGGTTTCTGTATTTTCTTTATCTTTAATGACGTAGATATTGGAAATATAGACTAACTTACGTTTTCTATTACGAACAATATCCTGATTTTCCTTAACACCACCATCAAGATTCCACAAAACATTGTTTGCCTTACAGACAGGGCATTCACGTCCTAATGTGGTCGGGCATAATTCTATAAAATAAGACCCATTGATAGAAAAATTATGTTCGTGATATTGAACCCAAGGAAGATCTTCTCCATCTGGGGCAGATAAAAACCTGAGGCGGGCGGAACCAGAACCAGCTTTATCGACGGTAACTCTCCAAATACGCTCGTCTTTAAAAGACTTTCGAGTACCTTCGGCAATTTCTTCTACTTTTTTATTTAAACTTGTTAAATCTGTACGACTCTTTTTGTATGATGCAAAGCTCATATGTTTTATATTTTCTCTTTTTTTGTATTTGTATTTGTCTTGTTCACAGGACCTCCATAATATAGGAACTACTATTCTATTTAGTATATCACAAATTTTAAGGTATGTCAAATGCTACTAAAGTTAAAAATTTTCGGTTTCGAGTAATAATTGCGGACTAGGCTCCACTTCTTTGGTTTCTTTTATAGTTCGGATATAATCCGAGATCTTACAAAATAATTCTGGATCTGTACTTGATACCGTAAATTGTAATATCTCATCGTCATTTTTGGATACAGCTAATTTGGTATTTGGCATTTTAATTCTGATATTTCTCCATACGCTTCTTTCAATTCATTTCTTAGGCCGGCCAACTCGATTTCAAGGCATCCTCTTTTTGCAATTTCATCATTGGCGCGTGCAATTGCCTTACTGCATTTTTCACATACCGCATTATAATGCTCTACTAAATCTTCATACAACATGGGGATAATCCGTTTCTATTTTATTTCGAAGAATTTGTTTACATTTCTTCCTATCAATATTATTTAGAAAGGTTTCATATTTGCAAATTTTAAACCAAAATTCTTTCCAAATTACATCTTCCATTTTTCTATCGAAATTTTGTCCAAAAGAAAATATCCTATTGAGGATAATAAAAGATTCGAAACTAAGGACACGTTGCAATGACATTTTAACAATAATCGGATGATCTGAACCATTGATTTTAAATAGGTCATTAAATTTATAACTATTCATTTCGGCCCAATGCAACATAGCATCGCACTCTTCCGAAAAATAATAAGTTAAACTTTCAATTTTTTTCTTCCAGTCGATATAAACTTCCTCAGAATAATCATCCATCATATCGCCAATCCAAGAAAAAGGATTGGCAACAAAATTAGCAACGAAGAAATCTATCAATTTATCTTTAGGATATTTCTTGGAAATTTTATAGAAAAAAGCTCTATCGGGACGAGATTCAAAACGAGAAACTGAAGTGTTGACTTTTCCATTATACTTATGGAAGTCGTAAGACTTCTGAGTGAAGTGTTGTTTTATCGAAAGATAGGTTTCGTAAGCTTCAAAGGCATTCACGGAAATTGTATTTCAATACCAACCATTGGTATGGGGAAAATATATAATTTATGTTTGTGAGTATCTAAGAACGCACCAATCCAAAAATCATACCAACGGAAAATAATTTTGCATTTAAATTTCATAAATCATATTTTATAATTTCTTTCAAGTGCGGATACTTCAATCTTTTCTTTCATTGTTTTTGTAAGGAGTTTGGGAATAGAGGAATAATCGATTTCATATTGTTCGCATAATTGCGCTGTTGCGGCCAAATAATCTATCTTTTGTTCCCGTACAATTCGTTCAATTTCTAGAGCAAATGAATGGGGTGTCATTGTGTATAAGGGATGGTCAATGAAAAGTGTTTCGAATACCGCTTCATCTACCAACAGATTTATATTCATGCTTATATTATATCACAGACATTTTTATTTTGCAAGAATTATTTAAAAAGGAGGGAACCCCGAAGGGGGTAGTTTTTGGGTAAAAAGGAAAACTACCAAACCCCTCAATGCTGCTTACGCAGCCATTGCTAGATACATTTCTGTGTCTTTTGTTGTTTTCTTCTGTTTAACGTGGGTAGTCCACGTATCGCACCATGCTCGCAACAGTCTCGTCGAAACCATTACAGGCCCACCGAGATACACCAAATGCTCTAGGTCCCATTGCACTTCGCCAGCCCACTAGAGAATGTATTAAAAGAGGCCAGTCTGTTACCCATTTAGTGTATCTTGGTGGACCTGCCGGGAGTCGAACCCGGGTCCGAAAAAGTGTCTACACAGATCTATACGATAATACCGCTAAAATTCTTGGTGGGCAACCAACCTTTCATTTGGTATAACATGGTTCATCCCCGTATTTCACCGGATGCCGTAGTGCTTTATACTTAAGCTATGCCACATCCACCTTTACGAACAACTATGCACTTTTAACACGCCACGAGATTTTATCGATTTCCACTTCCATCACATCAAAAAAAGTATTTTCTGGATCAATACAATATTTCTTAATACCATTATTGGTAAGCTTATAAATAATTTCCTCGGCATTAAGGAATAATTCGCATGCTAGAGAGCCTGCCGTAAAAAACATAAACGGAATATCTTTGTGTTTGTAGTCTACGGGGTCCAATTTCTTCGTTTCTAATTTTTTTACTGTCATATTCCTTTATTGTGATGATCACTATCATGAAAAAATGGGTTATCTTTCAAAGTCTTTACAATTTCATCAACATGATAAGGATAATAATTGTGTGTATCTACTCCAACATCCATACTTCGGTCATATATTGGAAGTCTTCCGTGACAATGACCAAAGCAATGATATGCACCATGTCCTTTATGGTTCCAACTCCTCATAGGATAATGAAATAATTCAAACCGATCTTTGCCAATTTGGACACCTTTGCGTTCACCCGTCCAAATAATCTTAGGGTGTAAAAGTAATTTATGTTTATCATGGTTACCGTAAATTAAGTGAACTTGAATTCCCGGCATTCTATCTAGCCAAGATTTTATAGGAAAATGTGAGTGACAAACATCACCCAGATGATATAAGGTATCTCCATTTCTCAAGACTTCAAGAAATCGAGAAATAATTCCTTCATTCATTTCCTCGTGATCTTTAAAAGGCCTATTACAGTACTTCAGAATGTTGCAATGCCCAAAGTGGGTATCGGCTGTCAAAAAAATATTGCTCATGTTAATCCAAATATCCGGCACTAATGATTGCATCTTGTGCCTTATCAAAATCTCCCACTCTTAATGCAATTTTGATACTACGCCGAAGACTACGGATTGTCGCTTGCATTTTGGTTTTTCCCCAAGAAGAATGATGCATTCCCCAAATACAATTTCTACATCCACATTTAATGACCGTTTGTTTGCGTGCCATAAAATCTCTCTTGTTCTAGGTACATGGTCGTTGCTGCCCTAAAGCCCACCATGACTCTCCATCCCCGTGGATGGCGGCTTAAACTTTTGCCTACACCTAGAATTTTGGTCGGGATGGCTGGATTCGAACCAGCGACCCTCTGATCCCAAATCAGATGCGCTACCAGATTGCGCTACATCCCGATTATAATACCTTTAACCATTCTTTTTTACCGAGACGGAAGATTAAAGTAAAAAATTCTTTTCCATTACTTGAAATGGTTTTATCTACAACAACAAAAATTTTCGTAAAGAAACTGGAATTACTTAATTCATCAAGTGTTCCTTCATCAATTTCAATTGGGTTAAACGTAATATTTACCGTTTTATTGTATAACCATACTCCAAATTCACATAAATATTTTTCGAAACAACCATGCGTTTTTTCAAAATCTTCCAAAAACTCTGACGAACAATGTAAATAATCATATCCATCTAAGATGAAGATTTTTCCCAATCTAGAAGGTCTAACTGACAACCAAACATAATTTCTTACGGAAATAAAAGGCATAATAATCTCTCAAAACGTAATAGACGCGGTTATAACAGCGGCCGCCAACCAATAAATGGTTTTCCTAATGTTGCCGGTATACAAATACATTCCGGCCGCTCCCAAGCAAATTAAAATCTGAAGAACAGGGAATATATATGCAATCATTTTATTCCGATCCATTGATGAGATATTCTTTTTCCGAGTCTGAAGCACCCGGTAAATTCCTTCTCCGTACGGAGTCATAAAATCTAACAGTAGTTTCACCATCCAAAACATATGCTAATTCCGCATTGTGGTAAACCAATCTCAGTGTGTGAGAGAACTTAATCACAACCGTAGGTGATAGAGTTTCAATATGCAATTCAGAACCAGAAGAAAACCCACAAGAGATATCTGGCCACTTCTGTGTCCACATTCGCACATCTTGAACCTTTTCTTCTGGATATCGTTCCTTAGCATCCTGAATACAAGTAGTTAACACAATAGGGAATGTCTCAGGACAATAACTATAATAGTTAGCCATGGTTAATTTCCGCTTCTGCTTCGTAAAGCTTCGAACAAAGCTTTGTTGGTTCTCGGAACTCAAAAGGAGATTGCTTTGGGTTAGCTATCCACATATCTGACAAAAAAATAGCAAAGCGTAACTCTTCTGCTGTTAAACTCACATTCACTGTTTTCATATAATGAGTATATCAAAGCTATTCAGGTATGTCAAGAAATTTTCTGTGATATTTTTCACTCAAAGGTATTCCCTGATCTTTTAATTTTTCTTTCCACTGAAAGAATGTCTTTCCATGATCCATCCGATTTTCGCATATCCATTGCCAACAATGTATCATTTCGTGGATGAGTATGATGATAAATTTTTTGAAAGATGGAAATCTAGGATTAATTTCTAAACGGGCAAAACGTTTATCAGGTACCTTTTTATCTTTTAAGGCCATTGTGGCCGCAAATTGACGGGGAAGTTTATCTACGATTACAATATCATAAAATTTAGGAACAACTCCATCAAATACTGCCTCATTCAAAACTCCGTGCCATTTTCTAACATCTTTGATGGTAGGACAAAATTCACCGGGTTCGTGTATTTTTTGTAGAATTGGAAGCACAACACTATTTATAGTGTATTTCCTAAATAGTCCTGATATTTGGTAGTTTTACGCAAACTTGTATTATTGAGTAGATTAGGTATTCCTAAGTCTCGCAAGCACCCGGGTAAAGACCAAGTAGGATGATCATTCATGATTTTATAAAATACCAAGAGATCTTCTGGTATAATTCCCGTCTGAATGTCGTGGTAATAATCCCTAATGATATTAGGGCAATTAAAAATTTCGGCCGATTGTTCTTGTGAATAACCCAAAGAAAGTAGCCAACAATGTGCCATCATTAAAGATCTATGTATTCCAGCGGCACAGTGGACTAAAATATATTCATTTCGTTTTCTATCCGCAATTTTCTTGAACCAATAAAATGGTGCATAAGTCCAAGGAGATATTTCATTTATGGGGAACCAATGTGTGGCATATTCCGAAAAAGAATCGGAAACATTTATAATTGTCTTGTAATAATTTCGATAGGTTTTACCCGATTCGAAATTACCAATATCAATGAATACATCGGGACCACAACTCATGTAAGTTAGTTTCGCCACGTGCTCTTTTTGTTCTCTATGTTCACCAAACCAGTCCCACACACACTGAAAACATATGTCAGTTTCGTGTAGAGAATCATGGTAAAAAATATTATTTTCAGTGTGTATGGAACATTTAGTCATAATTTAATCCAATTTTAGGTATGCTTGTAGTACAAGTATGTACCTACAGCAACAATCAACACAAAAACAAAAATTGCCGGCATTGAGTTTTCCTCCTTACGTATTTATACCAAACCTGGATATACGGAATTAATTACTTCTTTAGTTAGAAGTGGAATACCCAAATCTTTTCTGATAATTTTCCCGACAAGTTCGGCCTCAGTGGGATGGATAGATTCGAGAATTTGAGTAAGTATTTCCAATTTCTTTTTTTCTGGAATAACTTTGGTATCCTCTAGTACATAGAATCTCCGTAATTCTACGTATAGTGAATTTGGGCTCAAACCTATTGGCCCAGGATCTTGTTTATATTTTGGAAGTTCTTTAATAGTAAATGTGTGTTCTGGTCTAAAAACCAATTCAAACATTTTCTTAATTGCGGGAGATTGGTTCTTAAATAGAACTTTTCTCACTTCTTCTTCCGTGGTACAAGCTGCAACTTCATCCAGAATTTCTGGAATAATTTTTATGTTCATTAATTCTCCTACAGATTTCATATTTCTTTTTCTTGTTTATAAAAACACAATTTACAATATCTATGTTGAAAATGGAATGTGGCATGCCATTTTCCCCATTCATGGCAACAAATATGAGTTCCCATAATTGAATTAAAAGCAGATATCAAATATCTCCACATCAGAATTCTCCTAAATGATCCGCTAATGTAGCTAACTTATACTTTACAAAATAATCCCACAATTTCTTTCGCGATTCACTGAAAGGTTTATCCCATGCTTCCACAATAGCATTTTGTATTTCTTGAGGAATAAAATCCAGATCAATCAATTTTTGATTTCTCCGGTATCCTCGTAGCATCGTACTATCACAAAAATTTTCCGGTTTAGTTTCTTTTACCCAACGTTCTAAATCACTCTTCCGGATTGATGTTTGACGAGTTCCAGAAACAAAGGCATCATCCGGAGATTTGAAATTGGGTATTCCATCGCTGTGGTCTCCGAGCATAATATGTTCTCTGAGTTTTTCGTGTACTTGTTTCTTTGTAAGTTTTACAATCTTATAGTCCATTTGTTCAAAATCTTTGTCCTTATAGATATTTCCGGAAATATTTTTGAATTTTGCGGCATGCTTGTTTCTTTTTGTGAGACACACCAATTGGCTTTTCCAACAATTTACAAAAATGCAAATTTAGGGCCAATACTACCTCCAAATTCTAAAGCTAGAAAAGTCACGCAAAAACGTTTAAACTGTAATGGATGGACTGTTATCAAAAATCCATAATTCTTTGGATATATTCCGATATAGAGAAACATTTTTATCTAATAGTTGGATAAAATCTTTATCGTTTGATATTATCAAAACCGGACCATTCTTTTTTTCTCGTTTTGCCACCACACCGATTAAATCATCAGCTTCAGCACCATTAACATTAATAACCTGATAGGGAAAGTATTCTACAAGTTCATCTTGGAGTTTATTGAGAGTTTCAAAAATTAAATTCCAATTTAAAGGAGATTTATCTCTGGTCTTTTTTCTTCCCGCCTTATAATATTTGAATACATCTTTTCGCCAATAATGGCGACTATCACAGCAAATCACCAACCGGCCGTATTTTATTCCGAATTTAGTATTATAAAATCGGAGACTATTGAGTACCATATGTCTCAATAAATCTTCGTTAATTTCATCTTTTTTTTCTGAAGGAATTCCAGGAATAACAGAATGACGAAGATCCGGCAATTCGTTTGTTTCTTTTTCTTCCAATTGTTTCATCGGAAGCACGCACAGATTACTAATCATAACCTGGCTAAAATCTATAAGTACCATTATATTCTCTTTTAATTTAAGTATACAACATTATTTAGAAGATGTCAAAGGGAATTAAATCATCTTCATAAGCTACATGAAGCGGATGCTTTGGCTGGCCCGTCTTTGTTGTGCCCAGACAATATTTGGAGATATCAACCAAACGACTCCAAAGCTCAAGGCTGCGTTCATGTACTAGTTTATGACTGCCCCACGCACAAACTAATGTAACATTATTTCCTTGTAAGGAAGATGCAATTATTTCGTCATTATCGGGACCTATGGGATCTTCAATTGTGTAAAGGTCTTTGGGATATGGAGATCTAAACCCGAATAGGTTTAAGATAATCATTTCATTGGCCGAATGCCTTTTACTACGAACAAAACAACGTATAACCGTAGGATCTAATTTAAAAGCATCCGCTGTGGAAGGATTAAGCATTATCCATATGAGTTTTTTATTACCAGGTATACCAGTTTTTCTGGAAAGAAAATAACGATAAATTTTATCAGATGAAAATATTGCCGTAGAACCTAAACCATTATGTTCGGTTATTGTATTCATAATTAAATAGGTTTTGCGAAGTGGGTTTTTCCCCCATACTTGTAAATTAATGTCTTTGAATCCAAATCATCATTGGCAATAATATTAGCTAACCGGTATTCGTACATAGGATATAAATTATCCTTGTTACCAACAATTAGATCCATTACCTGCTTACGCATTTCTTGACATATGGGGTAAACAATAACCCTAGAAAATTCATGGTCACAAGCAGCACAACTAATCAATGATGCCAGATCTTCGGGCGTATCATCAGGAAGCGGTTCAATAACTTCTCCCTGAACTCTTACCATTCGCGAATAAACTTCTTGGTTTGGTTCAGTTTCAACCATACCACATTCGCTTCTATCCGAATCACGATGCCAAGTTGGCACACCAGTTGGTGTGATTTTAACCAATTTGGGTAATTTAGATTGTTTGAGGATCTTTTTGAGTATTTTCTTTAGTAGATTCATTTTTTGGATGAGAATATTTATATAGTAACCAGAATTTTTTCGTTTCTGTTTTCATAAAATCCGGATCTTCGTCTTCAAAAGAAACGGTAAGGTAAATAATCTTCCTATCAGGAGTAAATTCAATTTCTTTTGCTGAAAGAATCCCAGCCTCTTCTGCTTTTTCTTTAATTGGTAATACTTTCGTCTTCATAAACATTCACACTAATATCTTCCAAATCATCAAAATATTCTTCCTCTTCAATTTTTGATTGAAAAGGACGACATTCATTTGGACAATTACCATCAAGTTCTAGTGGTGAAAGACAACGAGGACAATTAGTCATAAAAAGAACTCAGACTAAAATAATCACCAAGCCTGTCAAGTTCACGGTTAAGTTGTGTTTCTGCCCATCTTTGATAACATTCTTCGGGATATCTCGGATATAAATCCCGATAGATTTTCATCAAATGAACTAACCATCCTTCTCTAGGAGAGATTTTGCAATCGGGCAATTCAATTTCATGTACCGATAGCCCATATGTATGGTAAGGTTCTTCATTGGGGCTTTCAGGAAATTTTCTAAATAAAGTTCTTTCCATTATTTTACCGTCCTTAATAGGAGTACAGTTTCACAAATTCGACTCTTCATAGGTGATTTTGTGGCGCGAATTTCATCCATCGCATGACGCAATGCCACCTTTCCTGCTGTAATTACGCCCGGAATAATCTCTTTCGGTTTACGGATCTTTTTACAGAAAGAGGTTTTTTCATCATAGTTATCAATAGATTTACGTGATACGCCAAGTCCCTTTTCATTTGCGGCATAATAAACACCGAGCTTGCGAGTCTTGGTATTAAATACCCACAATTGTTGAGCACCGAGAATAGTTTCGGGATCTACAGATTGGACGTTTAATTCTGAATCAGATTTTTGGCAAATGAATAATTTCAGGATTTGTGCCGCACTCTTCACTTTCTTCTTTCGGGTTTTCCTAGTTTTTTGAGTAACAACTAACCCCTCGGAAGGCATTGCTGTAAACCAATTATAAACTTTCTGTAAAGTACCCTTGGATACACCACTATAGGCTTCTTTCAAAAGTTCATCATCACCAGTAATCACCTGTTTGATTTCCAAAATGGTATTACCAAAATGCTCATGCACTTTAGTTCTTTGGCCGTTTGTTGCGCCTACCTTCAGAACAGTATCAGCCATACTCGGCTCAGGAAATTTCTTACGAGCAACAAAACCAAAATCATCCAGTTGTTCGTTTACAAGATTAATACATTTCGAAATTACAGGATCTCGGTCTTTCTTTTTTTCGACCTGAGGTTCAATAATCTTTGCAGAATTTTTGTTGTAGGTTTTAATCAACGATGACAGATGTTCCTTTTTCGTCTGATCAATGGGCCAACCGCGCATGATCATTCTTGCTAGAACACCGTATGTGTGATATTCTCCACACGTAAAAAGATCTGGAGAAATATTTCGAACATTGTCCACATTATTGGGGAAGAATTTTTCGGCATAATCAACAAAAAAAGATTTACGGAGTTTTTCATCCGTCATATTGTAATACCAGTTGAAAGCCAAGCCTAACTGGCGTTGAGTTTCGAAATGCTTCTCGGCACTATCTAATAGTTGGTTTACGGGAACCCAATTTGGTTCATTACCCCAAACCACAATAGATGAATCTTTTAGTGCCTTTTTCGATACTGCATCGCCTTCTTTAGGGATACTAATTCGTTGCTTTTTATGTCTGCCCATATTTATAGTTTATAAGAAATAACACACGATGTCAAGCATTCCTTCAAAAGGAAGAACTAAATAGTTCTGTACTCATTAATTATTTGAATGGAGTTTTAAAATCCTTGCCTAATTACGAATATCTTTGCTCTAATTGTGATACTATTTTTGAAGCTAAACTTCCTATGGTAGATTACCTACTTCCGGAGCACTCTCCTTGCCCCGAATGCCGCGAAAATGATTGCCTGCACATTTATTTAAGTTCCCCACCAGCTTTAGGAGATCCTATTAAACTTGGCATTACACGTCCTCCAGATGCGTTTTTGCATGGCGTTTTAGGCCGTATGGAAAATTCAGTACCAGATAAAAGCACAATAACACCTGATGGCAAAATTAAAAGAAAGTTTGTTAATTTCAGTAAAGCTCGGTATTCTCCCGGCCGACTCGTTTAAAAATCCTAAAAGGAAAAATACGGATGGCAACAAAAAAGAAGATAAAGACGAAACCTGGTCCAGATAAAAGTTTTCCCATGAGGAAAATAGAACCCAAAACACCAACTCAAAATGCAATGATCGAATCATTCCGTTCTGATTACAATTTAGTTTTACATGGTGTTGCTGGGACAGGAAAAACATTCCTTTCATTATGGTTAGGTCTTCAAGAAGTCCTAAATGGTAAGTATCAGCGAGTGATAATTATTCGAAGTATTGTTCCCTCACGTGATATGGGATTTCTTCCCGGTACCGCCGGAGAAAAAATGGCCGTTTATGAGGCACCATACCAGAAGATTTGTTCTGAATTATTTGGTAGAGGTGATGCCTACGATATATTGAAACAGAAAATGATGATTGAATTTATAACCACATCACATTTAAGAGGAACAACTTTAAATGATGCTGTTATTATCGTAGATGAAATCCAAAATATGAATTTCGAAGAACTCGATACAGTTATTACACGTATCGGAAATAGATGCCGTGTTGTCTTTTGTGGTGATATAGATCAAACTGATTTATACCGCAGCAAATATGATAAGACTGGTGTTCCACAATTTTTGGATATAATTGAAAATTGCGAAAGTTTTAGTTTTATCGAATTTGAAGAGGAAGATATCGTTCGTTCTGGTATTGTAAAAGAATGGATCGTTGCTAAATTAGCTTATTTGGATAAAGAAGGGAAGCTTTAAGCTTCCCCTTTCCACGTACATCAAAAAGGACAAACTTCTTTTTCTACTTTAGGCTTAAAAAGCCAACTACAATTTTCAATGCCGTCCCGATGCATTAATAGTGCCAATGCTTCACGTTTAATATCTGAACCGAGGACTGCCTGTAACGTAATTCGGGTTAGCATATTTTGAGGACTACATAAAAGTATTACATGCCATCCTATTCCAGATTTGGAATGCCAACGATTTAATTCTACCAATTCAAACTGTTTTTCCAATAACGGAAACATACTCTCGTACTTAAACAAGCTTTCCGAATCATCCAGATCTAGGAGTAATAACGTATCTGTAGATCTATAAACCTTCATGCCGGTGGCTTCAGCATTAAGCACAGCATCTTTCCAGGACCAACCATAATGGAGATTATCTTTAATTTCTTCTTTATTCATTCTTACACCAAAGAAAGACTTTTCAGATTTTCCATCCAGAAACAGCGCCATCCATTAATCGTTTGATCGTAGTAATGGATCAATTCATTTTCTTTGTTGGGTTCTTGAGTTGAAATTTTCGGCCAATTTTCCTTTGGAACCAAATTCAAATTCAAAGTACCCACAGCAACACGAATGTCACCATTCATTTTTTGGTAAATGAGATTACAATTTCCTGCGCGTAAAGCAATTAAAGTTTCATTTAGATTCATTTTGTTCACCTTTTCCACATTTAGCTTTATTCTCTGTTTGAGAAATAATCCTTCTAAAAGTTACCCAGACTGACCGTTTCTTTTCAAACTTGGATCTTTTAAATTGCCAAGTCATTAACGCCGTTTGGGCGATAAAAATTCCCTTAATATAACTTCCGTGATGTGAGGGAATCCATTTTCCTATAATATATCCACCAGAAACTGGTATAGACCACATAGGTGCTGCTGTTGGGCTTTCACAATAGGAAACATAAATTTTTAAATTTGTTTTAAATTTGAGAGAAGGAAAACGATCTCGGATACGGTCTTCTACATGTTGAGTTAAGAACATATCCACAACATCATCATGTTTTGGTCCGTAAATAGTCATGTATTAAAATTCTCTTCCATCACCCACATTAAAAACTGGTAATCCTAAACTGTGCCACATACGAACAACGCGCGGCCTATCATCTACAACTACAAATACATTATACTTATTTTTGATGTGGGAGTCAAACATTTCACGTTTAATGATCTCATCGGGTCTACTATCACCTGTTTGGCGCATAACTAATTCAAAATATGGATCATTAGCAACATCAAAACCACATTTAGTTAGTAGAAACCGAAGCGTGGGACCTTTGTAATTGTCGGTTCGGCCAGTGAAGAAATGAATTTTTTCAATATTTGGATGCGAAGTTACAAATCCATCCATATTCTCAACAATATGTCCAGTTTGATAAGTCCTCAATAGTTGTAGGACATGTAGATTGGGAGTATCTAATAGATCGCATTGAGAACAATCATATGGACTACGTTTACCAATGCGAGCTAAAGTACCATCTAAATCACACATGATAGTCCACGGCAAAGTCCAATCGATTGTATGTGGAGGAATTTCTTTGATGAGTCCCGCTTCACTTGCCATTTTCATAATTACCTCAGAACCTACTCCACGCTCACCCCGAGCAATTCTTGCCTTATCTCGATCCAAACATTCTTGGAGAGGAACATCACGGAAGTCTTTCTCTTCAATAATGACATTAGGAAAATTCTGTTTCAACCAGGTTTTCAGGCTATTTAGAGTTTTGTAGGACAGATGTGTGTTATCTACAATAACATCACAACCTGATTTCAGGGCTTCCGTAATTCTTTCAAACCGAACTTTACGAACCTTTTTCTCAAATTCGGGAGTCCAATTGGAATGATCCATTGGACCGCCATTTAATTCATCCCGTATATCATCATTGTTCACCCGCACAATGGGAATTTCATTGCAAAGTTTTGCTAATTCAACTTCTTTTTTTGCCCAAGTAGTTTTTCCTGAGGCAGGTAAACCAAGGGTGATAGTTACAGTTTGATTAGTTCTTTTTTTGCTCATAACAATGTTAATGATAACAAGAATTCTTTTAGGACGTCAATTTGAGTTTTGTTTCTTTTGATTGGTAATCAATTTCACCACAAGTAGAACATTCGCGTTTCATGGTCCATTGTTGGCCTTGAATAACTCGATGATTATATTTGAGGTTCTTGGTATCTACAAGAACCCAAGGACCCCAAATGTGATGATGATTTTTGATGTTTAGGTTAAACCAATCGTAGAGAGGCATTATTGTCCTTCAGGCCAAAATACGGCATCAGCTTTTCCGGTAAGAACAGCCCATGCATCCTTAATGCGCCATATACCAAATCCCCAAGGAATAGGACGAGAAGGTACATAATGTCCATTAATATAGGCTGCACATTTAGGAGCATCTTCGATCAAATAGCTTAAGGAATACATATTCTCGATTCTTCCGGAATAGTATCATGAACTTGTTCATTTACTGCGGCTGCGAGTTTTTCGCGGATAGCTTCAACCACATACACTGTAAAAGCGGCATGTTCAGAAAAACCCGGCATATCAACAGCAATTTGTTTAGCTGCATCTATAACAAACTTTAGGGCATCAGCGCCGCCGCGGTCATATGATTCATTGCAACGCTCTACGATTTCTTTTTGTTGTGCTTCCGTCAATCTATCTTTGTTTGCATTAATTGTTGTCATTATAGTACCTCTTCATCCTTGAATGCTCTTACCATTTTGTAAATCTTAACCAATTGAACCATGGGAATTTCAAATCCATCCATATAACCGGTGAGAAATTCACTACGGCCAGTAATACGTTGAAAATCTTCAATACCACACTTTTTAGCTACTTCTTCCCAATGTAGTAAACCTAAAATAGAGGAAACACTTTCACGTCCCTTTTTGCAACACTCTTCACAATAGGCATCACTATAGGGGATAGGAAAAGGAACTTGATACACACCAACATCTTCTCCTTCTGAACCGCATACATTACATTTAATACCATATTTATTCATATATCGTACCTCGTTCTATATGATTCGCGTACTTCTTTCAGTTCTTTCCACCAGTCCCATGGCTTCTCAATGAATTCTGAAGCCTGGCCTTGTTCGTTAGCGACCAAAATAACAGACTGTTCTATGCGTTCCCCAGTGCGTTCCCAGTATGCGTATGCGTAAAACGCACACTGCATAAAGTAATCTATAATCCATTCACGTTTTTTAGTTCTATTAGATCCCTTAAAGTCAATTACCGATAATTTTCCAGCATACTCTCCGATGCAATCACATCTACCTCCAATTTCGAAATAATCTGAATATAAAGGAGTTTCTTGACAATGAATCCTTCCTATCTTTCTTAGATAAGGCATTAATTCATCAACGAGCATCCTAATTAAGAGTGGATGTCCCTTTAGTGGTTTATTTTTTAAGACGTCTTCAAGAGCCAAATGAAGTGCGGTCCCCCGGTCCCTACCCCATTTTGATTCTTTATCGGCAACCTCATTACCAACGCGGGCGCGCCAGTTTGCAATTATTTCTTCTTTAAGAGGAGCCAAGCAACTTGTTATAGATGGATATATTTTTCCATAAGGTGTTTGATACAATCTTGGACCAGATTGTCCGTCTATGGAAACCTGTTTAGCAAGTTCAGGAATTTGAATATTTAAATGTTCGTACACTATTCAAACTCGGCATTCTTCAAGGGTAATATGGGGTGATTTGGAAAGGTAAACTCTTGCTCTAATTCATTCTTAACCATAGCCTCATTCATCCAATGTTCTGACGTTTGGACATGCCCTTTGCGTACATATTTAGCCACACAATTTTCAAATTTATCGGCCGAGAAAATGTTAGTTACACGAACAACATATCCTTCAACTTCGTGACCGGGACTGTAATAATGGTAAGCATTGTGAATTGCCTGCTCATCATAAACACCCCACCAAATTTCAGGTACTGGTTTCAATCCTAACAAGTCACAAAAGATTTTGGTATCATCCCAAGAAAAGCAGTTGTTATCTTTATCCCAAATAGAGAATACATGGAAATAAGATTTCAAATTGCGATAATGTATAGAATGTTTTGCAAATAAATTTTCTCCACAAATTCGAAATCCTACCGGGATCAAATGCGCAATTTGACCATGCAAAGCTTGGACAAATGTTCTGGAGGGGTGTGACAATGAATCTCTTGACCGAGCATGGATACCATCATAATACATTGTTGTATTTTCTCCATCCATTTTCTCAGTCATTACAACTACCTTACCAGGCATTTGGTTATCTTGAATGAGACGATCATCATTCTGGAGATTCGGTGACCATGGGAAGTGCATCGTCTTTGGATATTTTATTCGTTCAGTCATAAGACAATTCCGTTTTCTCCAATGTTCTCTTGTAAGATTACCACAAACACAAACCTCAGGTTGAGGATATTCCCAATCACTTATAAAAGTTCCCATTATAACTTACCAATTATATTTGGGTATAGAATCTTCCGGATGTGGTTTATTAATTTCATCCTCCACATCATACTTGAAAGGTTGATGATCCATAGGATTAAATTTTAAAACAGACGTTTCATCTGTTTTTGCTATGTGGTCCAATCGTTCTTTTTCTCTTTTATTTTCCAAACGTTTACGAAGCTTTTGATAGGCAACTTCCAAAGCCTCTTCAAAAGAAATTCCCGATTGGTTGGACAAAGCAATAACTGGAACTAAAATATCTCCCAACTCTTCAACCATGTGTTCTTTTGATGCCACCTTTTCCGGAGAAAATGGTCTTCCCAAAAAGGAACGACATGCTTGTCTGTACTCACCCGTTTCCTCTATCAAAGTGCCAATAAGATGATCCAATTCATTAATATTAAATATGGCACTATTCGGCCACATTTGTGAACGGATATTATTAATGTCTTTTATTTGTTTTTGAAGTGTCATTAAAACTTTTAATCCTTATAGATCTATCGGAACCACCATCATATGTTTTCATTCTACCACGAGGTCCCTGTTTAATATAATCTTCGAGACACCATAAGATTTGTGTTATATCAAGACCGAAAGAGTCTTCGGGACAATCAGTTTTAATTTCGTAATTTATCCGTTGTCGCATGAATTTCCATATTAGGTAATGTCATAAATTTATTTTCCTTTTAGCATATCCAATAACTTTTGTGTCGGGCAAGAAAGAATGATTTGTCGGATAGTTTTTTGATCTCTCAATCCTTTACGCATTCCAAATAATGCATATGGCATTGGAGATTTCAAAGCTTCTAATGCAAAGTCTTTTTGCAATTCAATATCTTTAATTCTATCATATATTTGTTCGGTTTGCAAGATTAAAGATTCAACTTCCGCAAGCATCTCTTCATACATTTTCTTTTCAGCCGGGAACTCATCCAATATTTTATAAGCCATCATTTCTTCTTTTTCACCAGATTGAATGATCTCCATTAAACGCTTTCTAGGATTTCCATCTCGTAAATGATGGAATGCCACATAAACGGGCGATTTAATCTTGACCCGATTGTAATCACCATCAACGACCACAAATCCCTCTTGACGTAACGGATTTAATTTTGAAGCGGCAGTGATTACCTCTTGTAAATCTCTAAGAGGAAAATATTTTGCTTTATAATGCGCATCGGAATACTTAATGTCATATTCCTTAAATGTTATATTATTACGGATACCAATTAATGTGATCCGAGAACCATCATGGGCATAGCCAGTGTTATCAATTTCAGTATCTACCCAAACGAGCTTATTATTTCCATCAATACATTGGCCCACGGGACCAATTTCCGTATAATCACAAACTACACGATTTAGTGGTGAAGTTAATTCCCACATATAAGTGCATGTAGAATCGAATTCACCAGACTTACTGAGTCCCTTAAGCCAATGTTCCGCAGAACGCCAAAAGAGCCGTTCATATGTTAAAGGAACAGTACTACCATTTTCTATCCAAGGAAAAAAACCAACAGAACCAGAGGCATTCGGGCTACCACGAGTAGCAATACGCCACTTACCTTCATACCAATACATGATTATGAGAGTGCCATCAACTTTCTCATATACTCGTGCAGTATTCCAGTCAATCTTTGCCGCTTGGAATTCTCCATCATTGAAAAATCTGGTAAAAGGAAAAGCAACTACGTTCCAATTATCTTGTGAATCGAGAATCAGACCCCGGCATTCAAGTACAATCGGATCGGCTTTTGGAGAATCAATCTGGTCATAACAAAAAGAAACCAGATTGGCAAATTCTGGATGCGGTCTAACTTTCAAATTATAGGGAGGCTCTTGAAGCCGAATAAGTCCTCCCGGAACCTCACGAAGAAATTTCTGTACATTAAGTTCTGGCATTTTTATAATATTTCCTCTGTTCCTTTTCCGATAATTTCAATAATTTCTATTTTTGAAAATTGTGTTTCTTTAATACCAGTTTCCTTATTGGGTTCTATTTTACAGGGAGTTGCTCGCATTTCAAAACAATCCCACAATTTAATTGGCAACGTAAGATCTCCAGGATAATTTACTGGGGGTATTTTGGAAAAGAAAAATCCTAAATTTCCTAAAATATCACTAACCCGATAAAGAAAAAATACCTCTTGTTCTTTTTTAGAAAATTCGAGAACCTCTAAAAGCTTAACAGTAAAAATATCTTGTTTTCCTATTTCACCCATATAAGAACTAGCCGCATACTTATCCGCAATTTTTAATAATTTGGCTGTTCTTTGATACATTGTCTCATACATTGACGGTAAAGCAACAATATATCCTATCATTTTTTCTGAAACCATACCTATCGAAAATAAATTGTATATGGTTTCTAGAAATTTATCTTGTTCAATCGGTGGTGAAGAAAAATGTTTTCGGATCTCATTAGTTTTATCCAAATATTTGGAATATAACTCTTTAAGATCGAGATCACTAGTTTTGAGATGGTTCACCACAAATTTTGTTGTAGATACTTCCCCGGTAGAATCGGATGTTTTTTGTGAAACATATTTTCCACGGTCTTCAATAGTTTGGAGTGTCACACACAAGACGTCAATTATATTGAAAACGGTAATAGGTTTTCTTAATTTTTTCATAATTCTATTACCAAGGATCAGTATTTAAATTACACTTCGTACACTTCTTATAATATGTTTTCACTTTTCCCCACTTATGCTTTCCACCCAATGCAACACAATCAGTTTCATATAACGTAGCATACTTTTCAGGAAGAGAATTTAAAACCACCATTCTACTCGGGAAAAAGAGAGTACTGCGCTTTTCAAGCAAATGAGGCTTTTTTGATTCCGAGTCATCATCAATTCCCAGAACTGTGATGCTAATAGCTTCAACTTTCTTGTTTTTCTGTTTTTCCCAATCATACTCATCGACTTTTTTGAAATTAACCGTTTCTACTCGACCAATTCGAAGTCCGGCACATCTTCCAAGAGCATGACCGTAAGCAATAAAACAACCCGGAACAATTTCTTGTCCGACTCTATCATAAACTATGGTGGGCATATTAATCCTATATTTTTTCGATAGTAATTTTTCCGATATCATCCAAAAGAGCTACATGATTTAGTCCGGTATCAATGCAATAATTTTCAGAACCATCAATACGATATTCACGAATAAAATTTCCTCTCGTATGACCCACAATTTGATTGATACCTACAATAGGTTTAAAATCTTGCCAATCCATCCAAGTACATCCACCACACAAATGATTCCCACGCCGACGTCTTCCAACAGAAACAAATTCCGTAATTTCATTATCATCTATGATACTACAAATTGTTTTTTGTGACAACAATGTCGTTTCTAATTCATTTAATCCATTAATTGGATGCGAAAAATATGGATGGATACCTGCATGCGAAATTAACCACGTTTTATCAGCAGCATATACCCAGTGGCACAACTTCACTTTACTCCAAAGACCTTTCATCCACCTATCAATAGGTTTTTGTTTCCAACTACTCCATCCACTACATCCTAATGCTGGACAATTAGGAAATGCATATTGCATGTCATGATTACCAAACAAACAAATATTATCAGGATTAGAAACAAAATCGGCTTGCAAACGAGCCATTTCTCCCGCTTCGACTCCAGATTGGAAAATGAAAGAATCATACCAATCACCCAAAGATATTTTTATTTTAATATCCTTATATTTGTTCATCAAATAATTGTAGGTCGCTATTTCTGTATGAATGTCGGGAATAATGAGTATCATCGGTTTTGCATCTTTTTTAACGTTTTAATTAAAATGACAGCAGATTATGCACTTTCGTTTTGGACTAGCTAGGATCGTCTGGGATCGTCGGGGATCGTACTTATAGAAAACGAACGAGTAGTATGCCGAAGTGGCCGAGCGTCACAATGATTCCCAGTACTGAGAGTAAGAACAAAATTATTTTAATTAAGGGAACCCCCTTACCAGTCCACCGGACGGTAAATGTGGCCAAAATTGTTGCAAGTGTGGAGGAAATCAAATAGATGTTAGTAATCATATGTTGATGCTATCAAGTTTTGGCAGGATTGTCAAGTATATTTTCTGGAGGACAAAAATATTTCCCCAATATAGATCTATTGTAGTATGCTTTAGAACCATCGGGTAATTTGGCTCTAAGTACATCACGTTTTATCTGTTCTTCTAATTCCGCAAAAGAAACTTCTTTTTTTGTAGGGTAAAATTCTAATATCTCTCGGGTAAAATTTTCTTTTCCCAGTTTCGCAATATCTTCTAATAAGAAATCAGAAGAACTCCAATATTCTTGCCATCCAGAATCCTTAATGATGATCTTCTTATTTTTTCTGCCCGCAACTTTATGGCGGCGCCTCGAAAAACAAAATTTCTTCCCGATATATTGTTTTCCTGTTAATTTACAGGTGATGTTATAAATAAACCCAACCATACCATCAGGAGGAATTTCAACGGGTTTATTCTGGTAAATCCAAGGAGTCATTACCCCTATTTATGGGTAATTCCTCATCGTCCAAAGATTCACCTAATTCAAGCTTGAATCCTTAGAAGTGCTTTGTACTACACCTCCAACTATTCTATCTTCCATTTACCTGATTTAAATATGTCTTCCAATTGCCGTAATTTAGTTTTCGTTTTCTTTACCCAAACTTTTAATTCTCCCTTTGTTTCGAGTGGAGCATTTTTTATGCCCCGCTCGAAAGAGGAAAGTTCCTGCTTGGTTTCGCGGATCAAATCACCAATTTCTTGTTTTGTATATGCACGTTTCATATCATAATTCTTCAATATTACGGATATCTATTAATGTTATTTTATAATCCATATCTAGGTATTCGGTAACTAATCCTTCTCCAATTCGATAACATTCATACCTATTTACATATGTGGCACCATTATTTTTAATGGTTTGAAAAAGTTTAAGTAATAGTAAATCTCGTTGAGTAATTGTCACACATCAATTATAATTCATTGTGATGTGGGTTTGCAATATAAAATTGGGATGTGAGATTACAATTCACAACTATTTCCACTCATACAAGCCAATTCTCTAGAATTTGTTGTCCTATCATCTTTTTCATATTCAGCAATTTTTGACCAATCAATATTTGTTGGCATCTTTTTTAGATATTCATAATATTTTTCTTTCGTAATTTCTTGATATGGCGCTTGCTTATACGTTCCACCATCAAAAGGAAGAAATGTTATACCACCAACAATATCAAAATTATTATAAACCCAAGAAGCCACATCCATCCATTCTGTTTCTTTGACATAAATGGTAATACTAATATTATGCTCCGCCCAATTTTGTTTAAACCGCTTCATCAATTCTAATTGTTGTAAAGCATTATAATCATTACGGAAAACTGATTTTTCCGGTGATTTAATTGGGAAAGAAAATATAGTTGTATTCTGCGGCTTCATGTGGCAAGGTTCATTTGGGATACCCTGAGCTATCATTAGTGCAGTTAGTGGATCTTTATTGTCCATTCGTACAGTGCGAATGTAATATGGTGAATATCTAGGATGAATTCCAGATGATGAGTCTACCAACTGTGAAGTATTTCCACTAGGCTTTACTGTAGTGATCGCAACCGATTGGTTTATTTTAAATATATCAGCCCAATATTTGTTTACTTTAATGGCTTCAGCTTTTAACTTCTGTAAAACTTCTGATCCTGCGGTGCTGACAAGCAGAGTATTATCCATAATACCTGTTAGAGAAACACCAAGTAATCTTTCTTCCTCAGCATTCTTTTGCCATATTTTTCGGATATATTTAAACTTTGTCAAACACGACTGCATTGTTCCTATAAATGTGGCTATTTGTACTTTAGCCATCAAAGTTTCTAAAGTATCATCCGGGCGAACAATAACTTCCGAAAGATTACAGAAAGAATTTGGTCGTAATAGGATTTCGCCACAAGGGTTGACGCCAGCAACTTTTGACCAATCCCTACGATCATTACCTTTTTTAGAAAGATTCCATAAACTTAAAATTCCTCTTTCGCCAGATTTGCTACGATACAGAGAAAGCCATTCTTCCATAAAAATGCCAAGTTCTGGTTTAGTATAATAAACGGCCGTATTATTGGCATATGCTCTTTGAGAGTTCATATCCCACCAATTACCAGATTTAGCGTGGCGCATTTCACCATCTAGAATATCAGAAAGTGAAATCAATGCTGCGCGGCGCGTCCCACCAGATTCAGCAATTAAACCAATTTTGCAACAAATATCATGGCATTCGATACTTTCTAATTTTCTTCCCGCAGCATTTAAGAAAGTTTTTACGGTAAATTCAAACAGATCTACAAGAGGGTCCGGACCTGAAGCTCTTCCGCCAAATGTCTTTAGAATTGACCCATATGGACGGACTTTTGATATATCCCATTTAGGAACTTTACCCGCATATAACAAAGAAATTAATTCCCGTAATGCAGTAGCCCAACCAATTTTGGAATCAGGAACATCAATTACAGTACTTGTAGGATAAAATTCGGCGGGTATTTCTGATAATTTAGAAACATACTTCTTTTCAACAGAAAAGCCAACTCCTGATCCACAACAAGAAAGGTATAAAATTTCATCAAAAGCATGAGGATGATCGATAACAATAAAGCTACAATTATAACCGGCTGTGTGGTGTTTCTTAAGTGCCGGGCCGGCCGTTTTCAAAGCACGCATAGATGGCACTACATCTAAATTCAGAATACCTTCTTTTGCTTTTTCTAATTCTTTTAAAAACTCAACTCGGTTTTTTGGGGTATGATTTTCCAAAATATAATCAGAAAAGAAATCCGTATATCTTTGAATTGTTTCTTGCCAGGTTTCTCTTCTATTTAAATCATCTCTCCATCTGGAGTATTTTGAGAGATGGATGAAATTTTGGTAATCAGTAGGTAAAGTTGTCATTAAATTTATTTAGTTTGTGGTTTAAAATCTTTTATGCTCTCATTTTTAAATTCGTGCCGATATTGCATCCAACCATGAAAATTACCTTTTACACCATTGAATCTGTCTTCGTTAGGATTCCAATCTGGATGGGGAGTTGCCTGGTGTTCGAATGGGCTGGGGTGCATGGGAGTTGCTGAAGCCAATTTATCACCAAGTTTAATATCTTCCAACGGGTCACGTTTTCCGTCATGAGTTAGGTATGAAACCCTAGCACAACGACCTGCGGAAATCTTCTTAAGTAATTCTTCCACTTTTGGAGAACCACGATTTTCTGCATAATATGCAATTGCCCAGTTAGCATCGTCATTTTGAATATAAGGTAAATGCCACTGACGCCATCCCACCAATTTTGGTGTGCTATCGTAATATGCATCTTCCATTGCCTTAGCAAGAGCATACATTTCCGGCATCGCATAAGGTTGTTGTGTATCCGGATTGATAGCTGTCCGTTGACCGAAGAAATTGTCCCATTCGGTGGAACTAATAATAGCAGTATGCCACAACCATGGCTCTAATAGACGGTTGGTTAACTGCTTATGTAGACCTAGTTCTAATAGAGCTTCTACATTTTCCACTGCTTGGTCTCGTGCATGTAACCAACGTTGTTCAACCCGGCATTTTTCAATATATGGCAATTCAACTGCGGCTGCCATTCCAGCCTGATTCTTTCCCCAAAACAAAGGCATTGCCGGATCAGTCTTAACTCTTTCCAGCATCTTACTTACGGGGATGGCACGACTAGAAGCACTATTGCGGGAGAAAACCCTGTGGGTATTCAGTTCAGCCAGAACCATTCTGTGTAATTTTACTTCCATTGTCGTTAAACGAATACCTTCTGGGCTTATGGAGTCACAGATAATTTTTGCTTCCGGTTTACTATACATTCATATATCCTTTTCGTTAACACCTTTTCCATTCATTAATTGCGATACGTGCCGATAACCCGGTATACGTATTTGCATTGATAATTTTTACAATTTTTTCCGAAGTATATCCAGCCAAAATTAAATCATTAATATCTTTTTCTCCCACAGTTTCAGGCCACACACATAATTTTTTACCCGAATCAGCAATTTTTTTCATCTGGTCGATTATGGCTTTATTCCTGGGTTCATTATCAAGTAAATAAACCATATCATGGCAATTGGGTAAAATATAAGAACAGAGATGGGATCCCGCACAAGCAATAGCATTAGTAAGAAAAAAGCTGTCCACAGTACCCTCACAAATGTATACTCGATTTTCGGGATCAACTCTATCCAGCCCAAAAACTTTTGGAGAATCTTTGTCAATCTTAACAATAATGAACCTAAGACCTCGGTTTTGGAAAGACCTTCCTTGGATAGCTGTGATTCTTTTTTCCTTATCTCTAAACGGGAAGATAATTCTTGGATCTTTTGGTTTAAGATTATATTCATTTTCAGGTTCTACTTTATCAACCAATTCTTTAAAATCTGGAACATACCAGATATCTTTCCAAAAGACTTTGGGGATTTGCCGTCCTTGGATGTATTTACGAGCATAATGATCCAAAGGAAGTTCATCAATGTTAGTGCAGCCAGAGAGAATATCGACAACTAGGTGTTCCTTAAATTCTGGTTTGAAATTAAATTCATCGAAATTTTCTTTTTTCTCCTCAGGATTCTTTTCTCGGTAATTCTCGAAAATATACTTTTCGTATAACGAGGGATCAAATTCTTTTAGAAATTGGGAAAAAGATTTACTTTGTAAGCAGTTGTGACAATAGAAGGATATATTATTTCCTTTTGTAAAGAAATAACCACGGGCCTTAATTTTACTTTTGGAAGAATCGTGGCAGAAGGGACAACGAAAATTATAGGATCGTTGTGTTTTTCGTTTGAAGCGATCCAGGCGTGAACTAATTTGCGCTATGTAATTATGATCAATAAAAAGACTCACTTATTCATCACCTAAATGTAGTCCAAATCTCCGACGTTCTTCATCCGACATTGCAAATCGAATTAGATTTTTGGCAGTTTCTGCTACATTACCGTAATTTTGTGCGTGACAATCCCAACCCATATAGTCACATCCACCACACACAAAGAAATATCTTCCATCATTTAAAATACCCCAAATGATCCAATCACGTACATCTTTTTCGCCAGGGTCGAGCCCACAAATTTCTTTAACATCTTCTCGACAAAAACTAGCTAACGAACATTTCTCTCCGGGAATACGTCGGGGCATAATGGCAGAACAATTTCCGCCATTACCTTCACTGAATACTTCTTCCCAATCATAATCATCTAAATCTATTAGCACAAATAAACCTCACTAATTATAGTGTAACACATAATGAAAAGAAAAACAACTATTTTTCTGGATGTTGTTGCAATTCAATTGTTGTTGGTGCTATTGCCGGTTCTATCGCCTTATGCATGATATTCTGGAATAATGTGGTTGCAAATAAACCAATGATGATGGCTCCACCTGCAATTATGTATCTCCAATATTCCAATGTTCTAATTCTTGAATCCGATTCTTCACGTGTTTTAATTATTTCATGCAATAATTCCTGTTTCATACTAGTAATCGAATCCGAAATCTTCTCACCTTGTGTTTCCATCTTCTGTTTTACCTCAACGATATCATCGTGATACAAACTAAGTTTACTATCATGTGTGGTAATAACAGTTTTTATTTCTTCCATTACTGAATTAACTTTTTCATAATATCGTTCGAACCGTGAAATATCTTTTTTTACCGTTCCTAAATCATTTTTTATTTCTAATACTTGGGATTGGGCTGCACTTGGCATAGTTTTCCTTTATTTACAAGTCTTACAGATTAATTTTCCTTCTTTCAAATTCATAGTCATTGGTTCCAAACAGTACTCGCAAATACCAAGGGATTCGTAAATCCGGTGAGCCAAAGAAATGTCATTATTATATCCATTATTTCTTCTTTTTTGAACAGGGGCACCTAAAGGCATATCAATACCGGCCAGGCCAATACCTGTCGAAAGACCGATATCTTCTTTTAAATTACGATATGATTTCATTTAAGCTGTTTTCAACCTCGTAAAAATCGTTTCTATCAATGGAATATTTTTGGACAAAATATCTTTACCATTTACACCATGAACTATAGCTGGCATATAATTTAAAAAAACCAGAAATGTTTTTAAGATGGAATGTAATTCAGGTTCTATTTTAAAAAATAAAATCCTTGTTGCCGATTCCATCTCAAAAACATTATAGAAAATTATAATATGATTTAATGCTAATCTTAACCGAAGTTGATCGATTTCTCCATTTTCGTTATACTTCCTAAAAAGTCTTTTGATATATTTAATCAGGAGCAAATCATCATTGAATTCTTCTTTTCCGCGGCAATGTATGTTTGTATACACCGATATGGCAAAATTAGTAAAATTCTTTTCGGTAAGATTTTCTTTTTTCATCTAATATAGTTAGTTTTCCGAAATAGGGGGTGCTACTCCGGGTGTTGTTGATGGTACAACCTCAGCATTAACATTAAACAATGTTCCCGATTTTAGAAAATGAACTCTCAATGTAAGACCATGTGGGAAAAGTTTACACCAAGCATTATCTGGTTTTGGATTAACCATACCACCATATACAGAAACTACATCGTTATACGCGTAAAGAGGTTTTTCAAAAGAACCATATTCACCCACAAAAAAGGTATCATCAAATGAAAGTCCCAACATTATTTTTAACCGAGTTTTAATTCGTTCAACAATGTAATAGGGATTCATTGCTGGCATATCTGTTAATGCCGAAAGCATGCTATTCACCATCAATAACAAATGGTTTTGTTCTTCAGAATTTAAACCATCCAATATATTACCAGTTGACGGTATTGTCGGATTTGTATTGTCCTCTTTTAGGAATTTTTGGAAATGTTGATCGAGGGACATATTTGTTCCTTAATTAGCCGCTATAGTAAGAACTGGAGGAGTAAATGTTAGCGTAGCATTATTACCCTTTAACAAGCTCTTAATTGTTCCTGTTCCGAGTTGAACTGGACTTAATACTACCACTTGTCCTGATGTGGCAACAACAGCAGATGCAATTGTGTAGTAAAAAAGTAATGTGGCCGTTCCACCAGTAGTGTGAGTTGTATCTTCCCCAAAATCAAAACCTCGTTTTGGAAGATAAAGTGCATTTTTTGGAGAACCATTAAAGTTTATTACAATATATGGTTGACCAGTTACCACAACTTGTGAATTAAATTGAACTGCAAGTGTTATTACATCTTTAGTTACCACGTGCGTTCTTTTATCGGCTACTGTTTCACCACTCGCAACCACAAATCCTTTATATAACTTAACACTATTGATTGTTGGTGTGGTTACTACAGTTGGTTTATTAGAAGATCCGTCACCGAATGTTTCTAATACTTCATTTGAAACTGGGTGTATCCAGCCATCTTTACCGGCAACAGCATGTGGTGCAAATTTAGGTGGTGTTGTTCTTGTCCAAATAGACATATTTTTTTCCTTTAAACTGTTCTCTGATTTTTATCAGGTTCGTTAATTCTGTCTGGATGGACCTCAGGATCAAAAATAATTTTTTCCTTTGCTTCATCCACGTCTTTCTTCTTTCCCTTTTCTAATAGAACCTTAGAGTCATCTTCATGACGGGGTGATACCGCTACTTTCTTTTGGTCGTGTTCTGTTTCTTCTTCATGCATTTTCCAGGCTTTTGCATAAAGAACTTCTTTTCCTTTTTCTACTCCATATTCCTTTTCAAAGCGGGCTTTGTTTGCCTTTATCCATGATTCTTGACCAGGTGCAGAAACTTCCTGTAATTCTTCATTTTCAGAAATCACCTCAGGTTTTGGTTTCTGTAAAAACTTGGCAATCTTTTCGACTAAAGCCGGATTATCAAACATATCATACATTGGTGTTTTCCTCTTTAATAGTTTTATTTGTAACCTTATCAAATAATCTAGTAGTATTTATCAGATCTTGGAAATTTAAACCGATCATACAACATCCAACATACGAATATGGGTCACGATTTAAAAATGCTAACCAAGTATGATTGCCATCCAAAACATAATTGTCAATAGAAACCAAACATGGTTTTATTTCTGCTCTATGGGGCATATGTTTGATCCATTCTCTAACGCGTACTTCATCAATTTCATTCTGAGCCGCCCGAAGGTCTTTAGCCAAAACATATTTATGTACCACGGTAATACCGCGCATGCGGAGTAGATCAAAATATTCTTCTCGGTCAACTTGAGAAATTTGAGGCATTTGATGTCTCGGTATACTAAATTGACCCCGAGGAATTAATAATTCTTGTTGTGCCTCTTCTATTAATTCCTTTATACGCCTCAAAGTTCTCATATGCTTATAGTTTTTTCCAAATAACACATTCTTTAATTTTTTGAACCATTTCAGGTAATCGTTCGCCATCCGTTTTAGGATTTTCAGCATGCATATAATCGCGATCTTCGTGGCAATTACCTTTATCTAGCGCATATGGGTCATTAACACTTACAGTACTACGAACGCCAGTATCAACATCTTCTTTTAATTTACCGTAAGTTTTTTGTTTCGCTTTTTTCTTCGCTACAGCATCGCGCAGCGAAGAATCCGATGTTCCAGGTTTATAGATACCATTTCCTGTAGCATGTGCGCCGTGAATACCCATGTGCCCAGCAGTTCTCTCAGCATCTTTCTGGTCCGTAAATTCGTAAGGTAATAACTTCTTTGATTTTCTTAAACGTTCTTTTTCTTCTCGTTTTTCTTTTCCTTTTTCCTTACGATCTTCCTCAGTTTCATTCGGATCTTTCTTAGGTGCATTAGGATCTTTTTTGGTTTCTCCTGCTTTCTTTTGATCCTTTTTTGCTTGGCTCTGAGTCTTATTATATTGGCTAGGTTGCATATCTTCACTCACAGCAGGTTTCTCATGGCCGGGTTTTACATAATCAGAAAAACCAGTATCGGGTGGATGTCCTGGAAGAGGATGATCTTCGTGTAATCTCCAAGGAAGAGGACGAGTATCTGGAACTTTATCAGGTGCCCATTGGCCTATAGCTTCATGTTCGTGAAGGTGTTTAAAATATTCAACCTGGCGTTCTCGCTTTAAAGCGCCAGATTTACTATGGTATGTACCTAAATTTTTACCAGATTTTTTGGATTTAAGTTCAAATTGAGAACCCTTTTTAACGATATGCTCGTCAAGTTCTTCTCGGATAGGATTACATTTGGGGCAGGGAACTAGATGGAAACCATCTTCGGTGGGAGTATCTTCTTCAGCTTGAACCCACAATGATCTTAAGGGTTCATCCATATTCGATTTTGTTACTGGCATCCATCCAGTGCCAGAGCAACATTCACAACCATTATCAGGACCAAAAATTTCATTACGGCATTCTGAAAGATGGAATTCTTCTTCAAAATACTTTTTTCTTTTTCCAGATTCTATAGCTTCACAATATGCCGCAAATGAATATGATGGAGCAGTATGTGTGTTCTCTACCATAGAGGATACTTTTTGTGTCCAATCCTCATTGGCTGTTCTATCGCCGAAATTAATGTCTCTTGCAAGTTTCATTTAGACCTAATCCTTTTCGTATACTAATATATATCTGGATTTGGTCTTCTAAGGAACAATGGGGCAACATACTAGAAAATCTAATAAAATCATTATCCTTAACAGCTTGTCGCGCAGCGGTACCACTGATTTTTTGAATGTTATCATCTGAATCAGGATCACGCACTCCAAAAGAAATGATATTTATTTCCTGAACATTAGTAATACATTTTTCTGGATCAGGATGATTAATGTATTGGCAAAACGATGCATACTTGTCTACACGGTCTGGTCCCGAGAGAATATCGATTTTGGTATATCCTTGTTTTCCTAACCAAACAACTGCCTGAAAAGGATTTTTAATTTCAGGATCAGCAATTATATTGTGATACGGATATAACTTAGTGAGAACGTTATACCGATCTTTGAGAGATAGAGGATTCTTTTTGTGGTCGACCGTAGGAGAAATAAAGATAAAATCATTTCGGTATGGACGCGCATAGAATAGATTCCACACCTTTTGAAATAATGCATCGTGACCAAGTGTCACTGGTTGAAATCTACCAAATACCATCAACGCATGTTCATTTCCTGGTAATTGTGTCATTTTAACAACCACGCCTTTTCATTATTAAAATTAGCAGCCGAAAATGTATTGCGATCCACAAACTTCACGGGAACGTCAAATTTATTCATAACATATCCTTCATGACCACAAGGTACATTTGTAGGTAAATAGATCAGATAATTTGAATGAGTGTCAAGTTTCCGAATCATTTCAACTTTCAACTCGGTAACTAAGTTATAAAATTCTATAACCCTAATAAGTTCATTGTAATCGAATGAAGCTTGAAAAGCATTCAATTCCGAAATGGCGTTTTCTTTTCCCTTTTGGGACTTCAGAGAATCAGCATGCTTTAAAAATTCTTTTCTCAAATATTCAACAAAACCCTCCGCAGTAATTGTGTGCGCGGTTTTCACAGACAGATTTACATACTTTTGGAATATTTCCAAAAATTTTGGGTTTCTGATTGCCATAATTACCGCAAAACGTTCGCGATCATAATCTTTACAAATTTCATATAAGAAATTCAATTTAAACCGCAAATAACTATTTTCTTGTTCCGAAATTCCATCAAGGCATGGAACATATTCGGGAGAAAATAAAAAGTACTTTGTTGTCTGATATACTGGGAAATCAAAATCAAAGACAGCCCTCATCGTTTTGAAAGTGTCACCTAAGTATTTTGTATGGATTACTGCTCCAACTTCAGAGTCAATACTTTTTGGAAAAATGTATCTCAGTGTATTGGGACAAAAAGAAAACTGGGTATCTGTATACGTCTTAGAGTTTTCGGTCCAAAGTAAATCACCTTGATATACTCCATCCCATTCGATATCTTTTAATGCATCAAAAAGATCCTCGAGTTTAATCTGTAATGCAGGATTTTTATGATTCCGGATAATATCTCCGATACAATAATTTACTTTTCCACTAAAGACACTTTTTGTACCCAAGAAAAACTTACCATTCTCAGGATCTTTTCCAAAAACAAAAGCAGGAGACCCGTCATATTTAATGGTTACCGTTGTCAATATTTCGGGTCTTCCAACTAGAAAATGGTACATCGATTCAAGATATGTGACCGGTATAATCGGACTTCCAGTTATAAATAACATATCTTCGACATGGGGCAAATGTGTGTTCTTCATACAATCATAGTTTAACACACAACAAATAGGGAAACAACTTTATTTCATAAAACGATCAATAAAATCTGTTTCTGGTTCGGTCGATTCTATCCGATTTTTAGCTATTTGGAAATACTTCTCATCTTTTTCTATACCGATAAAATCTCGGCCCGTTTCTACACAAGCCACACCTGTTGTTCCGGAACCCATAAAAGGATCTAAAACAACATCACCGGAATTGGATAAAGTTTCAATAAAATACTTTATGATCTCAAGAGGTTTTTGATTTGGATGTAATCTATTACCGGGAACTACAGACAATATTTTGTAGTTGTGTTGGTTTTCTTTTTGATAATTAAATGTTTTGTTTTTACCTGGTTTATTTCCCCAGAGTGCATATTCACAACTACTCAAAAAAGTAAATTTCCTATTAAATGGAACAGCATTAGGTTTTACCCACGTAAATATTCGTTTTGGTATGATACCATTTTTTTCTAATGCTTCCCAATAATGGGAAATATATCTATCAGCACAAAATGAAAGAAATTGGCCACCCGGCCTTAAAACTTTACCAAAAATACATGTCCATTGATTTAATAGCGAGATGTATTCTTCGCGCGTTTTTGAATCCCAATCATCATCTTTATCGAACTTCATTGTCGGAATTGTATTTCCTTCCCAATCCAAACAATGAAGTTCTCTAGAAATATTATATGGCGGATCACAACAAATTAAATCACACAACCTCGTTATAGGTATCTCCGAGAAATCGCCTTGCAAAAGCTTCATTTGTTCCCTTTAAAAGTTTAAGATTATTTATTGCTAGCAATTCGGAAGTTGTAATTTTGGTATTCATGCGCGGATCTTTCCTACCCTCTTGTAATGCTTCATACTTTTCTTCTCCATGTGCCAAGAGGATCTGTCTAGTCGCGGCATTCATTTTACTTTCAAAATGCAGATATTTGCCAATAGGTGTTCTTATTGCAATTTTGATACCTTTAATATGAGACAAATAATCGGCAAGATAATCCAGTGTTTTACGTTTAGTATCGAATACCGGCTTACCATTAAAAGACATTGAATGTGCGTTCAATTTCTTTGTTCGCTTATTTATTCCCGTATATTCGGCGGCTTTAAATTCGTATCCTTCTTTACTATCGTCTCCACCACCCACACCATTCAATGTTAAACCCCAGACAAACGCTTGTTCGTCCTCATTCAAACGATTATAGTTAAATGGATTTCCAAGTAAACTTGCATCTAATTCTTGTGTCTTGATATAGCGGTCATATTCAGCACAAACTATATCTAATTTCCACTTCAGTTGCATCCTCTTTTCAGTCATCTTTAAAAGAGCAGCACCACATTGTTTTGTGCGATACCCGTATCCGGCCAATTCCGAGCCACGCACCACTTTCTTCTTTTTATTTAAGGACCTCATATACTCCTATTTCTTCAGTACTATAATATACCCGATGTACTGGGTAATTCTGCAAGAACTTCCTACAGTCTATACACGGTTTGGAAATTCCCCAAGTATATGAGCCATTATTATATTTGGCACGGCACACATACATAACACATTTAGCCAATTTTCTAGAACTAATTTGCCGTAATGCATTTATAATTGCACTTGTTTCGGCATGAAGATATTCACACCATTCATGGCAGTTATTCTGCGCAACCATTGGATGCGTCTTGGGTTGATTGCATCCAACAGAAATGGTATTATTCTTATACGCTATAATTGCCGCAACTCTCTGGTCCGATGTTTTAGGAAGTTCTTGAGCAATTTGGAAAACAGTATTCATAAATCGATCATGTCTCATTTTGTATATGTCCTAGAACTTTCAGGTAGGATAACATCCTTTGACGATAGATTATCAAAAGGAACTGCTAAAGCATGTACTCCGGGAAGAAATTTTGATTTATGGCCACTGTGATTTCTCAATTGAAAATAGGGCCACATAGAACTACTAACATCGCTCATAGCATGTATTATATCAACAGTTTCGATAATCAGTGTTCTATTTTTATAATCCCAATCAAAATTACCTGATTTCCAGGTTTGTGTTAGTATTAGTCCTTTATCATGAATATCTGAACCGAAAATAACAGACTGGGCTTCAAATGGTTTACATTTTACAGCTATACTTTGGGATAAAGAAAATTCTGTACCAATAGTTTCTACCTTAGTTTTTTGATTAGCAATCGCATAAGCCAAAACATTATGTTTGTCTTTCCAGTAGGTTTCTACTGTTTCCCAAGAAGGAAATTTTTTCTCTTTCAATGACAGTGCGAAGGTGCCCGAAAACTGACCTGTTAGGTTTATATCACTTTTTCTTCGTTCCCCAGTTTTCTTACTAACATCAGCAACATCAGTAACACCAGAAATAAGAAAAAATCTCCTATTACCTTCCTGAAATTTTATATCAATTATTTTATATTGATCCAAATATTCTTTTATAGTATGGTATAAAACTAATTCATTAGATTTACCCGCAGAAACTTTTATATTTTTAAGTTCTTTCAGTCCCGCTGTAATCCTATATCCACCAATATCGATAAAATCTGTTTCCCATGTATGCTCTTTTTTGCCTGAATTGCCTAATTTAGGCTCACCAAAGATTTTTATATCTCTCAAATAGGCAAAAATTGGTGCACGCCAACTAACATTTTTGGATTCTAAAACGATATAAAATCCCGAAATCTTATTTCCACCTAATGGAAGAGTTTGTACGTTTGAATAACCGAAACTCAAAAGCATACTTTTAATTGCCGGTGGTGTAAGTTGAAATGCCATTTAAATATCCTTTCATACCTTAAATTCCTTGAAACGTTCCTTTAATGGTTTTCTTGGCCCAAATTGGGCTGTTTTGCCGTTTTTGTATGCACTTTCATAAGCTTGCATCCCATACTTTTTTGAAACCGCTTGCTTAATTTCTGCATCCTCTTCCAAAGGATCAACATGTTCTGGGTCAGTTTGTCCTTTTTGTTCGACATTATACCATCTAAATTTCTTTCGATCAATACCAACATAAAATTTTGGATGATCGGCCGCATCTTTATATCTATTTTTGTGTTGTATAACCAATAATTGCGATAATTCGCGCAAAGCATCGCTACAAACAATCATCCACATAAGATCACAAGTAGCAATCAATCCAACTTTTGATCCTGCCGTATCTGTCATTCCAGGAGATGAACTCCCCATACCTTCAGCATTCAATTGCGCCGCAGACCAAATAGGAATTCCTAACTCCTGTGCCAATGACCGCAATTCTTCGGCGGCCGATTTAATAATCACATGCGATGGTTCACTAGGTTTAACACGGCAAGATAACATCAAACCAATGTAATCAATTAAAATTACATCAGGTATAAAATCCAACTTCAATTTAAGTTCATGTATTAATGCCCTAAAATTATTTACATGAACTGTTGTAGCAGGATATTCATGAATTATTAATTTGCCCGGAACTTTAGCGCGAGCTTTTTCAACACGTTTTAGGAATACATCTTTTGGTATATCTTCAGCATCATCAATTGATATATCTAAAAGGTTACAATCAATACGAAGGCCGATATTTTCTTCACTAATTTCTAGTGTGATGTACAGAACATTTTTTCCATTACAAATATAATTTTTAGCCAAATCACACAAGAACAATGTTTTTCCCACATATACACCACCAGCAACTAGGTTCAATGTTTTTGCTGCAACACCACCTTTTGTTACCTTATTACAAATATCTACACCAAAAGGTATTTTATATACCGATTCATGTAACTTGTCATATCGAGATTCCGAATCTTCTATATAATCGTGTCCTATATGGGGATCAAAACTAATAGCTAATGCATCCTCAAATATTCCTGGTATGGCACCTTTGTCTAGTTTTTTATTATTGCCTTCGAGGATACCAACAGCGGCGAATGCAGCATTTGCCAATGCCTTTTCTTTACAAAATTCTTCAGTCTGTTTTACCAACCACTCTGAATCAACAGGTTCATTTGTTTCTAAATTTTCTAATACTTCAAGAACTTCTTTATAAGTGTCTTCACCAACACCTTTATCTCCATCAACAGAAACTGCGATAGAAGAAACTGTAGGTAATTTATTCCACTCAGAAATAAATTTATTTGAATGACGGAATATGATTTTTTCTTCAGAACTGAAATATTCTTCCTTAAGATAAGGAATTACTTTTCTCGTGTAATCTTCATTATTAAAAAGGTTTTTTAGAATTATCGTTTCGATCCGGGACTCGGGCATGTGACGCTTTCTATTTTAGTTCCATTCTGTATGTCAACAGAAACCAATTCTACAGCAATGGCAGCAATAATACGGGAAAGAGATTTAGAAGTTTCGCACTCATGAGCACTAAGATGCCCATAATGAAGTATACGATAATCATACAACAGTTGTGGGGTGGAAGTCAAAATTTCTTTTCGAATTTTGATTCCTTCACAAATCTGAATCAAAAGGCCCTCAAAAGGCCCCATACGGAGCCTAATGAGGTAAGGATTTGCTTCATCGCGCGTGTAATATCCGTCTGGTAATATTTTAGAGTTCATCTTGTTCTATTACGGGTTCCTCATCCGTGGCACCTATCTCAACAGAAATACCATAATTAAATTCTTTAGCTGCGGCAATTTCTAAATCAGCCATAACCTCAGGTGTAAAGTACTTTTCAGGATTTGCGTAAATTTCCTTATCTGAAGCCGTTTGGCCTCCCATAGTGAAATCTCCACTCTTCGCCTTTTTCTTTTCCTTCAAGGCTTCTAATCCAGTTTTCTTCTTATCGGAAGGATCTTTATCCTTCTTCTTTTTGACGGCGATACCGTACTTCTCAGCAAGATCTAGTAAACCGTAATACCTATCCAATCCTGTTGTATATCTCAGTTTGATTTCAATTTTGGTTTTCTCTTTTGTGAGACGTCCCTTTTCTAATTGACTGTAGAGGACGGCACCAACAACTTCATCTCCCTCTTTCTCGGTTGATTTACCGAGCATCACGGTCATTGAATTCGCATATTGTACGCCGGAACCTCCGCTTTGAACTTTCTTAGAAAATAATCCCTGTGTCTCATAGGTGTGATTTGTTATGATAAATGGAACACCAAGAACACCTAATTTCAATGTCAGTGTTCGGAATGCTGCCTTAATTATCTTGGCTCGGGTCATATCCGCTTTTTCTGAACCCGATTCAGAATCTTCCATCTCTTTGGTGGTAGACAACATACCCAAAGAGTCCAAGCAATACAACATTGGTTGGCGTTTCTCTTCGGCCACAGACTTGTATTTCGCCAAAACTTTAAGGGCCTGTGTTCTCCATTCTTGGATTGTAGAAACGGGAATAATGAATACTCTCTTAGTGTCAATGCCACGATCTTCCAACATTTTCTTGGAAATAGCACTTTCACTCTCAAAAAACATTACACCACCAGTAGGATGCGTATCGAGGTAATATTTTACTATGCTCAACACAAAGAAAGTTTTTCCTACACCTGACAGACCCGCAAACACAACAATCTTATTATCGGGAATACCACCATACAATGAACCCGATAATTGGGCATTTAGGTAATAAACACCGGTGTCGATCCATCCGGTAACATCACCCGCAGCAATACCATTCGATGCTGCCGATGCTAATTCATTTCCGGTTGCTGCAACTAATGAGGAAAAGAATCCATCATTTGAAGCAACTTTCTTAATTCTTTGGATTTTTTTTTCTCGGGGAGCTTTAGGTATTTTTACCTTTTTTTCTTTAATTTTCTTTGGTCGCGGCATCTATCTCCTCTTGTGTGGGAACAGAAATTTTAACACCCTTTAATTCCATAAAACGTTTCAAAAACATACCCTTCGCAACTAGGGGTGTCCAACAAGTTTCAAGTTGGTACAATGGTTCAGATAATCCAGAACCTTGTAATCTACGAAAAACCCAATCAGGAATAGGCTTGAATAATGCATATCCTTCAGCAATCAATGCCATGTCATCCGCATATTTAATATCTTCCGTCATGGGGAAAGGTATAGAAAATCTTTTAGCAATTACTTTTTCTAATTGGCGTTCAATTTCTAAATATCCCTTCATTCGTTCGGTATACTTTACCGGACGAATAATATCACTCAAATATGCTTCGGATGCATCATGCAATAAACCACCAAGAGCATTTTCAGGTTCACATAACTGACTAACAATTACACAATGTTGGGCAACAGAATAAAATTGTCTCACATGCCCACCAAAACGGCAATTATTTGATAGAGCATGTGCGATATCTTTAATATCGATATCATCGGGATTTGGATCTAAAGGAAAAATATGCTTACCAGTGTATGTAACCATATATGTTCCCTTTTCATAAGATCCATTTGGCGTCCCACTTTTCAATTCACGATTATATAAAGCTTCACCAGTCAATTCCGTAATTTGCTGCATATCATTTTCTCTCTTTCAAAATCTCATGTAAATAACCATTGACATTAAAAAGAACGGCACATAAAGCTGTTTCCATATCAACTGGTTTACCAGTCTTTCCGTCTGTTGTTTTATATCCTCTATGAAGCTTCCACACATCATGAATATGACGTTTGAGTGATTTCATGTACGAGGTTTTGGGAATCCCATTTTGCCAATTATCATCTGCTCGCCTAGTACCATCAGGCAGATAACTACATTGTAACATATATTCAGCAAAACGTTCTTCCACAAGTGGACTACAACATGCTTCAAAATCTAATTTTCCGTCTTCATTATCACGGGTGGCACCTGTTCCAAAATCTCGCATTTTAACTACTTCTTTTACAGTATTAGGTGGCCAAATTATCGTGGGGGTTTCTGTTTGTTTTAAAATTTCTTTTTCCATTTTTTATTTAAAGAATTTTTCCATATCGTAGGATTTTTCTGTAGACCAACCAATTGGATCTAAAATTTTTGAAATAGGTTGCAATATTGTTAACTCAAACATTTTGTTGTGGTCAATATATTTGTGCAAACCAAATTCTTCAGGAAGTTTACCATTAAATGCTATAACCTTATCATGTATCGGATTTGGTTGTTTTAAGTAAACAAATTTAATTTTTTCTGAAGATGCAATTGGTGGATATTTGGCTTGTAATCCTAATTTAACCAAATATTCATTGAAGAGTAAAACACCTTTTACGGGAAGAGGTGTTCCTTTTGTATACGTATCTTCGTCATCACTCCACTTTTCAAGATTATTAGCGCCGCGAGGACAAGAAACATCCTCTACCGGCAATTTCATAAATTTCAATCTAGTACTCTCAATATAATCCGCTAATTCACTTTGAGTACCGGTCATAACAATGTTCACCGCTGTTTTCATAGCATCTTTTGAAAATTGTGGCAAACTTGATTTAACCATATCGAAACCCATAATTTTTAATTTGGGTACTCGTTTGGTTTTTTCACTCTTGCATTTATTACAATGTGGTGCTACCTCAGAAAAACCGGAGAACTTATTATGGCAATCATCACATTCATAATAATTTTCCCCTTCTGAATTCCATACTTGTAAAATGTAATGTTTTTTGGAAGCAAAGATACTACGATCAGAAATAACCTCGCGCTTCATACTAAGAATAGGTTTCTCAGCACGCATGCCATTAATAAACGAATGGGTTATATTTTCAAATAATTTATCAATTTTTGGTTCCAATTTATCTTTACAGATTTTATCCATAAATTGGATCAATTTGACTTTTTCTATCTTTTTCCCTTTAAAAACATGTTGGGTAATTTTATCTAAAGAAACGTAAACAGAATCTGTATCGGAATAGATAACAAAATCAACTTTATCAGTCTTGAATAGATCATTGAAATATTCATTTATTCCCTGTTGGATATACTGAATTATAAATTGGCCGGTGGCTGTAACAGCCACCGCATTATCTAAATCGTAATATCTAAAATACTGGCTACCAAAAGCACCATACAACGAATTCATCATAATTTTGGTAGCTTTTTGTTTGATGTCGAATGATGCTACAATATTTCCAAGTTCTTCTTTACGTTTTGGATCAGCACAATTTTCCAGTTCACTCTTTGCTTTTTTAACTTCAGCTTGGTATTTCTTTCTATTGGTAAACAAAGTCGCAACCATACGACTATAAAAACTTAATTTTTCCTTACTGTAGAAAACTCCATTTGATGCTATACTACAATTATTCGAAGTCGCATAACCAAATGCTTCTTCCCAATTATCCGTTTCATTAAGGTAATCTTCAGGAGTTAATTGTAAACGATGGTCGGTATTTTTAGTTTCTGGTCCAATATTCAAAACACGAATGATATTTGGATAAAGAGATGCTACGTCAAATGATACCACATTATTGTATAAACCAGGTAGGGGGTCTTTAACATATGCACCAACAAATTGGTCATTTTTAAACTGGAATTCTTTTTGAGGAATAACAATCTTTTCCTCTTTAAGCCAATTGTAAATGAATACATCCCAGATACGGGTTTGTGCCAAAACATCCACATAATTGGTCTTGGTCATATACGCAACATTGACGATAAGATTTATCAATGAGCGTTTCTTTTCCAACATCTCAATCAAACGAACATCTTGGATATTGTATTCTACGAACCATTGGAAATCTTTATGGTAGAATTCCTTCATTGTGTCGTATTTTTCGCGCCAATCAACTTTTCCTTCACCTAGTTCTACTTTAGTGATATGATCTAATTTGTAGTTCTCGCGCGGATCAAGTACATTTTTTCGATAGATCTGAAGATAATCTAATTGTGAAATACCGCTAATGGCATAACACTTATGATCCCGCATCATGAAATTAACAATTTCTTCCTGAACTTGTCCCCAAGGAGATAATTTGCGGGCCATTTTTTCATCGAATAGCATTACGATTCGGTTATAAATGTAAGGAATATCGAAGAATCTGGAGTTCCATCCAGTAACAATATCGGGATCTAATTTACGCCAAAAAGTAAGGAAACCCTGTAGCATTTCTGCTTCAGAGTCATATTCATAATGTGTTATGTTTTTACTTTTGGGAACAAAACAATTGGAAGAATTGTAGATATCACCATCCAAAATAGTAAAGACATAATACATATCTTTTCCAAATTCTTTAATGGTAATTACATTGATACGTTCCGGAGTTTCTTGTGCTGCGTCTTGTGTGAAACCGCTTTCACTTTCACACTCAATATCCAAAGAAATAATACAAATATCGTTTATGTTATAATGTATCTCATGCTCTGGATATTCATCCGAAATGAAGGCATATTGAAACATTGTGTTTCCGTAAAGAGGATAGTCTTTAACTTCCCCATTCATCTTCACGAATTCACGTGCTTCTTTTATACTTCCAAATTGGAGAGGTTCGACAGGCAACCCAGACAATGTATGCCAAGTACTATTTGGCTTTCCAGAGACATACAGAGTTGGTTTATAATCAACTCTGTATCTCTTTCGTTTTCCGTCTTCAATTTCTTTTAGGAGGATTTGATTGCCTGAAACCTGGCAATTAGTGTATACTCGACTCATTAATAATAATATAGCAAATTACGATAAAAATGTCAAGAACTTAAAACTACGCTCCAACTTCCTTTAGAAAAGGCCGCAACCACTTCATAGCATTTATTATAGAAAACCAAATCACCATCTAGTCTTTCCATATTATATGCGTCAACACGCACTAATTGTAAATTACGTTCTAATTCCACGACATATGTTTTCATTTTATTTCCTACTAACACTCTTTTTTTCTACAGTCTTCTTTTTTGCTACAGTCTTTTTCTTTTGTTTCCGATTTTGTTGCGCCGCTACTTTCGCATCGTATTGAGCTATGGCCTCTTGAACTGCCAATTTTGCAGCGTACAAACTTATATAAGAACCAAATTCATCACCTTCGATTTCTACATCCCAAATACATAATTCATCTCCATCTGTTGTATCATAAGCGGTAGTAATTATTGCAAAAACTTTAAAACTTTGGTCGACAAGGGTATAGCATTGTTTGTTTATCTTTACCCATGATGTTTGTTCCAACATTGGTTGTTGTCCTTCTGATGTTTTTTGGACTAAACCATTATAAATTGTCGTCATTCAATCAGCCATTCCTATATTAGTATTTATTTCAACGAAGATATCACTTGCGTTCCCTTAACTGTCAAATTAGTAACGGGATTCAAATTTCGATAAATCATTACACCATTTAATCCATAACCTAAAAGTCTGTCATACCATTTTGGAGTGGTCAATTTATTAATATTTGTAGTTATAGACGCAAAATTGGTTACCGATGTTTGTATACCGGTTTCTATAACCGGAAATCCATCACTAAAAACTTTTGCTGAAGTACTCAAATCTCTTCCAGTAAAACGGAAATTAGTTAAAACATCTGTTGTTAAATTTTGCCAACATAAAGCGTTATGGTCACAATCAGTTTGCCTATCAAACCGTGTAGCCAATACACCAGGCATCTCTTTGTATGGTTTAGCAACATCTCCAATTGTTGAATTCAAGGAAGACATTTGCGTATTGAGATTAGAATTTAGAGTACCACCTAATGTATCGACCCGCGCAAATAAATCTTTACGAACATCTCCAATCGCACCAAAGGAATCTTCACGTAAATCATTTGCTAAATTAAACGTATTCCTTTCAAGGGAACTTACTCTATCGTTAGTCTTATCGAAGAGAGTAACGACAGTCGATTGGAGACTATCGGCCCGCTCATTAATCAATGTTTTAGAATCGTTTCGTAAACTACTCAATTGTATATTAACATCATTTCGAAAAGCTGTCAATTGGCGGTTAACGATAAAGGGAGTTACAACCAGGAGAGAAGCGGCAACTGAAATACAAAGGATTGATTTATTTAGGACTAAAAATTTTTCTAAGGTCATCTAACAACTCTTTTCCGTTAGAATTGATCCAAGCGGTTCTGGTTGAAACACCGATATCAACGTAACCATGTTTTTCCAAGGTATTAATTTTATTCAACACTCTACGTTCACCTAATGAATCACACAAATCTTGGTACATCTCACTTCGTTCTGGTGTTGTTTGTAATAACGAACACAAAATTAGGACCAAAAATGTGAGTGGTGTTTTATTTGCTCCGCGTATCATTTCAATAATTCTTTCAACTCAGATTCCGTTTCGCAATGCCATGCGAATGAATTAACCTGTCCATTTCGTAAACAGTAAACAAAAGGTAATTCTCTAACTGAAAATAGTGATACCAATTCTCGTTGGGAATCATAATCTACGGAAAATATTTTAATTTCTAAATTTGATGAACGTAGAAATGACGCAGTTTTTAAGGCCGGTATGGCCCATGGTGCTGTAAAAAATAGAATAACGACACCTGGGAAATCTCTAACTTCTTTATTATAATCTGCAAATGTTAATGGCTTCATGCAAACCTCGATATATGACTAATAATATCCGCAATAAATACCTGATAATCTTTGTGAGGTTTAATGCTATACCGCTCACAAGTAATTTCCACATTCGTATAACGGAAAAAATTTGGTGGACAATAAACAATAACTTTTTTATGAGATCCCAAACATTGCCCCAATTCTAGTAAACTAATAGGACTTTGGGTTGCAGGATGAAAATAAAAAACAACAAGATCTGATTTTTCAATTCCTTCTTGTTCCCATGCAATTTGAAAACGTAAATTATTCTTTTCTAGTTCTGACCAATGTTTACGGCGAGGATTGAGAATCACTATATTATCAAATCTAACAAGAGTCTCTATTAGCTTTTCTTGCCAGTTTTCTGCTTTTCCGTTTTCAATGGAACCAGCAAGGAAAATGGTATAGTATAATTTTATATGGTTATTCGTATCTACATTTGGGGCTTCGATTATTTTTGCCATAAAACTATTTATTCTGTAGCCCGATCCAATGCTTCATGGAATCTTTTGGCTTCTTCTCTTGTAATAATTTTCTTATTAGACAGAGTATCAACTAAGAAATCCAAAACATTCCGCAATTTATCAATTTTTTCGTATGTTTCCATAATATTAACCATGGCGGGAGTTGGGTGACTCGAACACCCGTCTTACTCCTTTGGAGGGAGGAATCCTTCCCATTAGACGAAACTCCCGAAACTATTATATCAATTTACTTTTGAAATCTTCCGGTAGAGAATCCGGAGAAATGATAATAAACTTACCCGCATGTATTGTTACTGAAACCAATGCATCTACATATCCATGCACTGGAAATCCAATACAATTGGTTTTGTTTACCCATTTTCTTCCTGGCAGTTTAATGGACACATTTCCTTGTTCAGTAATATTGATAACTTTTCCAACTCTAAGAGATGTGCTTTTGCAACATGTCGTAGCAGCAGCTACAAAATCTCCAACACTAACAGGTCTTTTAAATACATCTAATGCTTTCATGAAATAACACCAGTATCTTCAATAGAACAAAACGGAATTCTAGAAACGGGAAGCCTTTCTACCGTATTGCAAGCTTCCTCATATGTGTCATAAGAACCAATTTTATTAGTAGTTTCAGATCCTTCTGTTAATTTTTCATGAATGATAAACCGTTTTTGTTTTTCGTTCTTTTTTGCCATAATATTTGGTAGCCACGGTGGGATTCGAACCCACACTAACTTGCTTCTAAGGCAAGGACTATACCAATTGGGCTACGTGGCTACATTTTACCTTTTTAAAATAATAATCTCAATACCTTTTTGTTTCGCATAACGAACAGTTGTCCAAGTTCCACTGTGAATTATTTCTTTTTCTTGATACGGGGCAGCAATTAAAATTTCAACAGCATTCACAATATCCCTATCTCTTACTAATGGTGGTTTTTCTGGATAAAGAATATCACCATTTTCAAAACAATCAACAAATGTTTTTGTATTGTTAGAAGGATGTAAATGGCCATATCGTTCGTAATTACGAACGATATTATCAAATTCTACATCGGCACCAATACAACATCCATGATGCCATTCAATTGTTTTACCAGAATTTTGCCATAAACGGCAATAAAGAGACAATTCTTTCTTTTGCCTTTCAGTCATTCCTTTTCTGGTGCCAGTAAAGCCAAGTCTGATTATCTTCACAATTTCATTGTATCATTAACTACACCGGATGTCAATAGTCGGTAAACTATCAACATCATTTTACTACTACGCTACAGAAACAACGGTTGCTACTAATTGCACAGCAGGTCCTGCTACTACAGTAAATTCAAGAGTTGTTGATAAAACATTCCCATTTACAGCAGCATCAGTGGCGGTAAATGTCACTGTTGCTGCTCCTATTGGTCCTAGAGATGTTACAGACAAAGTGCCGTCTGCGTTAACTGTAACTGCTAATACCGCGGCATCGGCCGTGGCCACAGAGCCAGCTAGATTATAAACAGGAGCTACATCTCCCTTTACATCCAAACCGCTCAACTTAACTGTTGCTACTTGTCCTGCTACTAATTGTGTTGACATATTTCCCTCGATTGTTGCTACAAGTTTAACTCTGTTATATTTAGTCAAAAACGAAATTATACACAGAATCAAATTTATTATCTTTTTCAAAAAATTCATGTATATCTTTCATTGTGAAAGGATTTCACCTGAGATTACGGATTGCGGTCCGCTTTACCCCGCTCCTAGCTGCCATTTATTTATGTTCTGTATGCATCCATACTTATAATTAGGCTTTAAGGGCTCCCTATGTTCCTTGTTAGTCTATCTTTCACAAAACTTGGCTCCTCAAGTAGGATTCGAACCTACAACCCTTCGGTTAACAGTCGAAAGCTCTACCATTGAGCTATTGAGGAATAAATTAAATCCAATTTAAAGCTGTACTACAACGTGAACAAAACCTACCTAACCCCATTTTTCCACATGTGGGACATTGTTTCTTCATATCTACCGTAATGGGGGTTTCTATTTTTGTTGTTGAAATCTTTCCCACTAAATGCAATAAAAGTACTTCACTCTGTGGTTCTGTTTCAAACCATTCTACTGTCGCAAATCTCTGATTACTCTGGCCACCGCCCACAGTAATGCCATTCTCATTCTTAGGTGGAGTGAATGATCTAGTAACATTACAAGCGCTAATTTCAATTCCTCGTGCATTCACATCACTGGAATAATTCATTGTATGGCAAGAATTTAAAAACGGGTCTGAACTCGATCCGGTAATACCACGAGATTTTACTTGTCCTGAATCCAAAGAATCGAAATTATGAAATCCACTTCTCCAAGGATTTGAATAGCTTGTTCCAAATTCATGTTTCCAAGCGTTATTTACCAATACATATGGATTATGAACTTTCTCTGTCCAGTATTCGATTCGAATTAAACCATCATCAACTTTAACGCCACGAAACTCTTCAATATCCGCGATACGTTCGATGAATTTAAAACGATTACCAGATGAGAAATTACCGTTGCGAATAAATCTCTCCAATTCAACCTCTGAATGGGCGGGAATTACAATTTCTGTTCCATCGAAGGCATCATCACCATCAATGGTTATTCTAATTTTAACTCTCTGTACCTTTAGATTCTTTACTAGAATCGAATACTCTGAACCAAAAGGAATACAAACTTCTCCCCGGTCTTCGCGGAGAACTTTGCCTCCAACTTTAATAACGGCAACTAGGCCACTTTGATACATCATTTTGTCCTTTTCTCAGCACACTGGCTAAGTGCTCATCTGCTTAAAGCCAGTTGATTTAACTACACAACTATTTATACATTGTTTGCAAGCCTCACGAGTACTTCCCCGTGACAAGCTTTTGGACAACACCAACAACCTAAAACTTTCCCACGGAGTTCAGGTAAACGTCCCATAAGTCCGGGTTGGTTTTCGATCCATTTTGCGAAGCATTCGATGGCTTCTTCTCTGGTTTTAACACGGAACTCTGCTAGGGTTCCGGCCATATGAGAAAAAGGATTTCCCCAAATACTAGGACGGCCAATATAAACATCATATGGTTCCTTTTTGCAATGTACTACTCTAGATTTGGTATTCATCTGCGTACACTAAAGAATATACGTACACCGTAAATGTAATATTTTTGTCGCTTTTTTGGAATAGTCACGCATCATTGATACCGCATTTGAAATATCACCTTTACGTTTATATTTCTTTGCTTGTTCTATATCCATCGTCCATCGGTCTTTAAACATTGGTTTATTATTACCGCGGTAATATTGTCCCGTATCGTTCCTCATGAGGACGTAACAATTCATATTTGTTTCACAAAAAATCTATCTGTAAATTTCGAAGCTAGATTTAACATACCTTCTGTTATTAAGGTATCTTTTATTACTTCTTGCGCGAGAGATTTTTCGGCATCTTGTAATGCTTCTGCTATTGCTCCCGCCGGAAGATGATCTCGCAAGAGAAAAAAGAAAAAGTAATCTGCTAATTGGTCATTCATTTCATTCATATATCGCATGAATCACAAGAGCTAAAATTAAAACAAGTATTGATGCAACTATTAATCCCGCAGCTATTCCACCCACAAAAAAACAACCAACAGACATCAATACAACAAAAAGTACAAAAAGTAATAACGACACAATTTCATAATTCGTTTTCATTTAAGAATCTCCTGGTGTAGATGGTGTACTTGAATATGTACCACCATCAGGTTCATATATCTTAGCTTTAGCTAAGCGATTATCTTCTGTTTCTTCAGTTTCCATTTGAGGAGTTATTTTCCCTCGAAGGAAATCAACCAATGATTGGTCATTCAAATGACCAACAATTTTTACAACACCATCGACAACATAGTGCCACTCATTTCCAGGAAGATCAATTAAAATTTCAATATGTTCATCTAAGATAAATGAGTTATGTCCATCAGCGCCACGATAGGGACCTCTATATCCATAAGAATTCAATAATGTTGCCTGTATTGATTCTCGAAATATTTCTCGAAAGGTTTTCATATATTTATTTAGTCCATATCAATGGGATCACGAAAACCCAAACTTCTACCAAATCGAGGTTTACCTTCTACTGTATAATTCTGAAATCTCACCTTCAACCACTTACCAACATGTTTCTTTCCTTCAGAATATAATTTTTCCCGAATAGCTTGTGTTGCTTTTGGAGTAGCGTTAAATGGTTTTCCTTCTTTTGTTTCACATTTCCAAACAATAGCTTTGGAAAACTTACCCACCCCATGGTCAAAACCAATAATTTTGAACTCAGCATCCTGCGATGTTTTTACCTTTAAAAGATCCTTAGATCTATGTCCAAAGATATAGTCACCTTTAAGTGTTCGAACAATAACACCTTCATATCCTTGTTCGAGTGCATTTTCTTCCATTTGAAGAATTTCTTTTTCACTTTTCGCCGTTGCCCAATCAACTAACACCGAATGACTAAAGGTGTTAACTGTAAAAAATTTCTTTAAATTTTTAGCTCGTTGAAACCAAGGCTGCCGGGCACCCATTTCATTAATGGGCATATCAAAAATGTGGAATTGTAAATCTTTCGTTTCGGGATGAATCTTCTTTGCCCAAGAGGTTAATGATTCAAAATCAACACCATGGATATATAATTCTCCATCAAGAACCATTTCCTGTGGCATTTTCTTCTCAAGTTCTTTAATAATGTGTTTTGGTGCAATCCATTCTTTTCCACCACGAGTGAAAAGCACGACACGTCCATCACTCCAAAATGCCATGGCACGGACACCATCAAGTTTTGGTTGAACATCAACTGGGTAAGAAATCTTTGACTTTGCTTTATCCGTCAACTTTTTATAGTCATGTGCCAACATTGGAAGAAAAACTTCTTCCTGAGCATCCTCTTGTGTTTCGCTATATTTCCGTTCAACCTTGAACGTCCACATAGCTTTAGCTTCGGCATCAGCTTGTTCAGAAGGAGTAGTTTCGTTTGCTTTTCCGATATTTTTTCCCACACAAACGATACCGGGAGTAAGTTGAAGTTTTCCTCCAACTTGTCCATGTCGCGCAAAAATTGTACTTCCTTCGGTCCAAATATCCCATTGAACCAAAGCACCAGTTTTTCCTTTATGATATAATGTTGGGAATTTCATATTCTACCACACACGTTCAATAGAAATAATATGTTCGATATACTCGGAACCGCGTACATGAATATATGTGTACCAAACCTCAAATAGAGATTCCCCATAATATACCTCATGAGGACGATTGTCCTTAAATTTACATAGAAATTCTCTTTTCATAATTATACCACAGATAAACAGACATTAGGAACAGTAATGCAAGTATATCCATTCATATAATCTTTCCAAGGATTACTTGGAGCCATCCAGACAATATATATGGCAAAATTTGGATGTATATCCGCTGTATAGACTCCGCAAACGGTGCCATATCCAATTTTTCCGTCACCTAAAGAATGTACTTTAACACGCGTGCCCGAAGGCAGCAAATTTTCTTTTTTCATATTCTCATTATATCAATTTTTTGTGGGGAAAGCAATAAGAGAAATCGGGCTGGTCGCTTGGCGGCCGGCCCGAAATAAATGGAGCCACAGGAGGGCTTCGAACCCCCGACATCCACATTACAAGTGTGGCACTCTACCATCTGAGTTACTGTGGCATTTAAATTTAATAGAGAGCAGGAGTTATATATTAGTGTTATCCTATTACCACTAATAATCCCTAATACCGAATAGGTTGCGGTTACTCTCTAAACTTGTTTCTTTAAATACTTGTCTACTTCTTGAATCCAAATTAATAAATCGGCAGCTTGTTTCATTGTCAATTTTACTTCTTTTTCATATCCATAACTTAACGATAATAATCTAACTGCCAATTCAGCATTTGCTGTCCTTGGGATAATCATTAACGAAAAACCCCTTACCTATAAATTTTAACGAAGGTACGGATATATTCCGAACAACAGGTCCATTACAAGTACAAAGATATCTATCTAAATGCCGATATTCGGTAAAAGGTTCATCTACCATATGCTGAAAAACTTCAAATTGCTTATGGCATTTCGTACATTCATAATCGTAGTAAGGCATGCTTTACACTCTTATTAAGTTTTAATTTCGAGATTTGGTGGCCATGGTGGGATTCGAACCCACAATGAATCTTAGTTCGACCGAGATTTTGAGTCTCGCGCAAGTACCAGTTCTGCTACACGGCCATAATATTTGGCCCTCCCGGATCGTCACGACTCGACCATCTATCCATCTAAAGATGGAACGGAGTGATTTTACCGTTCTACGAGAGGATATAAACTACCCCCGTAGTCCTTTCGGACTACATAAAACTAAAGAGATTCGTAATCTTCTAGTTGTCCTAAAAGTCTAACATTTTCCTCTCCAAGTTCCCTATTTTCCTGTTCAAGAGAGTTATTTTCGTCTCGAAGAGAGTCAATTTCATCTTGAAGAGCGGTATTTTCGTCTTCATGAATACATTCATCATCTCGAAGATTTACAAGTTCATCACGAAGAGAATCGACTTCCTCTTGAAGATAATCGACAGAATCCATAGCATCCGTACGTTCGGAATTCAGTTCTTTAATCCGTTCTTGAAGATTATCAATGTCCTGATTAGCATCTGCAAGTTCTTCGCGCAATTCTTCACATTCATTACTATCAGATTCCAAATCTTCAAGTTGGTATCTTAAATTTTCGGCCTCTTCTTCCAATTCAGAAATTTCATCACGGAGAGAAGTATTCGAATCTTCTGAAGTTTTCAACTCAGTTCGCAATTGTTCTACAATTTCAGTTTCTGTATTTAAATCACGTTCCAAACTTTCTACATCTTGTCTTAATACGGTCAATTCTTTTTCTAAATCCTCAACCAAATCTTCTTGTTCGTCTAAACTTTCATCACGGAGTTCCTCAAGATCAAGAATATCCGCTTGTAATTGGTGAACTTCACGTTGCGACTGCCGTAATTGGCAGCGAAGTTGCTTATTATCGTCTTTGAATTGCTCTCTCGTTTTTTGTGACATTTTTATTTCTCTAATACACTATTTATGGAGCAAAGGGAGAGACTCGAACTCTCTAAGAATGGTTTTGCAGACCATCGCCTCGACCTCTTCGGCATCCAATGCTTAATCAACTCATCCGATTTGTCTACTGTACGTTGCGACTTACGTTTAGTCGCTGGTTATAACCCTACAGTTAGGTGGAAACTAAACTGACTTCACTTTGCCACAGACAAATATTGGTGGACCATATCGGAATTGAACCGATCTGCTTTCTTCATTGCAAATGAAGTAGACACCCCGTGCATCTCCATAGCCCTAAATTTCTCTTGGTGTTAGATTACTACAATAATATATAAAACCGCGGCGGGACGGATCTCACTTATAAATCGGTGCACCGATTTATATTTGTTCCACAATAATAGCTTTTAAAGGCTAAAAGATATACGGGGATTCGAACCCACCATTTTCACCCTATTCACGGGCAATGTCCTGCCACTAGACGATATATCAAATGTGTCTATCGTTCCCTTTATTGAGGCTGGTACAGTGTCTGTGCCGAAGCAGGTTCCATGTTCCATTTATTTACGACCTCAATAATACTTCAAAATTCAATAAGACGCAATTTCTTTTATAGTACAGAAGCTGCGGGCGCCGGCCTTCGTGGTTCAGTAATATACTTCAGTGCCCGTGAAAGCCACTCACGGCTAGGATGGGCGCGCAATGTGTGAACTGCCTTTTCGGTGTCACCTCGGATTTCTTCTCGATGACCATCTGGAATATGAAACCAGCATTTCGCACAAAATAAATTTCTTCCAGAAGCCAAATCATTACAACGCGGATTACTACAACTATGTTGTGCCATTAATATTCCTTAGAAAGAAAAAATTTCACCAATTAAAAATGCATGTTGCTGTTGTGTCAACTGATACACATCGCCTAGCTCTTGGACTGTCTGTTCCTTAACCTGTTCGGCCCAGGCAATAATAGTTGCCTTGGACAAGGCATGAGAAAATGCTTCTTCATTCATTACGAAAAACTTTGCCAAAATTGATAATGCTCTTTTAAAGTTCATAATATTCCTTCTTTCTAAATTCTCAATATTTTGTTCAACTATTCTAGTATACTAAAAAATACTTGGTTTGTCAAGTTCTTTTTTCTACTACAAAAAATGAAACATCCAAATTATTTACTAAAATAGGTTTAACATCTTCCCATTTTAAGTGGCCATTAGAACAACCAGGTCTGACCATATAAACTTTATCAAACCCAACTTTAGGCATAACCGTCTGTTTATAATGAACTATTTTTCGTAATTGTATTACACCTTGTTCTATGAGTTCCAAATCAGATTTTTCCCACCAATTATATTTGGTGGGTAATACAAATAAATTAAATTCGGGAAAATATTTTACAGCATCATAAAAACATTTGATATGTTCTCCCAACATCTTTGGTAAACCAGGAAAATGTTCTTTGGCTTCCGAAGCTATACCTTTTCCCATTACCGCATTATGTCGGCTATTTATATTACAATTTGTGGTTATGACGATAGGAAAACCTTGTTCGTGAAAGTCCCAAATATCACCGGTAATTTCACGCATAAGTCTTGATAAGATCCATACAAAGATCATTTACCCTTTCGTAATCTGGAGTTTCTGGTAAATTACTTTCTGCTTCGGCTTTTTGCGCCTGTTCAAGTAAATAATCTACTTCATTTAACCATTGTTTCAAAGACCATTTTCCTTGTCTTATACCAACCAACAAATCACGATCATTCTCCCGATAAACATTCAATTGTCCCTCTCGGAAAAATTCAATGGCCATTTTTAAAATACGAATAGTATGGCTCGCAAATTTAACATCATAGCTATACTTTGCTACTAATTCTTTTCTTTTCATTCCCAATTTACCGGTATCACCATTCACAACAGCTTTACGTTGTGATTTGGCATAACCAATCATTGTATTGTAAGCTCTTTTACTGGTAAATGCTGACCGATCGGCCAATAAACGAATTCCTCCGGACGTCATAAATTCATAATCATTTTGACGTAAATATAAAAGAGGAATCACATTAGGATTAAAATTCAAACATAACTTCAAAAACTTCTTAATGTCAAATGCCGTTAATTCAGCATTATGTGTTTCTTTACGTTCAATCTTTAACGAACCGTCATTTTCCCAAGAATTTAATCCGATATAATATGAAAGAGGTGAAACAACAACACTCACGAAATCATCATCAGAATCGGGAGTATCTGTTCCGTATGCTTTAGAACCTAATTGACCTATTAGAATAGGTGTACCAATATGGTTACCGAGATTAAAAATACTGAGATCAAACATGGTTAATTAAATCATATAATTGCTTTATAACTAGTTTATGAATTGCAACTTCCCCTTCAATCCATTCGGGGTCAATCTTTCGGCAATAATCCACATGACAAACATAATTTTTACCCCTAAAAGGTTTTCCTTCATTAGTATAAACTTGTTTATACCCAACAGTCTTAGCATATCCGGGTTCTACTGTTACTTCATGAATACCAGAATGGTATGCTTTAATTAGATCACCAATTTTTAATTTCATAAAATACTCCAGTGGCCCGAAGGCCACATACTACTTTTAACGACTATAATATCCAGCCATAACTGCGCGTGAATCTGCATCTCCAAAAAGTTCCGATTCGGTCATAGCTTCAACAGCACGATTAAGAGCCAAAACTCGTCCCGTCTCCTTCTTATAATTATCAGAAGGATGAAGATCTGCGAAACCAAAAAATTGATACAATGGTTGATTATTCTGGTCGCAATCAATCTGCAAAATACATTCGGTGTGACCAGGAATTAACTTAATTCCATTCACAATTGAAACCAGAGAATTGTTTTGGTTAGGGACAACAACTTTTGGAAGATAATGCTTGAATCGGATAATTACCTTTCCAAGATACGGTGTTTCAAATTTAATCATATAGTTTTCCTTTTTCTTTACGGATTTAGATTCACGGTAATTACCGTGGTCTAAGACGGGCGGTCCCTGACAAAGTTTATTCTTTGCTGAGGAAGGCTATACCTTCACCACTAAGGGACACAAACTTTTGGTGACCCGGGTGGGACTCGAACCCACAACCTTTCGGTTAAAAGCCGAAAGCTCTACCATTGAGCTACCAGGTCAAAACTTTAAAATATCGCATGCGAACATTCACCTACATAATGAACTAATGGTAAACAACCACAAAATTGTGTGTTGTCATACTCATCTAATATATCACAACAAAGTGTAAATGTCAAAAAGAAGAAATCTTCTTTTTGTTAAGTTTATTCCGTTTAAATTTCTTTCCTCGACCTCTCCAATTATCTGTCACCGAATGACAATTAGGACATAAACCTTCTAAATTTTCTCGCGTATCATTTATACTATCATGGTCAATGTGATGAATTTCCAATACAATTGGTTCATTTAACCATGTATTTAAACCACATTTATTACAGAATCCATTTTGTTCTAATCTTACTTTTTCTTTCTTTAGATCATAACACAACTCTTCCCAAAGACGTCCATCTTTTATTTGTTGCTTAATCTTTTGGGATTTATCAATACTTCTTTTTGAGAAAATACTTTTTTCTAATAAGGATTTTTTATATTCGGGAGATACCAGTTCTTATTAGATTCCGATTTCTTTTGACAAGATACCTCGGAAAATTTCCGAGAATTAGCACAAGATCTACTACAAAATATTCCGTGTTTAGAACGTTCTTTTTTACATTTAGGACAAAATTTCATATAATCGAACCTCTACTAAATATTGTAGAGGTTCGATTTTGATATGGTAGCCCCAGATGGATTCGAACCACCGACATACCCCTTATAAGGAGAGCTTTCTACCACTGAATTATGGGGCCATTTCTTTCAACAAATCAAGTATATCACACAAGAAACATAAATGTCAATCTAGTTATCCCTATTAAAATCATATAACATTACCTGCATGACACATGCAAATTTATTAGCATCTAATAAATCACATAGTGAGCAAGGAAAATAACAACCAAAATTTTCATATCCCAACACCCGCCTTAGAAGGGCGTTGTTCTTGCGTTCATAAGATTCACCTAATCCCAAAAATCATCAAAGATGTCAATTGAAGCATTTTGATTGTATCCATAACCTATATAAATTTTACCAGTTGGAGGACACATGTCATTATGACCCAAAGGTCTTTCGTTGAATAATCGATTATCTCTTCTATCAACAAGAAACAAAGGTTCATTACCTCCCCAATCTTCTTTTAATTGGTTGAGTCTAATAAGAGCATCGTCAATTGTCATAATAATTCACCTTTCAAATAATTTGGTACCCCTACAGGGATTCGAACCCCGGTTGTTGGTTTAGAAGACCAATGCCTTATCCTATTAGACGATAGGGGCGTATGTAGCTTTCCTGGCAAGACTGAATCAGCCATTTAACACGTAAGCACCTTACTAACTACATAAAAACCTCCGGAGGATATAGGATTTGAACCTATGAGGCCCTTGCGAGGCCTAACTGGTTAGCAACCAGTCGCGATCAGCCGGACTCTGCCAACCCTCCATTTTTACATTACTTCAACTTCGTAAATATGATCCTGCAACTTCTCACTAGATCCAGTTTCGATAGTCTTTTTATTTCCAAAGGCATCGACTACTTCAATAACTGGATATGTACTTCCGGTAAAAGTACTATTTTTTACAGATGTAATAATATAATAATTTGTATTGCCTAAAATCTTATCATTTACACGCAACTGACTAGCTTTCTTCTTCACTACCATTGTATCATACCTCGTTTAGGATGTCAAACAAAAATGAATCTTACTAGAAAATATATAACGCAGCCACGGCTGCTAAATATTTTCTAGTAAATTTAATCCTTCCTCACGAATAATTTCAATCGGAGTTTTATTTCTTTCTTTTGCCAGTGCTTCAATATATTCCAACATATCATGTGATAATCTCTCGTGTATTAACAATTGTACCAATTGTTCTTTTGCGGGAAGATATTTAATCAGTTCTTCTCTTCCATTTATGCATGAATAGGGATCGCCATTATGGCTCAATTTATTATCACCTAAAGCACAAGCTCTACATAGCTGTCGTTTTTCTTGAAGCATATTTACTATTATATGACGGTTATATACTTAACGTCAATAGGAATACGCTTTTTCTTTTGCCATTCCGCTTTATCTTCAGGATCCATAGGAAGTAAATTACGATCCCAAATGTATTCGGCCAGGCCTTTCATATCGGTAGGTTTAGTTAGATATTTTGATGTCCGAATTAGGCGTGAGAGTTGATTGAAATCTGGATCTTCTTTAATGGTCATTACAACTCTTCCAGCCTCATCTTTTACTTTGCCTAAAAAGTTAGAGTCACCATCAGGATTATAAGTTCCTGAGACTTCGAAAGTCCACTGGAAATATTTATTTTTAACTTCCTCGATTCGCTTTTTTACTTTGGTTTTTATTTTAGGCATTTATTTATATTCCCAACCAATTTTTCAGAGTTTCAATTTCTAACACCGAAAACTGGTTAATATATAACTCCCACTCTTTTCGAGAGAAATCGGGTTTATTTGCCCGATTTCTTATATGGTTAAGACGAGCAATCAAGTCGTCAGTTAACCATATAAGTTCTTTTTGGTTCTTCATTTTTCAGGCGTTTTTACACTTTGCCATAATGTCTACAAAGCGGAAATCTGTTAACATCAAATACTTGCCATCTTGTATACATGGAGTACCTAATCCGGTTTTTAGGTTAACCAAGATGTCACATACTCCCTCCCCATCCATTCTAGGATTTACCATCATATAAATGGCATTAGGACAGTCATCACAATCATTTTCATCATTTTTATACCTGCACATAAAAGTTTTTCCGGGAGGAATATTCCCAGATTCATATGTATGATCGTTTAATTGCGGCGTTTTTTCAAATTTAATCATTTCTTTTTTCCTTCCAAATATTCTATAGATACATTCTTGAGAATAAGACGTCCCCGTAATCTTTCACTATAACGTTCCTTGGTGGGTTTAATAACAACACCTTCTCTAATATGTCCTCGTCCTAATGTAGTTAAACCGGATGTATGCTTTACAACAACCTCAGAAGAATATGGTCCCCGGTAGAGGACGGGAACCAAAAAATCACTGCTGGCGTTGCCAAGAGCATCATCGTAATCAAGGAAACGCCCACCGGCGTACACATCAAAAGCACGAAACTGGTAAGGATTGTCTTGAGTTGAGCCATAATTAAAACCTTTCTGCACTTCACCAAAAATTTCTCCATACAAAATAACATTCGGATTCAAACGACAAAACGCTTCTACCCATGGATGGATTGTAAGTATGTTCCAATAAATATTTTGAGTCGTACCATCAGGATCTTGTTTCTTCCATGTATTATGAGATCCACAATACATTCGTCCATTCTGGAATGTATATCTTGAATTTGTACCATGGATCTTTTCAGTAATTACAACTTCTTCTCCATCCACAAATTCATGTCCGTATTTCTTCCAGGCTTCCATATCATAAATGGAACCGGCGATGGGAGGTGGATCAGAAAAATTACCTACCGACCGTTTAATGAATGAGGACATTTCAGGTTCATAGTGTTTGATTCCCATCTCCTCAGAAAGATCCTCTCCAATTTCAAATTCTTTCTTATTCCATCCAATGGGGTCATCCATTAACGGAACAGGAACTAATAGACCATAGCTTTCAATACCACGAAGTTTCTTAGCTTTAATTCGCAAATGTCCCTCAAGGAATTTGAATTGTTCGGTATCAGGAACTATAGAATCGGGAGGAATATAAACCCCCACATCGACTCCCGTCCAATCTGCCGTACGCACACAGACCTGGTATCCATCAAACACATTCACAATGGAAAGAGCATCGGCATTTGGATGCTTTTCCAACACTACTGGAACTACCTCACATTTATGATCCGACATGATTATTCCTTTTCATTATCATTTTTCTATACTTACAGAATAACACAAAATAATTCTGATTTCAACTATTTTTAGGAGTATGAATTCTAACTAAACCATGTCCCACACTAGGACGAACATGTCCTGGGTTATTTTTCATCCAATCTTGGACATACCATAACTGACCACATCCACCACCAATGTCATCTTGGCCCGCAGGATCAAAACATCTGGTAGAATATCCGGAATAATTTAATTTTTGCATAAAATCTAATGCCAATTGCTTTTGACGGCTATTAGATGCCGCCACTGTCTCTTCACGTTCACAAATTACCGAAATAGTTGCTTGGAATATAGAAGGATCAAATAATCGTTCTAATCTCTCAACATCCGCATCCGTCGTATTGTGTACGTTCGCGCAATAATTGAAAAATGGATGTCTTCCGCCAGTTTCATAAAACCAATTTTCACCAACACAAGCAAGTTCTTGTAAGCTCATTTTATTCCGGAAAGGAATCAATTGATCACGGGCAACATCAGTACTCTCATGAACTGAGAATTGTAAACCAATTGTCGGAATTTCTCGGCTAATTTGATAAAATTCATAATAATCCAATGAAGGACCAATAGTCGAAATGAGTAAAGCTGCCTCGGGGTACAATTCATATAGTTTACGTAGTGCGGGAAATAATTGCTTTTGATTAAGCATAGGTTCTCCCATACTCATAAACATAATCTGGAGTTTATTGATACTATTAGGATCAACTCCTGTTTGTTCCAACAAAGCCAGTGGTTGTGAAAGAATTTCTTTGGTTGTTAGATTACGAACAAAATAATCTCCTGAACCACAGAAACGGCATCCTACGGGACAACCACTCTGGGTGGAGCAACAGATTACCGTTCTCTCTTGATATGTGGGGTACTTATAAAGTACCGATTCTGCTACCGCATCATCTTTAGAAAAAACATACTTGGACACATTTGTATTTTGTCCAGTTAATTTCTTTATTTCGTTCCAACAAGTCATAATTTATACCATCTCAAATAGGCTACACAACAATTATAACTCTTGTCAATCAATTTGTCAAGAAAAAATAAACGTCATTTTTGTAATAGGATAATAAAAATCTAGCATCTTTCATCATTCTAGCTTCGAAAATCGAATGGCCAGTCTGGGATCGTCGGGGATCAAGTACTCTTAAAGCTATCAGAACAACAAAAGTCTATGGACAAACAAAAATAGCGTCAAAAGAGGTTTTGCCTCTTTTGACGCTATTTTTTGGTGAATACTTATTGGAAATTCTGATAATGTTGGTTTTGATAATCGTTAAAAATCAGATCACTGGGTATTGGTTTCTTTTTAGGTAGTTCCTTTTTCGGCTTTTCTTTAATAGGCTTTTCTGGTACAATTATATTCGAAAAGACAGAAACCGCCATTTCTTCATCTTCTGCATATTTCAAAACAAAATGGCCAAATTCATGAACAACCGTATTTTCCTGATCTTTTCTGGGGTTTGCAAAATGACAAGGTTTTCCTGGTAAATTATAATCTTCAAAGCGCAAGACATGTATGATTCCATAATGAAACCCAAATTTCAATATCCATAAAGAATCACCACATGTATTTGGTTGAAGGTCTTTCAGAGAAACAACAGATACTCCAATATCGATACCATCCATACCAAACTTATGTTGATACTGTCTGACCCATTTTTGGATCCGAACAAGTTCTTTATCGTATTTGGTATTATCGATACTGGTATTTACATGTGCTGTCTGTCCAAATAAAACGGAGCATACTAACAGAAAAGAAAAGAAAAAGTTTTTCATGTATTATTTTCCATTCTTGGTACTCATAACAATACCATAATCATCTTTTGCGACATTTTCCAAAATTTCATCAAAAGTAGTTTCAACGACTATTTCACCATTATGGAAAATTTCAACCAATCGATCACCATATTTCGGTGAAAGATCTAAACTAGTCATTGTTCTAAAACCACTTCCCTGGCGATAAAGTACATGTGGAATTCCACGAATCGAAGTCTTACCAGGATCGGTAATAGGATCTTTATAAACTTCTTGCCAAACACCATTAACATAAATGGCACAACACTTGAAAGCAAATCTCTGAGTATCGCGATCCACTCCTTGTAATAATTTACCACCCATACCAAAACAAGCAATATTATCTAACGACCAACCGGCAGCCACAATAGCCGCACACAAACGGCGCAGAGAATGAATGTTCATTCCATCACCTTGCAAAACACGAATGAAGGGAGGAAGGACTCTATATCCTTTAGAGTTAAGTTCTGAACCAAAAGCCCCATCAAGGATATTGAGCAATGAAAGCACAACGGATTCTATGGTATATTTTACTCCATCACTCGAATCCGGTCGGACAACAACTACACCATTCCTGCGCATTACTTTTTCACGTAATTGCTTTCCAAGAATTTCTTTACAGAAATTGAAAATATCAAAAGAATCGCCAACGATAGAGACAATTCCTGTTGGATACTTATCCAGCATATTTTCTACTGCATCTACTTCGTGTTTTTTTGTCCATGTTGTAATCGTGCTATGCTCGGCCGCCGGAACAGAGAAAAAAGGAACCTTCGAAGCTTTGTAATACCGTGCAAGCATACCAATTGCAACCATTGTATCCGAACCCTTAAAATTGACGGCATGTGAAGCACCACCAATCATAGCTTGTTCGCGACATGTCACTCCACGAGAACCAAAGTCTTGCAACATGAAATCGATAAGAGCAGGAGTTCCAGAAGTTTCTAAGAATTCAAGAATAATTTTCTTAATTTCTCCACTAAGAGTGGCGACGGTGACAGGATACCACGCTCGATGAAATGCCGTTTCAAGATAATTAACTAACCAAAAACATCTAGGATCAGTATTTATTACTACTGCTAAAGCATTATGGACTTCTACAAGATATCCTTCTGGAATAATTCTAATAGAAATCGGTAATTTTCCACCGCAGACATCAACAATATAGCGCCATCCCGCTTCATTAAAGTATTCCGGAATACCGCCCATATGTTGGACAATAATAAATTTGGCAACATCAATCATTTCGTGGGTGATCACAACACCCGCAAATTGATTCTTAATAAGATATTGATAACCAAATTGTCGTGTCTTGGCAAATTGGCCGCCGCGGCTTTCAAGATAGCTAACAACAAACTCTGTTCCAGGAGGATATTGCATCCAATGGCTGGTCTTGTAACTATCTGAATCCATGATAACATTTACCAATAGCTCATAAGCTAAAGGATGAAGATCGGAAAAATTTTCAATTGTAAGCATGAAATGTCTTTTAAATATCTACCAAACTTTAATATCTACAGAAACGGGCCTATAATACAAAACCAGACATCCTACATCGGTTCTAGAATATCCCCAATTAGTATAATTACCATTACCATCAGGAGTTGTTTTTGTTTCATTATATCCCAAAAAGGTAACATCATATTCACTTCTAAAAAATAAACCAGTATAAGCCCCAATAGTTCCTACAAAAAACCTGAAGGTATATTTTTTGTTGATATTTGGTAAATTACCTGGTCTTCTGCGTGTACATTAATAGTTTGCATATTATTCCTTTGTAATTATTTTTTCACGAAATAACTCAAATAAAATACGGTGTTCTGGAACGAACATATCAGCTTTCAATTCGTTATAATTAAACCAACTGATATCTCCATCAATATCATCTGAACTTTTAATATGCCCATATTGAAAAACACCAGCATAAAAAATAGTAAAAATGCTATCGGGTATACCCGAATAACGCCAGTCATCTATGGGAGCTGTTCCGAGGTATAGTAATCCATCTATAGATGCTCCAGTTTCTTCCAGAGCTTCGCGGCGTGCGGCAGCTTCTGCTGTTTCTTTAGCGTTTACATGCCCACCAAAGAAACGCCATTTTCCATTATCTTCCAATTTTCTTCCAAGAAGAAGTTGTTGTTGGTTAGGGTTGATGATTGCCACATCCACACACAATACGTTCTTTCGGTATTGATTGCCACATGCATAACAGATTCCACGTCGAAAATCTTCTGTATCTCGGATCGTATGAAAGGCATTTTTACGCATTTCTGTACTTGAAATAGGCAAGTTGGAATCGAGTTCCACTGTCGAAAACTTTCCAGTATAGTGCTTGATGAATGAATCACGAGAGCCATAAAGAACCACTTTTTCGTGGGGGAATAAATTTCGAATCTCTGAATCTACTCTGTTAGACCAAATTTCATCACTTCTACTATCAGGTATTCCTAATACTATAGTATTTGGATATGTCACCTGAATCATAGTCCATCTGGTCGCAAAGTCCATAGGATTTTTTGTTGAGGGACAAACTGGTGCTATACCAAGAATAATAAGAAATTTCTTATGCCTATCTCGGACAGTTTCAATCAATTCACAATGTGCTGGTGTGAGACTGGGAGTTTGAAATCTCGCAATGATAACTCCAAGATCTCCATCGGGACCTTTCAAATTAAGCATAATATTTTAAAGAGACACACCGTTTAAGGCGCTCTGTATTAACACGTATAATAAACAAACCGTAGTTATTACCCAAAGTCCTGCAATTGGGGGATTGGTTAAGCAACACATGATACCTACTATAGACGGTACCAACAAAAGAATACAACATACAAATTTCAAAAAATTTGCCATAATGAATCCTTAATATAAGGTAGTTTCAATAATTGAAATAAGAGAATTTAAATCCTCATCAACCTCTTCAATAGCTGTTTCACTCAACGATAATGAATCGGTAAAATACTCAAGTTTTAACCTTTGCATGCCCTGTTTTAGTAAATACAAGGCTTCCTTCAATTGTTCGTTTTCTTGTTCTAATTCCAAAATATCGTTTATTTGTCTTGCCATTTATTTTATTTTCTCACAGAAGCAAAGGGATGTCAACTTTATTTAGACAATAATAGCTTTTTCAATTCTTGCAATTCTTTATGATTGGCCTGTTTTTTGTGAATGATATATTTTCGGTCAATATTAGGAACATCCCGATAATGAACGACGTGTATATCTCCAGGATTTTTTAACCCATAAGCATATCGCATTCCATAACCACATTCATTAAAAGTTATAACTTCATAAACTTCATCCAATTTGTGTTCGCCATATTCAACAACAAACCAAATATCACGTGGAGTAGGTTCATTACCATGAATACATTTTGCAACTTCTTGATGATATGGACGATATCGGTATACTGTAGGGTCGTATGTAGGGTCGTATTTCGGAAATTTGAAATGCCGGCATCCACAAATATTATTTTCAGTATTGAAAGTCGCAACCTCAAACCAAAAGTTATCGTGCCAACGAACCTTCTCGATTTTCTTCGGTGTAACTTTCTTTACCGTTTTGGGTGGGATACAAATCAATCCCGTTTTGGGATGTACATAGAGGCAGCGTACAGGATAAGGGCCGTATCGGCCCATGGTGAAAGGTTTGCCATCTTCACTGATAAACACATCGCGTTCGATATTCCATCCGATGCGTTTGCGAAGATCCATTCCAACTTTGGAACGATGATCGGCAAGAGAACACAGTTCGGAATAAACTTTATCCCACGGTTGACCAACCTTTGATTCGAGGTAATGCGAAAGTGCCTTACCATCACGAATGTCATTAATGTGTTTCTTGCCGATCATAATTTTAGTAGTACCTTCCTATCAAATAACAATATTCACGGTATTACCAAAAATAAGCTTTTGCCCTGAAAAGAAAATCTTAACAGCATGTTCAATTGTCATTTCAGTACCTATTCTACTACATTTTCTTGTTCAAGTAAAGACCATCCATTAGGTAATTTCTGATATTTTCTATCAGTCATAACAACAACCGATTCAGATTGATTGTTGGTTAAGAAAGCTTGTTCTCGTTGCCGTAAAAACTGGCCAAGAGAATTATTATGTCTCTTCTGGCTTTCGATATAATCATATGTTGCCTGATCAACTACATTTTGAATCTCTTCCATAATTATTGTACTCGCTGTTTTGTTTTTCCAATATTGTACTTCGGAACTAATTCCCACTTATCTTTTTCTTTAAAAGAAATGATCTTAATAGTATTAATAGCAGCCACAGGCGTGGCCGACTTTTGGGAATCAACTAACGTACATAATCCCCATTCTGCCAACAAATTGGCAATTGTATTTCTTCGCCCAATATCTTCTTCCGAGAAATTTGTTGGTTTTCCATCCAAAGAAAAAAGTTCTTTGAAATGGACTATGTAATAATGTCCTTGCTTATGAAGAATATGGCAAGATTGGAATAACTTTGGTTCTTTCCGAGAAGCTATACCAATACGCGTCAATGTTTCTCTTACCTTTAAAAAATCATCTTCTTCCGCCAAACGTACTTCAATCATTTCATTAATTGATAACCCCATCATCAGGTCTCCTTATTTATTTTTGCTCAATCCACCTTTGTAGGACCGAGCTTTTATATATTCAATGTCATCAAGAGAAAGTACTTCTAAAGCTTTACGAGCCTTTTTAGTGCTATAACCGTAATAGTCTTTAACAATCTCCAGGTGTTCTGGGTTATCCGCTTTCATGCCTTTGGCATATCTCGGGCGTTTACTGACACCATGCAAGTAGAAAATGTACTGAGGCTTACCATCTAAGGAAGATCTCATATTCATTTCCTGTGCATAGAAAATAGTATCTGGATGATAACTTACGCACCTATTAATTATATATGCTAATTTAGTATAATCTTTTTCCGTTTGTACTGGATCTAAATCTGGATCAGAAAAAAGATTATCTTTTGTGTTATTAATCGATCTTAGGAATTGGATGAGGTCAGGCACTTAGATACCTCCGCATCGATACACACCTGTCGTACAAGATTAAATGCCGTTTTTAACTCTTCTCGTGATTTTACCATACCGCAAGTACAAACATCACATTGGCCGATTTCACAGAATCTTCCATGATCCATATAATCGATGGCAGCAATAACAGCATTCTTTAGTTGGTATAGTTCTGTCATTGTATCACTTCAAACTCCTCATCGGCCATAACTCGCGTTAAGAAAGCCAAAAGAGTTATTTCTTGATCTAGAGACCGGCCAGCCTGGTCTAAATAATCACCTAATACCAAAACAAATTGTGGAATAAATGCTGGTTTAAAATGTTCGTACATTGAATCGAACAATTGCCTGTAAATTCGTGCAGGCTCGTTATCAAGATTGTTCGCAACCCACTTCCTGACTTTTGTAAAATCTTTTTCCTTCATAGCACCTATCAATTCTTTAATTGGTGCTTCAGAAATCATTGAAATAATACCGCTATCAATTTTTCCTACAATAGAATATTTCTGAAGAGTGCCCAGCGTTTCACGAAAATCTGGGAAAAACTTCATAATCAGTTGAGCTAAAATCTTATCTTCGAAAGGAACTTTTTCCTTTTTTAGGATTTCCGCTGCTCGCTGATGCATTTGCTTTGCCATTCCGATTTTATCATCTTTGGTAGGCTTAAATTCAATCACGGGACATCTTGAATGTAATGCATCTATAATTTTATTCTTAAAATTGCAGGTTAATATAAACGAACAATTTCCGGAAAATTCTTCCATAAAAGCTCGGAGAGCTTGTTGTGTTGTAAATGTCAGCCCATCGGCTTCATCTAATAAGACGACTTTTCTTCCTCCCGTCATGGAAACTGTGGAAGCAAAACAGCGAATATCATTTCTGAGAGTATCGATATTTCCATTTTCTGAACAATTGACTACCAATAAATCGGCGTCTAATTGATCACATAAAGCTTTAGAAATAGTAGTTTTTCCAATACCTGGACCACCAGATAATGTCATATTTGGTATGATCTTTTTATCTACGTATGCTTGGAAAATACTTCGAAGACTTTCAGGAAGGACACAATCTTTAACTGTATGCGGACGGTATTTTTCAACCCAAATCAATTCAGCACGAATCATTAATTAATTCACCTTTTAATAATATTTGAGAGTGTTTTCGGTGAGGCACCATAGGAACATGACCTATGGATCAGGAGGCATACCTTCTCAACAACACTCTCCAGAACAATTAAATTACAACAACTTCGAGATTTTTACCGTGATTTTGCGCACGGTAAAAAGTTTTACCAAAACATATACTGCAAATGCCAGCATAATATCTAGGCAATCGAATCATCGAATCGCCTTTGATCAAATCCAAAAAGCGTCGAAGATCAAAGGGATATACATTCTTTTCATTATCCTTTTGTTCTGTATTGATTGCCAGGAAATTAAGCATTTTACGCTTTTTCCCACATTGTGTGCAATGTAATTTGGTATTAGGTCTATTACTTGATGATGGCATTAATTAATTAATTACCGTTCCGTAATCGATGGATGGCAACTCTTTTACACAAGATGCTTCCTTTAGTTTTATATCGATTTCCATAATTTTCCTTTAAATTGGTAGGGATGGACGGAATCGAACCGTCATTTCCACCTTGAAAGGGTGGCTGCCTGACCTATTAGCAAAGACATCCCCATGACTAGTTAAACTAGTCTAATTCTAAGCGGTATGCCAATTCCAAAGCTTCACGTTCAACTCGATACTTATTGGTAATCTGCACTAAGCTAGTTTCACCCCGATATAATTCGGAACGAAGTAGATTATTTTGTAAGTTCCGAGCAATGGCAGCCCGTCGCAAGTTCAAAAGGTTAAACATTCGGGAAGCAATTTCATCTGACCCAAAAAATAATGTAAACAAAAATTCTCTCATATAATTTCTCGTCCCTTATTAATTATTCACCATATTTACTACTATTTGCTTCTAAAACAATGTGGTATGTAATTGGCAAACTAGTATGCTTAAATCTACTAAGACCTTCCTTAGATACGGCTAGATCGTAGGTTCCCGGCAATAGTTTCAAATATTCAATTTTCCATACAAACGAAAATGGTGTAGAATCTGGAGATTTACCAATCAACAATTCGGTTGTATTTGTACTTGTATTTTTGATATCTCGCGCAACTAACTTTAGATTTTTACCATCACTTTCAATAGCCAACTCTGGCGTACCTAAAGTACGCGCCATATTTATGATTTGTTTAGAATCTTTTTCGGTTAATTGCATTGCTACTTCAGTGCTAGGCAATTCAATTTTCTTATTTGGGTCGGGAGTATATGCTAAAGATTCATCTCCATAATGGAACTTAACTGACATTCCTCCAACTTCATCAGAAATTACCATATATTCCGATGCTGCTTCAAAATTTAAAGTGGGTTTTTCGAACTGGGTAACTACCGATAAAAATTGGTTCAAATCATAAACTACAATTTTTTCACCCGATGGGCGTAAAGGAAACGTTTCGGAAACAGTAACCTCAGCATAAGTATGCTTTTTTACCGAACGTGTAACCAACAAATTACCGGGAGGAAATAACAAGGTTTCATTTATTGTTGCTAGGTTCTTTAGAATTTCTATCGTTGCCGGTGTTAGTAAATTAACCGAGGATGATGCTGTTTTCTTCTTTGCTGCCATTATGCTCCTTCTTTTTCTCAATCAAAAATTTTAGTTTCATTGATACATCTAATATGTGAGTATACAATTGTGTTGTTCCTGCCTTAAAAAATTCAGTTTCGGGAGTAACAACGAGTGTATTTGAATTAAATTCCTCAAAAACTGCGGAACGCATATACACAATAGCATCCAAACATTCTTCATATGCATCTTGTAAGGTATTTCTTCCATTACAAGGTTGCAACCTTACACCGTACCGCTTCTCTCCTAAGAGATCCCGCTTCTTAATATCTTCAATTAATAATTTTTGCATCCTCTCTTGTTCTGGGTGAGAGTGTTTGGCCATGGCCAAATCATTCAATACTAAATCCCAAGAAGCAGGAAGATCATTTTTAATAGGATCTGGTTGACATTCTTCCGAATCTTCAAAAATACTCATTCATTTCTCTTTTCTTTCTATTATAGCACAATAATTTGTTAATTGTCAAATTTACCAAGTTGTTTTTACTGGAATACTAGGAGCTAAATTTTCTTGCGGAATCATTACGGTATCGGGTCCATCTTTAGCATTAGCATCTATTTTGGTATATGCATCCAAAAAACTAACTTGGGTGTTCAAATCAAATCTGGAAATATTATCCTTGACAGCTTTTATTCTATTATTTCCAAAAATAACATATGTTTTAACGATATAAACCAAACGACCAGTACTAATGGTTTCGTCAACACCACCATTTTCTTTCGTTTTTCTAATATTTTCAGCCCACTGGCAAAGACGTTCTACGAATTCAGGAGATTTGGTATCATATAAATCCAAATTCTTTTTTAATATCATCATCTCAACTTTCTTAGATGGATATCCCTGTTCATACGTAATAGGAAATCTTTCCAACATAGCTTCATTCATTATGTTGGTCCCAATATATTTCGCGTCTTCACTTCCACGTCCTTTTGTATTAGCTGTGGCAATAATATTAAATTTTGGAGCCGGACGTACCCATCTATTAGTTTTCTTTATGTAAATTCCATTTCCTTCTAATAGAGGTTGTAAACACAATAACTTGTTGGATCCCAAATCAATTTCATCTAATAATAAAAGAGCACCTTTAGGATCCTCGGCAGCTTTAACAGCAGGTCCATCTTCCCATATAGTCTCACCATTAATTAATTTATATCCCCCTATGAGATCACTCTCATCGGTTTCAATTGTAATGTTGACGCGGTATAGGGGCTTTTTTACTTCAGAGCATATTTGGATTGGAATTAATGTTTTGCCAGATCTTGTTGGGCCTGCAATATAAATGGGAAGAAATACCCCACTTTCAATAATTGTTCTCACATCTTTATAACAACCATTTGGAACAAATGTAGGATCACTATAAGGAATTAAACCTTCTGTGGGAGCCAACAATATCTGTTGAGGAAACTGAATCTTTTTCGGAATTTCTTTAGTGTGTATGGCTGTCGCTGGTTCAGAACCAGTCAAAGGTAATTTATATTTACCTCGCGCTAATCTATATTCCTTAGATCCTATCCAAGTTGGCCATTTAATGCCCAAATCATCAACAATAGATTTAATTTCCTGTCTAGTAATATATTCCCTATGACCAAAACGGGTTATAACAAGAGAAACAAATTCACTTTGTTTTTTGGTCATGTTACTAAGGATTTATTTCGGAGCAATCATTCCACGGAGATTCAATTTCAGGAATGCTTTCTTTCTCTTTCTGCTTTCGTTTCTTCGGTTCTTCCTTAAAAGCAACAACAGGCAATTTAAGTAATGCGCTTAAATCATATCTTCCACGCTTTTCTTTATTTCTCACTTTCATATTACGTGAAATCCAACCAGGAGGAAAATTAAGATGCAATACATCTTTCGCGGCTTGTTGCAAATCTTTAAATTTCACATTGGTATGTTTTTCTCCCAGGTGGGTAACCAATTGGTCCACCAACATCCTCTGTTCGGTTGTTAACGTTTTAGGTTGAAAGGGGTTTTTAATTTTATTTTGCATTTATTTCGTATTATTCTATTATACTATGAAATAGATTTAAAGTCAAGATATCATCTTAATAAATCTAGATAAAACTATCCTTCTTTTTCTTTGATTTTTTCCATTTTCAGACAGAATTAAAACCATCTTTTGGTTTGTCATTAGAGAATTTATTTTTTCTCCAAGGTTTACAACCAAATATTTACCTCCTCTGATAAAATAATATTCACTATATCCCATATTTGGTATAAGTACATAACCATCATTTTCCAATGTTGTTTTTAACTCATCTGCTTGTGTTGGCCATTGTTCCGGACAATATTTTCTGAGGTCCCCATCTACTGATATTTCGTCAGGACTAGAAATATAAAAACCAACAACATTAACACCCGTTCTGCTTTGTAGGATCTTTAAAAAAATCGTTGTTTCTTCTCCATTTTTTTCACTCAACAGATAATCTATATGAGCTTTTTCATCCCGCAAATAAACTTTTTGGTTAGAAGTGTCTGTAGCTTTTATATTTCCGTTACTATCAGAAACAAAAAAACCATTTGTCGTAGCGTCTCCATCCGTAATAAAAATAACATTGATAATCTGTATTTTGGTATTTTTACGCAAATTAGCAACAATATCTATTGCGGAAACAATAGCTTCATTTAAAGGAGTTCCTGACATTTCTTCTGTAGGAGGAATTTCTTTATTATATCCACAATTTTGCAACTTTTCTGCTAACAATAATAAATTAACACAAGCATTATTAAATTCCAGTGCAGACATAGAACTAGAAAGCAATTGACGCAAGGAAAATCCTGTATAAAAAGCAAAATCATCAACCTTATGGCTAAACTTATCATCATTGGCCAAAAAATATTTTTCTCTAGTATGTTTGATTTTTGCTCCAAATGAATAAGCGTTAAAAGGGATTTGTGCTTTTCTTGCAAATAATGCAATATTAAGTAATTGATGTACCGCACCAATCATATTGGTCGACATCGAACTACTCCAATCCAAGAAAATTTCTAAAGCATGATTTTTCCCACCCGATACTGTGGATACTTTAAGCATCAAGTCTTCCGAAAATTTATATTGGCTCAAACGTTTTAAATCTAAAATACCTGTTTTAGAAACTTGTGTTCTAGCATATTGATCGGCCGCTTTTTGCATTTCAAATTCCTTAAATAGCCAATCGACAATAGGTTTATTTTCTTCTTTAAAAATTTCAAATTCTTTGGTAAACCGAGTTATAATGTTTGCATCATAAAATTTCCTAATACCACAATGGACTTTTTTATGAGGAATAATAATTTCTTCTAATTTCGGTTTTGGTATACCCAAATACTTAATTATACTCGAACTATCTATTAGTCGTGATTGCCTTTGCTCCCACGCTTTTTCTGTTAAGGATTCAACCGGGTCATCTTCCGAATTTTCAGAGGACTCTTCGGTTTCAGAGGACTCTTCGGTTTCAGAGGACTCTTCGGTTTCATCGGTGGTTTGGCCTTCATCTTCTGACTCATCAGGCAAACCAGGGTCGTATTGGTCGGGATCAATTTCTTTTTCGGATTCATCTTCTTCCGTTTCTTTAAAAGAAGAAGCGGTTTTTATTTCTTCGCTTTCTTCCTCATCCTGAGGTTCTTGTTCCGACTTTTTCTTATCTCGTTCGGCTTTAGCATATTTGTATAATCTCTTACAAATATCAACAACACCATCAAAAGTTAAAACATTTTCAATTTCCCGAATAAAAACCATTTCTTCTTCAGAAAATTTAATACTTGTATCTCCTGTTTTAAAATAAATATTAATACGATCTATAATTCCAAAATCATTAATATTTTTTCCGGACGTACCAAAAAAATTGCGAGCAACCAATTCTTTATAACCGCGAATAAATGCTCCACAACCACCCGGATACATTATTTTAATTAGTCGTTCAATACGGGCATCTTCAACAACATTAATAAATCTTTTGGTAGATTGTGGATATTTGGAATCAATATCCCTACAAGCTTTGATAAGTTCTTTATTTCCTTGGGGAGAATACAAAGCATGCGAAACTTCATGAAGAACAAATAAATCATACAAATCCCCATTCATATCCTTCCAAATAGGAAGAGTCAAAACACGTTTTTCAGGATCAAATGTTGCGGTACGAGTTCCTGCATGCACAACGGTAATTGATTCTGTTGCCAGAAGTTTTGCTAATAAATGTTTTGCTGGTACATTAACCTCAACGGTTTCCATGATCTTGTGATTCTCTGTATCCTGCATTTGTTATTTCCACAAATTCCGCATTATCTCGCAATTCTTCCAAATTCAATGCACCACAATAAGAAAATCCAGATTTTATACCTTCAACCAATTGGGTTAAAATGGTAGTCACATGTCCTTTATAAGGCACAAGTGTCTCCGCACCCTCAATGTATCCAGCTTTTCCAGATTCAAACTTCTGTCCGAATGATGCCGATCCTCTATAAACTTTATAGAGACCCATACCATTCTTAATGACATTGCCGGGGGCTTCTTTTGTTCCCGCAATCAGGCTACCAAGCATAACAGCATCGGCTCCGGCGGCCAGTGCTTTCACAATATCTCCCGAATTCTTCAATCCGCCATCTGCGATAATTTTTACATCACCATCAGGAAAACGTTGTCGTATATCGAAGATGCTTTGTAGTGTAGGTATACCACAGCCCGTAACAATACGAGTAGTGCATTGACTACCGCTACCTATACCAATTTTGAATGCGGTTCTTTGGTAAAAATCTTCATTCAGTAAATTGTTCTTATATAAAGATGCAAGTAAATTATCGATTCCGTTTTTAGTAGCGTAATTACCAATAATCAACTTAATCATAGGAAACTCTTGTAGAATTTGCACAACAACAGCTTCGACATCAGGAGAATCAGCATGTGCCACATCAATACAGTAGCCATAAGGAGCAAAATCCTTAGTGTCTCGTATTCGGTTAAATGCTTCGTATGGATCAGAAGGGAGAGAAACGAATGCTGGTGTGCTCACATTATCGGCTTCAGATATGCCGAGATATACTTCTCGCACCATTTCAATGTTCTCAGAAGGGCTACACATTCTATGCAAGACACCTAATCCACCATTTCTTCGCATGGCTATAGCCATGGCAGATTCAGTCACCGAAGACATATTGGCAGAAAAAATTGGATTTTTCATGTGATAACCGCAAATAGTTGTAGTCAAATCTACTTGCGATCTACTACCACCGAATGTTCTTTTAGGCACCAAAAGAACATCATCAAAACTTAAAACTTGTTGCATTTTACATCACCTTGTGTAAATCTTTTAAAATGAGTCATTTAGAGATAAATATTAATAGAGGACTTTATGACAGTTATACTTCTTTTAGGAACATTTACAATATTTGCTGGGATAGATACTTGGATTAATAGAAAGAACCCTATTAACCATAAACCGGTTCAATAGATGTTGGTTCTGCATCAACAAGCTTGTGTTCCAAGATCCTTGGCCAAATTAATCTAATTCGATTCATTTTCCACAATTGATACATCCTAACAGCTTGCACCACCAAAGCTTCAGGAGAAATATCTGACACTTTGGCCATTTGATTTATAGCTTCCGTTTCGGCGGGACTAAAAGGCACATTCATAATTTCTATTATATCACAAAATCATTTCATTCGTCAAGATGGTAAAAGATTTTTGTTTGACTCTTTTGCATTAATTAACCAATTTATAAATTGGGCAAATTCAGGCTTATCTTTCCATTTTTCAATCATATGGGAATAACGTTCACGTATATCATTTTCAGGATTAATTCCATCTGTTTTAAGTAATTCAATCGACTTATGTGGATGTTGATGTACGTGTATCAAAGGAAACACATACATCTTTAAATAAGTCTCATCTTCAATACTCATCGCCAGATCATTATCTTCGGCTCCCCAACCCGGGCCAAAATGATTATCAAACCGATAACGATTCAATATATTTGTAAAAAATAGGCCATAATGTGCTGGCGCTTGATGTGGAAATATTGCAGCATCCATAATTGTAGGACACCATCGTGCGGCCAGATTTGGGTCTTCAGTACACTTATACCAATTTGTTCCCACACATGCTGCTTGTGAGGCTCGCGGTCGTAACCATCTCAGCATTTCTAACACACTAAAAGGCACAACCGTAATATCACAATCGGTAAAAAGCACAAATTCAGAATCATTATCTATAGCATAATCAATAATCTTATTTTTAGCCGGTGCAATTCCTAAATTTGCTTTATTATTGATAACATGTATACCTTTTACCTTTTTCAATGCCAATTTAGTTCCATCTATGGAACCATTATCACACACTACAATACATGGATCAAAATTAAATTTGCGAAGATTCTCCGCTTCTGCTTTCAGAGCATTCAAATTTTCTAAAGTTTTTTCTTTATCATTCCACGTAAGCATGCTTAATGTAACTTTGGTTTTCTCTTGCGAATATAATAACTTTTGTGTAGAATTTGAATCGATTACCTTCCATTCTTTTCCATAATGTATTTTTCGTGGCCAAGTATTATCAGAATGATCTCTAAAAACCATTCGATTTATTCCATTCATAGTAAAAATAAGGCCTGCATTTTGTAAAAAAGATAGATCTTCTCCAGAAGCAACATCTGGAAATTTATTTCCTTGCCAATGAGATTTTATAAAACACAAACTCGATCCTTGAATCCAATTAGGACCACCATCCCAAATTCTTGCAATTTTGGTATCTGTTTCATAAAACCTAGCAACTCTATATCCTGTAACAAATACTTTTTTGGTAACTAAAGCTTCCACACACTCCTCAACTCGTTGTGGAGAACTCCAATCATCATCATCAAACTGAGCTATAATAGCTCCTCTAGAAGCTTCACAGGCAATATTCCTTTTTTGGCCCAATGAAGTCCCGGGAGCACATGGAATAAAACGAATTCTAGGATGATTAGGAATTACATCAGACATGTCATCTTCTGAAACGATAACAAGTTCCGTATTTAAATATGTCTGTTCCCACCAACACCGTAACAATTGTGGGAAAAATTCTTTTCGTTTTTTTGTTGTAACTGTAATACACGAAACTAATAAATCCTGGTTCATTTTTTCATTTTCTCATTTCTAAGGACAATATTATAATCAAAATCTTGTATTAATGACCAATCTGGTAACAATGAGATTAGATCAGTTTTCAAAGCTTCTCCCTCGTATAATTCCTCAAACTCAGCTTCCATAAACAGATAACGAGTGTGCTTTAAAGCTTTACGGCCACCAGCAATCATTTCTTTTTCCGCACCTTGAATATCTACCCAAAGTAAATCTATCTTAGATAACTTTTCTTTTTCGAAAATATGGTCTAAAGTGAAGGACTTGACCATTATTGGCTTATCAAAAAGTACATGAGGAAAGCGTCTCAAGTGTCCCGTAGGTTTATGAATGGAACCAGAACCATGTGAATATAACACAGGTTCTAATGTATTATCGCAACGATAAAATTCAGATGTTCCATTTTTATCACTTATAGCACCACTATAAAGAGTATGGTTAAAATTAAATATATTCTTACGGATTTGCATCTGATTTGCCGGATCAGGTTCTACCATAATATACTTTGGAGGTGTTTTACAACAATGACGTATCCATGGTTCTTCTTCACCAATATGTGCCCCAAGTTCTACAATCACTGGGTCATCAATTATATGAAGTAAACTACCTACTAAATGCTTCTCATCTAATGTTGCCATTAAAAATCCTTCTAAATTGGTTTAATATATTTTCTGTTTTAGTATATTCGGTCAATTGATTATTTGGATAATATGGTTGTTCGTAAATTATGCGATACAAATCATTATCTTTATCAATTTCCTTTATCAATTCAATCGCATCAGAATAACCATAATTCACATGAATAAAACTTCCAGGATTAAAATCTCGTGCAACTGATGGATTTCCCCAATAGATTGGAATGGTATTAGATTGCATCGCTTGGAATAATTTCTCAGTCGTATATCCAGGATACGATGAATTTTCAAAACACAAAGAGAATTTGTATTGCCTACACCATTCTACTTTTTCTCCAGGATCGAGATTTCTACCTATATTATTTCTAACAGGCCCACCGGAATCAACCATTTTATACTTACATAATAGGTCAAAAAATTCAAGACGTTCCTTGGCATTAGGATTACCAACCACAAAACTACAAAATTTTGTTTTTTGTTTAAGATTATCCTCAAAAGATAGTTTTGTAAGTAATTCTTCTGGAGAACCATATATCAGATATAATGGCAATCTATAGTAACGATCATCATCAACATAATCGAAACCAAAATTGAAATGATAATCCACTAAATTAGGACGGGTATTTTCTCCCGTAAACAAAATCCTAGTGCAATTATATTTCTTATAGTTATTTCCAAATACAGAACATATTACATAATCTGGCGAATCTGTATTTTCTATATTCCATTCTTTATGAAGTAAATTGGTAAAGTAATTATTATTAACGTCAAATCCGGGCCAAAAATCAACAAATTTAATTTTTAGACTCATAAACGAAAACACCACCTGGTAAAGTTCCATTACTCCAACTAATATCACCAACCCGTCTATATCCTAATGCTGTATGGAAAGCTAAAGAAATGGTATTATCATCGCGGATTGTTCCGTATAACCGAGCACTTTTTACCTTCTCTGCTATAATTCGTTTATAAAACGAAATTACGTGTAATGGGTTATCAGTTACACTAAGAACCTCCGGCATACACCAGTCGCCCGGGCGCGAGCCATACTTTGTTTTAACTTTGTATTGTTTTAAAACAGCAATCATACCATTATCGTAATATAAAGTTCCGGATTCAACACAACGTTTTAAATAGTCATGACGCACAAAAGAAAAAACGGGAGGTAATCCTTTTTCCTTCTGACGCTTTTCAAATTTTTGAAATGCCCGGCATATTTCGGAAACTTCTTCTAATTTAGCCAATCTCAACATTAAACGAAAAACCTTTCTATGGAATTATTTATAGGTTCTCGTAATTCTTTTTCGTGTTGTGACATATGCCAATCTATGGGTTCAATCAAATCAAGATCATAAAGTTTTTTACCAACTACCCAAAACATAACAGTCTTTGAAGGTTTACAGTGTTCAACCATCCACTCAAATGCTTTACTTTCATAGGTCAAATCGAAATCAAACCCACCTTTATATTTGTGTTCTGTTCTATATGCGTATTTGGTTTTTTCTATTTGTAAAATAGGGTCTTTGAGAGTAAAATCATTTATCCACTTCTCTTTATTTGCAATAATATGTTTACTCAAACAAACCGCAACAACTCGTTTGACATTCTTTTCAAACTTCTTGCATCCCTGGACAATACTTAATGCAGTTAAACCTGAACCACTAATAACAACAATATCTCTAACGTAATCTGGAATATTAACACATTGTTCTATCACGGGTTCCATAGCAACATCACCGCACATACCAAACTTAATTTGATAGTATCCTAACTCCTCAACTAAACATTTCGCATCATGTTCAGGCCCAGCAGGATTAGGATTACCAACACCATAAACAGTAGCACCAAGCTTTTGGGCAACAGATGCATTGATACGATTAAAATCTCTTTTACCATTTTCAAACCTCGGTGTAGTGATTGCACACTTGAGACCAAAATATTTGGCTACGGCAGATACAATCATTGTTTGTGGGGAAGGTAAACCGGCGGCGGTTAAGATACCACCATTACAATTCTTCTTAATATGGTCTAAATTAGAATGGACCACATGCAAACATTGAAGTACCTTCATACCTTGGATAGGGCCTAAATGAAATTTTTCTCCCCTCTTAATAGAGTAACCAGCGTATTCTTCTATAGGTGCTAAAAAATTAATTAGTTTTTTATAATGCTGCGGTGTATAATTGGGAATAGATAAATCTAACATATATGCAAATTCATCAACAAACACATTTCTTTGTAAAGGATTTCCTCTATTTCATAAAATTCCAAATCGTCATAGGAAATTGTGTCATGGTTTAAACCAAACAAATATTGGTTCATATTTATGCCACTTCCCATTAATTTTGCAAAAATTTTTGCATTGAGGAAGACCAGTTTCAGGAGAAACACGATTCGCGCCTGGCATTCCGGCAAGGCACATTTTCTCCACACCAATAAATTTCATACCCAAAGATTTTAATATTTTGTTACTATCTTGTTCTATAGGGATACATTCTTTACCACAAAAGATATCGGCAACATTCCATAAGAGATATCTATCGTGCTTCAAATATTCTACCGCAGTTTCTAAAGTTGGTCTTAAAAAACCATCAACCCAATTCTTGTAAACTGGGAACTTCTTGAGTGATTGGGTTTCATCTTCCGAATAACCTTCACGATTAAAATATGGAGGTGAAGTAAAAACTAAGTCCAACTTACCTTTATATTTCTTGAAATTCTTATCTTTCCCAATTACTTCAGAACCCAATTGATATACATCAAAAGTATGTGGTTCATAACCCCATCCAGATGATAGTGAATGATTGATAAATTGTGCAAGATATTCGTAGCGAGTAATACCAAGTTCATCAATAAAATTATCCATATTGGGATCTGTACCAATATAATGGATATGTCTATCTTCCTGAACTGTCATTGCTCCAGCAATACGTCCACCCCAGCCGGCCGAGGGGTCGTAGATGTTGATTACTTTTTGGTCCTTGCAATGATCGGTATACTTCTCGTACAAATACTTAGCAATCATTGGTGGGAAATTAACGGCAATTTGTATGTAGCCTATTTTAAAGGCGGTGAAACCAACTGGAAAAATACGCGCAGACTTCTTATAAAACCTAATATGGTATTGTTCTTCATCTTTTAATTCACGTGATAATGTTGCTAATGTATTCTCTAAACTAGAATCTCCGGCAATAAAATCCATTTCTGTATCGAATTTGGCTAAATTTGTCAAACTACTTCTTTGGATAATTCCAAGACTTACCAATTCGATAATTTCTGCTTTACTCAACCACAAGAACTGAGAAAGATCGATGGAAGTATAACCACTTCCCAATTCTCCTTCTTCAGGCGCTTCTACTCTATTAAGCCAGTATCCATACTCACCGAACTTAATAAAGTCTTGTTTGAAGAATCTAACCCATTCTTTTCCTGTTTCTGCTGGTACGAGTCCGATGCCGCTGTTCTTTGGAATGGAAGCAGAGTAACGATAGAACGAATCTCTCCTGAAATGACGTCGGCAGCCCTTTTGCATTCTATTTCGAAATTTATCATTGGCGAACAAATCATAAACGGCATATCCACTAAAACTTCCTTCTTCAGTTACTTTTGTCTGGTAATTAATCTTGGCTTTAGCCATGTTCTCGAAAAATTGGTTGACACAAGAACCCATATAGCCATCATTTATAATTACATTTGCTTTACCATCCATCTGATCAATGTACGGTTTTGTTGCTCCCGATTTTGGTTTATAGAGTGAAATTGTTTTCCCCGGAGTTCCACTCATCTTACGGAACTCTTCACACATATCTCTTTCATCAATTCCACCTAATGGAGGAACGCCATATTCATCCCACACTTGTAAAACTTTAGATCGTAATTTATCAACCCAAGTTTCAAAATCATTATCCGTCATGAACAATAATTCTTCAAATCTAACATTGATTTCAGGATCGTCAATAATGTAAGAATTTCTGTCGTAATAGTATTTCATTATATGAATATTTAGGAATTTTATTTACGCCAATATATGCATTTCGAATCGACGGGAGTAATAGCTATATCAGTTTGTATCTTTTCGGCATAATCTTGACAAGCTTGTGCGCAAGCAGTCCAAGATGTTTCCCCATAATCGTCAATAATACAGAAACCACCAGGAGATAATTTAGGATAAAGATTTTCTAATGCATCCATTGTAGATGAATAATAATCACCATCAAGGCGCAAAAGTGATAGCTTTTCTATAGGAGCCGTGGGTAGAGTATTTTTAAACCATCCCGGAAGAAATTTAACGGTTTCATCAAGCAAACCGAATAAATCAAAATTCTGTTTTACTTGTTCTAAACCAACTGCAAAACGATTATATTTTTTGAATATTGGTGAATGGTAAGATTCAAATTCTATGGGAAATTGGGTTTCATCGGGTTCTGGTAATCCTTCAAATGAATCTGCAACCCACACAATGGTATTATCTTTCTGGTATTGATTCAAAAGATACCGCATATACATTGTGGCACCACCTCGCCACACACCAGTTTCAATTACATCACCTTGTATGCCATCCCGAACAATAGTATCAATACAATGTTCTATATTATCCAACCGTATGCGCGGAAGCATTGTGTATGCTTCCGATTTCAACAGTTTACTAAAATTGGCAATGAAACGCAATTGATTTCTATCTTCAAAATCCATCGAAGGATCAATCGTTGTACCCATCAACAACGATTTCATTATTTCACGGTTTTCGTGCATATAACCTTATGATGTAATTTTGTACAAGATATTTCTTTAAAGAAATCGAGGGCCGCCTGATTTTTACCTGTATCGTGTAAATCGATATTATTGATATTAATTGGTCCGTATTTGGTGTTCAGATAATTCAACATCTGATGTTCTATCCTACGTCCAAAAGCACGGCAACTCAAACAAAAAGAATGTAACCAACAACTATTGGTAAATTTTGTAACTATTGCTACACCTACAGTACCTAATGAACCAAATTTATCGGTATAACTAAATGTAACGCATTTCACATCGGTAAATAATTTTGCTATTTCTATATCATCTTCGGTTAATTTCAAATCATTAATATTAAATTGATGTGTTTTATTGATCAAATCAATTGCTCTTGGCGTCCATTCTTCACACACAACAATTTCAGCATTTAAAGATCCAAAAAATTCTTCAGTATCACCAGTTTCTACCATTTCACGATTAAATCTTACACCCGCCTTAATACTTTCTCGTCTGAGTTTATCTTCTGTAGATACCTCTTTTTTTGGAAAACATTCATTTCTGAGCATTTCTACAGTTTCCTTTTCATTATCACCATCAAAAATGAGGTATTTCATACTAGGGAATTTAGAACAAATTTCTCGGATTTCAAATACATTGTCATCTATGTAAAGTACATCTTCTGGGAGAATATTCCAGGCATACAATATATTAGAAACCAATAGAGATTTATTTCCATACAAACTTGTTTCTATTGGGAAAAAATCGAAATCTTTTAAAGCTTCCTCCACAAGACCAAAATCATTTCGACTAGCTACGCCTATTAAAATTCCCTCTGTTTGTAACTCCTTCAAGAAGTTGGCATATCGTTGGTATATTTTTACCTGCGTACCATTTTCAATCAATACACCTTGCCAAAAGGTATAATCTAAATCAGTTATTATTGCTTTCATTTACTTCTTCCAATTCTATTCTGCCGAGGAGGCTTTTTCAACTTCCCCCAAGAAGGCATCAAATGATGTTAAATGTTCGAGACGTTCTAAATCAATTTCAATTCCAAATTCACGTTCTACTGCCATAATTAATTGTATGACAGTAAGTGAGGTCCATTCGTGTACTGATTGGTCCTTAATTGAGCCTATTTGACTATTTGGTACTTCAGGAAACACTTGTTTAAAACATTTAATTAATCGTTTTTTCATAGAATATTCTATTATATCACAATTTCTTTTAGTTTGCAAGCGATCCGGTTCTGGCGAAGTCGTATTTACCTACCATGGGAACATTTAAAGCTTCCCTAATTTTGTCTCTGATAACATCGTAAATTTTATCTTCAGTATAACCCGCTGCTTTAAGGTCTTCGAGGGTCTTATCTACATGTTCCATATTATTGCTCCATAACTGAGAACCCTTGGCTCTCAACAAATTTAATTGTATTGGTAAATTTATCAATCAACTGGTCACCCTGAGGACTGATAATAAAAATGTTAACATCCTTACTAAGGGATTGAATTAATTTCAAGAAATCTTCCACACCAGTTGCGTCTAATGAAGATTCGAATATCTCGTCCATTATCAAAAGATTAGTACTTGCACTATTTTTAAGCTTGGCTACATCCCGCCAAGTGAATAGAATAGCAAGATCGATACGTAATTTTTGGCCTTCACTCAATTGATAGTATGTCCGTTCTTTACTTCCACGAATATGAATGATCTCACGAAAATTTTCATCAATCGAGAAATTAGCAAAAAAATCCATTGCTGCCAAATATCGGTTGACATACTTATTAATAATCGGCAAATACTGACGAATGATCTTGGTTTTAATTCCGGTATCTTTCAACATAACAGAAACAATATCCAAATAATGCTTTCGGTATGTTATATTTTCCCGTTGTTCATTTAATATTGCTAATTCTTTTTCTAATTCACTAAGTTTTTTTTCTTGTTCTTCAGAACTTCCTTTTTTCTCTTTAAGAGTTTCGATCTCTTCCTTAACCTTTTCGATAAAGGTTTCGATAGCCCTAACAGAACTCTGAAATTGATTTATTTCCTTATTGTTTCCTTCTAAAGTTTTAACAATGCTACCAATTTCAGTTAAACGAGTTTCTGATTTATTCAAATCCTTCTGTAGTTGGCCTAAAGCTTTTTCAATTTCAGCAATTAATCCAACTTTTTTCTTAACCATGCTCTTTTTGAATTTTTCATCGATACCCTGTTTACAAGTAGGGCACTCATCATTATCCTGATAAAACTTTCGGTCTTTTTCGGCCTTTGTTTTATTCGTCTTTAATTTATCTTCAGAAGTTTCTAATTTCCTAATTTTCTCTTGGAGTTGTGTTTGATCTGAAATGGAAGAAAGAAGCTTATTAATTTCTTTTTGTTTCGAATCTATTTGTTTTTCAAGGGCTGTTCGCTGTTTTTGATTCTTGGTAATGATCTTTCTTTTCTCGTCAATCGCAATTACATTATCGGATTTCAATTTCTTCAGATAAGAATTTACTAATGCAATTTTATCCGTTTGCAATTCTATGGAATTTGTAAGAGAAATATACTCTTCTTTCATTTCCGCGATACGTTGTTTCAAAGCCAAATTCATTGCCGAAAAAATCTGAATATCTAATAAGTCTTCAATGATATTTCGCCGCTCGGCAGCCGTTAATTGCATAAAAGGAACAAATGATGCACTTCCAAGCACTACAACCTGTTTGAAGGATTTCTTGTTGAGCTTAAGTATATTTTGTTCCAAATATTTCTGGTAATCGCGTGTTTTCGCATCTTGGTTTAAAAGAGATCTATTAACATAAATCTCAAAAATTCTGGGTTTTAAACCACGACGTATCATATAATTGGTTCGTCCAGAAGAAAATTCTATTTCAACCAACAAATCTCGTTCATTGGTGTCGTTTATCAACTGGGGAATATTAATACTACGAAAAGGTTCACCAAACAAACTGAACATCAAAGCATCCAGAACTGTTGATTTTCCTGAACCATTTTTTCCTTGTATCAAGGTTGTATTCGACTTGGTTAATTCGATTTCAGTGAATTCATCTCCGGTACCGAGCAAATTTTTCCAACGAATTCTTTTAAAGTTAATCATTTGCCAAAATTATCTTTCCATATTAGACGCCTCAATATAGAGTGTCCTCAATTCTTCTTTAATCTTTTCTTTATCCGTATCAATTTCCAAACAATCAACATACTTATTAAGGATTGTTAAAGTATCCTCAGTCATATCAACAACCATTTCTTCACTTCCTTCATCTAAGGATAAATCTTCTTCAATCTTAACATCCGCAGGTAACATTGAAAACAAACATTCCATAAACTTATCAAAATTATTTGGATTAGTTCTATTCTGTACTATTACCTTAACGTGTGTGCCTTGGTATTTGTCTGTGATTTTCTTGGTTAAGATTTCTAGTGGTTTATCTTTATCATCATAATAAATTTTATAAAACATCTTATGGGGATTTTGATAAAAATCAAGTTCTGTAGTATCAATTTCCCAAGTATGGAAACCTCTCGGATCATTTATATCTGCAAAATTTAGTTCGTAAGGAGTTCCTAGAAAAAAAATCTTTCCATTATCAGACTTGTGATGAAAATGTCCCGAAGCTACCAAATCAAATTTTTCGAAAATAGCAGCATCAAAACCAATTTCAGATTTCTGTCCTCGATTCATCAAGAACCCTTTTAGTTCTAAATGGCCAAAACAAATCTTAGCATCAGTTTCCTTAATCAACTGCAATGTTTTTTCAATGTTATTTTCATTAATCCATGGAACCAATAATACTTTAGTTCCATCAAACATCACCTCTTCAGCTTCTGTAAGGATAATAATATTAGGATTATCAAAAAATAACTCTTGCAACGAATTTATTTCATTGGTATTCTTATAAAATGTATCATGATTACCAACTGTACATATCAACGTAATACCAAGTTCATGCAATCGACGAACGAAATAATTTCGGAGCCGATTCAATGTCACGAAATTTATATATTTACGGCGATCAGTAAAATCACCCAAATGGAGGACAACCTTTATATTATTTTTGGCTAAGAAAGGAAAGAACACGTCTTCATAAAACCGCATGAAATAATCATGAAAAACAGGACTATCCGCTCTTGCACCAAAATGAGTATCTGCGAGGATAGCACACCGGCCTATCTTTGTGTCAAATGTTCTCATTTATATTTCTTAAAAGCCTCTCGCAACAACTCGATACAACTCTGACACAAAACTCCATCTTCATTAGGAAGATTAGAACACCCTTCACAATAACAGTTAGGTTTATGTTCCAAAAATAAAATCTCTTCGGCAACATATTCAGGAAATACTTTCCTGACTTCTGCAATTATATTGTTTTGCTCTTGGGTCATTTAAATAAATGTAGGTTCTGTACTAGTGACCATAAATCTCTCGATACCAGGGTTATCAATCTTTTTACGTTTTTTGGTATTCTCAGATGTAGTTTTCTTCTTTTTGTTCTTCCGCTCTTCAAAATCTTCAATCACATCATTTTTAGATTCTTGAAGGAATTTAATGTAGGTATTTGCATACTCTCCATCATCTCCACCTTGTGTAGCAAAGAAATCGATAGCACTTTCAAGACTTTTTTGCTTAATATATGTTTGCTTGGCTTCCGAAGTAATCCTTCGATAGAATGCATACCACATAACTTGTGTGTAATATGCAAATGGATTCTTCGACTTTGCAGGATCAAAGTTTTCCAAATATTTGATGCAATTTTCCAATGCATCACCAATCATTTCTTCTCTTAAAGAATGGTTATGGAAATTTGGGAAAAACTTGGGACTGTAGGATAAATGATTGGCAATCTTCAACAGACATTCACCAATATAATTGTATTCAGGTGTCTGGGGACGTTCAAAAGCAGGCCACTCATCTTTTGGAATTCCTTGCTTTTTCAATTTATTACACGCAAGGTTATATTTGGCTCGTAAGGGTTTAACAACCAAAAGGTATTTTGTTAAGGCTTCTAGGAAGAGCTTATTATCCACATAGTGTGGTTTCTTTGCCATATTTCTCCAAATGGTAAATCTCTGAGTATTTCTTTCTTTATTAATACAATTATAACATATTTTACGGCTAAGTGCAAGAAAAATCTACATTTAAAATATTTTAAAATAATACTTGACAAACACTTGACAAAATGCTATCCTGGCTGTGTAGCCTATTAATGTGGTCTCTTAAAGGCCATGAGGCCCTAAAGAACCATAAAGGAAAAGTATGTTTATATTAGGATTATTAATTGTATTGAGTTTGATATTTGGATGGAAGAAAGGTCTAATGATGGTCCTAGGAGGAACATTATTATTCTTTATAGGATGTGGCATATTATGTGCCGGGTTATGGTTTATGTTTACCCGTTAATTAAGTTGGGTTTTACTTAATGGAGAATCCATCCACTCTGGCCATTCTTTACCAACTATAGGTTCTTTAGAAGAGTTTTCTTCATTTATCTGATTCTGGACAGCCAGAATATAAAAATCAATCATTGCTTGGTTAATCTTACAATAAGAAACCAAAGACTGTTTGAAAATGACATGATTAGGATCTACCGAAAATGGTTGCCATTTAGTAAGAACCATAGCAACTGAACCATCATCACCATTTATTTTTTGTACTTGGCAAGGACGTTTTACAATCATATGTTCGGCATCAGTGCATAAAATACAAGCGAGCATGGTTTCTCCGTTATTCAATTTGATAGAACGGATATTATATAATTCCTCATCAGTGAAAAGTGGTTTTTCTGTGGCCTCAGTGGCCGTTTGGTTTTCATTTTCTTCTGTCATCCAAATATTCCTTTACACTGAGAATTGTTCGACCAGCAGGATCGCCTTGTGGTCTTTTTTTCTAGAACATATTTATATGCTTCCGGAAAAGATAAGTTCATTTTCAGAGCCACATAACATACCATAACAGAAAAAGATCTTGATATTCCCACCCATACAGTGAATCAAGATCATATCGGGATTTCGTTCTTGAGCTTCAAGAAATTCCATACACCTATCGAGGTCTGTTTTGGGAATAGAATTTCCGTCCCACAAATCGATATGTAAATATGGTTTAGAAATAGCATAATTAGATTCAGCAGCTACATTGAGAATGGCACCAAAAGCAACACCAAATATTTTGCCGCATCTTCAGATCCTAACCAAATATCTTGAACCATTTGACACATATCGGAGAGTTTCACCACATTTTCTACAAGGTTTTCCAATGTACCTGGTTTTCATGATTTCATCCTAATCTTAAATATTTTATAGGAAAATTTTTCGGAATTGTAAATCTCTACTCGTCTCATAAAATGCTTTAGAGTGTGGTTGGTATATGCTTTATACTGCAACACATCGGATACATCAAAAAGTTCTAAAGTATCTTTGATATCTCCTTTTCGCAAACCACGTCCTAAACTCTGCAACACACGAATTCTAGATTTTGCTGGAGATGCAAATATAATATTGTGAAGATTACGAATATTTACACCAGTAGAGAATGTTCCATATGACGCAACAATAATAGCATCATTTTCCTTCTCAGTAATTTGGCGAATATCTTCACGAATTTCAGCATCAGTTTGGCCCGATACAAAAAAGACTTTTCTTCCTTCTGCTACTTTAGTTTTGATATCTTCAAAAAGAATTTTACCATGTCGGTCAACTAAATTAAATAAAACGAGCGTATTTCCTTTTAAGGAAACAGCAAGATTGCGTATGAATTTATTTCGGCCTTTATGTTCAACAATGAAAGAAACTTCATCTTGATATTTGGCACCTTTCATTTTCTTGCAAATATCTTCAGGATAATAAAGCATAAGGCAATTTATATTCATTGTTGCCAGTGTGCCTTGTTTCATTAATTCATTTGTTGTAGTAACTTTATAGACCTTACCGAATAATCCTTCAAGTACTAATTTGTGTGTTTTTGTTCCATCAAGTGTTCCAGTAGTACCAAATCTATATTGCGCTTTATACGAACGTTGCATTATATTGGTGAGAGAATTAGCCTTAAACCCATGCGCTTCATCACCAATCACAACATCAAAATTACCAAAATAATCAATACCTAATTTGTAAATACTTTCCCATGTAGAAATTATTATTTGTTTTTCTGAACCTTTATCCTGACCCTGATAAACCATATGAACTTCATCACGCACATCCCAATTATCAGCATAAGAATATTCACCAAAATCGGTATATAATTGACTTACCAAGTTAACAGTAGGAACAATTACCAAAATTTTACGGTGAGATTCAATAATTTTCTGATAATGTCGTATAAGTAAGAAGATTATTAAGGATTTGCCAGAAGCTGTGGGTGATAATAAAAGACAACGTTTTGTTTGTACCGCGTGTCTGAAAGCTGCTATTTGATAATCATGGGGAACAATTGGTACAAAAACCTCTTTATCACCTTCTATACGTTTAGCATGGAGTTTTAATTCACTTGCAAAAGATTTAGCTTCTTCAACAGAAAATTCATCTTCAATATCCAAATCACCATCGCTATATTCAACAATGTAATTATTCATACGCGCATATTCTTTAATATGCGGTAGTAATCCTACATATATTTCACAAGTATTACGATTAAAGAGACGTAATTTTCCATCCCACATCTTCATGCGGAATTTTGGCATAAATTGGTAACCCGGAACAAAAAAACTAAAGAAGTCCGACAGTGACATAAGGATACTATCCACCGCCAGGACTTCTAAGTAACTTTCGTTCTTTTTTCGGATATAAAGCGTTTTATCTTCTAGAGTGTCAGGCATCATTGTTCAATCGTTTGCCATTATAGTCTGGTTTCTCTTGGCAGACTTACCACGACGTCCTTTATGTGTATTTGATGAAATACGTTCTAAAATCGTTAAAATGTTAAAAAAGTGTTAAATAATCTCAAAATTCAATAATTTGGCACGTTCGGCTAATAATGCTCGGTCTTCAGCAACACATTTTTCATCCCAACCAAGTTTATAGACTTCATCCCATTCCGCACCAGATGTAAAATGTTCATGGGTAATTCTCGCCTCATTACACCAAACATATTTATGTAATTGCATACAACGTGCTGTTAGTTCATTATCAACACCAACATGATGATATTGCGTACAGAAAAATTCACCATCTAAGTCAGGTAATAATTTTTTAGAAGCTAACCAATGTTTAGCTAGATTTTGATTTGTAGGACCATCATTTAAACCAATAAGACCATCTCTTTGTGGGAAATTCTTGAGCATTTGTAATACAGCAAGAATGAGGAAGTTTTCTTCAGGAATACAATCATTTCCCAAATACAAAACAAATTCTCCAGTACTCTTTGCAACACCAGTTTTTAATGTTTTTGGAACACCTTGCCGATTATCAAAAGAATCTCGTTCAATAACTATTTCGATGAGTTCTTCTGGATAATTTGCGTTCTTTTTAATTGCAGCAACACACCGTAATAATTTTTCTTCACGTCCCAGAGATGGAATTACAATAGACACCTTTGGTAGATCAAGGTAGAACCTCGCATCATGTAAATATTTTTGTGAAAGAGGAGTATAACTTAGACATTTTTCCCAATGCTTTTTGGATGCTTCTCGATCACCAAGATACCATTTCGCCCAATACATCAGTTCATGGGGTTCAAATGTATAGTGCGCAGCATAATTGGCATAAAAATTAGTTTCACCAATCTCTAATGCGGCGGCACAATAACATGCTGTTTTTTGGGCGCAATTTTTCTTCCAAAAATGTTGGGCGAGTCGTAATAATGGTTCTCTACGAGTTCCATCATCTATGAATGACTGATTGTACCATTTTATAGCGTTTTCTTCATCACCAAGCATTTCATAAGCATCACCAATAAAAACCATAGATTGCGCGCGTTCCATTGGGAACTTATGCATATCTATATGCCGTTGAAGTTCTTTGATGCCTGATTTGTGTCTTCCGGTCCAAACTAATTCTCTTCCGAGATAATGTGAATTTCTGTCATTATTTTGGTTTAAATAACAATCAAGAGCTAACCCAGTCAAATAACGGGATCTATGTTCTGAAGGATTCTGCCAATGTTCTAATTTGATTACTGATGTGTCCAAATACAATCTTTTTGCTTCTCCAGAAAGAATTTCGTGAACTACACCAGTCCATTTCATTTTTCTACGATCATAGAATTTACAGTGCATGAATTGTATTGCTGGAGATCCATCTTCGTAGTGGGAAAAAACGAAATGATATTCTAATTGTTCATGACCAAGTTCAATAACTTTTTGAATTGCATCTAGATTTAATACGGTATAAACCTCATCACAATCTGGCATTGCACACATATCATTAGATGCTAATGAGGCAGCAAAGTTTCGTGCGGCAGAATAGTCAAAAAGTTTATCACCTTCTTTAACTATTGGTGTTTCATTGTCAACTATAAATTGTGTATTGATTTTTCGGGCAAGATTTTTGTTTATGATTGTAATGAATCGTTCGCCAACTTCGGTAACATTACAACCCAGGGATCTAGCGATATCTGGAGTTCCATCGGTAGATCCCGTATCAAGTAGGATTATTTCACCTTCACGTCTTTGAAATTCTTCTAATGATTTCACAAGGCGCGGAAGAGTTTTTGCTTCATTACGCGCAATTAATACGATTGAGAAGTTCAGCATATATTTAGGCCAAGCGAATTGCTGTAATTTTACAAGCGTTATTTGCAGCCGGACTATTATCACCCGGATTTCTATTCATAACACTATTGGCTGCGGTGGAAGCACAACTTATATTCCAGGTATCATTTGCGGTTGTTGCGATTCCCGAAAGACTAACACTCACATAACCTGAAGTACCTGGGCCTTGTGCTGATATACTTTCTTCTCCTGTTGCAATTATAGTTGTACCATTCCAAATTCTTGCAGTTACTCTTTGTGCGGTATTGGTAGCAGATGCAACCGTAACTTGTGCTAAAATTAACCAGGTTCCTGTTGCAAGTGCTGCGGTTGTTGGACCTGTATATAATGTGTTGGCAGTTGTCATAGTAACATTTGCACCTAGATTTCCAGATGAAGTTGTTAAAGAAGCGGCGGGCCCTGTAAATCCGGTATATCCAGTAGGACCGGTATATCCCGTAAAATTACCAGGACCCGTATACCCAGTAGGTCCTGTATACCCAGTGAAGTTTCCTGGTCCCGTATATCCAGTATACCCAGTAGGTCCGGTATATCCCGTAAAGTTTCCTGGTCCGGTATATCCAGTAGGTCCTGTGTACCCGGTATATCCGGTGAAGTTTCCTGGTCCAGTATACCCAGTATATCCAGTAAATCCGGTGTATCCCGTAAAGTTTCCTGGTCCAGTATATCCAGTAGGTCCCGTATATCCTGTGAAGTTTCCGGATCCCGTGTATCCAGTATACCCAGTAGGTCCCGTATATCCAGTAAAGTTTCCTGGTCCGGTATATCCGGTAAAACCTGTGTATCCCGTATATCCCGTAAAGTTACCAGGACCAGTATATCCGGTATATCCTGTATAACCCGTAAAGTTTCCTGGTCCCGTGTATCCAGTATATCCTGTAAAGTTTCCTGGTCCCGTGTATCCCGTAGGTCCTGTATACCCAGTATATCCGGTAAAGTTACCAGGTCCCGTATAACCAGTAGGTCCTGTATAACCCGTAAAGTTTCCTGGTCCCGTATACCCTGTAGGTCCAGTATACCCAGTAGGTCCGGTATATCCGGTGAATGCTCCAGGACCTGTATAACCCGTAAAACCCGTTAGCCCTTGAACACCTGTATATCCTGTGGGACCGATGGTACCGGTATATCCAGTAGGACCTGTTAGGCCTTGAACGCCTGTATATCCGGTATATCCGGTATATCCGGTAAATGCTCCAGGTCCAGTATAACCCGTATTTCCAGTATACCCGGTATATCCCGTATATCCGGTAAAGTTACCAGGTCCTGTAGGCCCTGTGGGTCCTTGAAGTCCTGAAGAAATAGTAGTTTGTATAAATGATGCGTGCGCGATACCCTCGGTGTATAAGATAATTGTTGTTGGCGTTACATCAAGATTTTGTGCCCACCACTTAAATAGCAAGCGGTCATCAGAAGCGAATATTTCTCCTTGTGATGCTGAATATGACCATTCTACTAATTGAACCGTTGTATTATCAAAACTTATTGATTCTGATGTACGTAATTGTTTTTCTTTTGTGGTTATTCGGGCTGTAGTAGATTCAATTATTAAAGAATTTTGTTGCATTAATGTAAGTACTGAATCTTCGACACTTTGAATGGTATATACACCATCATTAGAACCCGAACCAGTAATTGTGATCAATGCATGGAACGTAAAACCATCGGTAATGAAACTTCCGGAAGATCGGGTAATAGTATTTTGATAACCATTATAATTAGAAGCATTGTTAAATATAAGAGGAATACTTCCAGTATCAGCAACTAGGCCCGTAGTTTGATAACGTAATAAGTCGGTGCGTAATTCTGCTAGTCCCGATGATGATGCAACGTAAGCATAACGAAATGCTGTTCCCATAGGTTGGAATGTTATATTTGGTTGATCGGGGGTAGTAGCAAATGCCCCAATAAAATAATAATATTCATCTTGCGGCGGTACTGGAATAAAAATTGAATAAAAACTTTCTGGATTAGGAGAAGGAACGGGTGAAGCAATATCGTAAAATGTATGCCCTACATTTACTTCAGGATCAGATGCTATATCAGAAATAACACTATGTTCCGGATAATATAATCTTCCTGAATTTCCTCCATTTAACCCCATTGGTCCTGTATACCCTGTAGGACCAGTAGGACCTGTATATCCTGTAAAGTTACCAGGACCCGTATATCCCGTATATCCCGTATATCCAGTACGTCCCGTGTACCCCGTATATCCTGTAAAGTTACCAGGACCTGTGTAACCGGTAGGACCCGTAGCTTCAGGCCCTGTATATCCAGTATAACCGGTATATCCAGTAAAATTTCCGGGACCCGTATATCCGGTGGGACCAGTATTTCCAGTATACCCAGTAAATCCCGTGAACCCAGTATATCCAGTAAAGTTACCAGGACCTGTGTAACCAGTAGGACCAGTAGCTTCAGGCCCTGTATATCCAGTATAACCTGTGCCTCCCGTGTAACCTGTAGGACCCAAGATTCCAATAGGACCTGTATACCCAGTAGAACCCGTGATTCCTGTATATCCGGTATATCCCGTATATCCAGTAAAGTTACCGGGACCCGTATATCCAGTAGGACCCATGTCTCCTGTATATCCGGTATATCCAGTAAAGTTACCAGATCCTGTATATCCTGTAGTACCTGTATAACCCGTAGGACCAAAGGGGCCGGTATAACCGGTATATCCAGTAAAGTTACCAGATCCTGTATATCCTGTAGTACCTGTATAACCCGTAGGACCTGTATATCCTGTTGTTCCTGTTGTTCCTGTAAATCCTGGTCCTGTTGGTCCCGTAGGACCAATTGGTCCTTGAGGTCCATAAACAGGTATTTCAAACCGGTTTAAGCGTATGGGTTTTAAAACTTCGATCATATTATGGCCTGGTTACCGCTGGACTAAATTTAACTTTTCCTTCTAATAATCGCGTAACAATTCCATTCGAATCGGTAAGTTTTAAATCATACACTCCCGAAGAAATTGTTACCGACTCTGTAATGGTTGCACTAATAAAAAGAGAAATATTTGGGTCCCTAGCAGATAATGTGATTCCACCACCCACATCACTTGTAAGTGAAATAATCGGAGGATCTGGTGCATTTACAGTTACACGTATTTGCATGCGCGCCGTATATGAACTCAAATCGTAAGTATTTCCGTTATCGTCTTTCCAATTAAAAGGTTGATCAAATGTCGCACCTTTTGGAATACAAATATCATAGTGGGAAGGTTCAATCATTTTACCCAATTTCTCCTCTTCCTTATTTATATTATAAGAAAAGTTAGAAAATTAGGTTACCAAGTCATTATTTTTCATTTCCTAAGTATTTGAGATATTCTATGGCGTTACGGATTAACCAAGTTCTTTGATTAACCTGATCCATTGTACGTTTTAGGAAATCTATAAGTTCTTCTTTGGATTCAATTTGTGCTCTAAGTGCCTGTAGGTCTTCATCGGCAGTCAAGTACAATTTAACATCGGTATCCAGAATTTTCTTCAAGAGTGGTTTTTTCTGATAAACTTCTGGATCACTCTTTTTTCGATAATATTCCCATTTTTCGAGATATAATGTATCCCAATTACGTTCCAACTTTTTTAAAGCTAAACGTTCGGTCATTAACATCTTATTGTATGTGTGATGAACCTCCGGTGTACGGACAGATTCATAAGTCAATTCATCGGGTTGGAGTTTTAAATCTTTTTTTACTTTGTCTTGTAGTTCTGTTAA
>Ga0265338_10000082_pt1 | contig 176343 bp, 157 predicted proteins | sample 42126metaG_FD_193579 | JGI IMG/M metagenome (GOLD analysis project Ga0265338, IMG submission 193579) | Rhizosphere microbial communities from Carex aquatilis grown in University of Washington, Seatle, WA, United States - 4-21-26 metaG | ecosystem: Host-associated > Plants > Roots >... | reverse complement strand
GGGCGAGTACACCAAGCTCCGCAACCTTGTCACGGGCGAGGTCATCTCATCCTACACCCCGGAGACCCCCAAGTGGCCCTTCCGCCGCCGCGCGGCGGCGCCTGAGGCTCCAAAGTCGCACTTCCACGTTCCCATGCTGCCGCACAGCTTTGCGGCCTTTGCCCCCGAAAAGTAGCATACCCTCAGCGGAAATCCCAGAGGTAGGGCGGCCCGCCGTAGACGGGCCCGTAGGGGCCGTTCGGGCCGCAGAGGCTAAGAAGCCCGCGGCCCCGATAGTCGTCGAAGCCGACCCCCACGGTGAACCTCCCCGTGGGATCGGTGACGAAAAGGTCCGCCGACGTGCCATAAAAGCTTCGGCCATGGGACCCCCCGCCCACGGTCAGGGAGACGTCGCCGTGCACCTGCGTGCGCGAAACATCCGACACCACGGTCTCGGCCGGCACGGGCGCCGGCTTGGGCGACGGGGAATAGGAGAAGGACTGCGCCGGCGGCGGGCCCAGCGCGATGGCGCGGGCGACATACACGTCGAGGGCCGCGACCTCCTTTGAGGAGAGGCTGTCCATTCCGGAGGCCTTGCACTCCTGCGGGGAGTGGCGCGCGGAGAATGCGGACGCGAAAGCCGTCACGCCGCCCTGCCGGGCAAGCGTGACGTCGCGGGACACGAGGGAATCGAGGGCCACGGCCTGCGAGGCTGAGAGTTTCGCGATGCCGCACGCGGCCCGCTCGTCCGGGGAGAGGCCGTCGCCGAAGCCGGGCCCTGCGGCATGGGCCAGGGTCACAAGAGCCAGCGCGGCGCACCCGAGTGCCGCGCGTCCGAATCCCATCCAGGCGGATTTAAATGGCATCCGGCTAGTGAGACGCACGCGCGGCGCCAAAGTTCCGGTCGGCATCAGCCCACATCGTAGTCCAAGTACGGGCCGAGCCATCTCTCGGCCTCGGCGACGGTCCATCCCTTGCGCCTGGCGTATTCGTCTACCTGGTCGCGGCCGAGCTTTCCCACGCCGAAGTACTTGGAGTCCGGATGATTCATGTACCAGCCGCTCACGCTGCTGGCAGGCGCCATGGCGCAGCTCTCCGTCAGGCTGATGCCGGTTGCGGCCTCGGCCCCGAGGAGACGGAAGAGGATGGGCTTCTCGGTGTGGTCCGGACATGCGGGATATCCGGGAGCCGGCCTGATGCCGCGATAGCATTCCCGGATAAGGTCGCCATAGCCAAGGTTCTCGGTCCTCCCGAATCCGCAGGCCTCGCGGGCCCTCTTGTGGAACATCTCAGCCATCGCCTCCGCCAGCCTGTCCCCCAGCGCCTGGCTCATGATCGCGCTATAGTCGTCATGCGCCGCCCGGAACTGCGCCGCGAAGGCCTCCACGCCGTGCCCGGCCGTGACCGCGAAGCCGCCGATATAGTCCGTCCGGCCGCTCTCGACCGGGGCGAGGTAGTCGGCCAGGCAGTGGTTGAACTGGCCGTCGGGCTTCTCCTGCTGCTGGCGCAGCATGTGGAACGTGGTCGCCACCGTGCCGCGGCCCTCGTCGGCATAGACGGCAACATCGTCGCCGACGGCGTTGCACGGCCAGAATCCGATCACTGCGTTCGCCGTGAAGCGCTTCTCGGCCACGATTCGCTCGAGGAGCCTCTGGGCGTCCCCGAGGAGCTTGGTGGCCTCGGCCCCGACGGCCGGGTCCTTCAGGATGTCGGGATACCTTCCATGGAGCTCCCAAGCGCTGAAGAAGGGGCCCCAGTCGACGTAGGGGACGATGTCGCCGAGCGGCACGCCGGGGAACGCCCTGGTCCCGAGGAATTCCGGGCGCGGAATGTCGACATGGGCCCAGTCGAACCGCTGGCGGCGTTCGCGGGCGCTCGACAGAGGCAGCAGCGGCTTCCGAGAGCGCCTCGCGGCGAACTCCTCCCTCTGCTTCGCCTGCTTCGAGCATACGTCGGCCAGGAAGGCCACCTTGTTGTCGGGTGAAAGCAGGGAGCTGACGACGTTGACGACCCTGGAGGCGTCGAGGACGTGGACGACGCCCGGCGCGTACTCCGGCGCGATCTTCACGGCGGTGTGCGCGGCGCTTGTCGTCGCGCCCCCAATCAGGAGCGGCACGCTGCAGCCGGTGCGCCTCATCTCCTTCGCGACATGGACCATCTCGTCGAGCGAGGGCGTGATGAGGCCCGACAGGCCGATGGCATCCGCCTTCCTCTCGGCCGCGGCCGAGAGGATCTTCTCGCAGGGCACCATGACGCCGAGGTCGACGACCTCGTAGTTGTTGCAGGCGAGGACGACGCCGACGATGTTCTTGCCGATGTCGTGCACGTCGCCCTTGACCGTGGCCATGACGATCCGGCCCTGCGTGCGCGCCGTGCCGCCGCCGGCGACGAGCCTCCTCTTCTCCTCCTCCATGAACGGGGTCAGGTAGGCGACGGACTTCTTCATCACCCGGGCGGACTTGACCACCTGGGGCAGGAACATCTTGCCCGCGCCGAAGAGGTCGCCGACGACGCGCATGCCGTCCATGAGGGGCCCCTCGATGATGTTGAGCGGCCGCGGATATTTGGCCGTGTTGGCGCGCGCCTCCTCGGTGTCCTGCTCGACGAAGGCGTCGATCCCCTTGACGAGCGCGTGCGAGAGGCGCGCCTCCACCGGGGCGTCGCGCCAGGCGAGGTCCTCCTTGATCTCGATCCTAGAGCCCCCGCCCTGCGAGGCCTTGAGACTGTCCGCAAAGGTGACGAGCCGCTCGGTCGAGTCGGGCCGCCGGTTCAGGATGACGTCCTCGACGCGTTCAAGCAGGTCCTTCTGAATCTCCTCGTACACGCCGAGCATGCCCGCGTTAAGGATGGCCATGTCCATTCCCGCCTGGATCGCATGATAGAGGAAGACCGCGTGAATGGCCTCCCTCACGGGATTGTTGCCGCGGAACGAGAAGGACACGTTCGAGACGCCCCCCGAGACCTTCGCCTGGGGCAGCGTCTCCTTTATGATCCTTGTGGCCTCGAAGAAATCGACGGCGTAGTTGTTGTGCTCCTCGATGCCGGTTGCGACCGTGAGGATATTCGGGTCAAAGATGATGTCCTCGGCCGGAAAGCCGACGACCTCGCTCAGGAGCTTGTAGGCGCGCGTGCAGATCCGCACCTTCTCGTCCCGGGTGGACGCCTGTCCCCTCTCGTCGAAGGCCATGACCACGGCGGCGGCGCCGTAGCGCATGACGAGCCGGGCCCGGCGCAGAAACTCGGCCTCGCCGTCCTTCAGCGAGATCGAGTTGACGATGCATTTTCCCTGGACGCACCGCAGGCCCGCCTCGATGACGGTCCATTTCGATGAGTCGATCATCACCGGCACCCGGGAGATCTCCGGCTCGGCCGCGATCAGGTTCAGGAACTTGACCATCGTCGGCTCGCCCTCGATGAGGGCCTCGTCGACGTTGATGTCGATCACGTTCGCGCCGCTCTCGATCTGCTGGCGCGCGATGGCAAGGCACCCGTCCCAGTCTCCGGCCTTGAGGGCCTTGGCGAACCGGGGCGAACCAGTGATGTTCGTTCGCTCGCCTATGACGATGAACTGCGAGGCGGAGGGACGTGGGGCGTTGGGCATCGGTTGGCTGCCGGCGTCAGGAAATGACGAGCGGCTCCAGGCCGCTCAGGCGCATGGCAGTCGGCTGATCCGGCAGCCTTCTGGGGGGAAGGGGGCACACGGCTTCTGCAATGGCGGAAATATGCGCGGGTGTCGATCCGCAGCATCCGCCGACCATGTTGAGCCATCCGTTGGCCGCGAATTCGCCCAGGACCTCGGCCATGGCCTGCGGCGTCTCGTCATAGCCGCCAAAGGCGTTGGGAAGGCCGGCGTTCGGGTAGCACGTCACGAAGCATTTCGCAAGGGAGGCAAGCTCCTCCACGTACGGCCTCATCTGCCGGCCGCCCAGGGCGCAGTTTATGCCCACGGAAAAGGGCTTTGCGTGTGCGATGCTCGCATAGAATGCTCCGACCGTCTGGCCCGAAAGCGTCCTGCCCGAGTTGTCCGTGATCGTCACCGACAGCATGACGGGCAGGCGCACGCCCGTCTCGTCGAACAGGAGCTCGGTCGCGAAGAGGGCGGCCTTCGCGTTCAGGGTGTCGAAGATCGTCTCGATCAGGAGCGCGTCCACGCCCGCGGCCGCGAGCGCCCGCGCTTGTTCGAGGTACGCCTCGACAACCTGGTCCCATGTGACGGCCCTGTAGTCGGGCCGGTTCACGTCCGGCGACATCGAGAGCGTCCGGTTCAGGGGCCCGATGGCCCCGGCGACGAAGCGGGGCCTGCCGGGGTTGGCCTCCCTGGCCTTGGCTGCAGCCCGGAGCGCGGCTGCGGCCGCCGCCGCGTTCAGCTCCGGAACCAGCGCCTCCGTCCCGTAGTCGGACTGCGAGATCGCCGTCGAATTGAACGTGTTGGTCTCAACGATGTCCGCACCCGCTGCAAAATACTCGGAATGGATCCGCTCGATAACATCGGGCCGAGTGATGGACAGAAGGTCGTTGTTCCCCTTGAGGTCGCGGGGATGGCGCGCAAATCGGCTGCCGCGGAAATCGGACTCATTCAGCGCATTAGTCTGGATCATTGTCCCCATGGCCCCATCGAGGACCGCGATGCGCGACTCAAACAGCCGGCGGAGTCCGCTGAAGGAGCTGGATTCACGTGGAGAAACCATGGTTGTGATGGGTTAAGGTTGCCTAAGGGGGAACATAGAAACCCAATGCGAACGCGATGGCAAGGATCATATCAATAAATCCGTATTTATTGATATGATTGCGCTTGCAAATCTTCGCCCCTTTCTGGAGGGCTTCAGGGTCCGCCGTTCTTTATCGCATCTTCCGGGAGCCATTGGAAGGCCGTGAGAATCGGCCACAGTTGCGCTGCGGTATCGCATCACAGACCCAAACCGCGCCGTTCGACGGCGCGGGCAAAGCCAATCGGGATCAATTCCCGGTGAAGGCGAGGGGCGAGGAAAAGCCAGCTCGGCGGGAAACAGCCGGGCGGAGACACATGCGGAGTCCGAATACGAATCCCGGAACCAACATTCGCCCGGCGCGATTGCGCGCGCCGGCTCCGAAAACTTCATCGCAACAGTGAAGAAAGCATCCGTATGAGCTCCCCGTATCCGCGCGGCCTGGCCGCTCGGTCTATCATCGTCTTGGCCACGGCCCTTGCGGCCGCGTCCTCCACCCGTTCCCAGTCCGATCCGGACAGCCATCTCGATGCGGTCGTGGTGGTCGCCACCCGCACGCCGTCCGATATCCGGACTCTTGGCACCGCCGCGGACCTGATCACCCCGTCGGATCTTTCGCGCCAGCAGATCACGACGCCGGCGGCCGCCCTGGGCGCCGTCCCGGGCGCACCGCTGTCCGCGAACGGCGCCATAGGCTCCGACATATCAATCTTCACAAGGGGCTCGGACTCGGACCAGACCCTATTCCTGGTAGACGGCATACGCCTGAACGACGCCAACACCGACTACGCCGTCTTCCTGGGAGGGGCCAGGCTCGGGGCCACCGACTCGATCGAGATCGCCCGCGGACCACAGAGCACGCTTTACGGGAGCGACGCGGTGGGCGGCGTCATTTCGATCCAGGCCCAAAAGGGATCGGGCAACCCGTCGGCCGAGATCGATGCCGAGGCCGGAAGCTTCGGCACGATCTGCGGCACGCTCGTGACACAGGGCTCGCGGGACAAATGGGCGTGGTCATTCACGGCCTCCGGCTCGCACACGGCCAACGACCGCCCGAACAATGACTTTGACAGTGGCGATGTCGTGCTGCGCATCGACCGCTCCGTCTCGGCGTCGACCGACGTGGGCGCGACCTTGCGGGGGTTTGAGGGCCGGTTCGGCGATCCCGGCGACATCTTCACCAACGACCTCTATGCGCATGAGACCGAGGCCAACTGGCTCGGCACGGTGTTTGCGGACCTGCGCCTGGCGCCGGACTGGACGGCGCACGTCACGGTCGGCGGACAGGACCGGCGCTATGTGGCATTCGACGAGCAGCCCGGCGTGTTCACGAGCACGACGACCGTCCAGAACTACAGGGGCGTCCTCGACGCGCAGGCGACGTATTCCGGCGCCGCGGGCCAGCGCGTCACCGCGGGCGTCACGGCGGAATCCGAGGCGACGCGCGACAACGGCTACGGCGACATCGACAAGCGGCAGACCTTCATGGCGGCCTTTGCCGAGGACGAATGGAATCCGCTGAAGTCGATCTACCTGACGGGGGGCCTGCGCTACGACGATTTCGACACGTTTGGCTCGTCGATCACGGGCCGCGCCACCCTGGCCTGGCTCACGGCCGACCGCTCGCTGAAGCTGCGGGCCAGCTACGGGACCGGTTTCAACGCGCCAAGCTTCCTTGAGCTCTACGGGGTCGCAACCGGGTACAGCGGCAATCCCGACCTCCGGCCCGAGCGATCCCGCGGCGGCGATGTCGGCGTCGACTGGTACCTCCCGGGGAAGGCCGGCACGCTGAACGCCACGTGGTTTGCGGACGACTACCGCAACCTGATCGTGTATGACTTCAGCGCGTACCCCGGGACGACCGAGAATGTCGGCCGGGCGCGCACCGACGGGGTCGAGCTTGAGGCAAAGCTCAAGCTTTTCTCCGGGCTCGAACTCCACGCCTCGTACACCTACCTCAACGCGGACGACCTGACGGACGGGGTCAGGCTGCTCCGGCGCCCGCGCAACAGCGGAAGCGCTGACCTGTGGCGGGAGTTTGGAGCAGGGTGGAGCGCGGGCGCGGGCGTTCAGGTCGTCGCCGGCCGCGAGGACATCGACGCGCAGACGTACCTCACCGTGAACGACCCCGACTACATGGTCGCGAGGATCTACGCCGAATGGCGCGCGAGCCGGCGCCTGTCCCTGAAGGCGAGGGTCGAGAACCTCCTCGACAGGAAGTACCAGCCGGTGAACGGATACCCGGCCCTCGGAATGGGCGCGTTTGGCGAGCTGGATTGGAGGCTCTGAGTGCCAAGGGTTTGACCGGGGAGGGCGCCGGGTCTTGGCTTAGGACATGCCCAAAGTCCGCCGAGTCCTCCTGGCCCTCCTGCCCCTCTTGTTCTCCGTTCAGGGCCTGGCCGGGCTGCCGCCCTCTCCAGCGGCCGCAAGGCCGACGGATGCCTATGTTCCGGCCGAGATATCGTCAATGACCCGGGCGCAGGCGAGCGAACTGCGCGAGCTCGTCGACCGGTTTGTGGCCGACAGGGACGAACTCCTGCGTTTCTACAGCGTGAACGGTTCAGAGCTGCAGACCCGGCGGATGCGGGAATTCTACGGCGCGTGGCGCAAGCGCCTCGACGCGATTGCCTACGACAGCCTGGGCACGGAGGGCAGGGTGGACTGGCTCCTGATGGCCCGCCAGCTCGACTATGCGCAGAGGCTCCTCGACCGTGGGGAGGCCAGGAAGCGCGAGATGTCGTCCGTGATCCCCTTTGCCGGCGACATCGCGGCGCTTCAGGAGTCCCGCCGCCTCATGGAGCCCGTCGACCCCCAGGGGTCGGCCGCCGCGCTCGACCGGATGCAGAGGCAGGTCCTGAGTACCCAGGAGGCCCTGCAGGCCGGTCTGAAGGCCGATGCGTCCAAGGATCCGAAGGGTGGCGCGCCGCTGACGGTCTCAAGGATCGTCGCCTACCGGGCGTTGGCGGCCCTTGCCGAACTCAGGGAATCGCTCGAGGACTGGTACAAGTTCTACAACGGCTATGACCCCTCCTTCGGATGGTGGGCGCGGGCGTCGCACGACAAGCTCAACGAGGCCCTGGATGCGTACGCCAAGTTTCTGAAGGAGAAGATCGTCGGCATCGAGCCGGGCAAGGATGAGCCGATTGTGGGAGATCCGATCGGCAGCGAGGGCCTCGATGCCGAGCTGGCCCACGAGATGATCTCCTATTCACCGGCGGAGCTCCTTGCGATTGCAAATCGGGAGCTTGCATGGTGCGACTCCGAGCTAAGGAAGGCCTCGAAGGAAATGGGGTTCGGCGATGACTGGAAGGCCGCGATGGAGAAGGTGAAACAGGACCACGTGCCTCCCGGCGGCCAGCCCGGCCTTGTGAGGGACCTTGCGCTCGAGGCCATCCGCTTCGTCCAGGACAGGGATCTCGTCACCATTCCGCCTCTTGCCGCGGATTTCTGGCGGCTAGAGATGATGAGCCCCGAGCGCCAGAAGGTCGCCCCCTTCTTCCTGGGAGGCCCGGACATCCTCATCGCATTCCCAACGGACGCGATGGACTATGACGCGAAGCTGCAGAGTCTGAAGGCCAACAACGTCCACTTCGCCAGGGCAACCGTCTTCCACGAGCTCATCCCGGGACACCATCTCCAATACTACTATGAGAGCCGCTCCAATCCCCACCGCCAGCTCTTCACGACGCCGTTCTGGGTGGAGGGATGGGCCGTATGGTGGGAATTCCAGTTCTGGGACCTCGGGTTCCCCAGGTCGCCCGAGGACAGGATGGGGATGCTCTTCTGGCGGACCCACCGGTGCGCCCGGATCATCTTCTCGATCAACTTTCACCTCGGCAAATGGGCCCCGGAGCAGTGCGTCGACTTCCTGGTCGACCGCGTGGGGCACGAGCGCGCGAGTGCGACGGGCGAGGTGAGGCGGTCGTTCAATGGCACGTTCCCGCCCTTGTACCAGGCGGGCTACATGCTGGGCGCCCTTCAGCTTCGCGAGCTCCACCGCGAGCTTGTAATCCCAGGGGGGATGACCGACCGACAATTCCATGACGCCATCATGGTCGGCGGGCCGATGCCGATCGAGATGGTCAGGGTCCGTCTGAAGGGGGAAAAGCCCCCGCGCGACTTCAAGCCCCAGTGGCGGTTTGCCGAATAGCTTCGGGTCAGCTGGGCGGCCAGGCGATCACAAGCGAGCCCGCCACAATGAGGGCTCCCCCTACGGCCTGCTGCCAGGTCAGCCGCTCCCCAAGAAAGACGCCCGCGAGGATGATGACGACGACAACGCTCAGCTTGTCGATCGGCGCGACGCGCGAGGCCTCGCCGAGCTGCAACGCGCGAAAATAGCAGAGCCACGACAGCCCGGTGGCCGCGCCGGAAAGGCCAAGGAACAGCAACGTCCTGCGCCCCGGCATGACGAACTGGCCCGCGGGGGTCGCCGCGAACGCGATCCCCCAGGTGATGAAGAGGATCACGGTCGTGCGGATCGCCGTTGCGAGGTGCGAGTTCACATTTGCGACACCCACCTTGGCCAGGACGGCGGTGATGCCCGCGAATACGGCCGAGAGAAGGGCCCATGCGATCCAGGTCATGCCGTCTCACCTAGCAGAATGGGGGTTCAAGTTAAGTCGGAAATCGGTCGGCCACTCGAGGTCATGCGTATTCTTCGCGCCCGAAGGGCCGTGATGCGTGGCATAACGACGGGCTGCGGGCACGGGCCGCCGCAGCGTTTGCAGGCCGGCAACCCCACTTGGCTGGTAAAAAAGTTCAGAAATGTGGATCCCTATCCTCCGCATGGAGCTAAAGGCGGTCGACATCCGGGTGTTGCGGGGGCACATTAGGCTGGCATTATCCGTTTAGTCCTTCTTCGAACCAGAACCGTCACTCTGTGAACACCCCGCCGAATTGGCTCAGGAATAGATCATTCGGGCTTTGCGCGGCCGTCGCCCTGGTGGCCGCGTTTCCAATGGCCAATGGGCAGACCTACGGCGTGACCCAGCTTCCCACTCTCGGGGGAAGCATCACCACCCCGCTCGCCATCAGCAATACCGGGATCATTGCCGGAAATTCCAACCTGACGGGCGACACCGAAACCCACGCCTTTAAATACGTCAACGGGACGATCGCTGATCTGGGCGTCCTAAGCGGGACTGACAGCTTTGCCGGCGGGGTGAACAACGGCGGCGAGGTGGTGGGTAATTCGGGGACCATTAGCGCGTTCGATGCGTTCAGCTACGCCAATGGAAAGTTGACCGACCTGGGAACGCTCGGCGGAACGCAAAGCTGGGCGCTCGGCGTGAACAGCGTGGGCACCGTGGTCGGCGTCTCGTATCTTTCCGGCAATAGCGTCAACCATGGGTTCAGCTACGGCGGCGGCGTGATGACCGACCTGGGCACGCTCGGCGGGCCCACCAGCAATGCTTACGCGATTAATGACTCCGGTGTCATTGTGGGAAATGCGGATTACTCTGCCACCAACCATCACGCCTTCAGCTATTCCGCCGGCGTGATGACCGACTTGGGAACGCTAGGTGGCGTAAAGAGCACCGCGCTTGGCATCAACAACTTGGGCTACATTGTCGGCGACGCGCAGACCGCCGGCGCGGTGATCGATGCCTTCAGCTACTTTGGCGGAAAGATGACCGACCTGGGTGGGCTCCCTGGCGCCACTCTCAGTTATGCCTACGGGATAAACAGTTCCCTGACCATCGTGGGCTACTCCACTGGTGGCAGTTTTGTGCATGCGTTTGTGTATTCCAACGGGCAGATGACGGACCTCAACTCGCTGGTCAGCCTGTCCGCGGTCACGCTGACCAAAGCATATGGGATCAACGACATTGGTCAGGTCATTGCGAGCGGTTCGGACAACCAGGCCTACCTTCTGACGCCTCTCGCAATCCATGCTGCCGTGACCGCGGCGTCCTCCGTGGACGCGGGCTACTCCACGAGTGTGACGGTCAGCGTGCTCGACGGCTCCAATGCCCTAATCCCAGGCTATTCCGGCATCATCCAGCTTTCGAGTAGCGACGGAGCAGCCTTGCTGCCGGCCGGAACCACGCTCGCGAACGGTTCGGGAACGTTCACCGTCACTCTGAAGACCCCGGGCGTTCAAACGATTACCGCGACGGACACCGCGATTGGTACGATCACCGGCACTTCCGCTCCGATCACGGTCAACAAGGTGATTGCGCCGACAATCGGGGCCGCGCCCGTGGCGGCGTCCGCAAGCATCGGCGCCACCGCGGCGTTCTGGGTGGTCGCTTCGGGGACCCGACTCCAGTACCAGTGGAGTTTTGACGGAGTGCCCATCGTCGGGGCGACAAACCCGATACTGGAGGATGTGGGGGTCGTGACGTCCAGCGCGGGCTCCTATTCAGTTTCAATCACGAATTCGTCGGGCTCGATAATCAGCGTTCCCGTGACACTCACCGTCAACGCGAACACCTCCGGCAATCCGATCGCCTTCACCGGCCAGCCCGCTTCGCAGACGGTTGCAAGCGGCAGCACCGTCGTCTTCTCCGTGTCGACCGGTGTGAAGCCTGGGACGATGACGGCCCGCGCCGCGAACCTTGTGCAAGGCGGGGTGGTGGTGGGCTATCAGTGGTTCCGCAACGGGGTCGCCATCCAGGGAGCGATCGACCCCTACTTCGTCATAAATGGCGCCACGGCGGGGTACAACGGAACCTACACCTGCTTCGCGATCAACGCTGCTGGGGTGCTGGTGAGCAACGGAGCGACCCTGAATGTCGTGGGGGGCGCGAGCCCCGGTCGGTTGATAAACCTGTCCTGTCGGACCGGCGTGGGAACCGGGGGGAACCAGCTCATCGCCGGATTTGTGGTTGGAGGGCAGGGGACCTCGGGCACCGAGCCCCTGCTGATACGGGCTTCGGGTCCCTCGCTGACCCAGTTTGGCGTGCCGGGGGTTCTTTCCGACCCGCAGCTGCAGCTCAATTCCAATGGCGCCGTTTTCGCGACGAACAATGGGTGGGGTGGCAGCGCCGCGATCGTCGCCGCCGCCGCGTCGGTCGGGGCGTTCCCGTGGACGAGCACCACGAGCCACGATTCGGCCCTGCTGGAGACGCTGGCCGGCGGGCCCTACACGGCGCAGATAACGGGAAGCAGCGGGGACACCGGCGTCGCGCTGGCGGAGATCTATGACGCGACGCCGGCGGGAAGCACCACGCCGGCGTCGCTCCGCCTCATCAATATCTCGGCGAGGGCCCAGGTGGGCACTGGAGGCAACGTGCTGATTGCCGGATTCGTGATAAGCGGAGCCATGGGGAAGACGGTGCTCATTCGCGGAGCCGGCCCCGCGCTAGCCGCGTTCGGCGTCTCGGGGGCGCTGCCGGACCCGCTGCTTCAGCTGTACCAAAGCAACGGCGCCGGACCCCCCACCTTGTTCGCGAGCAACATGGGCTGGAACGGCGACGGCCAGATCTCGGCGACGGCCACGTCCGTAGGGGCGTTTTCATGGGGTCCGGTCGCCTCGCCGGACTCCGCATTGCTCGTTACGCTGGCACCCGGGGCCTACACGGCCGAGGTATCGGGCGCGAGCGGGGACACAGGAATTGGTCTCATAGAGGTCTACGAGGTCCCGTAATCTGGCTAATCTCTGGACCCCGGGGCTATGTTACGCGGGTCGCCGCGGATTGAGCCCGGAGGCAGATTTCGCCTGCCTTGAACGCGTGGGCCTGCGTCATGGCCTTCTCGGTGCGATTGATGCAGTCCAGGATGAACTCGCCGAAGAACCTGTAGCCGACCTTGCCGGCCACGCTCAGGTGCCGCTCTCCCTTCTCGTCGGCGATGTAAAGGTGGTCGCCGGCCTTGTCGCGGGCGATGTCGACATACTTGCGAAGCTCGATCGTGCCTTTCGTGCCAAGAATGAACGTGCGGCCGTCACCCCAGGCGCTCAGGCCGTCGGGGGTGAACCAGTCCACGCGCACGTAATCGAGCGCGCCGGAGCTTCCCGTGAGGCAGGCCTCCCCGAAGTCCTCGAACTCGGGGTGGTCCTGGTTGTTGAAATTCCCGATTGCGGCGTGGGTCACGGTGGCGTCGCTCGATCCGCTGTAGGCGAGGAACTGCTCGAACTGGTGGCTTCCAAGGTCGCAGAGGATTCCGCCGAATTTATCCCGCTGGAAGAACCAATCGGGTCGGGAAGCCTTGCTGAGCCGGTGGGGGGCGATGTTGATGACATGGATTATCCGGCCGATCGCTCCCTGCTGCACGAGGTCGGTCGCGAACATCGCCGACTCATTGTGCAGGCGCTCGCTGTAGTAGACCATGTACTTGCGGCCGGTCCGGGCGGCGATGGCCTTGGCCTGTTCCAGCTGCGCCATCGTCGTGAACGGGGCCTTGTCGGTGAAGTAGTCCTTGCCTGCCTCCATCACCTGGCATCCGAGGGGGCCCCTCTCTGACGTCACGGCTGCGGCGGCGACCAGACGCACCTCTGGATTGGCCAGGACCTCATCGAGCGACCTCGCAATCCGGGCCTCTGGGTGCCGGGACCTGAACGCGTCGACCTTCTTGGGATCGGGGTCATAGACCCAGCCGAGAGTCGCGCCCGCCTCCATCAGGCCGTTGCACATCCCGTAGATGTGTCCGTGGTCGAGACGGGCGGCCGCGAACACGAATTCACCCGGCTTCACAACGGGGTTGGGCTTTCCCTGCGGGGCGTAGTTCATGCCGTCGGATTTCTGCGGGGCCAAGTCAGCCAATGCCCGGGGCATCAACGTGCCGGCTGCCATGGTTGCGGCCGTGGCGGAAAGGAATTCGCGGCGATTCATAAGATGAGGGGGGGATCGTGGGGTTGGAGGAACTTGGCCGATGGGCTCATGGCATCTAAGATTGATCCTTTTGAAACAGGGGCCCTGGCATTGGATAAGAGCTGAGCGGGCGTGACCCCATCGAAACGTCTGAGTCTTTGGGGTTGTACGGGATTTCAACTTACGGGCAATGAATTCCCTGTATGGCGCGGTTCCCGGATGATCTTTCCTCCACAGATGACGAGGGCAACCGGATTGCCGCCGACTTCATAGGCGAGCATTCGCTCGTCGGTGTGCTCCAGGAGGATAAGGTCGGCCCGCTTGCCCGCCTCGACCGTGCCCCGGTCCGAGAGCCCCAGAACGGCCGCCGCATTGACGGTGCACGCAGCGATGGCCTCCTGGGGTGTCAGGCCGCAGCGCCGCGCCGCGAGCGCGATCGCGAACGGCATCGAATAGCCCGGCGCCGAACCCGGATTGCAGTCGGTCGCCAGGGCCACGGCGCCTCCCTGGTCCACAAAGAACCCGGCCCTGGCAAAGCGCCCTTCGGTATGGAAGCCCGAGCAGGGCAGGATGACGCCAAACGTCTGGGATCCTGCCAGGGCGATCAGGTCCGCCTTGGTGGAGGCTTCCAGATGGTCGACGCTGCGCGCATGGAGCCGGATCGCCTCCGGCACCATGCCAAGGGAGCTGAACCGGTCCGCATGGACGCGGAGATAATGGCGCTTCGAGGCCTTTTCAAATAGCCGGACGCAGGCCTCCCGCGACCACGCGCCCTCCTCAACGCAGGCCTCCACCGCGATATCGGGGAATTCGCGCGATACCTCCGGAAGCATCTCCTTGACGACCATCCGGACGTGGTCGTCGAGATGGTCCTCGAAGGCGTAGCCCAGGAGCGCGGTCGGCACCACGGTGCCTGGCCAGTCCTGGCCCGAGCGCACGATCGCCCTCAGCATCTTCAGTTCGGCCTCCGTCGTGAGCCCATAGCCGCTCTTCACCTCCACAGTCGTCGTTCCCTCGCGCAGCATCCTGTTGAGCCTCTCCCGGAGCCCCGCCGCTAGCTGCTTCTTCGTCGCCTCGCGCACGGCGAGCACCGTGGCGTGGGTTCCGCCGCCCCTCTTCTGTATCTCGGCGTCGGACACGCCCCGCAGCCTCTCCTCCCATTCATCGAGCCGGCTCCCTGCCCAGCAGGCGTGCGTATGGCAGTCCACGAATCCCGGCATGAGCACACGGCCGTTGGCGTCGATGACCTCCGCCCCTTCCGGGACCTCCACCCTGGGGCCCACGGCGGAGATCACGCCGTCGGAAACCAGGACGTCCCCCTGGGGAACAACGCCGAGGTCATGCAGTTCCTTTCCCCGGCGGGGCCGGGCGCCGGCCGCCAGGGTAAGAACGCGTGCGTTTCGAATGAGGAGGCTCAAGGGGTGTGACGAATCCCGTGGGAAGATCGGAAGGCAATAGTGCGGCAACGCGGGGGGCGCGTCCATCCCCGTTGTGCGCGGACGAGAGCGGCCTCGGAATGGGGCCGCGTCCCGAGGACGCGGCTCCTAGGGCTGGTGTGCGCGAATCCGGGCGAGGGCCTGCCTCGCCGCCTGATTGTCGGGCCTTGCGCGCAGGAGCGCCTCAAGGTGCCCCGCGGCTTCGCCCTCGCGGCCGGGAATGCCAAGCAGTGCGACGGCGATGTTGAAGTGGATTTCCGCATAGGCGGGTTGCAGCCGCAGCGCCTCCTCGTATTCGGCCACAGCCTCCAAGAATCGGCGCTGCCTGATGAGGGCGGCGCCAAGATTGTTGTGGGCCTCGGCGTCATCTGGCTTCAGGCGCAGCGCGTCCCTGAGCTGCGCTACCGCGTCGTCCAATTGGCCGGGAACCTTCAGCAACGCATTCCCCATGTTGTTGTGGGCCTCGGCAGAGTCCGGCCTGATGCGCAGGGCCTCCCGGTACTCGGCGATGGCGTCATCGATCCGGCCCGGAACCCTAAGCCACGCGTTTCCGAGACTGTCGTGGGCGTCGGCATAGTCGGGCTGGAGGCGCAGCGCCTCCTGAAGCTGGGCGATCGCGTCATCAAGGCGGCCGGGCATCTTGAGCAGGACACCCCCGAGATTGTTGTGGGCCGTCGCATAGTCCCTCCTGATACTCAGGGCCTCCTGGTACTGGGCGGCAGCCCCCTCCAGGTCGCCCTTGTCCTCGTAGCCCACGCCGAGGTTGTTGCGTGCCTCGGCATAGCCGGGCTGCCAGGTCAATGCCTCCTTGAAACATGCGATCGCCTCGTCCAGGCGGCCGGGCATCCTCCGCAGGACGCTTCCAAGGTTGTTGAAGGCCGCGGCGTAGTCCCCCTTGAGGCGGATGGCCGCCTTGAAATGCGCGATCGCCGTTTTCGGGTCCCCGTGGTCATCGTACCAAAGGCCGAGGTTGTTGTGCGCCATCCAGCACCCGGGATTCCCCTCAAGGGTCGATCTGTAGAGGGCCGACTGATCCGCGTAGATTCGGCTCTGCGCGTTGCTGAGGATGCCGAGCGTCGCAATCAGCGCTGCGACGAGAACGAGACCTGCGGCCCGGACGGAATGCGAGGCCCGGTTCAGGGACCACGCGGCGCCAGCCGAGAAGGCGGCGATCACGCCCATGCTGGCCAGGTACTGAAAATGGTCGGCAACATAGGAGAAGATGAAGGGGTAGACATTGAAGAAACCCAACGCGGGGAAGAGCGAGCCGACAAAGAACAGCCATGCCGCAAGCGGGCCTCGGGAGCGCCGGCGCAACAGCCACAGGGCGGCGGTCGCGAGGACCGCAGCCGCCAGGAATCCGGCCCAGCCGGCAGCCTCGTGCCTTGCGTCCCAGCGCGGATAGATGAACACGAGGCGGGTGGGCCAGAGGAGCTTGCCCAGATAGAACCAGACCACGCGACCGGCCAGCAGGCACCGCTGCACAAACGTCAGGTCGAACTCGGCGCCTTCCGCCCCGACGAGCGCACGCTCGACCAGGGCGGTGAAGAGGCCGCTGACGGCGGCGATGGCGAACCAGGGGACCAGGGGCCGTGCGTCGCGCCGCCAGGAGAGGCGGCCGCGCTGCCACCAGAACAGAACCAGGAGGGCGGCCGGAAGCGTGGCGGTCACGGTCTTCGTCAGGAGGGCCATGACGAACAGGAGCGAGCCGAGGAGGTAGTGGCGGGCGGCCGCAGGCCGGCCGCGCTCCTCGTCAAACCTCAGGTAGGCCAGCGCCGCCGACAGGTAGAAGACGAGCGACAGCGTGTTCTTCTGCTCCGAAATCCATGCCACGGACTCGACGCAGACAGGATGGACGGCAAAGACCAATCCGGCGATCCAAGCCCCCGGGACCTTCAGGCGCATGAGCACCAGCACCAGAAGGAAGCAGGCGGCGGCGTGAAGGAGCACGTTAGCGATGTGGTAGCCCAGCGTCGAGTCGCCCCAGATTCTGTGCTCGATCCAGAAGGCGCTGTGAAGCAGCGGATAGTATTGCTGGGTGGCGCTTGGGTTTGACCAGATCATCCACAATCCGGCTGCCGACCGCAGCTCGGGCCTGGTGACATGGGCGTCGTCATCCCAGACCATGCCCCCGTGAAGCGCCGGCCAGTAGCACGCGAACGCCAATCCCAGAATCAGCACCGCCGTCCACCAGAGACTGGCGCGGGGTGTTGGAGACGCGCTTTGGCCCTGCATTCGTGACAAATTATCCGCCTGGGCATGACTAGATCAATCCTGAGTTGGCCAATCTGGGCCTGTGGATGCCCCCCAGCGCGCCTCCGCGGGCGCGAGCCGCCAACGCGGGAAGTTGCCTTGGGTGTCGAAGCGCGCTCAGATTCGGGGATTAGCGCAACAGACAGACGAGGAATCCTCCGGGCCATGCGCTCGGCACTGGCCGTGCTTGGCCCGCTGAGCGCGGGCCTCGCGCTCGCATCCACCTCGGCGCCATCGGGGTCGGGGCTGGCCGACCAGGTCGTGGTGCTCGCCAACAGCGATGCACCGGATTCCGTCGCGATCGCGAGGCACTACGCGGAGGTCCGCGGGGTTCCGCCCTCAAATATAATCGCCCTTAGCATGCCCGTTGCGGAGACGATCTCTTGGAGGGAGTTCGTGGCCACGGTTTGGCAGCCCCTGGAGAACGAGCTCGTGAAGAGGGGCTGGATCGACGCGATTGCGATGGACCTCTTCGACGAGGTGGGCCGCAGGAAATACGCGGTCTCGGGCCACAGGATCGCGGCGCTCGTCGTGTGCCGGGGCGTGCCGCTCCGGATCGCGCACGATCCCTCCCTTTACAAGGAAGTCGGCTCTTTGACCAACCATCCAGAGTTCCGAACCAACCAGGGGGCTGTGGATTCCGAGCTGAGCCTCCTTGCGAGTACGGACTATCCGATCAATGCGAGCCTGCCGAATCCGCTGTTCATGAACGAGCATCCGAGCGACTACGCCCTTTCCCAGGTGGTGAAGGTTTCGCGGCTCGACGGGCCGACGGCGGATGAGGCGATGCACCTGGTCGACCTGGCTGTGCAGGCGGAGAGGCAAGGGCTCCTTGGGCGCGCCTACGTGGACATAGCCGGACCCCACGAGAACGGGGACCGGTGGCTCGAGGCCGCCGCGTCCCAGATCGCCGCCATGGGATTCGACCTCTCTGTGAGTCGTGGCCCTGCAACCATGCTCGCCTCAGCCCGGATCGATGCGCCCGCGCTTTATTTTGGCTGGTATACCGTGGACCTGAACGGGCCCTTCACCCTGCCCGGGTTCCACTTTCCCCCGGGGGCGATCGCGGTTCATATCCACAGTTTCTCGGCCCACACGATGAGGTCGCCGACCGAAGGCTGGTGCGGGCCCCTTGTTGCGCGCGGCGTGACGGCGACCGTGGGAAACGTCTTCGAACCCTACCTCGAATACCTTCACCGCCCGGATCTTCTCATGAAGGCCCTGGCCCATGGTGACGACTTGGTCGACGCGGCCTACTACGCGCTCCCTGTCCTCAGCTGGCAGTCGATCGTCATCGGCGATCCCCTGTACCGGCCGTTTGCGGTTTCCGTGTCGGCGCAGATGAGGGACCTTTCCGCGCTGCCCGAGCAGCTGGCCTGCTATGCGGTGATCCGAAGGATGAACCTGCTGGACGCATCGGGCAGGCAGGCCGAGGCGGTCGACGTGGGCAAGGCCGGCATGAAGTCGGCTCCCAGCCTGGCGCTCGCTCTCGCTCTGGGATACAGGCTGAGCGCCGCGGGCAATAATGAGCAGGCGGCCTGGGTCATAAAGGGCGCCGCGGAAAGCGCGGAGTTGGTGCCGTGGAACTGGGCGCTGATCCGCGAGGCCGCTCTCTTTCTCGCAACCCACCAGCGGGCCGCCGAGGCGATCGATTTCTACCGGAGGCTGTTCTCAGCGGACCAGATCCCCACGGAAGCCAGGTCCCCCTGGCTTGTGGAGGCCCGTGACGTCGCGCTCCACGCGGGCGACACCGGGCAGGCTGCGCAGTGGAAGATGGAGATAGACCAGAACGTGGAAAGGTCTCTGGCCTCAAAGAGACCCTGACGCGTCGCAGGCCGGGCAGACCCGCTTTCTAGATCTTTTCGACGATCTTGTCGGCCAGGCCGTAGGCAACGGCCTCCTTGGCGTTCAGGTAGAAGTCGCGGTCGCTGTCCTTGGAGATCTTCTCGATTGGCTGGCCCGAGGCGTCGGCGAGGATCTGGTTCAGCTCGCCGCGGAGCTTTTCCATCTCCTGCGCCTGGATGTTGATGTCCGTGGCAGGCCCGATGAACCGGCCCGATATCAGAGGCTGGTGGATAAGGACCCGCCCGTGGGGAAAGATGAATCGCCGCCCCTTGGCGGCGGCGCAGAGAAGGAGCGAACCCATGGACGCGGCCATCCCGGTCACGACGATCGTGATCGGCGACGAAATGAGCTTCATCGCGTCAAACACCGCCATTCCTGCGGTGATCGACCCGCCCGGAGTATTCATGTAGAACGTGATCTCCTTGCCCGGGGCCGTTGATTCCAAGTAAAGGAGCTTCTCGCTCAAGTCCTTGGCGGTCTCATCGGTTATGGGGCCCCAAAGGAAGATCTTACGCTGATTTAGGAACCTCTTCTGGATCAGCATAGATACAGAAGACTCCTTCCTGACTGCCGCGGTCTCCTCGGCCGGTTCGTCCTCGTCATCATCGTCGTCGAGACGGGGAAGGGGAGCGTTCAGGCCGGGCTGGAGGTTGTTGAAATTCATGGGGATCAAGTCTGGGGCAAAGCGAGGATTTGGCAAGCGCGTCAGACCTAATACGCGACCTTGTCCTTCATTTTGGCCCATTCGGAAAACGCCCCTTTTGCCTCGTCGCCCAGCAGCGCCGTCATCGTCACGCGGCGCTCCGACGCCGGAAGCGGGATCTGCCGGTAGATGAAGTCGTCGTCGAAACCGACCGCCGCCGCATTCTGGCGCGTGTTGCCGTAGTAGACGGTCGGAATATGCGCCCAGTAGATCGCCGACAGGCACATCGGGCAGGGCTCGCAGCTCGCAAAGAGCGCGCAGTCCTTAAGCTGGAACGTGCCGAGCGCCCGGCACGCCTCGCGGATCGCGACAATCTCGGCATGGGCCGTCGGGTCGCATGTCGACGTCACCTGGTTGCTCCCGCGGCCGACGACCTTGCCATCGCGGACCACCACGCAGCCGAAGGGCCCGCCGCGTCCCGTGCGGACGCCGTCCAGTGAAAGGCGTATCGCCTCCCTCATAAAGTTCTCATTGCTCATGGTTTGTGTCTCAGGATTGTGTGGAACGAAGGCACAAATGACGGACGGTACATTGAAGGTGACACGATTCAACGAGGAAGTTAACTGGGCGTGCGCAATTCGCCAAACCATGACCGACACTTTCCAATCCGACCTCGAAATCCGCGGGCCAAATTCGCCCGAGTACGCCGAGATCCTGACCCCCGGGGCCTGCGCGTTCATAGCCGGACTGTTCCGCGAATTCGAGCCCAGGCGCCAGCAGCTGCTTCAGGCGCGCGTGGCCCGCCAGGCCGAATTGGATGCGGGGGTGCTTCCGGATTTCCTGCCGTCGACGCGCGCCATCAGGGAAGGCGCGTGGAAAGTGGCCCCGGCGCCCGCCGACCTTCTGGACCGGCGCACCGAGATCACGGGCCCGGTGGACCGGAAGATGGTCATCAACGCTCTCAACTCGGGCGCGAAGGTCTTCATGGCCGACTTTGAGGACGCCACGTCGCCGACCTGGGAGAACCTGCTCGACGGGCACATCAACCTGAGGGACGCCGTGCGTCGCACGATCTCGTTCGTCAGCCCCGAGGGGAAGAGCTACCGGCTGAACGAGAAGACGGCGACGCTCCTTGTGAGGCCGCGCGGCTGGCACCTTCCCGAGAAGCACGTGCTTATGGGGGGCAAGCCGGTCTCAGGAAGCCTCTTTGACTTCGGGCTCTATTTCTACCACAACGCGCGCGAACTCCTCGCGCGCGGGTCGGGTCCGTACTTCTATCTTCCCAAGATGGAAAGCCATCTGGAGGCGCGCCTTTGGAACGACGTGTTCGTCCATGCGCAGGCGATGCTCGGGATCCCGAGAGGCTCGGTCCGGGCAACGGCGCTCGTCGAGACCATCCTCGCCACCTTTGAGGCCGAGGAGATGCTCTACGAGTTCCGCGATCATGCGTCTGGGCTCAACTGCGGGAGGTGGGACTACATCTTCAGCTGCATAAAGAAGCTTCGCCAGCGGCCGAATTACCTGTTCCCCGACCGCACCCAGGTGACGATGACGGCGCCCTTCATGCGTGCCTACTGCCTGCACGTGATAAAGGTGTGCCACCGCAGGGGCGCGCACGCCATGGGCGGGATGGCGGCCCAGATTCCGATCAAGAACAACCCCGCCGCCAACGAGGAGGCGCTGGCCAAGGTCCTCGCCGACAAGGAGCGGGAAGCCACGGACGGGCATGACGGCACGTGGGTCGCCCACCCGGGGCTTGTTCCGGTCGCGCTCCAGGCTTTCGATAAGCACATGCCGGGCCCCAACCAGGTCGCGCGCCAGAGGGAGGACGTGAACGTGACCGCCGCCGATCTGCTCGCGGCCCCCTCCGGGACCATCACGGATGCCGGGATTCGCACGAACATGAGCGTCGGCATCCAGTATCTGGAGGCCTGGTTCGGAGGCCTCGGGTGCGTCCCGCTCTATAATCTCATGGAGGATGCGGCGACCGCGGAAATCTCCCGCGCGCAGCTCTGGCAATGGATTCACTGCGGCGGAAAGCTGGCGGACGGTAAGGCGATCACAGCGGACCTCTACGACATGCTCCTCGGGGAGGTCATTGCCAAGATCGTGTCGGAGGTCGGCGAGGAGCGCTATTCAAACGGCCATTTCAGGGTGGCCGCTCATCTCTTCATGGAGATGATCAAGAATCCGCAGCTTGACGAGTTCCTGACGCTGCCGGCCTACGAGCTGCTCAAGTGAAGTCCCCCATGCAGCACTCGCTAGCCGCGCTGAACTCATGCGACCGCGGCGCGTTCGTAGCTGCCCTTGGCGATCTGTTTGAGCATGCGCCCTGGGTGGCGGATGAAGCATACGCCAAGCGGCCTTTCCGCGACTTGGACGGGCTTCACAGGGCGCTCTGCGAAACGATGCTGGGCGCGTCGGCTGAGCGGCAACTGGCCCTGATCCGGGCGCACCCCGACCTGGCGGGGCGCCTCGCCAGGGCTGGCGAGCTCACCGCGGCGTCCGCCTGGGAGCAGTCCGCGGCCGGTCTCGACCGGCTCGCCACGGGCGAGTCGTCGGAGATTCAGCACCTCAACGAGGCCTATAAGGCCCGGTTCGGCTTCCCTTTCATCATCTGCGCCCGCTTGAACGCAAAGGAGGCAATTGTTGCGGCGATGCGCGCGCGGGCGGGTAACACCCGCGAAGCGGAGCTCTCGACGGCGCTCGGCGAAATCGCCAAGATAGCCCGGCTTCGACTCAACGAGGCCGTCAAAAAGGAGAACTGAAATGCCCGGAAAACTCAGCACACATGTCCTCGACCTCGCGGCGGGCAGACCCGCGGCCGGGCTGCGCATCGAGCTTCGACGCATCGCACCCGGCCCTGCCCTGCACAAGACCGTGGTCACCAACGCGGACGGACGGACCGATGCTCCGCTCCTGGGCTCGTCGGAGATGCTCGCCGGCACCTACCAGCTGGAGTTCCACGTCGCCGAATATTTCGCCTCAAGATCGCCGCCCTCGACAAAGATCCCATTCCTCGGCGTCGTGCCGGTGCGCTTCGGAATCTCGGACCCCTCGGAATCCTACCACGTGCCGCTTCTTGTGACGCCCTGGGCCTACAACACCTACAGGGGGAGCTGACGGAGCGAATGCCCAGGAAAAACTTGGCACAGGCCGCGGCGGATCTCGCCCGCAAGCTCGAGCAGCTTGCGCGGGTTTCCGATGAGCGCGGGGCGACAACGCGCACCTTCCTTTCGCCGGCGATGCGCAGGGCGAACGCCCTGGTGGGCGGCTGGATGAGAAACGCCGGCCTCTCGGTCCGGGTGGACGCGGCGGGCAACCTGATAGGCAGGATGGCCGGGCCTTCGAAGGGCTCGAAGACGCTTCTCATGGGATCGCACCTGGACACCGTCCGCGATGCGGGCCGCTTCGACGGTGCCCTCGGCGTCCTTCTTCCGATTGCGGCCCTCGAGGCCGTTCGCGGCCGCGGGCTTTCCCTTCCCTTCGCGGTCGAGATTCTGGGTTTCTCGGAGGAGGAGGGCGTGCGGTTCTGCAGCGCCTATCTCGGGAGCAAGGCCTACGCGGGCCTGCTTCGGAAATCCGACCTGCAGCTCCGCGACTCAGACGGGATCTCCGTGGCGGAGGCGCTCTCCCGACACAATCGGGGACGGCGACCACGATCCGAACCGGCCCACTCGAGAAGGGAGCTTCTTGGCTACCTGGAGGTCCACATCGAGCAGGGCCCCGTCCTTGAGGCCCGCGGGCTGGCCGCCGGGGTTGTGCCGGCCATAGCGGGGCAGACGCGCGCAAGGATTACCTTTTGCGGCCGTGCGGGCCACGCCGGCACAACCCCGATGGCGCTCCGGAAGGATGCGCTTGCCGGCGCGGCCGAATTCATCCTTGAGGCCGAGGCGTTCGCGAGGGCGCGCGCGCCGCTGGTCGCTACGGTGGGCCGAGTGTCGGCACACCCCGGGGTGGCGAACGTGGTCGCGGGAACCGCGGAGCTCTCGCTCGACGTGAGGCATCCGTCGGACACGAAGCGTATAGCCGCGTTCGGCCGCCTGCGGCGGGCGGGCCTTGCGATCGCGAGGAAGCGGGGCCTCGGGTTCACGGCCGAGGTGACCCAGGACGACGGGGCCGTGTCGTGCTCGAAGGAGTTGACGGCCTTCCTGGAGAGAAGCGTGCGAGCCCGCCAGGGGAGATCGCTCGACGTGGCGAGCGGGGCCGGGCATGACGCGGTGATCCTCTCGTCCCTTGCGCCCGTAGCCATGCTGTTCGTGCGTTGCAGGAGCGGGCTCAGCCACCATCCCGACGAATTCGTCAGCACCGGCGACCTCCGCGTCGCGCTGGAGATCGTCGTCGATTTCCTGACCCGCCTCGCCGGGACCTCAACATGAGTTACGCCTACGACCTCCTCGTGCGCGGGGCCGAGATCGTACTGCCGGAAGGCATTGTCCGAGCCGACATTGCCGCGTCCGCTGGGCGGATCGTGAGGATCGGGCCCGATCTCGGCACGTCGGCCAGGGAGCTTGTCGAGGCCCGGGGCCTCCATGTCATCGCGGGGATCATCGACTCGCATGTCCACTTCAACGAACCCGGCCGGTCCGGCTGGGAGGGGCTCGAGACAGGCTCGGCCGCAGCGGCGGCTGGGGGTGCCACGACATTCTTCGATATGCCGCTCAACTCGCTGCCTCCCGTCACGGACGCCGCCACCCTCGGGCTCAAGAGGGCGGCGGCCGAGCGGGCGTCGAGGACGGACTTCGGGATTTGGGGCGGCCTTGTTCCGGGCAACGTCGACCAGCTGGAGCCGATGCGGGACGCCGGGGCCGTCGGGTTCAAGGCCTTCATGTGCGACAGCGGCGTCGAGGAGTTCCCGCTTTCGGACCCGGCGACGCTGCGGGCCGGGATGAAGCGCGCCGCCGCACTTGGCATGCTCGTGGCCGTCCATGCGGAGGACGATCTGCTGGCTCGCCGCATGACCGCGGAGCAGCATGCGCTCGGCACGGATGCCAGGACCTGGCTCGGCTCCCGCCCGGTCGAACTCGAGCTCTCCGCGATACGGATGGCCACGGAAATTGCCGGCGAGACCGGGTGTGCCCTCCATGTCGTTCACGTGAGCAGCCCGGAGGGAGTGGCGCTTGCCCGGGATGCGAGGAAACGGGGTGTGGATGTCACGGTCGAGACCTGCCCCCATTACCTGCTCCTCTCGCAGGAGGACGTCCTCCGCCTCGGGGCCCCGGCCAAGTGTTTTCCGCCGCTGCGAGCCGACGCGCTGCGGCTTGGGCTTTGGCACGAGCTCGAGTCGGGAGGGATCGACACCGTTGGCTCGGACCATTCGCCTGCGCCACCCGACATGAAGAAATCCGCGGATTTTTTCGCCATCTGGGGCGGGATTTCCGGGTGCCAGCACGGGTTTGAGCTGCTCATCTCGGAGGCGCTTGCGCGCCGGCCTCCGGAGGCGGCCCTGCCGCATCTTTCGAAACTCCTTTCGGCGAACGTCGCCCGCCGATTCCGCGTCGACCGGGCGAAGGGGATGCTTGCCGTGGGACTCGACGCCGACATGACGATCATCGACATCCGCGGCGAGCACCGGCTCTCGAACGACGAGCTCCTCTACAGGCACCGGCAGGGGCCCTATGACGGACGCACGTCACGGGTCCGGATCATGCGGACGATCGTCCGCGGCCGGACCGTCTTTTCTCAGGGCCGGATTGCACCTGACGCCCCGGCTGGTCATCTTGTGAGGCCAACCTGACACTCCGAAACGAACCCGGACCCGCGCGCCGCCCTCAACCCGAACCGTTCACCCCCCAATCCCATGCCCGAACTCTTTGGCCATACACGAGCGCACGTCAGTGCGCGCCACGCGCTCATCACCCCGGGCAATCACGTGAACAGTTCGCTCCCAGGAGTGTCCGGGGCCACTTCGGTCGTCCTCGTGAGTCCTGCGATGGGGGCCAAGGTTGCGCAGACTCTCATTACATTCCAGTCCGGCGGTTCCGCCCGATTCACGGCGGGCGAAACGCAGACCTTCGGGTACGTCTTGGAGGGAGGCGCCTCGGTGGCGGTGGGCGCGAAGCGGCGCCGCCTCAATCCCGGTGGCTACTTCTACTGCCCGGCCGGCGTGGATTGGAGCCTGTCGTCCCCGAGGAAGGGGACCCAGGTCACCCTTTTCCAGAAGAAGTACGTGCCGCTCACCGGAGTTCGCCCTCCGCGCGCAATCCTCGGGGACCAATTGCGCGTGAAGGGAACGCCGTTTCTCGGGGATCCGGCAGCCAACCTGCAGGTGCTGCTCCCCGACGAGCCCGCGTTCGACATGGCCGTCAACATCTTCGCCTACCAGCCCGGCGGGCATCTCCCCTTTGTGGAGGTGCATATCATGGAGCACGGGCTCGTGATGCTGTCAGGCGAGGGCGTCTACAGGCTCGAGGATTCCTGGTATCCCGTGCGCGCCGGCGACGCGATCTGGATGGGCCCCTATTGCGCCCAATGGTTTGTCGCGATGGGCAAGGTTCCCGCCAGGTACCTGTATTACAAGGACGTGAACCGGGCAGCGCTATGACAAGCCCAGGGCCGGACATCAGGATCTCCGTCGACAGCGCCGGGCTCCAGCGGCGAATCGATGAGCTCTCCCTGATTTCCGAGGCGCCTGCGCCGGTGGTGACGCGGGTGCTGTTCTCGCAGGCCGACATCCGCGGGCGCGAGTATGTGCGCCGCGCCGCTACGGAGGCGGGGCTCAAGATTAGGGAGGATGCCATTGGCAACATCTTCGCGCGGTGGGAGGGTTCGGAGCCCGGGCTTCCCGCGGTCGGCTCGGGCTCGCACACGGACGCCATTCCCAACGCCGGCAAATTCGACGGCGTGGTAGGGGTCCTGGGCGCCTTCGAGGCGCTTGCGGCCCTTAAGAGGGCGGGCTTCAGACCGAGACGTTCACTCGAGGTGGTCATGTTCACGGCCGAGGAGCCGACGCGCTTCGGGCTTGGATGCCTGGGCAGCCGGCTCATGGCGGGTTCGATTCCGGTCGAAAAGGCGCGGGCCTTGAAGGATCGCGAGGGCCGTACCCTTGATGAGCTGAGAGCGGCCGCGGGCTGCAGGGGCCCACTCGAGTCGGTGAAGCTGCCTTCGGGCTACTACCACTCGTTTGTGGAGCTTCACATCGAGCAGGGGCCGATACTCGAGGCGCAGAAGATTCCGATCGGGATAGTCGAGCACATTGCTGGGCCCAGCAGCTACCGCGTGACGCTTCACGGCGAAGGCGGGCACGCAGGAGCGGTGCTCATGCCGGTGAGGCATGATGCGATGCTGGCGGGGGCCGAGGTCGCGCTTGCCGTGGAGCGCGCCGCAAAGGGAAGCGGGAGCCCGGACACGGTGGGTACGGTCGGCGTATTCCGGGTTGAGCCTGGGGCCGTTAACAGCGTCCCGTTCGAGACCTACCTTGAAATCGACCTCAGGGATTCCCGCCTCGACACCCGCTCAAAGGCGCTGGCCGAGATAAGGAGCGCGGCGGAACTGGCCTGCGCCCGCCGCGGCGTCAGCATGGAATTTGAGGAGATCAACGCGGACCCGCCTGCGGCGGGCGACCCGAAGACGGTCGCGATTGCGGAAGGGGTGTGCGCCGAGCTCGGCCTTCGCTCGATGCGCATGGTGAGCCGCGCGTATCACGACTCGCTATTCATGGCCCGGGTGAGCCCGACGACCATGATTTTCATCCCCTGCCGAAACGGCTGGAGCCACCGGCCCGAGGAATACGCCTCGCCCGAGCACATCGCATCGGGAGCCGAGGTCCTCGCGCACACGATGGCAAGGCTTGCGGTCTGAACCCATGGGATTTGAATTCACGCTGAACGGCAGGGTGGTCCGGGTCGACGACCTGGCGCCGACCACGACTCTGCTCGATTTCCTGAGAACGAGCGGGTTGACGGGCAGCAAGCAGGGTTGCGCCGAGGGCGACTGCGGCGCCTGCACCGTGGCGATCGTGGACAGGGACTCCTCCGGGCGAGCGACCTACCGAGGGGTGAACAGCTGCATTGCGCTCCTACCGATGTTCGCGGGGCGGGAGGTGGTGACGGTCGAGGGCCTTTCGAAAGAGGGCGGTTCCCTTCATCCCGTTCAGTCCGCGATGGTCGACCACTACGGTTCGCAGTGCGGATACTGCACGCCGGGCTTCGTCATGTCGCTCTTCGAGGGCTATTATCGCGGCGACTGCAGGAAACCCTGCGACATCAGCGACCAGTTGTGCGGAAACCTCTGCCGGTGCACAGGCTACCGCCCGATCAGGGACGCCGCGCTCGATGTTCTGGGCGGGCGCAAACGGTCGCCGAAGGCGGACGATTCGTTCCAAGAAAGGCTCAAGGCCCCATTTATTCCGCCGGGCGACTTGGATTACAGATCGGGCTCGGAGCGGTTTGTTCGGCCGACGACGCTTGCCGGGCTGTTTGCTGCGCTGAAGGAGCATCCCGGCGCCACCCTCGTCGCGGGGGCAACGGAGATCGGCGTCGACGTCACCAAGAAGTTCAGGTCGTTCCCATTCCTCGTCTCGACCGAAGGCGTGCCGGAGCTGACGCGAATCGTGAAGACGGATTCCAGCTGGAGGATCGGCGCCGGCGCGAACCTCACCGCGGTGGAGGAAGCCGTGGCCGGGGAATACCCGTCCCTTGCAAAGATGCTCAAAGTGTTTGCGGCGAGGCAGATAAGAAATCGCGCAACGCTCGGCGGCAATCTGGCGACGGCGTCCCCGATCGGTGACGGGGCGCCCGTGCTTCTTTCCCTCGACGCCGAGCTGGTTCTCGCCTCGGCCGGCGCGAATCGCACGGTGGCCCTTTCGAATTTTTTCACGGCGTATCGCAAGACGCTGCTCGCCCCGGGTGAGATTATCCTTGAGGTCGTCGTTCCGCGATTTGATCCCGGACGGGGCGTCGCCCGCAGGTCGGATTTCTTCAAAGTGTCGAAACGCCGCGAGCTCGACATCAGCATTGTGGCCGCCGCGTTCTCGGTGGACACCGACCCGTCCGGCGTGGTTCGCCGAGCCCGGATCGCCTATGGAGGCGTCGCCGCGACGCCCGTTCGCGCACGATCAGCGGAAGCCGCGCTCGAGGGCCGAAAGGTTTCGGAGGCTGCCGCGGACGTCACGACGATCCTTTCCGGTGAGTTCAAGCCGATCGACGATGTGCGCGGGAGCGCGGAATACCGGCGTGGATTGATCGTGAGCCTCTGGGAGAAGTTCGTGTCCCGGGCGACGAGCGCCGCCCAGGACGGCGCCCTCGATTTTCCAAGGGGAAGGGACGCAAATCCGCCTGACGCATCGAGGGCGCTCCGGCACGAGAGCGCCGTGGGCCACGTGACCGGCCGGGCGCTCTATGCGGACGACACGGCGCAGCGGCGGCCCATGCTCGACATCTGGCCCGTGTGCTCCCCGCATGCGCGCGCCCGGGTGCTGCGGCGGGATGCGACAGCGGCCCGGGCGATGCCGGGCATCGTCGCGGTGCTGATGGCGGAGGACATTCCCGGGCACAACAATGTCGGAACATGCCAGGACGAGCCGCTTTTTGCGGACGATGAGGTGAAATACCACGGGCAGGTGGTTGCGATCGTCGTCGGCAGATCACCGAAGGCGTGCCGTGCCGCCGCGGCCGCCGTGGTGGTCGAGTACGAGCCGCTGCCGGCCCTGGTTGGAATCAAGGAGGCGATCGCCAGGCGCAGCTTCCATGCGCCGCCTCATACCCTGGCGAGGGGCGACGTCTCCGCCGCGCTTGCGAAGGCGCCGCTGCGGCTGGAGGGCGAATTCTCCTTTGGAGGCCAGGAGCACTTCTACCTCGAGACCCAGGCGGCGTGGGCCGAGGCGGGGGAGGGCGGATCGGTATTCGTGAGCTCGTCGACGCAGCACCCGACCGAGATCCAGGCCATAGTGGCCGAGCTGATCGGCGAGCCGAGGAACAAGGTTGTAGTCCAGTCGCCCAGGATGGGCGGCGGCTTTGGAGGCAAGGAGACGCAAGGCAACGCGTTCGCCGCAATGGTGGCGCTGGCCGCGATCAAGACGCGCCAACCCGCCCGGATCCAGCTGGACCGGGACGTGGACATGATGGTGACGGGGAAACGCCATCCGTTCGTTGCCAGGTTCTCGGTGGGCTATGACCAGAAGGGAATGATTCTCGCGGCGGCGGTTGACCTCTACTCGGACGGAGGATGGTCGCTCGACCTGTCTCAGCCCGTGCTCGACCGGGCGCTCTTTCATCTGGACAACAGCTACTATATTCCGGCCGTCCGTTTCACCGGGCTGATTGCCAAGACGAACGTGGCCTCCAACACGGCGTTCCGGGGGTTTGGCGGTCCCCAGGGCATGCTTGTCATGGAGGAGATCGTCGACCGGATCTCGCGCCGGCTCGGGCTGGCGCCCGAGCTGGTCCGGGGCCGTAACCTCTACCGCGGAAGCGGCGAAACCAACACGACCCATTTCCTCCAGGAGATCGGCGACAACCGGCTGCAGACGGTCTGGAAGCGGGTGCAGAAGGAGGCAGGCTTTGCCGAGAGGCGCCGGGCGGTGGACGCCTGGAACAAGGCGCACCCCCGTGTGAAGCGCGGACTTGCCGTGACGCCGCTGAAATTCGGGATCTCATTCACACTGACGCACTACAACCAGGCTGGTGCGCTGGTGCTGCTTTACTCGGACGGGACCGCGCAGGTGAACCATGGCGGCACCGAGATGGGGCAGGGGCTCCACACGAAGATTCTCGGAGTGGCCATGCGCGAATTGGGGCTTCCTGCCAGCTGGATCCGGGTGATGCAGACCGCGACGGACAAGGTGCCCAACACGTCGGCCACCGCGGCGTCGTCCGGCGCGGACCTGAACGGAGCAGCCGTGAGGAACGCCTGCGTTACGCTTCGCGAGCGCCTCCTGCCCGTGGCTTGCGCTCTGCTGTCGGAGAAGGCGGGCAAGGCGGTTCCCGCGTCGAAGGTCCAGTTCGCAGACGGGAAGGCGAAGGTTCGCGGGTCCTCCCTGGCGGTGGACCTCAAGAAGGTCTGCAACAGGGCCCATGCGCGGAGAATCAGCATGTCTGTGTCGGGCTTTTACGCGACGCCGGGAATCCACTGGGACTGGTCCACGGCCTCCGGCCGGCCGTTTCAGTATTTCGTCTGCGGCGCGGCGGTCGCCGAAGTCGAGGTCGACGGACATAACGGGATGCACCGGGTCATCCGGGTCGACGTCGTCCACGACGTCGGCGATTCACTGAATCCCGGGGTGGATCTCGGCCAGATCGAAGGAGGCCTTGTCCAGGGGATCGGCTGGCTTACCCGCGAGGAACTCCTTTGGGACAAGCAGGGGCGGCTGATGACGCACAGCGCGAGCACCTACCAGATTCCCGCGATCAGCGATGCTCCGATGGAGATTAACGTCACGACGCTGCCGATGGCGGCCCAGGAGGGGACCATCCATGGAAGCAAGGCCTCGGGCGAACCGCCGCTCATGCTTGCATTTTCGGTCCGCGAGGCGATTCGCGACGCGGTTTCGGCCTTCGGTTCGGGGGAAAACGAGATTGCTCTGGCGTCGCCGGCAACGAGCGAGGCCATCTTTGCTGCGATCAGGAACCGCCGAACTTAGGCTCCCGCAAGTTTCGGCAGGCGGGGGGCGCCGGTCAGTTCAGCCTGTCGCGTTCAGATATCAGCTGGGCCGCGATGCTGATCGCAATCTCGTGCGGATGGTTGGTGCCAAAATCCAACCCCACGGGGCAGTGAAATGCCGATGCCCTCTCCGGGGCGACGCCGTCCGCGATGAGCTCGCTGCGTAGGATCTCCGCCTTTGCCGCGCTGCCGATGACGCCGATGAACGGGAAGTTCCTTTCCATGAGGGCCCGCCGAAGCACGGGACGGTCCGTCGCGTGGCCCATTGTCATCGCGAGAAGAAACGTCTGGTCCGGGAGCGTGGGCACGACGCTCTCCGGGGACACGGAGTGGATGATGTTCACGTTCGGCGCGCGCGGGAGCTTGTCGAGCCACTCGGGCCGCGAATCGACGACCGTGATCCGGCACGGCAGCGGCGAGAGGACCGGTAGGAGCGCCTGGGCGATGTGGCCCGCGCCGAAGATCGCAATGGCCCACGTGCCCGGGCCGAAGTGCGGCTCGAAGTAGAACTTCACCGACCCCCCGCAGGTCATCCCCACGTCGCCCTTTAGCGTCCACGCGACGAAGCGGGGCTTGGGGTCGCCGTTTGCGATCAGCTCCGACGCAAGCCTGAGCGCGGCCGCCTCCACCTTTCCCCCGCCGACCGTGCCGCTGTGCAGGCCCTTCGCCGTCACGAGCATCTTGGCGGCCGCGTCCTGCGGCGTGCTGCCCAGGGCGTCGACCAGTGTCACGAGCACGAAGGGCACCCCCTCGTTCTCGAGGGCCACGAGCTGCTCGTAAATCGTCACACCAGGCCGAGCTTCATCTTGCCCTCCTCGCTGATCATCGACTGGTTCCACGGCGGGTCCCAGGTGATCCTGACGTCGGCGTCGCCCACTCCGGGTACGAGGAGGATCTTGCTCTTGGCGTCGTCGGCGATCGCCGGGCCCATCCCGCATCCGGGCGCCGTGAGTGTCATCGCCACGTTGACCCGGTAGCCCTTTTCGGGGTGCTTCTCGACGTCCATCGAGTAGACGAGGCCCAGGTCGACAATGTTCACCGGAATCTCGGGGTCGTACACCTTGCGGAGCTGGTCCCAGACCGCCTCGGGATCGGGGGCTCCGTCGGCCAGGGTCGGCGTCTCGATCTTGTGGTCGGCCGCCGTCTCGCCTAGCGCGTCGCCGTCCTTCCCGTCGATCCTGAAGAGGCCGAAGTCCGCCTGGACGGTGTAGCTGCCTCCCAGCGTCTGGTGGATCAGAACCTTCGTTCCTGCGGGCAGCATCTGCTTGTAGCCGGACGGGATCTGAGTCACGGAAATCTCCCGTGACAGAGTGCGTTCGCGGTTCATGGGAAAAAGGGTGTCAGCGGTTGATGCGCGTCCGGATGAGGGTCCTCAGTGCATCATGAAGCGCATCGCTTTCCAAGCGGCTAAGCACCTCTTCGAAGAATCCGAATATCAGCAGCTCGTTCGCGGCCTTCTGGGGAATGCCGCGGGACTTCAGGTAGAACTCCTGCTCGGGATCGATCCGCGAGCTCGTCGCGCCGTGGGTGCAGCGGACATCGTTCGCCTGGATCTCGAGGCCCGGCAGCGAGTTTGACTCCGCATCATCGCTCAGCATGAGGTTCCGGTTGCTTTGGTAGGCGTCGGTTTTCTGGGCGTCGGGGTCCACGATGATGAGACCCGAGAAGATGGTCCGCGACTTGTCCAGGAGGGCGTTCTTGTAGAGGAGGTCGGACTTCGTGTTCGGGGCTTGGTGGATCTGGAGCGTCCGCTGGTCGTATTCCCGGGACCCGCGGGCAATGGTGAGGGCGAGCATCTCAGAGAAGCCGCCGGGGGCCTGCAGCTGGCTCAGGGACTCGTGCCTCGCCTGAGCGGCCCCGAGATGGAGGTTCAGCGACTGCACGCGCGCGTCCCGCCGCACGACGGTCGAATTGAACTGGAGCGACAGCGTCTCAAAGGACCAGCACTGCGCCGCCGCGTACGAGATCTTCGAGCCGTGGCCCGCATAGAGGTCGTTGGCGCCGCAGGCGAACAGGCGCGCGTCGTCGCCCGAGACGAAAAAGTCGACGACCGTAACGCGCGAATTGTCCTCCGCGACCACGAGCGTGTGCGGGAAGACAGCGGTGCCTGCCCCGGACGCGCAGTGAACGACGATTATCGGCTTCTCGACCTCCACCCCGCGCGGAATGTGGATGAAGGCGCCGTCCTGAATGAAGGCCTCGTGGAGGGCCGCAAACTTGGCCGAGCCGAGCTTCTGGGGCTGCGCCATGAAATGCTCGCGGAGCAGGCCCGGATGCTTGGCGAGAGCGTCCGACAGCGTCGATACGACGACACCCCGCTTCGTGAGCTCGGCGGAAACAGGGGCGCTATCGGACAGCCTGCCATTGACGAAGGTCAGCGTCGCGGCGGACTCGACGGCGAGAGGCGAAGGGCTTGCAGCCGCCGCGGCCCCGGAGGGTGGGGCGAACCCGTCCAGCGTGATGCCTGAGATGTTGCTGAACCGCCAGGCCTCATCGGTGCGGCTCGGCATGGGCAGCGACTCGAACCGGGCATAGGCGGCGCGCTTGCGCTCGAGCCACCAAGTGTGCGCGGATGCATTGGCGTTAATGTGCCGCGCGAAAACCTCGGGCGTGAAACCACCGACCAGGTCCGCGACGGGGGATGAAACGGGTCCGCCTGACGCCATGGCTCAACCCACGCTCCCTTCCATCTCGAGGTCGATCAGCCGCTTGAGCTCGACCGAATACTCCATGGGGAACTGGCGGGCCAGGTCGTTGATGAAGCCATTGACGGAGAGGCTCATGGCCTGCCCCTCGGTCAGGCCCCGCTGCTGCATGTAGAAGATCTGCTCGGCGCTGACCTTTGAGACGCTCGCCTCATGCTGCACGGCGTGGCGGTCGCCTCTCACGGTGATCGCCGGGTAGGTGTCGGTGCGGCTGTTCGTGTTGATCAGGAGCGCGTCGCACTCCGTGTTGTTCTTGCAGCCCTTGAGGTGCCTCGGGATGTGGACCACGCCCCGGTAGGTGGCGCGCCCTTGGCCCACGGATATCGACTTCGACACCACCGTTGAAGTCGTCTCGTCCGCGGCGTGGATCATCTTCGCACCGGTGTCCTGGTGCTGGCCGTCGTTCGCGAGGGCGATCGAGATCACCTCTCCCCGTGACTTCCGGCCCTTGAGCACGACCCCGGGATACTTCATCGTCAGGCGGCTGCCGATGTTGCAGTCGATCCACTTGATCTCCGAGTCCTCGTGGGCCAGCCCGCGCTTGGTCACCAGGTTGAAGACGTTGGACGACCAGTTCTGCACGGTGATGTACTGGATCTTGGCACCCTTTAGCGCGACAAGCTCCACGACCGCGCTGTGCAGCGTTGCCGTCGAGAACTTGGGAGCGGTGCAGCCCTCCATGTAGGTCAGCTCGCTGCCCTCGTCGCAGATGATGAGCGTCCGCTCGAACTGGCCGAAATTCTCGGCGTTGATGCGGAAGTACGCCTGGAGGGGATGGGAGACCTTGACCCCGGGCGGCACGTAGATGAACGAGCCGCCGGAGAACACGGCGCTGTTGAGCGCCGAGAACTTGTTGTCGCCCGTCGGGATCACCTTGCCGAAGAATTTCCGGAAGATCTCCGGGTGCTCGCGGAGCGCCTCGGTCGAGTTCATGAAAATGACGCCCTGCTTCGAGACCGCCTCCTTGATGTTCGAATAGGCAGCCTCCGAGTCGAACTGCGCCTCGACGCCGGCAAGGAACTTGCGCTCCTGCTCCGGGATGCCCAGGCGCTCGAACGTGCGCTTGATGTCCTCCGGAACCTCGGCCCACGTCCGCTTGGGCTTCTGGCCCTGCGACAGGTAGTAGCGGATCTTGTCGAAATTTATGTTTTCCAGGTCCCGCGATGCCCAGTGGGTCGGAAGCGGCTTCGAGAGGAAGGTCTTCAGGGCGTTCTGCCTGAAATCATGGATCCACGGCGCCTCCTTCTTGACCGCGGAGATGTAGTCCACGGTGCGCTCGTTGAGCCCCGTGCCCGCGTCGAAGTCGTACGTCATGTCGTACTTGAAATTCCCGTTGGACTGGTCGATGCCGGAAACCGGGTTGTCGGCGGCGGTTTCGAGGGTGTCGGTGATTTCGGCCATGGTGTATTCCTCCCTTATCAGGCGTTGGCGAACTCGTGCTTCACCCAGTCGTAGCCCCTCGTCTCGAGCTCGAGCGCAAGCGACTTGTCGCCGCTCTTGACGATGCGCCCTTCGATCATCACGTGCACGTGGTCCGGGACGATGTAGCTGAGGAGGCGCTGGTAGTGGGTGATGAGGAGTATGCCGAGGTTCGGTCCGCGCAGGCTGTTGACGCCGTCGGAAACGATCCGCAGCGCGTCGATGTCGAGGCCCGAATCGGTCTCGTCCATGAGCGCGAACCGGGGCTCGAGCATCGCCATCTGCAGAATCTCGCTGCGCTTCTTCTCGCCGCCCGAGAAGCCCTCGTTGACGGCCCGTGACGTGAACTTCCGGTCGATCTTGAGAAGATCCATCTTTTGGTAGAGCCGCTTGTAGTACGCGGACGCGTCGATCTCCTCGCCCTCAGCCATGCGGGCCTGGATCGCCGCGCGCATGAAATTCGCTATGCTCACGCCCGGTATCTCGCTCGGGTACTGGAACGCGAGGAAGATCCCCTCGCGGGCTCGCTCGTCGGATTCCTTCTCGAGGATGGACTTTCCGTCGATGAGGACATCGCCCTCGGTGATCACGTAGTCGGGGTGGCCGGCGATGGCCTTGGCCATCGTGGATTTGCCGGTGCCGTTCGGCCCCATGACGGCGTGGATCTCGCCGGAATTGATCGTCAGGGTGACACCCTTGACGATTTCCTTGTCCCCGGTGGAGACGTGCAGGTTCTTGATTTCGAGTGAGGACATGCGCGTAAGAAGGATTATGGCGGCCTTCAGGCCTTGGACGGCGCCTTGCCGCGGAAGATGATCTCGACCGACGAGGCGTCAAAATTGGGGGGCAGGATTGACTTTACCTGGTCGAGCAGTCCCTCGGGCAGGTCGATGTCGTGGGTGGCTCCGGTCACCTCATCGTGAAAGTGGGCGTGGGGGTGGAGATTCGGGCAATACCGCGTCGGCCCCCGCTCAAAGTTCACGGCGCGGACTAGGTTGCACTGCACGAGCGTCTCGAGGCAGTTGTACACCGTGGCCAACGAGATCACCGGGATCTCCGGCCTCGCGCGCGCAAATACCTCCTCCGCTGTGGGGTGGTCTCGCTTCTTCAGGAGCACGCTATAAATCACCTCTCGCTGGGGGGTCGATCGGAGACCGCTATCGGATAGGCGCTGGGCTAGGGCCTCTGAGCTGTCGGTGGTTGAGACCATGGGTTTAAGTATGGTTTGCTGAAGTTAATTGGAATGGTACCAAGTTTCAACTGGGAATTAGAATCATTCCAAATAAGATTTGTAACAATATAATCAATATATAGTTAAAAATCTAAACTCAGTCCTCATAGCACCAATGCCAAGGTTCGAACGCGATTTCGTGGGCGTTTCCCTTCGGGTACGACAGCTTGAATCCGTGCTCGCGGGCGTGGGCTAGGAGCCAGGCGTATGCCGGGGTGAGTGCAAAAGCCTCGGTTAGCAGTGGCTGTCCTGGAACGCCCAGGTCTATGGCCCGCCCGGTATGGTGTTCGCTGTAGCCCGGAGCGGCGACGGTCCGGAGAATGGCGTCGATCTTCTCCCCTTTTGAAAGTTTGCCCCGGATGATCTCCGCCTGGCGCTCGACGCTCCTGAATCCCGACACCACAAGGAGGGCAAGGCCTGCTGAGGAAGCGGCGTCGCGCATCCTCGTCCAGGCGGCCGCTGCCGCAGGCTCCATGCTAATCTCGCGCCCGTCGGGATTGACCCCGATCGAGACGAGCTCGGTCGCCTCCGCCTGAAGTTTCAGGCCGCGCCTTTGCCCATAGTCCGAAGGAATGCCTAGCGTTGCTGTCACAGCGTAAGTTCATCGCGGTCCTTTCCCTTCCCGTGACTCTTGGTCGGGGAATTGGGCTCATGAGAGTCGGCTATCTCCTGAAATCTCAGTCTGTGTTCGACAATCTGAAGGGACCTCTTCGCGTTAGTGCGGTGTTCGACCCTTGGGAGATCGAGGATCAGCTTTTCGAGACCATGGGGTGTCACAATCTTGTTCGCTAGGATCTCGGTTACAAAATCCAGATCTTTGGGTCTGCCTGCAGCGAGTTTCGAACAAGCCAAGTCAAGGGCGCTCAGGCAAAGGCCCGTGATGCCGTTTGTGTTTTCATTTTGTATCGGACTGAGGCGTTTGTCCCATCCGGCCGGCAGTGGACAAGAATCGGGAGGAATCCCGTGTGCATAATAGCCAAAGGTCTCGTGGAATCGGCTTATTTCGCCAATCGACCCATTAATTAACTCCGATTTATCGGGAGCTCTTAGTGGGAATACATCCGCCTCGATCGAAACAAGAAGCTTCTCCGGGACGTCTTCGACTGAACCTAGAATAGCCTGACTCCCTAAGACGAGGATTACCTTTTCGTCGGTAATCGAGCCAGCCGCACGAATGATGTGCTCCAGCTGCTGCCTCGTCATGAGCTCTTGAGGATTCTCATCCGCTTCTCATTGCTCAAGAATCCACCAAACGGCACACTCTGACGGATACGGTCGCCTTGATTCGACTCTTCTTCGAGAATTGTCCGCAACTTGGGCCAAGGGAGACTAAGCAATCTTTGCCATTCTAGCCGGAGCGGCGTATTCGAGTATCGTCCAGCTTGAATCCTAGCGCGATCTAGGAGTTTCGGGTCTCTCTCGATCCTAACAATACAAGCTTTCACGAGTCGAAGCATGCGACGATCGACATCCTTGTGGGTAAATGGCCTCGCTGCCTTCATGCCTGCCTACCATTATATCACCCGCCGTGCTCGGCAAGCCAGCGCTCGGCATCGATCGCTGCCTGGCAACCCATCCCAGCGGCGGTTACCGCCTGTCTGTAGACGTGGTCCGCGCAGTCGCCCGCAACATAGACACCCGGAACCTTTGTCCTGACCTGGGAGCCTTTGGCGGGCACGAAGTAGCCGTTCTCATCGACGTCGAGGGCCGAGGAAAACGGCGCGGAATTGGGCACGTGGCCGATCGCCACGAAGACCCCCTTCACCGGGAGAACCGTCTCGGCCCCCGTCTTCACGTTCCGGACCCTGAGGCCGCTGACGGCGCCCTCGCGAACCCCCGCAACCTCGACCGGGACGCTGTCCCAGACCATCTGGATCTTGGGATGCGAGGTGGCCCGATTGGCCATGATCCTTGATGCGCGCAGCGAGTCTCGGCGGTGGACGAGGTACACCTTGCTCGCGAACCGCGTGAGGAAGAGCGCCTCCTCTGCGGCGCTGTCGCCTCCGCCAATCACGGCGACGTCCATCTTGCGGTAGAACGCGCCGTCGCACGTGGCGCAGGTGGTCACACCCTTTCCGCCGTAAAGCTCCATTTCTCCCGGGATCCCGGTCATCCTCGGGGAGGCGCCGGTAGCGATGACCACCGTCTTCGCCAGGATCGTCCGGTCGCCGCACACCAGCCTTCGGGGCATGGCCGAGAAGTCGACCGACTGCACCAGGGCCTGCTCGAAGCGGGTGCCGAACTTCGCGGCCTGCTTGCGCAGGCTGTCCATGAGCTGGAAGCCGTCGACCCCCTCCGGGAAGCCGGGGAAGTTCTCGACCTCGCTTGTGGTCGTCAGCTGCCCCCCCGGAAGCGGGCCCTCCAGGACGAGGGGGTTCAGGTTGGCGCGCGCGGTGTAGACTGCGGCGGTCAACCCGGCGCAGCCGGTTCCGATGATGACGACGTTCTCCACGGTTGGATTGGACATGATTAAGGGTTAACAAACACAGAGCTCCGGAGTCCGAACAGTGCAACTCCGGATATCTAACAGCATTGAAGGATTTGAGGGACAGGCCTTTCGGCGTTGGGTACCGCGTCCTGCGCCCTCACCAGCCGTGGAGACGCTTGATCTTGAGCTCCTGGTAAAGATCCGGGGAAAGCTCCTGAAGGAAGCGGCTGGGGGTGAGCATCATCCCCCCGGGGCCGGGGCGCGACGCGATCTTGGGGAAGCTCAGGTAGAGCTCGTTCCTCGCCCGGGTGACCGCCACGTAGAAAAGGCGCCTTTCCTCCTCGACGTCCCCGGCCTCGATCGAGCGGCGCCCGGGAAACTGGCCGTCCGCCAGCCCGATCACGAACACGACGTCGTATTCCAGGCCCTTGGCCTGATGGACCGTCGTCAGCTTGATCGCGTCGGTGTCGGGATCGACGTGGCGGTCGCTGGTCTCGCTGTTCAGGAGGAGGATCTGGGCCAGGAAGTCCTGCGTTTCCTCGAAGCGCTGCGCGAAGCCGACAAGCGCGGTCAATTCCTCCAGGCGGTCGGTGTAGTCGGCGTAGGCGCCCTTCAGGTAGTCGCCGTACCATCCGTCGATGGCGGTCTCGACCGCATCCGCGGGCGTGCCCTCCTTCATGGAGTCGGACACCTGCTTAAGCGAAACGGCGAGCGCCTCCCACTCGGCGCGCGCATCCTTGGGCACCTTGGAGCGGACAGGCTCTGTGCCCAGGGCGTCGATGAAATTGGCCTGCGAATCCCGTGCGTGCTCCAGGGCAGCGGCGTGGAGCTTGTGCGCGCCCTTCTCCCCCACCTTCGGGAGCAGCACCGCGATCCGCTCCCAGGCCTGCTCATCCGACGGGTTGTAGACGAAACGAAGGAGCGCGACCAGGTCCCGGATGTGCTGGCGCTCGAAGAACTTCACGCCGCTCGTGATGTGGTAGGGGATGCCGGCGCGCGCGAGGGCAATCTGGGTCTCGACCGCGATGAAGTGCGAGCGGTAGAGGACGGCGATGTTGCTCAGCGAGACCCCCTCGTCCTCGTGGAGGGCCCGGGTCCGCTTTACGATGAATTCCGCCTGCTCGCGGTCGTCCATCGCCTGGACGATGTACGGCTTTTCCATGTGGCCCCGGGCCGCCCGCAGCACCTTGTCGAAGTGCCTCCCCTTCGGCTGCGCCATGAGCACGCCGTTCGCCAGGTTCAGGATCTCCGGCGTCGAGCGGTAGTTGGTCTCGATCCTGTGGATCGCCGTCCCCGGGTGGCGCTCGGGGAACGTCATGATGTTCTCGAAGTTCGCGCCCCTCCACGAGTAGATGCACTGCGCGTCGTCGCCGACGGCCATCACCCGGTGGTGGGAGCCGATCGTGTCGACGATCTGAGCCTGGATCGTGTTCGTGTCCTGGTACTCGTCGACGAGGACGTGGCGGAACCGCTGCGTGAAGTACGCGGCGACGTCGGGCGCCTGCTTGAGGAGCGCTAGCCAGTGCTCGAGGAGGTCGTCGTAGTCGCAGACTTTCTGCTCGCGCTTCCTCAGGTCGTAGGCCTTGGCGAAGGCGGGCAGGAGGTCGGCGATGCCGGAATAGTGGGGGAAGTACTTGTCGACGGTCGCCTCGACGGTGAGCTGCGTATTGCGCGCCAGGGAGATGATGCCGAAGAGCGGCCCCGGCCTCGGGCGAGTCTTGTCCTTGAAGAAGCCCTTGTCCTGCGACTCGACGACCTGCTTGAGGAGGCGCTCGGACTCGTCCGCGTCGAGGATCGTGAACGTGCGCGCGATGCCGATCGACTCGCCGAACATCCGGAGCGCGCGGTTGCCGATCGAGTGGAACGTTCCGCCCCAGAAGCGCTTCGGCTCTATCCCCGTCAGCTCCTGGACGCGGTGGAGCATCTCCCTCGCGGCCTTGTTCGTGAAGGTGAGAAGCAGGATCTCGCCCGGACGGACGCCCTGGGAGAGGAGCCAGGCAACCCTGTATGTCAGCGTGCGGGTCTTGCCCGAGCCCGCGCCCGCAAGGACAAGGAGCGGGCCCGGTTCCGCGGTGACGGCCGCGTACTGGTCGCCGTTCAGCTGGGCCCTGAAGTCGATCTGGGGGACGGAGTCGGGCGGGGGGACGGCATCAGGTGCGGAATCCATGAATGCCTACGATTGCACGGCTGCGCCATCCTGCGCGAGCTCGGCGGTGCGCGCCTCGGGCCCCAGGATCGCGAGGACTGCCAGGACCACGGCCCCGATGCCCACGACCCAGCCCATCGAGAATGCGTAGTCCCCGCCGTGCCGCTCCGCCAGGGTCGCCTGGAGCGGGCCGGTGGCCGCGGCCGCGAAATTACCGAGCTGGTAGGCGAAGCCGGGGAAGGTTCCGCGGACGGCCATCGGAGAGAGCTCGTTCAGGTGGGCCGGCACGACGCCCCAGGCCCCCTGGACGGCGAACTGCATGAGGAAGGCGCCGACCGCCAGGCCCGCCACCGAGCTAGCTCCGATCCAGAGCGGGATCATCGGGATGGCAAGAAGCGCGCTTGCGGCGATTGCCCTGCGCCGCCCGATCCACTGCGAGAGCGTTCCGAAGAGGATCCCGCCGACGATCGCCCCGACGTTGTAGATGATGGTGATCCTGGACACGGTGCCCAGCGGCAGGCCCCGCTGCTTCTCGAGGAAGGCGCTGGGGTAGAGGTCCTGCGTCCCGTGGCTGAAGAAATTGAACGCCGCCATGAGCGCAATCATGTACAGGAAGAGCGGCCAGCGGGAGCGCAGGGTGCGCCAGATTCCGGCTGCATCCGGGCGCTTTCCCGTCCGGACCCTCTCCCTGGCCTCGAGCCAGGCGGGCGACTCCCTGACGCCCGTCCTGATGAACACGACGAGGAACGCGGGCAGGGATCCCACGACGAACATGCCCCTCCAGCCGAAATGGGGGAAGACGAGGGAGTAGGTCAGGGCGGCGAGCAGATTGCCCGCGGGATAGCCCTCCTGGAGAATGCCTGAAAGCAGGCCGCGGCATGCGACGGGGGCGGACTCCATCGCCAGCGACGCGCCGACCCCCCACACCCCGCCCATGCCGACGCCGAAGACCGCGCGCAGAGCGAGGAACACGCCGAGCGACGGGGAAAAGGCGGAAAGAAGCTCGACCACCGCGTAGAGCAGGATGCTGCCCATGAGCGCCGGGCGCCGGCCATACCGGTCGGCGATGATCCCAAAGAGAAGGGCCCCCACAGGCCGCATCGCGAGCGTGAGGAAGATGGCGTACGTGACCGCCTTTATGCCGGTGTCGAAGGTCGCGGCGACATGGCGCACAACCATGACCAGCAGGAAGAAGTCGAAGGCGTCCAGGGTCCAGCCGAGGTAGGCCGCGATGAAAGCCCTCCACTGGGAGCCCGTCATCTCCCTGAGCTGGGAAAGGGGGTTCAAAGGAGCGCGAGATCGCTTCGGTGAACAACCTCGATCCGCTTCCTCGACGGGTGCAGCGCCCGGACCTGGTCGCCCTTCTTGCCGGCGAGCGACGGGATCTCATCGGATGCGAAGGAGGACTTGCCTCGCGCGATGACCGAGCCATCGGGCCCGGCGATGTCGACCACGTCCCCGGCCGCGAATTCGCCGCGGGCCCCGGTGACTCCGACAGCGAGAAGGCTCCGGCCCTGCTCCCTTAGGACCGGCACGGCGCATGCGTTGACCGTGATTGTGCCGGAGGGCCTCTGGAAGAACGCGAGCCAGCGCTTCTTCGCCTCAAGGGGAAGCCCGCTCGGGACAAAGAAGGTCCCGGGGCCGGTCCCGGCGAGGAGCCGGGGCACGATGTCGCGCTCGGCCCCGCTCGCGATGAAGACGCCGCAGCCGGACTTGATCGCGAGCTTCGCCGCAGACAGCTTGCTCACCATGCCGCCGACCGCGGTCTCGCTCGAGGTGCCCCCGGCCATGGCCTCGATTTCGGGCGTGATCCGCTCGACCACGGGCACGACGCGCCCGGTGCCCTTCAGGTCGACGAGACCGGGGGCCGTGGAAAGGATCAGCAGGAACTGAGCGCCCACGAGGCTTGCGACCATCGCGGAGAGCGTGTCGTTGTCGCCGAAGCCCCGGCCGACCTCCCTGATCTCCGCCGCGCTGACGGCGTCGTTCTCGTTGATGATCGGCACGGCCCCGTAGGCGATGACCTGGGCGAGGGTCTCCCTGACCCCCAGGTAGCGCGCGCGGGCGCGCAGGTCCTCGTGGGTGAGGAGCACCTGGGCGACCGTGACGCCGTGGGGCGCGAAGCCGGCCTGCCACGTCTCCATGAGCAGGCTCTGGCCCACGGCCGCGCACGCCTGCTTGCGAGCGGTTTCGACCGGGCGTCTGCTGAGCGCCAGGCGCCCCATGCCGAGGCCGATGGCCCCCGACGAGACGACGTAGACCTCCGTCCCGGAGGTCCTGAGCTCCGCCAGCTGCGCGCAGACACTCGCGATGCGCGCGGTGTCGAGCCGGCCGACGCCGGATGTGAGCACGCCCGTGCCGAGCTTCACCACGACCCGCGCCGGGGCTTTGCGGGGGGTCGTGAGCATGCCGCCGACGCTCACACCGCGAGAAGCTCCTTCTCCTTTGCCGCGAGGTGGTCGCCTATGTCTTTAATGGCCTTGTCGGTCGCCGTCTGGATGTCCTTCTCGATGCGCTTCGCCTCGTCCTCGGGGAACTTGGCCTTCTTCACGGCGTCGAGCGAATCATGGCGGACGTTGCGGACATGGACGCGCCCCTCCTCGGCAAGCCGGGTGGCGGTCTTCACGAACTCCAGCCGCCTCTCGCGGCTCATGTCAGGAAGCGGGATGCGCAGTATCTTGCCGTCGACGATCGGATTAAAGCCCAGGTTCGCCACCTGGATCGCCTTCTCGATCGCCTTGGTCAGGCTCGCGTCCCAGGGCTGGATCTGGATGAGGCGGGCGTCGGGCGTCGTGATCGCGGCGCATTCCTTGAGCCGCATCTGGGAGCCGTAGGCCTCGACCATGACGCCCTCGACCATTGCGGGCGTGGCCTTGCCGGTGTGGATCGCCGCGAACTCGTGGAGCGTGTGGTCGAGCGCCTTCTTCATCTTTGCGCTCATTTCCGTGAGGATGGGATGTGGCATGGGAGTGGGGGTTTCGGGTGCGGTTCAGGCGTGGACGAGCGTGCCGACCTTCTTGCCGGTCACGCCATGGAGGATCGCATGGTCCTGGTGCAGGTCGAGGACCAGGATCGGGACGTGGTTGTCGAGGCACAGCGAGAAGGCTGTGGAGTCCATGACCTTTAGCCGCTGCTTGAGGGCTTCGATGAACGTGATTTCGTCGTATTTCACCGCGTCCGCGTGCTTCTTGGGGTCCTTGTCGTAGATCCCGTCGACCTTCGTGGCCTTGACGATGATGTCGGCCCTCATCTCGGAGGCGCGTAGCGCGGCCGTCGTGTCGGTCGAGAAGTAGGGATTGCCCGTTCCGGCGACGAAGATGACCACCCGGCCCTTCTCCAGGTGGCGGATCGCCCTGCGAAGGATGAACGGCTCAGCGATCTGGTTCATCGGGATCGCGCTCTGGACCCGGGTCATGACGCCCATCTTCTCCAGGCGGTCCATGATCGCCATCCCGTTTATGACCGTCGCCAGCATGCCCATGTAGTCGCCGGTCGTCCGGTCGACGCCCCGCTTCTCGCCAATGAGGCCCCGGAAAATGTTTCCGCCGCCGATGACGACGCAGATCTCGACGCCAAGGTCGTGGATCTCCTTTATCTGTTTGCAGGTGCGTTCCAGCGCGTCCGCGTCGATGGGATCACCGGTCTTCTCCCCGCGAAGGAGCTCACCCGAAAGCTTGAGGATGATGCGTTTGTATTTTACCCTGGGGTCAACGGGTAGGGTTGCGTGCATGGGCACAATTGAAACAAAGGGGCAAATAGGGCGTCAACTCCCCAGTGCAAAGGGACTCGATTACACCGTTGACGGGGCTATTGTCAGGGTAGCAGGTTCCTCGGCTCCGATTATTGCCTGGTGGTGTAAAGGTAGCACAGGTGACTTTGACTCACCTAGTCCTGGTTCGAATCCAGGCCGGGCAGCCAATCGATGCGATTGAGCTTGTGAGTGTTCCATATCAGCAGCCAGGGGTCACTTGCACATGTCGGCGCAAGCGAGCCGTGCGAACAGATCGCGCGTTAAATCGGTGCAACGGATTCGCGCCGGATTGCGTGGCGGCGGTGCCCCCATTCCAGAGGCCTGCGGCGAATCCCGGGCCGATTCAGCTCCGACGCGACGGCGCGCGCACATTCGCGGGCGCCGACGCAATGTTGCTCTCCGTGTTCTCCTTCACGGCGGCGATCATCTCATCCATGCCCTCCTTGATCTCTCCGACCTGGGGATGGACCTCCTTGATCAGGTCATGTTCGATCTTGGAGAGCTTCTCGATCCGCTTGCCCTGCTCGCCCAGACGGTCAAGGAGACGATTCTGCTTCTGCGATAGCCGGTACATCCACCAAAAGCAGACGCCCCAGCAGCCGGTTCCGATGACGGTCAACCAAAAGGCGGCGATGGACTTGTCCATGTTGAAGAAGGGCGGGACGGATTGGATTCGGGACACGCGGATGCGTCCCGTTGAGCATCATTGACCACCGGGGCGATTTAAGGTTGCGGAGAAAATCACCGGTGCCACAGTCTCGCCGGGCAATGGAATCTGCCCTCTCGCTTTGCGGGTAAACCGCCGGAATCCGCCGGCCGATGACTCCTACCGCGAACGAGCGAACGAGCAATCATCATGATCCTTTACCTGTGGATAGCGATAGGCAGCGCGCTGGGGGGCGTGGGGCGGTTCGCCCTTTCGCGCTTTGTGGCTGAAAGAATCGGCGAGACCTTCCCGTGGGGAACCCTGGTCATCAACGTGACCGGCTCCTTCGTGATCGGTCTCTTCTACACGCTCACCGAGCCGGGCGGCGGGCGCCTGGTCGTGAGCTCGGAGGGCCGCCAGTTCTTCATGATCGGCGTCTGCGGCGGCTACACGACCTTCTCCTCCTTCAGCGTTCAGACCCTCAACCTCGCGCGTGACGGCGAGTGGCTGCGCGTTGCGGGAAACATCGCCGGATCGGTGGTGTTCTGCCTGGTCGCTGTCTGGCTCGGCCACGTCCTGGCGACGGCGCTCAACCAGATGAAAGGGACCTGACCATGGACCTGCCCCAAGAGACACTGCTGCTGCGCATATTCCTCGGAGAGACCGACCGCCACAAGCATCAGCCCCTCTACGAGGCGATCGTGCTCAAGGCGCGCGAGCTGCACCTGAGCGGCGCCACCGTGATCCGCTGCTCGATGGGGTACGGAAAATCCAGCCGGCTTCACACGACCAAGATACTGCGCCTCTCCGACGACCTGCCGGTCATCGTCGAGATCGTGGACACCGAGGAGAAGATCAACGCCTTCCTTCCCATCCTTGAATCGATGATGCAGGCGGGCCTTGTGACTCTGGAGAAGGTGCGGACGCTCTTCTACAAGGGCGCCCCTCCTCCTCCCTGACGGCGGGATCCGCCGGCCACCCGTGAGAATAACGCGCGCACAGGTCATCGCGAAAGGGATCAAGGGGTGCTGCCCGAACTGCGGGCAGCGGACGCTCTTTCAAAAGGGCCGGCTTTTCAGCGTGAACGATTCCTGCCCAAACTGCGGCCTCAAGATAGAGAAGGGTGAGGGCACGTTCCTGGGGCCGTTTGTCATCAACTACGGGGTGACCGCCTTCGGGGTGATCATCCCGGTCATCATCCTCTATGCCCTAGGAAAGCTGGGCGCCGCGGCGACGCTTGAACTCTGCTTTTCCGCCGCGCTTGTGGCGCCGCTGCTTCTTTACCGCATCTCGTGGGGATGGTGGCTCATGCTCTACTATTTCTTCCTTCCGGACAACCTTCCCGCCAATCTCGAGGGGCGTTCCGAGGACGACGAGTAGCGCTGCGACACCAAGACGACCAAGCACCAACGACTAAAGCCAAGGAAAGGCGATCCTCCATGACCAAGACTATACGGCAGACAGTGACCATAGGGGCGGCCCCTGGGCAGGTTTTTGGCGCCCTCATCAATGAGAAGCGGCACGCGAAATTCACCGGCGACGTGGCGGTGATCTCCCGGAAGGTCGGCGGGGCGTTCACGTGCTATGGGGGCTACATCTCCGGGATCAACCTCGAGCTCGTTCCGGCGAAGCGAATCGTCCAGGCATGGCGCTCGCAGACGTGGCCCGAGGGGATGTTCTCCATCGTCACGTTCGCCCTCAAGAGGAGCAAGGGGGGCCGCACGAGGCTCTCGTTCACGCAGGTGGGAGTTCCGGTCTCCGATTTCAAGGACATCAGCAAGGGCTGGCGGACGTACTACTGGAAGCCCCTGAAGGCGTACCTGAAGGGATAGTCCCTTGCCCGACCTTAGAGACCTGACCGAAGTCGGCACCGCGTTCCTGAGGCTCGGCCTGACCTCGTTTGGAGGGCCGGTCGCGCACCTCGGGTATTTCAGGAGGGAGTTTGTCGAAAAACGGCGCTGGCTCGATGACGCCGCGTATGCGGACCTGGTTGCCCTCTGCCAGTTCCTGCCCGGCCCCGCGAGCAGCCAGGTCGTGTTTGCGATCGGGATGAGGCGCGCGGGCCTGGCCGGTGCGCTCGTTGCATCCGCCTGCTTCATGCTTCCCTCAGCCGCTGCGATGGTCGGGTTTGCCTACGGCGTGGAGTCCCTTTCCGGGATCCGGGGCGCGGGCTGGCTCCACGGACTGAAGCTTGCCGCTGTTGCAGTCGTTGCCCTGGCGGTGTGGGGAATGAGCCTCAAACTGTGCCCGGACTGGCCGCGAAGGGTTTTGGGGCTCTGCGCGACCGCGATCGTTCTTCTCGTGCCTGGAACGCTGAGCCAAATCGGAGTGATCGCGGCGTGCGCGCTTGTTGGATGGTGGCTCTCGCGCAACCTGCCGGCCGCGGCGGCTGCGCCGGCCGGTGGCCTTGGACGTGCGCATGCCTGGGCTGCGGGGTCGCTCTTCATGTACGGCGCGCTTCTAGCTTGCCTGCCGATCCTGGCGGGTTTCGGAGGCTCCAAACCGCTCGCCATGTTCGACAGTTTCTACCGGGCGGGTGCGCTCGTCTTCGGCGGCGGCCATGTCGTTCTTCCGCTTCTTCGCTCCGAGGTGGTCCCGCCGGGCTGGATCAGCGACGATGCCTTCCTGGCGGGCTACGGCGCAGCCCAGGCCGTCCCGGGACCCCTCTTCACGTTCGCAGCCTACCTCGGGACGATCATCCAATCGGGACCCCATGCATGGGAGGGCGGCCTGCTGGCGCTGGTCGCAATCTTCCTGCCGGGATGGCTGCTCGTCGGCGGGGCCTATCCCTTTTGGCATCTGCTGCGCTCCAGGGGCTGGGCCCACGGCGCGCTTCGCGGCGCCAACGCGGCCGTCGTAGGCATCCTTCTCGCCGCGCTCTACCGCCCGGTCTGCACCGAGGGAATCAAGGACGCGCGCGACGTGGCGGCCGCCGCTGCGGCCGCGGTCCTCCTTGGGAAATTCAGGGTCCCGCCATGGGCCATCGTTGCGCTCATGGCCGGCGCGGGCCAGTGGATCCTGCGGTGAGGCCGGCGGCCTTCGCAGGCGCGGCCCCGGGTCCCCCGACGGCCCCAGTCAGGCCTCCTCGCGCGAGAGCCGGTGGACCAGAAAATAGTATGCCGCGCCAAGAACAATCGCGGCGCCGGCGGCCCAGAGCGTGATCTCCCTTATCTCACCGTTCATGAGGCGCTCGTCCTTGCCCGCAAAGTGGGACACCTCGGCCAGGACAAAGCACCAGAACGCCGAGCCGAGGAAGGTGTAGAGGGAGAACTTCCAGAACTTCATCCGCACAATCCCGGCCGGGATTCCAATCAAGTGGCGAACCACGGGAAGCATGCGCGACAGAAAGATGCCAAAGCTGCCAAATCGCGCCGACCACCGTTCGGCCCGCTCGATCTTGTGGGGGGTGATGAGAAGGACGCCGATCGCGTGCCTAAAGACGGAAAGAACGCGGGCGAGGACGACGCCGAAGCCGCCTGACCGGGCCGCCCAGCGCTCGGCCCTCTCGACCTTCTCCATCGGAACAAGCATCAGCTTCCCGTACCTGACCACGAGGGGGCGGCCGGCGACCCTCGAAGCCCAGTACATGATGCTGGCCCCGAGCAAGCTGCCGATGGCCGCCGCCAAGACGATGCCCGGCAGGCTCATCGAGCTATGGCCGGCGTCGACAAGAAGGACAGCAGGCGGAATGACGAGCTCACTCGGAAGCGGAATGACCGAGCTCTCGAGCGCCATCAGGAACACGATGTACAGGTACCCTCCCGACTGCAGCGAATGCTGGTAGGAGGCGAGGAGACGCTGAATCAGGTCGTGCAAGGCCCGCTCAGACGTCCGGCTTCGTCTTGCGAAGGCCCTGAACGCGGTCGCCCTGCTTCCACTGCCCCCGTTTCTTCAGCAAATCTATGCGCTCAAAGCGCTTAAGTACGTTGCGCTTGACGATGATACCACCCGTACCTTGGAGACTCTTGTGCTGAGACATGGCGATGAAGGGGACGAAAGTTCGGAGTTAAAGGGTTGGTCAGTTAACGTTCGGTTCCTGCCAAGACAAGGAGAAATTCAAACTTGACCCTCATTGTCGCCTCGTCAGTTTCACACATTCCGCATTGGAGAAATCACCGATATGAGGGACGACTATATCAAACAGGCGCTTGGCAAGATCTTGGACCCCAACATCCTGATCAACGTGGTCTCGCGCCGCGTCAAGCAGCTGAAGCGCGGCAACCGGCCCCTAGTGGAGTCCCTGGAGAAGCTCTCGCCCGAGGATACCGCGCTGCGCGAGATCATTGAGGAAAAGATCAGCTTCGAGGTCGGCGGGAACTGACCGCGGGCTGCGCCTCGGGCGCGCCTAAGGGCGGTCATTCGCAGGCTTCGCCAACGACGCCTACCATGGCTGCGAAAGACAAAGGAGCCCCGCGTCTGACGGAAGTCAGGAATTCCAAGGTGTTCAGGGATTACACCTTAGGGGAGCGTTACGAGGCGGGAATCCAGCTGAAGGGCACCGAGGTTAAATCGATCCGCACGGGTCGAGCCCAGATCAGCGACGCGTTCTGCCGCGTCGAGAATGACGAGGTGTGGATGTACAGCGCGCACATCGAGCCCTACGCGTTCGGCAACCTCGAGAACCACGACGCCAAGCGGGTGCGCAAACTCCTTCTTCACCGCCGCGACATCCGGAAGATCGCGCTCGCCATGAACGCAGGCGGAAAGGCCCTCATTCCCGTGCGCATGTATTTCAAGGAGGCCCTTGTGAAGGTCGAGGTTGCGCTCTGCACCGGAAAGAAACTTTTCGACAAACGCGAGGACCTGAAGAAAAAGGCAGAGATGCGAGAAGTGAACAGGGCCCTCAGGTCCCGTCGCGGATGAGCGCCGCAGCCGATTCGGTCGTGGTGCGGGTGCCCGCCAGCACGTCCAACTGCGGCGCCGGATTCGACACGCTCGGCCTTGCCCTCGGCCTCTACAACCGGGTCACGGTCACACGCGACGAGGGGGCTGAGCCGATTCCCGAGAGGCCGGCTGACAACCGCGCCCAAGCAATGGTCGTGGAAGCCGCGGCCGCATTTTCGAAAACCGCAAAGTGGCCGCTCGCGGGCTTCCGCTACAGAATCGAAGGAGACGTGCCGCCGGCGCGCGGCCTTGGCTCGAGCGTGACCGTCCTTGCCGGCGTGCTCGCAGGGCTTGACGCCCTCCACGGCACCTCGCTCGGGCGCCGGCGCCTTGTCGCAATGGTGTCGGCGATCGAGGGGCATCCGGACAACGCGGGCGCAAGCATTCTGGGCGGATTCTGCGTCTCGCGGTCGGATCCCGCGACCGGCGCCTACGTGGATTCGCAGCGGTTCGAGGTGCCTGCGGACATCGCGTTCGTCGTCGCCTCGCCGCCGGTTGAATCTGTCACCAAGGAGTCACGGGGCGCACTGCCGCCGGTGCTTCCCTTTTTTGACGCCGTCAAGAGCATCAACAGCGCGGCGTACGTCGTCGCGGCGTTCGCCTCCGGGAATTTCGCGAGCCTCAGGAAGTCGGCTGGCGACTTCATTCATGAACCGTACCGCCTCCCGAGGATCCCAGGCGCGAGCGACGCGATCAGCTCCGGGGTCAGGGCCGGGGCCTGGACGGGATGGCTCAGCGGAAGCGGCTCGAGCGTCCTTTGCGTCTGCGAGCGGCAAAGGGCCGACGCGGTCTCTAGGGCCATGGCGGGGGCATTTGCCCTGGTTTCTATGGCGAGTGAGGTCCGCATCCTCGCGGCGGACAACGAGGGTCTGAAGGTAGGCGCCTGACTGCGCCCCTGCGCAAGGGGCGCCATCCTAGGGCCGCAAGGACGGAACGTCCTTGCCGGGCCAGACCTTGAGGACCGCTGCCGTGAGGGGGCGCCATCCGAAGGGCTTCTGCAGGCGCATCTTGAGGCGCTTCAACCGGGCTAGCTGGTGCTCGATCGGATCAAGGTTGTGGCCCGAAATCATGATGAACGCGGCATGGGGGGCTATCTTGGAGGCGCGCCTTATGAACTCCACCCCGTCCATATGGGGCATGAAATAGTCGGTCACGACCACCCCTGCCGAAATCGTGGCGAGCCCGTTCAAAGCGTCCTCGGGCCGGGTGAACGGGTGAACCTGGCAGTCGAGATTGTCCGCGATCATCTGCGCCATAAGCTCCACATACGATTTTTCATCATCAACGATAACCACCGACCGGGGGGCCCGCGGGGGATTATTCCTGACGGTACTCAAGACAGGCTTGGAGATTTCCCCGAGGGTGTCTGAAGCGAGGCAAATTGCAACGCGCAAGGCGCTTGCGTTAGTTCCGGGGCGGGCAAGAAAGTGGGGCGGCGTGTTGCAGCCCTGCCTCTGCCGATGATCCATATCGTCCTTTTCCAGCCCGAAATCCCCCAGAACACGGGCAACGTGGGCCGGATGTGCGCCCTGACCGGGTCGCGCCTTCACCTGATCCATCCCCTCGGGTTCAAGATCACGGACCGAAACCTTCGGCGCGCGGGCATGGACTACTGGTTCTCGCTCGACGTCCACGAGCATGCTGATTGGGAGTCGTTCCGCTCCAGCCCCGCAGCCCCTGGGCGGCTGTGGCTGTTTACGACCCGGGCCGAGCTCGTCTTCTGGGATGCGAAATTCGAGGAAGGCGACGGGCTTGTCTTCGGAAACGAGGGAAGCGGGGCTCCGGACTGGCTGCATGAGCAGCTGCGCGACCGGCGGGTGAAGATACCGCACGCGAATCCCGGCTTGAGGTCGCTCAACCTGAGCACGGCGGCGGGCATCGCGGCCTACGAAGCCCTGAGGCAGATCGGCGGATTTGGAACCCAAATGTGAATTTTGGGGTAGCCTCCCGCAGGGCACGGCCCAAGATGGCCCGCTCATATGAGAGAGTCCCGACTGAAGATTTTTTCCGGTAATTCAAACAGGGCGCTGGCCGAGGACATCTGCCGCAGCATAGGGGTGCCGCTTGGCCAGGCGACCGTGACCAGCTTCCCGGACGGCGAGACCTTCGTCAAAATCGACGAGAACATACGCGGGCACGACGTGTTCATCATTCAGTCGACCTGCCCGCCGACGAACCAGCACCTGATGGAGCTGCTCATCATGATCGATGCGGCGAGGCGCGCATCGGCCAACAGGATCACCGCGGTTCTCCCGTTCTACGGCTACGCGAGGCAGGACCGCAAGGACCAGCCCAGGGTCCCGATCACGGCAAAGCTCGTCGCCAACCTGCTCGTGTCCGCGGGCGCGAACCGCATCCTGACTATGGACCTCCACAGCCAGCAGATACAGGGGTTCTTCGACATCCCCGTGGACCATCTTTACGCCTCGCCCGTCTTCTTCGACTATCTCTCGAAGACGAAGAGCGAGAACCTTGTTGTCTGCTCCCCGGACATCGGCGGAATGAAGATGGCGGCTGCGTACGCGGACCTCCTTGGAGGGAGCCTCGGGATGGTCGCGAAGAGGCGCAAGAGCGCCACGCACGTCGAGGCGATAAGCGTGGTCGGCGAGGTCGACGGGTGCGACATCCTGCTCGTGGACGACATCACGGAGACGGCGGGAACGCTTGTCGCCGCCGCGACCATGCTCCGCGAGCGCGGAGGGCGCCGGATCCGGGCGGCGGTGAGCCACTGCATCCTCAATGAAATCGCCTACGAGCGGATTCGCAGCGGGATCATTGACGAACTGATCACCACAAATACGGTGCCCATAGACACCAAGGGCCTTCCGGTGACCGTCCTGAGCGTGGCGCGTCTCCTGGGCCAGGCTATCGAGCGCATCAACACAAACGAGAGCATCACAAGCTTGTTTCGGATTAAGGGCTTCTAAAACAACCATCCCTCGTCGGGTTTGTGGAACATGGCCGGCGCGCCGCGGGTCACCCCGATTCCCAATATCACATGAGATACAGATCCCTACCTGGAATTGTCCTCGCCACCGCGCTTGCGTCAACATTCGGGCTTGCCGCGTTCGCGCTGGATTCGGCGCCCGCGGCCGTCGCGGCGAAAATGCCCCAGCTCAAGAAGGACACGACGCCGGTCAGCGAGGGAAGGCTGGCGGCCATCTCGAGCTACGCGGACATTGTTGAGCCGGTCGAGAAGGAGGTCGTCTCCATCAACTCAAGCAGGACCGTCCATGAGCGGGTCCAGGCAAACCCGCTTCTTCGGCAATTCTTCGGCGACATTCCCGACCAGGATCGCGAGAGCAAGGAGATGGGCCTCGGATCCGGCGTCATAGTTTCGCCCGACGGCTACATCCTCACAAACAACCACGTCGTCGCGGACGCGGACGAGCTGACGGTCGTCCTTTCCGACGGCCGCAAGTTCACGGCCAAGGTCGTGGGGGCCGACCCGAAGACGGACATCGCCGTCGTGAAGATTGACGCGACGGGGCTGCCCGCCGCCACCTTCGCGGACAGCGACAAGCTCCGGGTGGGAGACGTGGTGTTCGCCGTTGGCAACCCCCTGGGTGTCGGCGAGACCGTCACGATGGGCATTGTCTCCGCCAAGAGCCGCAACGTGGGGATTCTCGATGACGTCCAGGGCTACGAGGACTTCATCCAGACCGACGCGGCCATCAACATGGGCAACTCGGGCGGGGCCCTCATCGACGCAAAGGGCAGGTTTGTCGGCATCAACAGCGCCATTGTCTCACCCTCGCGCGGGAACATCGGGATAGGATTTGCGGTGCCGGTCAACATGGCCATCAACGTGATGAGGAGCCTGATTGAGACAGGCACGGTGACGCGCGGCTTCCTTGGGGTGATCGCCGATCCCCTGACTCCGGACATCGCCGAGCAGGTCCACCTTCCAAAGGACGCGAAGGGCGTCATCGTGACGGACGCATCGCCGGACGGCCCGGCGGACAAGGCGGGGGTCAAGCGCGGGGATGTCATTGTCTCGGTGAATGGCAAGCCCATCATGAGCCACGAGGAATTGCGTCTGACGATTGCCCAGATGGCGCCGGGCAGCAAAGTCGCCCTGGATATTGCCCGCGACGGCAAACCGATGGTGATCAACGTTACTCTTGGGCAGTTTGCCGAAAAGCCGAACGAGCTTCTCACCGGGATCGAGGTCGGCAAGCTCACCGATGACGCGCGAAGGCGCCTCGGCATCGACTCCCGGATCACCGGGCTAGTGGTGAGCAGCGTGGCGGAGAAGTCCGACTACGCGGAGAACCTCCCGCTGGGCGCGGTCATCGTCGAGATCAACCGCTCGCCGGTCGACGACATAGCGACGGCGAAGGCGCTCCTGCACGCCGGACACAATCTCCTGCTGGTCTACTACCAGGGCTACCAGCGCTATGTCGTCGTGACCAAGGGCTGATTTCCGCCTGTCAGCTCCCCGGCTTTTCCACGGGGAGTCTGGCGAGGGCCTCGGGCAGGTGGTCGGCCGGATAGGTCGGGAAGCTCAGCTCCAGCAGCGAGACGGATGGCACGTCGAACGCGACGGATCCGGCGCTCCGGTCGACAAGCATGGCCACCCCGGCGACCGTACCGCCGGCCTTGCGCACGATCTCGATGCACTCGATCACGCGGCCGCCGCGTGTCACGACATCCTCGACCACCAGGACAGGCTCGCCCGGAGCCAGCGTGAAGCCGCGGCGCAGCACGAGCACGTTGTTCTCCTTCTCGCAAAAGATGTACCTCGCCTTCGCCTGGCGAGCGACCTCCTGGCCTATCACGAGACCCCCCATGGCGGGGGCGAGGACCGTCGCAAACTTGAGGCCCCTTGCGCGCGCCTTCGCAAGGAGCAGCTCGGACAGGCGCTCGACGGCGTCCATGTGCTGGCAAACCTGCGCGCACTGGAAGTAGTGGCCGCTATGCAGCCCGGAGCGGAGGACAAAGTGGCCGGTCAATAGGGCTCGGGTACGGGTGAAGATGTCGAGTATCTCCTGTTGCGTGGTATCCATGCGACCGCGAGTCCAGACGGTTCCTATTCCGAGATCAACGCTTCAACCATCGCTGCAGCGTTGAATATTCGGGGTTGCGCGGCTAAAGTTTGCGTGTTCAGGACACAGAGACACATTGACGCCGATCCTACAGATTCCACTCGAAGACGAGCTCGGAGACGTGCTCGAGAAGGCGATGACTTGCGCGGGCCTGACCGCGGAGGCGCTCTCGGAGAAATCCGGCGTGCCAGTGGGCTCGATCTGCGACGCCGTCGACTACCGCCCGGAGCTCACTCCCGATGAATGCGCCCGCCTGGCGTCCGTGCTCGGCCTAAACGAAGTAGGCCTGTGCGCGCTCGCCTCGGGGAAGTATCCCCTCCCGGAGCCGAAGGGACTGCCGTTTCAGGTCTGGCCGCTCCGGATGGCGCACGGCATCGGCGTCGTGAACGCCTACATCATCGGCGAGGACGGCGGCCGCGGGCTCCTCTTTGACACCGGCCCGGGCTCGGGCGCGCTGGAGGCGGTCTGGCCCGGCTCGGTCAGCGGCATAGACGCGATCTTCGTCACGCACATCGAGGCGGAGCACGCGGGCGGCCTACCCGACGCGGTGGAGCGGTTCGGGGTGTCCAATGCGTTCATACCGTCCGGGGCCGAGGCCTCGCGGGCAAAGCCGATGGGGGAGGGGGAGACCTTCTCGGCGGGCCCGCTCCGGGTCACCGCGTTCAGGACGCCCGGACACTGCGCGATGCACAACTGCTACCATGTGCAGTCGGCGGCCGTCCCGTCGGCGCGGACGCTCCTTGTGTCAGGCGACCTGATCTTCGCGGGGTCGGCGGGAGGGCCCTATCACTGCCACCGGCAGCTGCGGGCCCATCTACGCCGCGTGCTCGCTGCTGTTCCCGCCGACACGGTCGTGGCGCCGGGGCACGGGCCCATGACGACTGCGGGCAACGAGCTGCGCTTCAACCCGTTTGTGGCCTAGCGGCCGGACGGCGGTCAGATTGAGTCGACGATCACGGCCACGACCGTGGCGTTGTCGGGTCCGCCCCTCTCGATCGCAAGGTCCACGAGGCCGTGCGCGATCTCGTCGGGTTCGGAGGCCTTGTCGACGCACTCCCTCATCTCTGCCTCGGACATGAGCCGCGAAACACCATCGGTGCAGAAAACTATGCGGTCTCCGGGCAGCAGCGGCAGGTCTATGAGATCGACCTCGGGAGCGACGATCTGTCCGATGCAGCGCGTCAGCGCGCCTCGTTGCGACTCGCTGTAGTAAACCACCTCCCCGCGCGCCCTGCGGCGGCGCGCCTCGTTCTCGACCGAGTGGTCCTCGGTCAGGCAGATGAACTCACCCCTGCGCCACGAGAACGCCCTCGAATCCCCAACATGAGCGAGCTTCAGGCGCCGCCCGCGGACGCATCCGAGCGTCAGGGTGGACCCGATGCCGAGGCCGGGGCTCATCCGCATGCCGAGCGCCGCGACGGAATCATTGGCGAGGGTGACAATCGCCCGAAGGTCGATATCGGCATCAGGCGGGGTCGCCAGCACCGCGGCGGTCACCACGTTGACCGCCTCCTGAGCCGCCTCACCACCGCCGGGCAGCCCTCCGACGCCATCGGCAACGCCGAAGAGCTTTGCCGACTCGTCGAAGAGCATGCGGTCCTCGTTTTCCCTCCGGACCTTGCCGAGATCGGAGAAGCAGGCGGCGCGGAGGGTACTCATCGGCAGGACATCACGATAAGCCGGGCGCCGTCAGGTGAAAGGACGAAATTGTTCATGCCGGTTGTCCAGGGTCAGCCTGGTGAACGAACGCTGCGGCAGGCCCTCGATGAAAAGCCGGCCATAGGATTTTGCCAGGATCCGGCTATCGAGCACCGTGATGACGCCCCTGTCGGTCTGATTGCGGATGAGGCGGCCCACGCCCTGGCGGAATTTTATAACCGCCTCCGGAAGCGTCAGTTCATTGAACGGATCGCCGCCCCGGTCCCTGATGAGCTCCGCCTTGGCCTCGGCGATGGGGTGGGTCGGTGGGCTGAACGGGAGCCGGGCGATCACCACCTGTGAGAGCGCGTCACCCGGGACGTCGACGCCGGTCCAGAAACTGTCCGTTCCAAATAAGACGGCGTCGCCTGCGTTGCGCATCCTCTCGGCGAGCTCGGTCCTCGAGATATCACCGCCCTGCATGAGAAAGGGGCGCTCTAGGGACGCGATGCGGGGCCCGACGATGGCGGCGACCGCCTGCATGTCGCGGTAGCTGGTGAAGAGGACGAGCGAGCCCCCGGCGACCCGTTCGCAGCAGAAGCTGACGTAGTCCGCCAGCGCGTCGATCGACGACCGTGAATCCTGCGCCGACGGCGGGGGGATGTCCGCGGCCACAAAAACGCGCATGTTTCGCTCGAAGTCGAAGGGAGACTCGGTGACTTGCGTCTTCGCGGACGCCGCACCTATTGCCGCCGCGAAGGGTCCCATCTCGCCGGCCAGCGCCAGCGTCGCGCTGGTGCAGACGACACTCACTCCGACCCCGAACAGACAGCGCTCGAGTTCGGGGGCGACGTCGACCGGTGCGCTTCGCAGCGTCACGATCGTCTGTCTGCGGCCGCTCTTTTCCGCCCAGTAGACATGGCCCTGGTTTGAGAGCCCCAGCCATTCGTCCACGCCGCCCCGGATTGCCCGGAGCCTTGCCCTCTGCTCCAGCAATTCGTCCCTCTCTCGCCCGTCCTCGAGCGCGTCCGCGACCTTTGCGACCGACCGCTCTAGCGCCGCGAGAGGCTCGCTCAGCAGGGGTTCGGCGACGCCGCCCTCGCGGATTCGCACGATCGAACGCTCCGAGAGGAGCGTGCCCGCGAGAAAGCCGAAGAACTGCCCTGAAGCGTCGAGCACGTCCGCAACCTTCTGCCTGAAGTCGGAGTCGGCGCGTTTCTTCATGATCCCGCGGCGCGTCCTCGGGTTGTAGAGGTGCTTGAGGGTCCTCTCTACTCCGAGGCTGCTCAGGCTCAGGCCGAAGCTTTCCTCCGCGACCTCCGGCACGGTGTGCGCCTCGTCAAGCACGACGAAGTCCCCTGGGAAGAGGACGCCCGACGCGTCGGCACCGGCCCCTTCGGCCCGGGCGCCGCCCGCGTTGATCAGCGAGAACAGGAGCGAATGGTTCACGACGATCACCTGGGCGGATCGCACGCGCGCCCGGGCCCGCTGGTAGAAGCAGCGGTTGCAGTCGCAGTTGCGCCTGGAGCACGACGACGAGTCCGCGTTCACGCAGTCCCAGACATCGGCGTTGGGCGGCGGCTGCAGGTCGTGGCGCAGGCCGGTTTCCGTCGTCTCCGCCCAGTCCGCGATCCGCTGCAGCTCGGCGTATCCGGCGTCGTCGAAGAGGCTGGCCCTCTCCGCGAGCGCGTGGGATAGCCTCGAGGTGCAGAGGTAATTCGCCTTGCCGACGAGAACGGTGGAGACAAATCCCGCGTACCTTCCGAGCTCCGGCTCCGACTCGAAGAGTTTCCTGCAGAGCGGCAGGTCCTTCTTCTCGATCTGTTCCTGCAGCGAGATCGTGTGCGTCGAGACAATGAGCTGCCTGCCGCAATCGGTCGCGTGGATAATGCCTGGAACAAGGTAGGCTAGCGACTTTCCGATGCCCGTGCCCGCCTCGACGAGCAGCGGCTCGTCGTCCCGGAACGCCGCAGCGACCGAATGCGCCATTCGCTCCTGTCCCGGCCTGTGCTCGAGGTCCAGGTTCGCCTGCAGCCAGCCACCCTCGGGGAAAACCCGCGCGGCAAACTCCGGCGCCCGGCTCGTGGGCGGATGAGCCCGGGCTTCATTGTCGCGAATTCCGATCATTGTATGGCCACAGCAAACAGCCGGATCCGGCCTGCGGCGAGCGGAAGCTTAGGTTGCGGCGCTAATCGCAGATCCACACGAGATCCCCTGCTCGGACATCGTCGTACAGCTCGATGATGTCGGCGTTTCGCATGAGGACGCATCCGGCGCTCAAGGGCTCCCCGATCCGTTCCTCGCGCTGGGTGCCGTGGATATAGATATACCGCTTGTAAGTGTCGACATTACCGCCGGCGTTAACCCCCGGCTCAAGGCCACGCAGCCAAAGGATACGGCTTGTGATGAGATTGTGGGATTCCGACTCGTTAGGGGAAATCTCTGAAAAGTGCAGACCGGTGGGAACGCGGGACTTGAACACCATCCCTGAGGGCTGGCCGGCCCCAATGCGCTCGGCGATCTCATGCAGCCCCTTTGGGGTTCCCATGGAATTCGCTGCGTTTGAAGGAGGGTGCTTGGAAGTTGATATGATATAAGATCTTACGAGTGACACTCCGCGATGAAACTGCAGTGTTGCGGACCCAATTCTCACGAAGAGGATCCGGTCTGTGTGCTTGATGCCGAGCGCAGATCGGGTTTTGTTGAACGGTTCCCAGGACGATTCTATGGAAAAGACGGCATCATTCACGGTTGGTATCGTCGGCGCTACAGGCGCCGTCGGTCAAGAATTGCTGCGCTTGCTGGACGAGCGCAGCTTTCCGATCGCGACACTCAGGCTCTTTGCCTCGGCGAGGTCCGCCGGCAAAGCCGTCGAGTTCAGGGGACGGAAGATCGTCGTGGAGGAGGCGAAGCCGGGTGTCTTCGCGAACGTCGACGTCGCGTTTTTCGCGGCGGGAGGAAAGGTGACCCGGGCGCTCGCGCCGGACGCCGTCAAGGCGGGATGCCTCGTGATCGACAAGAGTTCGGCTTTGAGAATGGAGCCGGACGTCCCCCTCGTCATCCCGGAAATCAACCCGGAGGTGCTTCGGAGCCACAAGGGGATCATTGCCAACCCAAACTGCTCGACCGCGGTGGCGCTGATGGGCCTGTTTCCGCTGCACCGGCGGTTTGGGCTTAAGCGCTATTTCGCGGCGTCCTACCAGTCCGTCTCGGGAGCGGGCGCCGAGGGCGTGCGTGAGCTCGAAGCACAGGTGGTCGCACACACGAAGGGCACCGAGATGGCGCGCAAGGTCTTCCCGCACCAGATCGCCTTCAACGTGATCCCTCAGGTGGACACATTCGGCTCGAACGGCTACACGGGCGAGGAGACGAAGATCATGCTCGAGAGCCGCAAGATTCTCGGTCTTCCCTATCTCGCCGTATCGGCAACCTGTGTGCGGGTGCCCGTCGTGCGAGCCCATTCGGTCGCGATCAACGCTGAGTTCGAGCGCCCGGTGAGCGTTGCTGAAGCGCGCGAGGCCATATCCTCATTCCCGGGCGCACAGCTTGTGGATGAACCTTCGCGAGGAGAGTACCCGACGCCGCTCGATTTCAGCAGGAAGGTAAAGTGCGGTGTGGGTCGCATCCGCGTCGACACGGCGCTCCACAACGGCCTGGCGTTCTGGGTAAGCGGCGACAATCTTTGGAAAGGCGCCGCGTTGAACGCAGTCCAGATCGCTGAACTTATGGTCCGCGACGGCTTGCTGAGGTCCAGGGCTGCGCTTGCCGCTGTCTGATTTGAATGGACGCCTAGCTCAGTTGGTTAGAGCACCTCGTTTACACCGAGGGGGTCGGGGGTTCGAGTCCCTCGGCGTCCACCATTCCATTGAGTTCGGATGCCGACGCACCGAAATTGGCGCATCGGTGCGTCTGCGAGCTGCTTCCCTCAATACTGAGGGCGAAGACCACGGCCTGTTCCTAAAGAGACCCGTTTCCGATCGGCGACTGTACCCGCCCCCGGTCAGTCAGGCTGCTGGTGTGGCGAGGTGGGTCGGTGGATTCCTAGGATACCGAGCTCTCCTCTAGCGTCTGTCCAGCCTCGGACAGCCGAAGATGAGGGCAGTAGCGGCTTCGAGCCGGATGATTGTCGTAACCTTGGGATGCTCCGCGTAGAGTGGGGCCGGCGAATCCATCCTCATAATGAACCTCAGAAAAACTCTCGCATTGTTTGTTATTTTTGCCGCGGCGTTGGTCACGCCTAGTTCGGCACAAGTTTTCTGGAGCAACTACAGCCCTTCAGGCGTCACCGACGGCATCTGGTGCGTAACCTATGCCAATGGTACCTTCGCTGCCGTGACAGATCAGGGGAACCTGCTGACCTCAACCAACGGGCTCAACTGGAGCAGTCAGGCTATCGACTCGGGTGTCTGGCTGGTGTCCGTCGCCTATGGGAATGGCATCTGGGTGGTGGTTGGCGACAAGGGCACGATTCTCGTGTCGTCTGACCTCAAGACGTGGATTCACGCAACCTCAGCCACCTCCAACAAGCTGAACGGTGTGCTCTACAACGGAACTATCTGGGTGGCTGTAGGAGAATCGGGCACGATCATTACGTCACTGGATGCCCAGGGTTGGTTGCTTCAACCAGCAATATCGGGCGTTACGGGTTTCCTGCACGGCATCGCTTATGTTGGCGACAGCACCTTGGGATTGGGAAACGGCATATGGATATGCGGCCAAAATGGCGTAATCATTCAGGGGCTTCCGACTTCATCTGGGTCAACCGACTATACGTTTACTCTTTATCCAGACAATCGTGGGATGATTCTTCCCGGAGAAGTAATAACGACGCAGAACCTAGAGGTGCTTATTTATCCAGATCTTGGGTTGGGCGGTGTGAGTCTAGTAGGAGGCGGACAAGGAATATTGTTTTCTTCTGGTGTCAGTGTTGGCCATCCGCCGGGCCAAACATTTGGATCATCACCTTCCACTACTCCTAACGTTGACTTTCGTGGCGTCACGTATGGCAACGGATACTTCGTCGCAGCTGGCGAGCAGGGAACGATCTTCAGATCCACTGACGGTGTGAACTGGCTCCAAAGCTACTCGGGCGATAGTCCCTCGACGCTGAACACGGCAACGCTCCTCAGCGCTGCCTACTCGCCTACCTTACAGCGTTTTGTGGTCACCGGGCTGGGGGGCACCATCCTAGTTTCAAATCCTGCACCCACCGTGTTCGCGAATGTGTCCACCCGAGGATACGTCAGCAGCGCGCAGACCTTTATTGGTGGATTCGTGATTCAGGGTAATGCCCCACGCACGGTCCTAATCCGTGCTGACGGCCCAGTGTTGAGCCAGTTCAACGTGCCGAGTCCGCTGGCTGATCCTGTCCTAACTGTATTTGACGGTAAGGGAAATGTGATTGCGACAAACACGGGTTGGGTAACCAACACGAATCCGGGGACGATTTCTACGGCAGCTCTTGAGGTGGGCGCATTCGCGTTGCCTAGTTCTAGCGCGGACTCAGCGCTGCTGCTGACGCTCCAACCTGGGGCGTACACTGCCCAAGTCACGTCGGCCAAGGGCAATTCAGGTATAGCCCTGTTTGAGGCGTATACCAACTAGCGCGTGATGAATTAAATGAAACAGTTGATCGGCGCGGTCCTGTTCGGTCTGGCGACCGTGACGCCGAGCTTCGCTCAAATCTTCTGGACCAACCAAAGCCCCTCCGGCGTTACGGACGACATCTGGTGCGTTACGTACGCCAATGGCACTTTCGCTGCCGTGACAGATCAAGGGAACCTGTTGACCTCTACCAACGGACTCAATTGGAGTAGCCAAGCCGTTGATCCGGGCGTCTGGCTAGAATCAATCGCCTACGGCAACGGCACATGGGTCGTCGTCGGCGACAAGGGCACGATCCTTGTGTCGTCGGACCTCAAGACTTGGGTTCATGCGAACTCGTTTCATGCGGACTCGGTTACGGGCGCCAAGCTTAATGGTGTGTTGTATGATGGAATGATCTGGGTGGCTGTAGGAGAGGCCGGCACGATCGTCACGTCGTCAGATGCTTTAAATTGGGAGCTTCAACCGGAAATATCAGGTATGACTGGGTTTCTTCACGGCATAACCTGTGACCCGGTCACAGGCTCAACGGTGATAAGTGGACAGAACGGGGTCCTCATCGTCCTCAATTCCAACACTGGGGTTCCTGACCTGATCGCATCCCGTTCCACGCAAAACCTAGAGTCCGTACTTTGCGAGGAAGCAAGTCCTGGAGGAACCGTGGCGGTGGGAGCAAACGGCACCATAGAGTACAATTCGCAGGTCCCGTCGCCGGACCCGCCACAATTCAATTCCTTTTCCCTCAGTTTCTTTTACAAGATGTGGACCTCGGTCTCAGTTCCCAACACAACGGCAACATTCCGAGGGCTCGCATTCGGCAACGGGTATTGGGTCGCGGCTGGTGAACAAGGCACCATCTTAACCTCGGCGGACGGACCAACCTGGACCCAGCGATTCTCTGGCGACAGCCCTTCAACGGTCACCACAGCAACACTCCTGAGCGCCACTTACTCGAAGCCGCTGCAACGCTTCGTGATCACCGGAAGCGGCGGCACTATCCTAGTCTCGAATGCCGCGCCCACTGTGTTCGGGAACGTGTCCACCCGCGCCTACGTCAGCAGCAACCAGACATTCATCGGTGGTTTTGTGATCGAGGGCACGGCTCAGCGCACGGTCCTAATCCGCGCTGACGGCCCAGTGCTTAGCCAGTTCAGCGTTCCGAGCCCGCTACCGGACCCGGTTCTCACGGTCTACAACAGCAGCGGTGCAGTCGTCGCCACGAACACTGGGTGGACGACCAACACGAGGCCCAGCGCCATCTCATCGGCTTCGCAGCAGACAGGAGCCTTCGCTTTGCCGAACCCGAGCGCGGATTCGGCCCTGTTGCTGACGTTGCCACCCGGCGCCTACACGGCGCAGATCACGTCGGCCAAGGGCAACTCGGGCACAGCCTTGTTCGAGGCATACACCAACTAGGATAGACTATTCGAGCAGACTCAGGCCTGCCGGGGACCGTGCTGATCATGCGAGGGTGGGGCGAGTTGCCCACCTAGTCCTGCCTTCAGTTCTACGGATCCCGCAGAAGCTCGTTACCCGAGTCCATTGGCATCCGTATACGAGGGAGCCCATCGGCCACGGATCCAGGGAACGCGGGAGGGGGTTGCGGGGATGTAGGGATGGGTGAGGTCGGATATGGCCGTCGACCGGAAACGTGTGCTTTCGCAGCGGGTGTCCTCTCGTCCACCGGTTACGAGAAATCGACGAGGTTAACGGGGTCGGTGTTCGGGTATGAATCCACGGCGCACCGAATTCGGAGCAACGGTGCATCGCCGACGCTAAGCGCAAGATTGTGCAACCAGCTGCAACTTGAACAACCGCTTCACTCGGCAGCGTTAGATTCCCTCGGCGTCCACCAGTTTGTAAGATAATAACATTAAGTATCTTATGGGATTATTCTTAGACATTTTGATTGGCCACGCTAAGCGATCACGTCGAGTTCACTCCACGACACCCATTTCCAAGAGCAACATCCTGGGAGTGCAGACATTGACCCCGTAGACCGCAGTCCCAAGAACATGGGCGAAATCGGTGATGTCCGAAGTGACCAGGTAATCAGCACTACTGCCGATGGCTGATAAAATCACTGGCTTGTCCTTCGTGGCGTCGAAGACAATGGGCCTGTCGATCACGTAGATCGATCCGACAACCTCAAGATTCGGCCGGATAATGCGGTTCCAGCGGGTTGCGCCGTAGGGATGCTTGAACACGTTCCTTTCGACTTCGGCCACGCAATAGTCGGCCGTAATGAGTCTCCACCCGGAACTCAGTCCGTGCTCGATCAGAACGTGGGACAATCCCTTGGTCGACCAACAGGCAGCCAAGATCGTCGACGTATCGAGAAATACGATCACTTCTTGACTAACTTTACGCTAGCGGCGTCGGCCTCGTCATCCGTAACCCACTTCTTGATCGTTGCCGCAGGAATGTCGCGGATCGGGACAGTAACGGCAGGGTGAAGAAAAATCCCATCCGGCCTTTCTTCGGCGAGGAGAACCGCGTGATTCTTATCAAGCCTCAGCTTGCGGCGCAGCGCTATGGGCAACGTGAGTGTTCCACGCGGCGAAATCGTGATAGTCGTGCTCATGCAGAAATACTGCATTACTGAAATACGGAAGTCAATCGGAAGGGGTGTAGAAACAACTTTAAAGCCGATAGCGCCTGGTAGGGCCAAGAGTCGCCGTCGCCAAAGCTTCACATCTTCGCCCACCAAGCGTCCGACGGTTATGTGTGCAAGAGCCTGCAACCAGCTGCAACTAAGACCGCCTCTTCACTCGGAGGTGATGGACGCCCTCGGCGTCCACCAGTTATTAAAATACTAAACGATAACAAGTTATGTAATATTTGTCGGTCGATATGGCCAAAGTGTCAACGTGGGTGACAACAAGTGCGCCGAGATTCGCCGCCATACCCAATTGTGCCAAATAGCGGTTTTTGACGTATGTGCGAGCGACGTGATTCCGCCGATTTGGGCCACTTGAAGAGTCGGTCTGATCCAATAGAAAGGATCCAGACCATGAAAGATGACCACCACTGAGCGGGGGACTGATTCGGGTCGGGATCCCTTTGGCGTGCCCCCATGATTGCGAATGAAGAGCCGTGGACGCTCCAAGGGCTCCGTGTGCTCGGTCGAGCACGCGGAGTTCATTTCATCTGACTGCTGGAAGCCCGCGCCACTTTGACTTATCTGCCATGAACGCAATGTATCCCCATCGGATTGCCAAACAGCAAACGTGATGCCCGCATTCCTGCCCGCAAGTGTTCATGTCCGGGGTTTGGTCAAGCGCTACGGCAAGGTGGAGGCCCTATGCGGAATCAGCTTTGACGTCGCTGCGGGCGAAATCTTTGGCATTCTCGGCGCGAATGGGGCGGGCAAGACGACCGCCCTAGAGTGCATCATGGGCCTTCGGCGACCGGATTCCGGGTCGGTCTTCGTGGCGGGTATGGACGTGCTGGACCATCCCGAAGAGACCAAACGGGTAATTGGCGCGGTGCTTCAGGCGGCAACCCTTCAGGACCGCGTGACCCCGCGGAAGGTGCTGCGGCTGTTCTCCTCTTTTTGCGACCACGCGGCCGACACAGGCAGCCTGATCGAGAGGTTCGGGCTAACGGCTAAGGCGGACTCGCCTTTCGTCTCACTTTCGGGCGGCCAGAGGCAGCGCCTGTTCCTCGCCCTGGCGTTCGTAAATAATCCTTCGCTTGTGGTGCTCGACGAACCCACGGCGGGCCTTGATCCCGGTTCCCGCCGCGAACTCCACGAGATCATTGTGGGCATGCGCACCGCGGGACGGACCGTGGTCATGTGCACTCATGACCTTGAGGAGGCGCAGAGCCTTTGCGACCGCGTCGCAATTCTCGATCGCGGCGAGGTAATCGCGTCAGGGCAGCCGTCCGCGTTGGTTGCGGGATCACGGCTGCCATCCACCGTTGAGGTCAGGACATCGCAGCCGCTGACCGAAAGCCAGGTAAAGGCGCTGTCCGGGATCACGCATTGGCGGTGGAAAGACGGCGGATGGCTTATAGGAACCGACAACACCGATGAAACCGTTGTTGATCTTGTGAAAGTGGTCGAGGTGCACGGCAACAAATTCATCGAGCTGCTTATTCGCAGGGCGTCGCTCGAGGACGTCTTCCTTTCGATCACCGGACGCGCATGGCTAACCGAGGAGGAACGGAAATGAATGCGCGCCGGAATAACTGGTCAGGAATGGTCCACTTCTTCTTCTTCACGCTCGATCTCAATTTCCGGAGCAAACAGGCGCTCGTTTACGGTTATCTGGTCCCCATTCTGTTTCTGGTGGCCTTCGGGAGCGTCTTTCGATCCGAGTCGCCTGCGTTGCTAGGAGAGATGGGCCAGCTCTTGACAATAACGATTCTTGGTGGGGCCTGCTTTGGATTGCCGACAGCGCTTGTGGCCGAGCGCGAGCGCGGAATTTGGCGACGCTACCGCCTTCTTCCTGTCAGAACTTTCTTTCTGGTAGTCGCGGTCCTTGCAGCCCGGATTGTCATCGTCGTCTCGGCTGTAGTGATGCAGGTGTGCATAGCCCATCTTGTGTACCACACCCCGCTTCCGGTTAACCTCGTCCATGCGGCGTTGGGGGTCCTCCTCGTAACAACCTCTTTTCTGGGGCTCGGGCTCGCGATAGCAGGCGCTGCTGACGATGTGCCTGCAGTTCAGGCCATGGGTCAGTGCATATTCCTGCCGATGATTATGATTGGAGGGGTGGGCGTGCCGTTGCTGGCGTTGCCGGAGTGGGCGCGGAATGCGTCGGGGTTTATGCCAGGCCGTTATTCCGTTGATCTTCTTCAGGTCGCGTACTGCGAACCCCGGGGGATTTCTGGGGAGGGGTTCAGCATTTTTGCCCTCGTTGTGATTGGAGCGTGCGCCTTTGTCGTTGGCTCGAAACTGTTCCGATGGGAATGCGGCCGCCGGATTGGCCTCAGAGCTTGGGCTTGGATTCTAGTCGCCGTGTTCGGCTGGGTAGCGGTCGGATTTGCTGCTGCTTTGAGCGGGCACCTTGCGGCCCCTCTGCCACCGGACATCGGATTCGACGCGATAACCGACGCGGAGATCGAAAGTGTCAGTTATGCCAACCTCCCGGGAGACAATGAATTTGTGAGCCGCCTGGCGCCGCCCTTTGCCTTAGACGAGCTTCCGGAAGGCATGAGCGAATTTGAAAGGACGCTCAACCACTGGGCGCCCGGACATGCCAGCGAGCCGGGTCAATGCGTCCGCAGTCTCTTGTGTGTCGCCGGAATAGCGGATGTTGGCCAGGACCTCCACGAGGGCGAGATTGCGCGCCTGGTCTTTGAGGAGCTTCGTGCGAGGTTCGATGACCACAGCCTGAGCAAGCTGCTCACCTGGATTATCCTTTATCCCAATGATGGGGTAGCGATTACAACAGCGCCAGAGCTAGGGATGGACCGTCAATTCAAGGAGGTGATCATCCGAGAGAGGACGGTTCTGTATGCCACGAAGCTTCTTGGTCGGATTCGCGGAAAGATCAAGGACTAGGGGCGGTGTTCACCCTCCCGTGGCGGCTATATTGCGAACCGTGAGAAGCAATGTCTGTGTTGGCGCGACTTAGAACGCCCGACCTTGCTGTTACCAAGGAAAACTCAAGACTAACCGCTTAGTGACGCCGCGAACTATCAGATGGTCCCTTGTGGCTTTGGCGGCATCCTCGGCCTGCATCTTTTTGCTCCCAACGGACAAAGGCCCGGATCTGCCGCCATTGAAGCAATACGCGGGCCTTCCGACCCAATTCGATGATGCTCTAAGAAGAGCGCACGCGAACCTGCACGGCCATGACCCCGATGGGGTGAGGGCATTGGCGCGGCTATATCAGGCCAATCGCCTTTATCCTGAGAGCAAGGCATGCTACCGCGCTATCGCAGCGCGAGGGAAAGGCCTATCGCCGCAGGACCACTACTATCTCGCGGCCATCTTCCTCGATGAGAGCGACATTGGCTCCGCCCAAGTTGAACTAAGGGCGACGATTGACGCCGCGCCGACCTACCTGCCGGCAAGGACCTCCTTGGCGGAGGCCCTGTTCAAGACTGGGGAAATCGACCAGGCCGAGAGGGAGTATGATGCCGTCCTTAAAATCGAACCGCATAATGCCCGAGCTTTAGTGGGGCTCTCACGAATAAAGCTGCAGCACGGCGATGACGACGGGGCCGTGGCCCTCTTAAGAGAAGCGGTGTCGCATCATCCCGACTCAAGGTCGGGCACCTCGTTGCTTGCGCAAATTCAGAGCCGACGCGGCTTCGACGACGAAGCGGCCGCGATGACGGCCCTTAGCCAGCGGGTCCACGAGCTCATACCGCCGGATCCCTGGATGAAGGCGCTGCTGGCCGACTGCTACGACCTTCAGCTCCTATCGCTCAAATTCGAGGCCTATAGACTTGCCGATCAACTTGACGAGGCGCTTCCCCTTCTGGGTCGGCTCGAGGAGCTCGACCCGAACGGTTGGATGCCGAGGATGATGCATGGTTGGTCTGATAGGGAGGCTGGCCGTTACGCCCACGCCGTGGAGGAATTTCAGTCGGCACTTACGGCCGGCGGGGAGCCTGAAAAGATATGCCCCTTGTTGGCGACAACCCACATTATGATGGGGCACCCTGAGGCAGCGGTACCGATGCTCTCGAAGTACCACGCCCTGTTTCCGAATTCGATGCCAATCCTCCGTTCCTATTCCGAAGTGGCGGTTCGAATGAAGGACAACAATCTCGCCCGGAAGCTTCTTGTGGAGGTTCTCCGGGCGGAGCCGAACCTCTATCTGCCAAACATGAGTTTGGCTCAAATCCTCTGGGACTCAGGAGAAAAGGACGCCGCCTCTCAATTGCTTCGACGGGTGACCAAGATATTCCCCATCGACATCGATTCTCGGGGACGACTGGGCCAGTACTACATCGAGAAGTCGGATCCTTGGTCGGCCATTGGCCCGTTGGAGCAAGCACATGCCATTGAACCGAAAAACGCCCAGATCAAAGCAATGTTGGATACGGCCTATCTCGCTGCAGGGAGCATGGAGGCGTCGCGAGGCCATTTCGAGGAGGCCGGCGCCTATTCTGACAAGGCAATCCAGCTTATTCCTGATGGCCTACGGGGCTTGGCCCTAAAGGTAAATGCCTGCAAGCATGCCAAGGACTTCAAGCATGCGGCAGAGGCCATGGGGAAAATCGCAGCCCTCCAGCCGAACAGCCCCGCAATCCGGATGAGCCTTGGCGACCTAATCTATCAGAGCGGCGATGAGGATGGCGCGCGTCAGGAGTGGCGGGAAGCCTTGAAACTCGCGCCTGCGGAGGAAACGGGACTGCGCGATCTCCTTAGCCGGAGACTTGCCGGCCAGATAACCGCCGCGACCATCCAGTGAGGATGCCACGTGCCATTCGTCGGCTTCTGATCGCCGTGACCGTACTTGCGGCCTTGGTAGCCGTAGCCGTCGTCAAACATAGGCCCGGTACGCCCTCAGCGACCCTTACCGGCACCGCAACAGGAGTGCCGAAGCCTTCTTCGAAGCATCGGCCGCTTGGCCTGGACTATTACTCCAAACGGGAAATCGGTCGACCCGTCGAGGGCGAGCCCTGGATATCCGACCTGCTGATCGTTGACCTGGATGGGGACGGGCTAAAGGACATCCTTGTTGCGGACGGTCGTCTCAACAAGGTCACGTGGATTCGCCAAGTGAAGCTCGGTGTATTTGAGGAGCAAGATATCGGCCAGCCCGTCGCGGGCCCCGCTCACCTGGAGGTGGCCGACCTCAATGGCACCGGCCACCTCGATGTGCTCGTCGCATCCATGGGTGTGATCCCGCCAAGCAACGAGAAGACCGGATCGGTGGTCGTATTGGAGAACGACGGCACGAACCATTTCAAGAACCGCGTCCTCTTGGAGAATGTGGCCCGTGTCACCTACGTGGCAGCAGCCCCGCTCACGAAATCCGGACGCCTGGACCTGGTCGTCGGCCAGTTCGGCTACTACCAGGGTGAGGTGCGATGGATGGAGAACCTGGGCAGCTGGAACTTCAAGAGCCACACGTTGCTCGATGCGCCAGGAACCATCCATGCCCCCGTCGCGGACCTGCTGGGCAATGGCAACCTCGATATCGTCGCACTCGTCAGCCACAACGTCGAGGAGATCCACGCATTCTACGGCGATGGGCATGGAAATTTTAGGGACCGGGTGCTTTATGGATCAACCAACATGGACTTCGGTCTGAGCGGGCTTGTCATTGCGGACGTGAACAAGGATGGCCGTCCGGACATTGTATACACCAATGGCGATGGGTTTGACTACGCGACCCCTGGCTCGCGGCCTTGGCATGGCGTCCAATGGCTTGAGAATCTAGGTCAGGGAGAATTCGCCTATCATCGTTTGGGGGATTTTCCCGGGGCTTACAGTCCGGTCGTAGCCGATCTGACCGGCGACGGGAATCTCGATATCGTTGCCTGCTGCGGCTTCAACGATTGGACCAATCCCGATGCCGTTTCGCTCATGTGCTTTGAGAACGACGGCGCTGGTCATTTCACGCCTCGCACATTGGCGTACCATCCGACCCAATTAATAGTAGTGAAGGCTGCAGACCTGTTCAATGACGGACGCACGGAGCTCGTTACCGGGGGCTTCGCTTTCACACCACCCTACCACCACATTTCCCGTGTGACACTATGGGAGCCTAAGGATCAGCCTGTTAGGAAGGTCAGTCCGGCGGCTTCGTCAAGGCAGTGAGCCCGTCGGCCAAGGAAGGCCCTGCAATGCAAGGCAGGGAATCGCATTGCACGCCCGCTTCGGGTCGCGCTCACGCAATTCAGGGCAACGCGACATCCGGAGGGCGGGCGACCATGGCCGATAATTTAGTGTGCCATGAGATTTCGGGTGCGCGGTAACACATTCTGACTGCGTGAATCTTAGTTCGGGTATTACCCCATGGTTCGCGTCCAGCAACTGCTGTACTGTAGTGCGCAGCGGACCTATGTCCGCGGAAAATCTAATCGCAGCTTAAACCCTCGATTCACCCATCCATCGTGGAAGAGGAAACAATCAATATGAAAACCACAACCAATCTTTCGCTCGCCCTGATGTTCGCGCTAACCGGCGCATGCGCCTCATTTGGCGACGCCGTAGTCCAGACCACGGTCGTGACCACGAACAGCCCGGCTGCCGTTGTCGTCGTGAGGGACGGGTTCACCGAGAGCTATGCTCGGGTGCTGATAACGCGCAACGGTACGACCAAGTTGATGGAGAACGACATGAAGCTCCATAATGGCATCGTGATCCATAAGGACTGCGTCATCGTCGTTCCCGGAAAAATGAACCGAGCGTTGCACTCGGGCGATTGGCTTGCCTTCGACGGCACGCTCACGAGGGCCGACGGAAAAGTGGAGAGGCTTCGGCCCGCGGATTGAGTGGGTATCGCAAGCGAACCCATTCCCCGAATCGCGTAGGCTGTTTCATCGTAATGGCTGCTTGGGCTGGGAACGAACCAGCATCGGCGACGACGAATACCTCAGAATTTTGGCGCGCCGCCGACCCAATGTGGAAGATGGTGCAGCCAGCCGCAACGGGGAGCCTCGCTTCACTCGGTGGCGATGGATTCCATCGGCGTCCACCAATCAGTAACAACATTCAATATCAAGAGCAGTTAAGTCAGATTGAGACTTGCGAATGCCTGAAGTTACAGCGCCAGTTACAGTATTTGCGGGCTGCTGTTGGAACGTTTGAGGAATGGTTTCTATGCTAGTTCTAGGATCGCTCAGCGGGCATTTCCGTTGGGCAAATTGAAGTTGCCGAGCGGGGCATTGGGTATCGGATGCACCTCGGAGCTTTGAGGGTAAGGGGGTCGCATGGATAATCCGCCCAAATTTCGCCGCAATGGGAGTGATATGCTGCTCGATCTTCCTATACCGCACGGCACGGCCGAGAAGAGCGGTGACGTTCGTGCGCAACTACACATAAAGTAGACGGTAAGAACGTGCTTCGCCGGCCGCTGCTCCTCGCCTAGGTCGCCCTGTTATGGAAACCGCGGACGTAAACAGATCTCTTTCAGTGACCGGTTGAATCGTGAGCAGAAGAGTTTCTGCGCTCAAGTTCTGCAATGACCTGGGCACCCAGCAAAATGATCACGGCTATCGCTTCGATACTGATCAAGGCCACCACTGACGTGGCAAAAGAACCATAGATCAAATTCACCGAAGAGACGACCGAGTAATACCAGACCAATATCCGGCGAGTGATCTCCCATAAAACTGTCGCGATCATTCCGCCTAACAGAGCGTGCCGAAATGTAATCCGTATCAAGGGCATGACCAGGTAGAAAGAAGTCAGTAACAACACCTCGCCGAATATCCCGAGTAAATACAAAGCAAAGAAGAAAGGGCCCTCCAGGCTGAGACCCCATCCAAAGACGACTAACGGCCGGCCGCCATGTGTCTCGATGGCACCAGCAATAAACGACACTAGTAACATACCCAAGCCGATTAAAAAGATATACACGTAAGGAATAATGGCAGATAGGAGGAAGTGACGATGTGAACCTCTGAAGCGATGAGAAAAAATCACCGACATGGCGCTTTCGAGCACACTAAAGGCGATGGAACTAAAGAAGAGCATCGCCAGAAATACAAATGCCCCAACCGATTTGTCGTGCTCAATGAATATACCCGCCTGTTCCGTCAACGTAGTGCCATAGCCCGGAACTATCATTTCTATATAGGTCGACAAGGTGTGGAATAACACTCCCTTCTCGATAAAATATGAAAGTGCAATGAGCCCGAGGATCGAAAGGGGCACAATTGAAAGCAGAGTATAATAGGCCACCGCACCGGCCAGCAAGAAGCCTTGATTGCGCCTGAAATTGCGCCACACGCTGAGAAAAAAATCATAAGTCCGCCTGAGAAACCGGTAAATATGTTGATACTTCTTCATTGCAGAAATGAACAATCCAAAGACAGGAAGTATTCTACTGATGCTCTTGAAAGTATTTCATAAGGTTAGGCTAGAGTATCGCCTATTACGGCAATCCTTCGAGCCTGATCAACAATCTAAACAGGCGTGAAGCTTCGCCACACAATTTCTTAGAGAAAGCCGGTCAGGCCGCCATTCAGTGAATTGACTTAACTTCGGTCACCGCGGATTCCGGTCAGATCCATTGTGATATCTTGGTCTGACCACGTCAAAGGCTGCCCTGGCGCGATGTTACTCGGTCGCTCAGTCGCGCAGGATCGAGATTTCGGCAGGGGACAACCCTTGAGCCTCCCGCTCGAACAACCTCTCCTCCAACTTGGTCAACCCGGATTTCGGATCGATCTTCTCGCCCCAGGAACCCGAAGCAGCCCCGGAACCGAACTGTTTTCGATGGAGGTCTTGGCGGTGGCGGCCGCCGTCTGAGATTACGCAGACATCGCTAGTATATTCCTCGGAAACCCAACCGAGGAGATCAGTGCTAATGAATTAGGTCGCCGCCCGCAGACGAGGAGTCAGCTTATGATTTGAATGAGAGCGATGCTCCGCTGCCTTACTATAGCGTTGATCGCAACCTCGATCCAGACTGGGCATTCTGCTGCTGCTGCGACCGCGGCCAGTCCCGACGAACCAAACGAGCGGATCACGATTTCGGGTGGAAGGTTCATTGTTGGGAGCAACCGAATCTGGATAAACGGCGCAAATACACCGTGGCATCATTGGAACGACCTGGGAGGTAATTTCGATCCGAACTGGTGGGATGCCCACTTTCAATTGCTCCACGATCGCGGAATCAATGCGACGAGGATCTGGTTCTCGTGCAGCGGAGATCTCGGAATCGAGATCGACGAGAAGGGACATGTCTCTGGCGCCACACCGGCCTATTGGGCCGACCTTAACCGCCTCATCGACATCGCCCGGAAACACGAGGTGTACGTCTTGGCGACCCTGATGTCGTTCGATCACTTCAATGCCAAGCATCACAACTTCAAGATGTGGAGAAAGTGGATAAGCACGGATGAAGGGATAGACTCATACGTCAAGAATTACCTGCATCCGCTCCTGGAACGTTACGGGCACGCACCGGGCCTGTGGGCCATAGACCTTATAAACGAACCGGAATGGGTGTTCGAAAACGCCCTAGACGGAAAGATCCCGTGGGAGAGACTCCAGAGCTATTTCGCGCGCGCGGCCAGCGAGATTCACCGCGAAAGCGAGGCGTTGGTTACGATCGGAATGGCGATGCCAAAGTACAACAGCGACTCCGCAAGGTTTGCGCAGGGGAACAAGGTAGGCGACGCATCCCTCCGCTCTGAGTTCAACGATCCCGGTTCGCGACTGGATTTTTACTCCGCGCATTACTACGACTGGTGCGGGCCGCTTTGGGGCAATGCGCTATATTTGTCGCCGCAGGCATACGGGCTCCCGACCGACAAGCCGTCCATCATCGAGGAGTTTCCCGCGCACGGAACCAAGGGCCACACCGTCACGGTTGACTACGAAAGCGCCTTCCAAAACGGCTGGGAGGGCGCGATGGGTTGGACCTCTAACTCGGTGGATGATAATGGTGGAATTTCCGAGCTCGGAGAGGCAACTTTAGCGTTCGAACGACGCCACGCCGAATTGGACTATCCTGGGGGAAGCAAATAACGCCTGTTGAAGGGCAAAGGTTGCGGGCGCCGCGAAATCAGGTCTTTGTCCGCCAAGCATACGGCGACTACGCGGGCAAAGTCATCCCACCGCATATCATTAGAACAGCCTCCTCATATGGCGGCGTTTAGGATGTTCGGTATCACGCAACCTTTAGATTGCTCCGCAATTTCTGCAGTTGTTGTTTCATAAGAAATTATTATACAATATGTTAAATATAGTACCGGTTGATACTTGTTAAACATATCAAACCGGTTTAACCTGTTTAGATGAAGAACATAGAGGTTAGTGAGGCTGTTTATGACGCGCTGAAGAAGATGACGACTGACTTCCACCAGAGCCCGAACGACGTCCTCGCAGCGCTCCTCAACCTTGGATGTGTGCCAGGCGAACAGGATGAGCCGCTTATTGGGTTCCTGCTGGGGACCGATTTCCGTACAAAATTCACCGACGCCGACAAGTACCTGGCGATTCTCGGATGGATCGCGACCAAGCATGCGTCGGAGTTCAACGAATTCATTCTCTCGCTGTCGGCCTCTGCAAGCGGCCGCCGCTATCTCGGTTTGTCGCGCGAGGAGATCGTCGAGCAGTGTCGCCACAATCAGGCCCGGCAGATTCCCGACACACATTATTGGGCGATCATGAACATCGACACTGCCACGAAACGGCGGTTCTTAACGCGCGTGCTTGAGTTCATTGGGTACCGTGAAGAAGTGGTGGACTTTGTCTGCGGCGCCATTGGCATCCGCCGTACACCCCGGCGAATTGCAACGCAACTTGCCCCGACCGCATGACAAAGTGATCGGCCGCTGGCCCTAGCGTGTGCGGCCGCACAAAGGAGATTGCGGTCGGGAACGCGGGTTCGGCCCAGCAGGCTGGTGGCCAACCCGGCCAATTCGCTGAGTTGACCGTTCCTGCAGAGCGAATCCGGGATACGATCGGCCCCTAAACAGTCTGGCAGCACTCGGCCTGCGCCAGCCGTGCCCGCAAGGGTTCGGAACAGCAATTGCGCTAGCGCATCTCGCTGCGGCATTCTATATACATTCGCCATGAACTTCAGCTTCATTGTGGATCGGATGTACTGGGCGGTCCTGATCTTGGCGCCTCTTGGATACGCGGTGCTAAACTTCGAAACCTTTAAGAGGACACGAAAGCGCTACATGCTCTACCTGTTCCTACTCGATCTCTGGGTCTTCGTTTCGGCGTCGCTTTCGTTCCTGTTGTCACACTCCGCAGCGATACAGGGAAACGTTCATAACATCAGAGGCGCCCTGGCGGTCATCACCATCATCCGATATCCGCTGAGCCTTTTCTTCTATTCCAGGCTGGTGAAGGACCTGCCCCTGCAGCGCGCGCCGTCATGAAATACGTAATGTCCTATGAAACCAACGCGGATAAGCTTCCGCTCGCTCGACTGCATTTCCCGTCCCACCGGGCCAGATTGGATGAATTTCATGCGCGCGGGACGCTCCTGATGGCGGGTCCGTTTGTTGATCCTCCGGACGGGGCCATCGGAATCTTCACAACCCGCGCCGCGGCCGAGGAGTTCATCGAAGGGGACCCGTTTGTCATAAGCGGCTTCGTCAAGACTGTCAAAATTCGCGAATGGAACGAGGTCCTTGGAAAATAGGGCCCTTGAGGCCGACCCATCTCCGAAGCTCGGAGAGCAGGAGCGCGAGCTCCCGACCCTGAAAACATACTAACACGAAACGAGGAGGAAACCAGGATGGCTGCCGCACCGCTGATCAAGATCAAATGGCTTTCGGACGTGGAGGAGCACGATTACCCGGCGGCGCAATCCTATCTCGGACTTCTGCACAACGACGCACGGGTCGCTGAGATCATGAAGGGTCTCAGGAGCGCGCCCCTCGTGCAATTCAAGGCAAAGGATATTTTCCGGGCTTCGCGGCTGTCGCTTCTCGGTGTCAGCAATTCACATATCGAGAAGGACACGAAGAAGATCAGGGACGGCCAGGGCCTGGCTCCGCTGCTTCTGATGCGTGACGAACAGAACGGCGTCGTCGTGATCACAGACGGCTACCATAGGCTGTGCGCGGTGTATGGGTTCGATGAGGATGCGCTGATCCCATGCAAGATCGTCTGAGTCACACGCACTGATTTCTGCGGCTGCCAAGGCCGGGGCACACCAAGCGCCTCCTTCACGTCCGGCAACGAAGGCAGATTGCATTCCCTGGTTGGAGGCGTTACGGATTGCCCGTACAAGTCGGCCCTGCCGAAACAACTCAGAAGGCGATGAATGCGTCCCGCGCGCGTCAGATGATTTTGTGGCTTCTTTCGGCCGGCAGCATGTTGCTGGGCGCCCAGTTAGCGGCCGACGCCACGGAGGGCTCCATCGGCATCACCGCTGTGGCCTCAAAGGCGAGCAAGGATTATGTCCGCACGAGGCTTCCCGATGGATCGTTCAGGCCTGAGGAATATGCCTTTGGAGAGGGCGGCCGCATGGAGGGGCCGTTTCGCGACGCCTCGATCGACAGACTGAGCTTCCTGGACATTGCGAGGGCCCTTGCTGGGCCGCTGAGGGCACAGAATTACATCCCGACGCGGGACCTGAATGCTGAAGAGCTCCTCATCATGGTCTACTGGGGAACGACGACGGTCCCCGACCAGCTCAACTTGTCGGTGGGGTATATGAACCGCAGCGGCTCTTTGATGTACCTCGATAACGTGCAGCGCGACCTTCTCGATTCAAAGAACGCGAAGATTCTAGGCTACAATTTCGAGAAGCCGATTGAATCGGACTTTGGAAACTTCACTACGTCCACGGGGCCATCCGGGCTCCTCCAGGACGAATTGCTCTCCGAAATCGAGGACAACCGGTACTATGTGGTATTGTTGGCGTACGACTTCCAGTTGTTCCGCACAAAGAACAGGCACAAGCTTCTCTGGGAAACGCGCTTCAGTATCGACGAGCTCCATAATCACTTCGACAAGGCGCTGCCGGTCATGGCGCAGTACGCATCGGTGTATTTCGGCCAGGACACCCACGGATTGCTGAGGCGACGCGTGCCCGAAGGGCACGTCGACGTGGGTGAGCCAAAGTCCCTCGGTACGGTGCCGGAAAAGTGAACTTCAAGGGCCCTTCCGATTTCCACGATTCTTCTTCCCGATGCTTCGCTGCGCCCTCATGGGAGGCTGCCTTGCCGTAACGGGAGAGCCTGGTGGCCGCAGCCGCCGTTATCCGCGTCGGCTGTTCTCCTTTTTAGGACAGAGGCGTAAGCCGGCGCCCCAAAAGGTGTAGTCGACCCAATCCGAAGTGAAGCGCCAGGGCCCTAGCGCGCAAGGACCTCGATCTGGTCCACTTGCACGGAATTCCAACCGTCCTCGTGTCCCGCAATAAGGACGCGATTGCCTCCGGCCGCCAGGTTCACCGGGATGTCGATGGTCTTCCAGTCGCCGGACGTGGGCGCCATCGGAAGCTTCACTTCCGGCCCGTCGCCTATGGCAAGGGTGAGCGCGACCTGCGCCTGCTGGGAGCTCGAATACCGAATGCGCAGGGTTCGCGGTCCCCCTGAGCCGCCGAACACGCCAAAGGTAATACCGCTGCCGGCCCGACCGAGGTTTTGTATGTACCCGAGCGGCCATTTCGCGTCGCCCAGTCCGGTCAGGCTTGCAACACCACTGCGGCGAGCGAGGGCGGCGGGGTACGTGGAGAGCGGCTTTTCCGCCGGTGTGAGCGTAATCGTGTTCAGAGATGCCCCCGCAGCCTCAACGAAGACAAGCATGCTCAGTTCGCCTGGATTCAGGTAGACGTTGGGGAACCGGAGGTCGGAGAATGCGTCGTCGCCTCCTGTCGGGGGTATATCCGCGGTCGCGATGGACTGGTCGAGCGCAACAAACCGGATTCGCCCGCTGCCGTGGGCGCTTGCCGCGCGCAGGGTGAGGTCGAAGTAGCCCCCGTTGCCGCAATCGATCGAATAGCGCGCCCATTCGCCAGCCTGCAGGCCCGCGAGCACATAGCCGCCACCGGCGTCTGACGTGGGCGCGAGGCCGATGTCGTCGTTTCGGTACACCTTCTTCGTCGGCAGCGCGCGGGTTGAGTGGAATGCGGCACCCTCTCCGCCGTTGTCGTAATCGCTGGCCTTGATCGTTGCCGGAAGCGAGGGCGGCGGGAAGAAGTGCGGGATCGGCCTGCCCCCCGAGCCGGCGGCCTCTCCCTTCGGGTCGATAACGTCCGCCGTCAGGACGGGGGCCAGGCGGGCGGACAGTGGGGTTCCGTCTAGCCTGACCTCCAACTCGTGAAAGGTCATTCCCGTTGCCGGGAACTCAAACGAGAGCACGCGCGCTTCGCTGTCCCAGGACCAGCCGCCCTTGGGCTTTGCACCGTCCACCACGACCGCGATCGGGTTCTGCCGAAGATGAAATCTCATCCGGTACACGGTCGGAGTGTAGAGGCTGTTCGACTCCGACACGGTGAACTCGATCGCGCGGTCGGTCTCGTCGCACGAGAGGCGTGTGACGGTGAAGTCCCCGGCCTCGTAGGCGAAGGAGCGGCCGTCGTCGTGATAGAGCGTGAATCCTGACTTGCCCGATGGGAATACCTCCAGTGTCAGCGGGTCCCAGGGCTTCTCCGAGGTGTTCTTCATGTCCGGAGCCATCGGGATTATGGCTCCCGGCCTGACGGCCACCGGGATGCGGTTCTGGGGCGCGGCGACGACCCATTCGCGTCCGCCCGCATAGTCGTAGCCGTAATCCCAGTCGATCCATGTTCCGGGCGGGAAGTACACCTTGCGGTTCGTCTGGCCCTCGTAAAGCACCGGCGCGACGAGCAGCTCGCTTCCAAACATGTACTGGTCGCCCGGCGTTGCGACCGAGGCCGGGTCGTCAGGGAATTCAAGGGCCATCGGGCGCACGATCGGAAGGCCCTTCTTGCTGGCGATCCATGCGTGGGAATAGATGTAGGGCAGGAGGCGGTAGCGCTGCTGCAGGTAGTGCTTGGTGCCCTGCTCGGTTGCGAGACCGTAGGCGTACGGCTCGGGGGCGCCCCCGGCCTTGTGCGCCCGCGTGATCGGGGCGAAGGCCGAGAATTGCATCCACCGCTCGTAGAGGCGCGCATGGGCGCCAAGCATGTCGTCCTTGTAGTAGCCAACGAGAAACCCGCCTGTGTCGCACGCCCAGTAGACGAAGCCCGAGAGGCTTGAGTTGAGCATCTCGGGCGGATGCGCCCGGTAAGTCGCATAGTCGCTGTAGATGTCGCCCGTCCAGACCGCGGCGTGGTGCCTCTGGAAGCCGGCCGGCCCCGCGCGCGACAGGATGAAGGGGCGCTGGTCCGGGTGCACCGCCAGCTGCACGCCCTCAAAGCTCATCGTGCACAGGAGCGAGTACTGGTTATGGATCTCGGGCGGGCGGCCCGCATAGTAGTGGGTCTGGGGAGGCTCGCCCTCGGGCTCATCGAGATCCAGCCACCAGCCCGCGACCCCGTCCTCATTCAGTTTTCGGGTCTGCGGCCACAGCCAGTCGTCCATCTTCGGGTTGGTGAAATCGAGCAGCATTCCGCCGTAGTAGCCCGCCTGGATGGGGTTTCCTTTGCCGTCGGTCGCAAACACGCCCTTTGCCCAGCCCGTCGCGAAGGTTGGGGATTCCTTCTTAACCATCGGACCGGACTGGGACATCACGATCTTCACGCCCTTCCTTGCATAGTCGGCGATCTTTTGTGCCGGGGTGAGACCGTGGGCCGTGTCGATCCACCGCTTGGCCCAGACATAGTCGGTCACGATCTCGGGCCAGTCTGCGTCGATAACCATGACGTCCACCGGAAACCCATGCGTGGTCAACTGGTTGTAGGCCTCGTCGAGCGCGTTCCAGTCGTAGTAGGTGCACTTGCTCTGCCAGTACCCGAGGGCCCAGAGCGGCGGCAGGGACGGGCGACCGGTCAGCGCCGTGTAGCGGTCAATCACGTCGGCGAGGCGGGGCCCGTCGATGACATAGAGATCGATCTCGCCGCCGTCCGCGTCGACCCGGAGCTCGTCCGCCTTGGTGTGGCCAAGGTCGAAGCGGAGCCGATGCACGTCGTCAAAGAAGACGCCGTAAGCATGGCCGTCGCGGCCGGTGCTAAGAAGAAGCGGGACCGGATACTCGGCGGTGACGTTGCCGGAGCTTATCTGCTGGCCTTCCCAGAGCTCTCGGATTACGCCGCGCCGGTCCAGGCGCCCGTTGTTGTGATTGTCCTGGCCGAGCCCGAAGAGGTGTTCTCCGGCCGCGAGCGCCTCGGTGAGCGTCCAAGGCCCCCCTGCGTGCGCGCCTATCCGCGCGTCGGCGAGCAGCGTGGAGCCGCCGTCGGCGGCTCGCACCTCGAACGCCAGCGTGGCGCGCGCGATCGTCACATCCAGCGCGCCCGTGCTGACGGTGACCTGGTCTCCCTTCTCAGACCGGGTGAGCGAGCTGTGGGTGTCCGCCGCCGCCTCCATCGCGAGCGAAAGCGGGCGCGCGAATTTGCCGGAGGGCTTCATCCAGATGCGCATGACATGCGGCTCCCTGGCCTCGATCCGCAGCCGCGCTCCAGCGGGACTCTCGACGGTGACCTGCTCAGTCGAGGCGCGGGCTGGGGCGCCGATTGCGGCGGGACCCAGGGCCGCGATCGCGAGCGTCGCTGAAATCGCAATGCGGATGTCCATGCGGGGTCTTGGCATGATAGGGAGAGGATTCAACGATTGCACCGGGTTGGCAACCTCCCGCTCCCGCGGCATCGCGATCCCCGAACAGGGAGGGGCTTAGGCCGCCGCGCCCGACGTTTATGCTTCCCTTTTGGGTCGAGGATTGGTTGACCTTTGGACCCGCCGTGCTCTGGGTTCAGCCCTCCGCGCGGCGCCCACCATGCTACACACCATCTCAGTCCTGGTTGAGAACAAGTTCGGAGTCTTGGCCCGAGTGGCGGGAATGATTTCCGGCCGCGGCTTCAATATTGACTCGCTCAACGTCGCGCCGACACACGATGCCGCGCTTTCGAGGATCACAATGGTGCTCAGGGGGGACGATGCCGCGCTCGACCTCTGCACGAAGCAGCTTCGCAAGCTCGTGAATGTCGTGGAGGTCAGGGATTTCAAGGAGGGTCAGACCATCGCGCGCGAGCTCGTTCTCGTCAGGGTGCGCGCGGACGCCAAGACCCGTCCGGAGATCCTGCAGATCAAGGAGATCTTCAGGGCGAGGATTGCAAATATGGCGCAGGATTCACTCATCATCGAGCTGACGGGCGACGAGGACAAGGTGGCTGCGTTCTTGGGGCTCCTCGAGCCGTTCGGCATCGTCGAGATCGCCCGGACCGGCCGGCTCGCCCTCACTCGCTGACGCGCCGCCATCTTCCGCCCAATCCAACCATGCCTGCCAAAGTTTACACCGACAAGGACGCCGATCTCGGCGCCTTCAAGAATAAGACGCTCGCCGTGCTGGGTTACGGCTCCCAGGGCCACGCCCATGCGCTGAACCTCAAGGACAGCGGGTGCAACGTCATCATCGGCCTCTACCCGGGCTCCAAGTCGCGTGCCATCGCGAGGCAGCACGGATTCAAGGTGTTCGACACCGCCGAGGCGGTCCGCCGCGCGGACGTGATCATGGTCGGCCTTCCGGACATGAAGCAGGCGGGAGTGTACAAGAAGGACATACTTCCGAATCTTTCGAAGGGGAAGGCGCTCCTCTTCAGCCACGGACTCGCCGTCCATTTTGGGCTCATCAAGCCGCATAAGGACATCGATGTCATCATGGTCGCGCCAAAGGGACCCGGGCATATGGTCCGCAGGCTCTACGTGGAGGGCAAGGGAATGCCAGCGCTTGTCGCGGTCTTCCAGGACCGCTCCGGGTTGGCGAAAAAGGCGGCGCTTGCGTGGGCGAAGGGTATCGGCTCAACGCGGGCCGGCGTCCTGCAGACCACGTTCAAGGAGGAGACGGAGACTGACCTCTTCGGCGAGCAGGCCGTCCTCTGCGGTGGCGCGAGCGCACTCGTTCAGGCCGGTTTCGAGACCCTTGTCGAGGCGGGATACCAACCCGAGATGGCCTACTTTGAGTGCCTCCACGAGCTGAAGCTCATATGCGACCTGATGTATGAGAGCGGCATCGCCGGGATGCGGTTCTCAGTGTCTGAGACCGCAAAGTACGGCGACATCACGCGCGGCCCCCGCATAGTGAACGCGGCGACGAAGCGGGAGATGAAGAAGATCCTAAAGGAGATCCAGACCGGCAAGTTCACGCGCCAGTGGGTCGCCGAGTACAAGGGAGGCCTGAAGAAGTACAACCGACTCCTGAAGAAGGCCGCGGCGCACAAGATAGAGAAGACGGGCCAGAGGCTGCGCAGCATGATGCCCTGGATGACGAAGAAGAACCTGAAGGGCGTTCAGGCCGCGTACTAACCGCCCCCTGTCCGCGGGGCGCCTGAGAATGGGAAAGAAACTCGTCCTTGCGACCCGCAAGAGTCCGCTCGCGCTCGCGCAGGCGGAGCTTGCCGCCGCGTACCTGCGCGAGCGCGCCGGTGCCGAATGCGAGCTTCTCAAGCTGGTGACCACCGGGGACCAGCAGGCGGAATGGTCCCTGGAGGAGAAGGGCGGCAAGGGTCTCTTCACGCGGGAGCTTGAAGCCGCCCTGCTCCGCAAGGACGCGGATCTTGCCGTGCACAGCGCTAAGGACCTTCCGGGCGAGCTTGCCCCCGGCCTGAGCACGGCGGGTTACCTGCCTCGCGAGGACCCTCGGGACACGCTTATCCTGCGCTCGGGTGTCGCCGCGCCGAAGACGCTCGCGACCGGCAGTCCGCGCCGCCGCCACCAGGCCGCGATGCTCTTCCCCAACCTCGCGTTCGTAGAGATCCGCGGCAATGTGGACACGCGGCTAAAGAAGATTGCGGAGCGAAACGCGGCCGACGGGACCATCCTGGCCGCGGCGGGCCTCAAGCGCCTCGGCATCGGATCATGGCCCGGGGTCGAGTTCCACTCGATCGGATTTGAGTCCATGGTCCCAGCGGTGGGCCAGGGGGCGATTGCGATCCAATGCCGGACTGCGGACGAGGCCGGTTTCGCGGGGGTCTTCGATGGGGCGACGGCCAGGGCCCTGGGCCTCGAGCGGGCGATCCAGTCCGCGCTCGGGGGCGGCTGCCACACGGCACTCGGCGCCCATGCGGCGGGCAACACGCTCTTCTTCTTCCATGAAAACGTTGGCCTGAGGACGATTGCCGTGACCGATGATGACTTCGCATCCCCGGTGGCCGCCGCCGCGAGGATACTCGGGCAGCTCGGGCTCAAATAGGCCGGTCCCATGGACGACACCCGGAAACTTGCGCTTCAGGGACGGCGGATCGTGGTGACCCGCACGCGCGACCAAGCTTCGGAGCTTGCGGCCATGCTCGCCGCCCTGGGGGCGGAGGTGATCGAGCTGCCGGTGATCCGCATCTCAAAGGAAGTCTCGAAGCAGGCGCTCGCCGACGTCATGCTTGAATTCGGCGGCTACGACTGGCTCGTGTTCACGAGCGCCAACGGGGTCCATCACTTCTTCGACGAGTTCTTCCGGGTCTTCGACGACGTGCGCTCGCTCGGGCTGATCCGCATCGCCTGCGTCGGGGATTCGACCTCGAAGTCCGTGGAAGAGCTGCACCTCAAGGTGGAATGCCGTCCGAAGAAGGCCACGGCCGAGGCGCTGGCCGGCGAGATGATCGACACGGGGAGCATGGACAACGCGAAGGTACTCGTCATCACCGGCAACCTCAACCGCGACATCCTTGTGACGAGGCTCGAGGAGGCACGGGCTATCGTTGACTGCCTTCAGGTGTACAAGACCGAGGCGGTCGACCTCTCGTCCAATTCCGCCGCAGCCGACTTTCGCCAGCGCGGGGCGGATGCCGTGCTCTTTGCAAGCTCCTCGTCCGCCCAGTTCTTCGTCGACCAAGGGAATGTGCTGAGTCTGCAGGAGGGAGCCAGGAAGCCGATCAACGGAAGCATCGGGCCGCAGACCAGCATCACCATGCGCAAGGTGGGCCTGAGCGTGGATTTCGAGGCCCGGGCGCCCGGGATCGGGGAGCTCGTCGGCGAGCTGGTGAGGACCCTCGCGTGAAGGTCCCTTTCCTAGACCTCGCGCCCCAGCACCGCGCACTTCGGGACGAGGCGCTCGCCGCGCTGGCGGCGACCTACGACGCCACGCGCTTCTGCCTCGGCAAGGACGTCGAGGATTTCGAGAGGAATTTCGCTTCTACGCTGGGGTATCCGCGCGCGTTGGGGATGAACAGCGGCACGTCTCCGCTGCACGTTGCCTGCATGGTCGCGGGCTTCGGGCCGGGCGACGAAGTGGTCGTCCCGGCCTTCACCTTCATCGCCTCCGCGTGGGGTCCCTCCTACGTGGGTGCGAGACCGGTGTTCGCGGACGTTGAGGAGGGAACGTTCAACCTCGATTCCGTCGCGCTCGAGGCCTCGATCACGCCGCGCACAAAGGGCGTGGTCGTCGTGCACCTCTTCGGCCTGCCGGCAAGGATGGATGAGATCATGGCGGTCGCGCGCAGGCATGGGCTGTTCGTCATCGAGGACTGTGCGCAGGCGGTGGGTGCCCGCTACAAGGGGACACCCGTCGGCCTTCTGGGCGACGCCGGCACCTTTAGCTTCTATCCCACAAAGAACCTGGGCGGATGCGGTGAGGGTGGGGCCTTCGTGTCGCGAAGACCGGATGTTGCGGCCAGGGCCGAGCTGGTCCGCGTCCACGGGATGGGCAAGCGATACCACCACCAGATTGTTGGCGGGAATTTTCGGATGGACGGGTTTCAGGGGGCGCTGCTCAACGTGAAGCTGCCACATCTCGCGTCGTGGACCGCGAGGCGCCGGGCGATTGCCCATGCTTACCTCGAGGGGATTCGCCTCGAGGGGGCGAGGCTTCCCCTCACGCCGGCGTACGGGGAGTCGGTCTACCACCAGTTTACGATCACCCATCCCCGCCGCGACGCCCTGCGCGAGCACCTGGCGGCGCGCGGGGTCGGCACGGACCTCATTTACCCCGTGCCCCTGCACCTTCAGGAATGCTTTGCGGGTCTCTCCTATCCCAAGGGCTCCTTCCCGGTCGCGGAGAGGGTGGCGGAGACATGCGTCAGCCTACCGATCTTCCCGGAGCTGACAGATGCCCAGGTGGGGTTCGTGGTGGATGCCGTGAATTCATTTGTCTAGCCAGACGCCATGATTGACGGAATCCAGATCAAGGTCTGCGGCCTAACCTCCCTTGTTGACGCCGACTTCGCCGATGCGTGCGGGGCCGACTACCTGGGCTTTGTCCTGCACGCGAAATCTCCAAGGCACGTCTCCGTGGCGCAGTTCCGTTCGATGGCGGGGCGCCTTCCGGAGCGACACAAGGTGGCCGTCGACGTAGAGCCGGGCCTCGAGGCCCTTCTCGAAATGCGGGATGCCGGTTTTGACCGGTTCCAGGTGCACTTCAGGCACGACCTGCCGGTCGGCGTAATCGAGGCTTGGTCGAAGGCGGTCGGAGTCAGGAACCTGTGGCTTGCGCCCAGGCTGCCGCCCGGCGTCGACGCGCCTGAATCGTGGCTGGGACTGGCGCAGTGCATCCTCATGGACACGTTTGACACGGCACTTTTCGGCGGGACGGGCAGGACGGGCGACTGGCCGAAGTTCAGGCGACACAGCGAGCGCAATCCCGAAAAGACCTGGATTCTGTCGGGGGGGCTGAGCCCCGAAAACGTGGGAGAGGCCCTGGCGGGAACAGGGGCCCGGTTTGTCGACGTGAACAGCGGCGTCGAGTCGGCCCCGGGCGTGAAGGATCACGCCCGGCTGAAGGCGTTTGTCGTCGCGGTCCACAAGGCCGTGGGCAGGTAGGCTACGCCCCCTCGAGCTTTAGGAGCCGGCGCTTTCTGGCTTCGCCGAACGCGTAACCGGTGAGGGAGCCATCGAATCCCACCACGCGATGGCAGGGGACGATGAGACAAATCGGATTGGTGGCGTTGGCCCTTCCCACGGCGCGCGGCGAGCTTCGGACCATGCGGGCCACTTCCCCGTACGAGCGCGTCTTTCCGTAGGGTATCCTAATGAGGGTGGCCCAGACGCGGCGCTGAAAGGGGGTGCCCGCGGGCGAGAGGCCAAGAGAGAAATCGTGGCGCTTTCCGAGGAACCATGCTTCCACCTGCCTGCGCGCAGCGGATGTCCGCGCTGCGTCTTTGATCAGGGCACCCTTCGCCAGCCTGCCTCTTAGGGCGGCCTGTCCGCCGAATGCGGTCGCGACCACGGAGCCGGCGGCATCGACGGCGACGGAGAACCTGCCAGCCGGCGTCCGGAAGGAGGAATAGTGGAATATGGGTGATTTGTTCATGGTGAGGGTCGGTTGATCTGCCAGAGATGGGCGGTTGCCAGGCTTCGATGAGGGGAGAACACGGACATGAGACGCCGGGTGGCGTCCGCATCGGGCCTTTCCTCAAGCCTGAAGAGGGTCCGCAGCCCGCTCGTCACGCCGGTGTCGCCAATGGGTATGCAGTCCGCGAAGCCGAGGGAGCGCATCATCAGGTAGTTGACGGACCAGGGCCCCAGGCCCCTCACCGAGAGGAGGGTGCGCTCCGCACGCGTGGCGGACATCATCGGGAGCCCGGCGAGGTCGAGCGTTCCGGCGGCGACAAGCTGGGCGGCCCCGATAAGGTACTCGGCCTTCTGCCTCGAGTACTGCCAGGGGCGCAGGTCGGAGGGCGAGAGGCGGCCTATCGCTGCGGCCGTGGGCAGCGAGAACAGGCCGCCCGGCAGCGCGGTTCCTGTGTTCTCAATCAGCCGCCGCTTGAGAAGGCAGGCGAAGGGCAGGTTGATCTGCTGGCCGATGATCGCCCACAGCAGCCCGTCCCAGACGCTTGGGGTGCGGATAAGCCGCAGTCCCGGGCGCCCGGCCACTAGGCGGGCGAGGCCGAGCCTGCGGGCGAGCCGGGCAAACCCGGCCGCATCCTGATCGAGCCCGAGCATCCCGATGACGAGGCGGTGCGCCGCGACCCGCTGGGCCGTCTCGACGTCCGATGAACCATCCAGGGATACCGCTGCTCCCTCCTGCGAGAACTGAATCTTCATCACCGCGGGAACACCGTCCAGGTCCACCGCGGCCTCGTAGGTTGCGCCGTCCAGGCGTTCCGTGACACTCACTGGATCGCGGCCCAGGCTCCGGAGAAGATGGGTGAGTGGATAACCCGGAGGGAGATCGATCTTGAACGCACTGCGTGAGGCGATGTCGCGGTAGTCGGATGGGGTCATCCCGTTGAACGCGCGGAAATGCTCGTGGAAGGCTGAAATCGCCTCAAATCCGGCTTCGGCCGCGACATCGGTGAGAGGAGAGCTTCTGGAGATGAGAAGCCGCCTCGCGGCTTCCACCTTTGTCCGAAGCAGCAGGTCCCCTGGGGTCGTATGGTAGTGCAGGCGAAAGAGTTCGAAACACCGCGTCGTGCCGAAGCCGGAGCGCCTAACGATCGACCGGGCGTCGCTGAACCGCCCGGGCTCCGCCCTAACCTCTGCGACAAGCGTCTCGATCGACTCAAGCACCGGGTCGGCTCCCCGAGCGAAGTCGTCAGGGTGGCATTTCAGGCAGGGTCGCAACCCCGCGGCCCGGGCGGCATCGCAGGAGGGGAAGAACCGGACGTTCTCCGGCTTGGGCTTCTTGGCCTTGCACGAAGGCAGGCAATAGATCCCCGTCGTCAGGACACCCGTGAAGAAACGGCCGTTCCATGCCGGATCACTCCCCAGGAAACGGGAGTACATTTGTGCATGGGTCATTCTCATGGGCTGCCGCTAGGGCGCCCGCACCTTACCAAAAGCGGGCTTCCGTGTCGTCCGCATTTTTCCGCAGTAATTCTGCGCGTGCGCTTGCCCAGCCGGCGGGTGGGTTGGTACGATTGCAGCTTCACGTCAAATCCTATGCCCACAGCCGTACCTCGACTCGCACGCGCGTGGCTCGATTCGCTTTCCTCGGGAATTGTCGAATTCGACCGAGACTGGGTGTCGTCCGTACCCCCGGCCATCGCCCTGTCGGGGGCCGTCGAGGTGGTCGGGTTCAAGAGGGCGCCCGACATCGCAGCAGCCAAGAGATACCGCTATTTCTGCACGCCGCCCTCCACGTTCACCTTCGCGCTTCCCCTGAGGCGGGGACCGGGCGTCGATCCCGTGAATGACCGGGTCTACATCGCGGGCCAGTTCAACGACTGGCAGGCTGTGGGCAACGAGGACTGGCGCCTGAAGCTGGGCAACGTGGACGGCGAGGAGATGCTTCTGTGGACGGGGCCTGCGGAACGGGTGCTCAAGGGCGGGGACATGATGTTCAAGTTCGTCACGGGAGAGAATCAGTGGCTCCACCCGCGGGACGAGGCGCCGAATTGCGTGCGCGACGACATGGGGGTCGTTAACCGGTTTGTCGACCCAAACAGGACCGGGGCCCACCTGTGGCGCTTTGAACTTTCCGCGCCGCTCGACCTCGCCGGCGCATGGACCGTGGCTGCGGGCGCGGATGTGGCGGCCGGCGCTCTTCCGCTGGAGCCGGGGGACTTCTTCTTTGACCTCGGCACCGACCTTCCCCTTGGCGCCACCGTCTCCGCGAAATCGACCACGTTCAGGATCTTTGCGCCCCGGGCGGAGTCCGTCACGCTCCATGCCTGCCACGACCTCGCGAACAGGAAGGCGGCCGACGTCTTCCCTCTCGCGAGAAGGGGAGACGCGCACGGAGCGGCTGGGGTGTGGGAGGTGGAGCTCGACCGGAACCTGCACGGCTGGTTCTACTGGTATTCGATTGACAGCGTGGCCCGCGGGACGGGCAGACTGCTCGCAAAGACCGACATTCTTGACCCCTACGCGCTCGCATCGGTCGGTTACGCGGGGCCCGGAATCGTGCTCGATCGCGGGTGGATCGGCAAGGGCGACGATGGTTTTCGCACGCCGGCGTGGCAAGACCTCGTCATCGCCGAAGCCCATGTCCGCGACTTGGCCGCGAAGGCGCCGACAAACGCCACGGCGGCCGAGCGCAGGGGATTTGTCGGACTGCTCAAATGGGTCGAGGACCCGGACTTCTACCTTCATCACCTTGGGGTTAACTGCGTGGAGCTTCAGCCTGTGCAGGAGTCCGACGGCAGGGCCCCGGAGGATTACCACTGGGGGTACATGCCGAACGGGTATTTCGCACCGGAGAGCAGCTACTCGAGCTCCCCGGCCGAGGCCTCGGGCGTCCGCGAGCTCCAGCAGCTGGTCAAGGCCTTCCACGGGCGCGGCATGGCGGTCATCCTCGACGTCGTCTACAACCACGTCGGAGAGCCTCCCCACCTCATGGCGATCGACAGGCTCTATTATTTTGAGCAGGACGCTGCAGGGAACCTGGCCAACTGGAGCGGATGCGGGAACGATCTGCGCGCGAGCGCTGCGATGGCGAAAAGGCTGATCATCGACAGCTGCGTGCACCTGATCGAGGCGTACGGGGTGGACGGCTTTCGCTTCGACCTCGCCGAGCTGATCGGGGTTGAGGTGCTCAAGCAGATCGAGGCCGCCCTGAAGCGGGTGAAACCCGGCGTGATCCTGATTGCAGAGCCTTGGAGCTTTCGCGGACACATAGCCGGGGCGCTGCGCGACACGGGATGGGCGTCGTGGAACGACGGTTTCCGCAACTACGTGAAGGAATATGTGCGCGGCGGCGTGCCCGCCGAGCGCCTCGAGTACTTCATGCGCGGATCGCCCTGGTACTTCGCAAAGTGGCCCGCCCAGACCGTCAACTACACGGAGTCCCACGACGACAGGACATGGCTCGACTCGATAACGGAGAACCAGGGCTTTGACGGGACGAGCCCGACCCCAAATGACGTGCGGCGGACGCACCTGATGGCGTCCATCCTGTTCATGTCGGTCGGAATCCCGATGGTCGCCGCGGGACAGGATTTCCTGAGGTCGAAGAGGGGCCTGGGCAACACGTACCAGCGCGGCGACGTGAACGCCCTCGATTACAGGCGGATGTACCGCAACCTGTCGACCCACGCGTATTTCTCGGACTGGATCGCGTTTCGAAGGGGCGCCCGCGGCAGGCTCCTCAGGCACTTCAGCCGCCCATCCGAGGGGTTCTTCCGTTTCTTCAACGGTGGCGGGGCCCCCCTTGCGGTCCTCCTGAATGCCGACCAGTCGAAGGGGCCTGAGCGCCTGCTCTACGCGGTGAACCCGACAACGACCGACGCGACGATCGCAATCAGGGACGTGGCGGGGCTCGGGAATTGGCGCCAGATTGCCGACCACGAACGATTCATCCCAGCCACGAGCCGCGCGGCCACCCGAAGGATCGAGCCGGATCTCGAGGTCCCGGCGCTCGGATGCGGGCTTTGGCTCTCGGGCGCCTGAGGACCGGTCACTTCACCGAGAAGCGGTAGATCGTCGTGCTCTTGAAGGTCTCCCCTGGAAGCAGAAGGGTGGAGGGGAACCCCGGTTGGTTCACCGAATCGGGATAGTGCTGGGTCTCCAGGCAGAAGCCTGCGTAACGCGGATAGGCCAATCCGTATTTGCCAACAATCTTTCCGTTGAGGTTGTTGCTTGTGTAGAGCTGGACGCCGGGCTGGTCCGTGGACACTTCCAACGCACGACCAGTCACCGGATCCTGCGCGCGAGCCGCGAGGACGACGCTGCGTCCACCCCCGTCGATCACAAAGTTGTGGTCGTAGCCGTTCGTCTTGTCGGGTATCTTCTTCAGGTCCCGGCCGATCGGCTTGGGCTGAGTGAAGTCGAGCGGCCCGCCGGCGACCTCTGCGATCACGCCGGTCGGGATCAGGCCAGCGTCCGCCGGTGTGTACCTGCTGGCCTTGAGCTGCAGGACCTGCCCGAGGACGTCGCCCTTGCAGGATAGGTTGAAGTAGCTGTGGTTGGTCAGGTTGACGGCGGTCGTCTTGTCAGTCGTGGCCTCATAGTCGATCCGGACCTCGTTTCCATTCGTCAGCGTGTAGGTCACCTTTACGCTCAACGTGCCCGGGAAGCCCTCTTCGCCGTCCGGGCTGACATACGTGAGGACGACCGAGGGTCCGTTGGGGCCGTCCACCGCCTCCGCCTTCCACACGACCTTGTCGAAGCCCTTGATGCCCCCGTGGAGCGTGTTGGGAGGGTTGTTGATCGCGAGGGTGTAGGTCTTCCCGTCGATCGTGAAGCGGCCCTTCGCAATCCTGTTGGCGACCCGCCCGACCACCGCGCCGAAGCACGGGCTCTCTTTGAGGTACTGGGGCAGGTTGTCGAACCCGAGGACGACGTCGCCCATCCGCCCGGTCCGGTCCGGTACGTGGAGTTCGGTGATCACCGCCCCATAGGTGATGATCTTGCAGACCAGGCCGTCGGTGTTGGTCAGGGTGTAGAGATCGACTGCGGTGCCTTCCGGCATCGTTCCGAACGGGGATTTTGATATGCTTGCGGCCATAGTGAGGGGTGTGAGGAGCGAAGCGGCGGACAGGATCAGCGCGGCCCGGCGCAGGGTTTGGTAGGGGGTCGGGAGACCCATGGAGCCATCATTGGCTTTGTTGGCGGGCCTATCGACAAAAATCAGCCAGCCTATTGCTTTTGGGAGCGTTCGAAGAGCTGCTCGATTTCCTCCAGGGTCTTGCCCTTGGTCTCCGGCAGGAAGAATGCGGCCGTGACGAAATAGACAACCGTGCAGCCGGCAAAGAGGAAGAACATCGTCGAATAGCCGTACTTGCCGACGGTCGGGAGGAAGACGGCCGCGATGGTGGTGGAGACGGCCTGGTTGAGCGTGAGGGCGACACTCATTCCGTTCGATCTGATCCGGGTTGGCATCAGCTCGGAGAGGGCCAGCCAAACCACGACCCCGGGTCCGATGGCGAAGAACGCCATGAACGAGAATGTGAACACCGCGGTGAGCCATCCGTTGCGCTGGCTCGGCACAGGAGTGATAAGCGCGTTCTCTATTCTTAAGGGGGCGGTCTTCGCCTCGCCGAGGCGGGCGAATGGGTTTGAAAGGAACGCGCTGACCCTGTTGCCAGGGAGCCCGCCTTCCCGGTTGATCTCCAGCGGCGCGGACGCGGCGTCGTCAGACCGGACGACGGCGGTCGCGGAGCGGAACCCACCGTACGAATAGATGACGCTCAGGGTGAGGGGCCTGCCCATCAGCGACCGGCCTGCCTCGCCGACTGTCGCCAGAAGCCTGTTCGCCGACTCCGCGTTGAAGCGTATCCTGGCATCCTGACCCGGGCCGACCGATGCCTGGACAGCCTCCCTTGCGTCAACCCGGAGCCTTTCGGTGCGGTGGAAGAGCGAGCCCACTGCTATCAGCGAGGCGATGATTCCGGCGGTCCCTATGGAGAGGAGGAACTTGCGCCCCTTGCGGTCCACAAGCATCACCGCGACCATCGTCATGACGAAATTGACGAGCGTGAACAGCAGGTTGCCGTAGTGGGCCTGGACATCCGAAAGACCGCCCTGGATGAAGATGTCGGCGTTATAGCCAATGATGGAGTTGACGCCGGTCGCCTGGTTGCAGGCGAGGATGACGCAGGCGAGGATGAACGGGATCACGTACTTTCGGCTGAGCAGGGGCTCCTTGGTCCCCCCGGCGCGCACCGAGGTCTTCGCCCTCTCCGCCGACGCGCTCTCCTCCATCTCCCTTAACTCAAGGTCGGCCTGCTCCGCGTCCCGCGAACGGAGAAGCGCGCTTCGGGCTTCATCCTTCCTGCCCCTCAGGAAAAGCCAGCGTGGCGACTCGGCGACAATGAAGCTTCCGATGACAAACAGGATCCCGGGCGGCAGCGACACCCAGAAGATGCTGCGCCATGCCGAATCATTGACGGCGAAGAGCATGGCCGGGTCGCCGAGCTTCGCCACCCGATCGACCTTGTAGCTGAAATAGAGAGCCACGATCGCAGCGATCACGAAGCCGAACACGAGCATCCACTGGAACACGCCTGTGCCCTTGCCCCTGTTCTTCGAACCCAGGCACTCGGCGAGGTAGAGGGGGATCACAACGCCCACGAGCCCGCCGCTTATCCCCTGGAGAAGCCGGCCGACGACAAGCGGTGCGTAGCCGTGGGAGAGCGCGATGATGGGTATGCTCAGCGTGAAGAGGAGCCCGCTGAGCGTCATCAGCCACTTGCGCCCCATCCAGTCGGCAAGCGCGCCGGCTGCCAGCGTGGAGACGGCGCTTCCGAGGAGCACGGCGGCGACGACGAATGACAGCTGGCCGGCGTCCAGCCCCGATGTCGCCTTCAGGTAGGGGAAGGCGCCCGCGATGATGCCGACGTCGATCCCGTAGAGCAGCCCACCGAGGCCGGCGACGAACAGGAGCATGCGGTTGTAGGCGGTCCTATCGCCGGTGGGGGGCTTTGGGGAAGGCATCGTGGCGTCCGGGGGCGTTGAGCTATTTGGCCGGGTCAACCGGCGTCTTGGCGGATGCGGCCGAGACGACGAGCATGCGCCACTGGTCGTCCGGGAGACCCTGCCGGCCGCCCTGCCTTGCCGCCGCGGCGACGAGCAGCCGGATGGGCGCCAGGACCGGAAGCTCGGTGGCCGACTCGTTGGGCTCGGCGGCCCGGTCCAGCACCCTGAGGCCCTCGGCGAGCCTTGGTTCGGCAAGCGGGATCCCTGAGGCGAGCGCGTCGGAGGCCTCAATGCCCACGGCGCCTGCATCCACGAGCGCGTGGCCGGCGGGAATGGCCTCCCTGACCGCCGGGCAGGTAACAGCCAGCACGTCGGCCACCTGCCTTCCCGCCTCGCTCCACGCCCTGAGGCGACCCTCGACCGCGACGGCCTGGGCGCTGTCGATCCGTCCCGGGGCGAAGAGCATGCGATCCACGGCCGCCGCGAAGTCCCGCGACGGCGCGCTATCCGGCTGCGCCGCGTCCGCCAATCCCACCAACGGCATGAGCTGGTTGCCCCAGATCTGGATAGCCCCCCGCTGGTAGCGCTTCACGGGCTCGAGCAGGCCTATGACGGTGCGCAGGGAATCCACCCCCGGGGCCTCGAGGTTCTCGCCGACCAGGTGGCGGAGCATGGCCTCGCGGTTGCGTTCGTGCAGGGAGCCCGCCTCGCCGAGGCGCGCGCTCACGATGGCGAGCCTGCGGTACATCTCCGGAACGTCCCGAATGGCGGCGGGCGACCAAAGCCGCTCCGCGATCGCGGCCGTGCGGGGCCAGATGCGCGAGTCAATCGTCTCGGGCGTGACCCACTCTGCCCACATGGTCGCCTCGCCGCCGAGGACGTGCGCCCGCTGCGCGTCCGTGAGCGAGGACGAGTCCGGGTTCGGGTCGACGATGTAGTGGTCCGATGCCGGGTAGCAGAGATCGATGTAGAATCCGTTCGAGAGAATGCAGTCGAATCCGAGGGCGGCCGAGTCGGCAAGCGCGTCGGGTCCCCGCCATGAATCGATCACGCAGTCCCTCGGCAGCTCGGGGTTCTGGATCTCGTCCCAGCCGACCAGCCGTTTGCCGCCCCGCGCGAGGATCGATTCGATCCTCTTGTTGAAGAACGCGTGCAGCCCCTCGTTGTTCTTCAGGCCGCGCTCGCGGATGAAGGCCTGGATCCGGGGGTTGGCGTTCCACTGCACGCCGTTGTTCTCGTCGCCCCCGATATGGATGAACCTGTCCGGGAAGAGGGCCGCCATCTCGCCCAGGAAGTCGCCGAGAAGCGCGTACGTCGCCTCGTTCGTCGGGTCGAGGACGGGGTTGAACACGCCCCACTGGCGTTCGATGCCGTACGGTCCCGGCAGGCTCGCGAGCTCCGGATGTGAGACGACCCAGCTCGTGGCGTGGCCGGGGATGTCGAACTCGGGCACCACGCGGATCCCGCGCTCGGCTGCGTAGCTGATGATCCCCCGCATCTGATCCTGGGTGAAGTACCTGCCGTCGGAGCCCTTTGCGGCAAGCTCCGGATGGGTCAGGCTCTCGATCCGGAAGCCCTGGTCGTCCGTGAGGTGCAGGTGCAGGACGTTGAGCTTCACGACGGCCATCGCGTCGATGTTGCGCAGGATGACCTCTATCGGCTGCCAGTGGCGCGCCACGTCGATCATGAGCCCGCGCCACGGGAACCTCGGCTGGTCCTGAATTGCGACGGCTGGAAGGAACCATCCCTCCTTGTCGCGGCTGAGGAGCTGGAGGAGGGTCTCCAGGCCGTGCATGGCCCCGATGTCGGTCGGGGCCCGAAGAACGGCCTGCGAGCCGCCGACGTCGAGCGTGTAGGATTCGTCGTCCGCCCCCGAGGGAACCGCCGTGCCGTCGGCCCTGCAGTCGACCACCAGCCTGAAGGCCGTTTTTCCCTGACCGGCGGATTCGCGGGTGCGCAGGCTCCATCGGCCCTCGGCCCGCGCAATCGCAGCGCCCAGGCGCGCCCCGGAGGCCCTTTCCGTGGAGACCTCGAGCCCTCCCCCCGCGGGAACCCGGCCCGCCGACACGCGCACGTGCGCCGGCGCGGGCATCACATCCAGCGGAAGCGGAGCGGCACCGGCGGGCGCCATCGCTCCAACGGCCGCGCTAAAGAGGCAGATCGCGAAGGAATTCCTCTGGAGCATATCGTTTGAAGGCTTCTATCGCCTCGTATTCCGCGAGGCCCAGGGCGTTGTAGGTCTCCGCCAGGCGCCTGCTTCGGTCCTCCGAACGCTGCCAGAATTCGCGCCGGTCGTCACCCAGGAAGAGGGCGATGTCCTTTTGCGTCTCGTGGCAGAAGATCGCGCGGCGGCGGCGGAGCACCTCCTGGGGGCTGAGCGGAACCGCGAGGTCGATCTCGTCAGAGGACCACTCGGACCATGCGCCCCTGTAGAGCCAGAGCTCGCTCTCGGGCACCCAGGGCTCGTCCGAGAGCTTGGCAAGCGCGTCGCGCAGCGCATGCAGGCAGAGCCTGTGGGTACCGTGCGGGTCGTCGAGATCTCCCGCCGCGAAGATCAGATGGGGGCGTATCTCCCCCATGAGCTCCCGCATGATCAACCGGTCCGCGTCCGCGAGCTGCCTCCGGCTTCCGGGGCTTGCATGGTAGAACGGCAGGTCAAGGAAATGGAGCCGATCGGCGGAGACGCCGCACACGCGCGAGGCAGCGAGAGCCTCCTGGCGCCGGACGAGGCCCTTCCAGTTCTGGACCTCCGCCGTCTCCGGGATGGAGCCCGTTGACTGGTGGGCCGCGCAGAGTGCGCGAAGCCTCTCAATGTTGCCGGGGCTCGCCAGGCCCGAGTCGCCCACAAACCTTAGCGCACGGGCCAGCGCCTCGTCGGAAACGGCATTCGCTCCCGACACCTGGTACGCGACATGAACTTCGTGGCCGTGCTCCACCAGGCGGCAGAGCGTGCCGCCCATCCCGATCACGTCGTCATCAGGGTGGGGCGAGAGCACGAGAACCCGCTTGGGGAAGACCCCGGCCGAGGGGGCGCGGAGCGGGCGAACGGGCGCGTCGCCGGGCTTGGTGCGCTTCGGGTCGCGCCCTCCAGGCCAGCCCGTGATCGTGTGCTGGAGCTGATAGAAACCCGCCAGATTGACCTCGTAGGCCGGGCCGTGGATCCTCAGGAGGTCCTGGAGCCCCGCTTCGTTGTAGTCGTCATCGGTGAGCTTCAGCACGGCCTTCTTCCTGAGCTGGGAGAGCCAGATGATCGCACGGCGCATCATCGCCGGGTCCCACTCGAGGCCCAGGTCGCTCAAGGCGCCGAGGAGCCACGGCGTACGGTAGCGGGTCAGGGCCCCGGCCGCGGCCCGATCGATGATGAACTGAATCTGGTCGTGCTCCTGGAGGAACGAGGCCGTTATCTGCGGCGTGACGGGTCCCTCGGCCGCCGCGCGCACAATCTCGGCCTTGTGCTGGCCCCAGGCCATCAGGACGATTCTCCGCGCCTCCAGGATCGTGCGCACGCCCATCGTGATCGCGTACCGGGGCGTGTGCTCCTCGCCGCCGAAATCCCCGGCCGCGTCGCGCCGCGTCAGGGCGTCAAGGGTGACGATCCGCGTGCGCGAGCGCCGGGGGCTCCCGGGCTCGTTGAAGCCGATGTGGCCGGTGCGGCCGATGCCGAGGATCTGAAAATCTATGCCGCCGGCGGCCTGGATCCTGTCCTCGTAATCCCGGCAATGCGCGTCGAGGGATGCGATAGGCGCAGTCCCGTCGGGCATGTTGATGTTGGCGGGCGGAATGTCGACGTGGTCGAACAGGTGCGCCTGCATGTAATGGCGGTAGCTCCGTGGGCTCGTTGGCTTGATCGGGTAATACTCGTCCAGGTTGAACGTGATGACGTTCGAGAAGCTCAGCCCCTCCTCCCGGTGCATCCTGACGAGCTCCGCGTAGAGCCCGAGCGGGGTCGAGCCGGTCGCCATGCCGAGCACCGCATTTCGTTTCGCCGCCTGCCTTGCCCGGATCAGCTCGGCGATCCCCCGCGCGACGGACTGCGAGGCCTCGGCACTGCTTGGGAACACGGCGAGAGGGACGTGCTCAAACCTGCTGGGAGCTGTGGTTGGAGGTCCGGTCATGGGGGTCTTTTCACTGTGAGGTTACGGGCCTTTTGGGATGGTTCCGATGATATTCTCGGCGGCTCCGTTAAAAAATGGCAGAAATGACTATGTTTTTAACATCGCTGCTACTTTGGGGCGCCGCGACAAAGGGAGGCGGCCCGTGCTGAAAGCGGCCGCCGATCGGGTACTTGACCCCTTCCGGTGATGACTCGAAATTGACCCCGTGGAGTCCCCCTCTGTCCTCCGGCCGGCGAAGCCCGTTTGGGCGGCCTCCGCGGCCGTCGGCGTTGCCGGCTTGATTCTCGCCGCGGTGCTGCTCGCCTATTTCCCCGCGCTTCGGGGAGGCTTTCTTTGGGATGACGACGCGCATGTGACTGGCCTGCGGCTTCGGTCGCTCCTCGGACTGTGGCGCATCTGGTTCGAGGCGGGGGCGACCCAGCAGTATTACCCGCTCCTCCACACCACGTTCTGGGTGGAGCACCGGCTTTGGGGGGACTCGGTTCTCGGCTACCACCTTGCCAACGCAGCGCAGCACGCCTTTGCGGCGTGGCTTCTGTGCGCCGTCCTGCGGCGCCTCTCATTCCCCGTTCCTTGGCTGGCCGGCCTGATCTTTGCCCTGCACCCGGTCTGCGTCGAGTCGGTGGCCTGGATCTCGGAGCAGAAGAACACGCTGTCGGCGGTGTTCTATCTCGCGTCGGCGCTTCTTTACCTGCGCTTTGACGAAACGCGGCGCAAAAGCCTCTACGCGTGTGCGCTGATCCTGTTCGTGCTTGCCTTGCTGACCAAGAGCGTGACGGCGTCCCTGCCGGCGGCGCTTCTTGTGGTGCTCTGGTGGCTGCGGGGAGCGCTCAAATGGAAGCGGGACGTCCTCCCGCTTGCGCCCTGGCTTGCCATCGGAGCGGCCAGCGGGCTTTTCACGGCATGGATGGAGGAGAGGTTCATAGGGGCGGAGGGCGCCGACTTCTCCTACACCGCGATTCAACGCCTGCTTCTCGCCGGAAGGGCCGTTGTCTTCTACCTCCACAGCCTGGTCTGGCCCGGCAACCTGATGTTCATCTATCCGCGCTGGTCGCTTCAGTTGGAGGCCGCCCGCAACAGCCTCTGCCTTGTGGGCATTTTGGCGCTAGCAGGCGCGCTTGCTCTCCTGGCGAGAAGGTGGCGTGGGCCGCTGGCCGGTCTTCTCATCTTCGTCGGCACCCTTTTCCCGGCGCTCGGATTCGTGAACGTCTACCCTTTTAGGTTCTCGTTTGTCGCGGACCACTTCCAGTACCTTGCGTGCATCGGGATCATCGTGCCGGCCGCGTGGGGCCTCTGGTGGGTCGCGGGCCGGGCGCCGCTGGGCGCGCCTGGCCGCATGGGGCTCCTGCTCGTCATCCCGGCATTGCTGGGGGTTCTGTCGTGGAGGCAGTGCAGGTCCTACCGCGATTCGATCACGCTGTACCGCTCGACGCTGGCGGTGAACCCGTCGGCATGGCTGATGCACTACAACCTCGCGGTGAACCTTGGCATGGGTCCGGATCACCTGTCGGAGGCGATCGCTGAGTACGAATCCGCCCTGAAGTTGAAGCCGGACCACTGGAGGGCCCGCAACAATCTCGCCAGCGCGCTGCTGAGGCTGCCTGGCCGCTCGGCCGACGCGATCGCCCAGTTTGAGGAAGCGCTAAGGTATAATCCCGACTACGCCGAGGCCCACAACAACCTCGGTGTCGCGCTCGAGGATATCCCGGGCAGGCAGAAGGAGGCGGAGGAGCACCTGCGGTCGGCAGTGCGGATCCAGCCAACCTATGATGCCGCCCATGCCAACCTGGGGCACCTACTGATGCGGGAGCCGGGCTCCATCGGCGAGGCGGCCAAGGAGTTCGAAACGGCGGTCCGCATCGCGCCCGACACGGCGGACTACCACTACGATATGGCGAACGCGCTCTCGCTCGAGCCCGGTCGCCTGCGGGACGCTGTGGCAGAGTACCAGACCGCGCTGCGCCTCAGGCCGGACTTCGCGGAGGCGCACAGCAACCTGGGTGTGGCCCTCGCCCATTTGCCGGGCCGCGATGCTGACGCGATCGCGGAATACCAGGCCGCGCTGCGGCTGGCTCCGGCGAGCGCGGACGTCCACGCCAACCTGGCCAACCTGCTCTCCAGGATCCCGGGCCGGAGCGCGGAGGCGATTGCCGAGTACGCGGAGGCGCTCAGGCTCGATCCGTCCGATGCGCAGAGCCACTACGGCCTCGGATACCTCCTCACGAGCGCGCCCGGCCGGCTGCCGGATGCCATCGCGGAATTCGAGGCGGCGGTTCGGCTTGATCCGGGTCTTGCCGAGGCCCACTACTGCCTGGGGATAGGTCTCGCCATGAGCGGCAACCGGCGGGAGGAGGCGATCGCGCACCTCGAGAGGGCGCTTGAGATCCGCCCGGATTTCCCGCTTGCGCGAAAGGCCCTGGACCGCCTGAAGGCGTCCGGCCCGTAGGCGTCCGGTCGCCCGGGCCGATCGACCGGCTCATAACGAGGATGCAGGCGAAATCCGGCAGGGTAACGGTCCCGTAGACGGACCTCGTTAGAAGAGCGTATAGATGAACGGTGCGACTCCCGAGCCGCCCAGCACGGCGAGGACGCCGACAAGCACGAGCACGACGATAATCGGGGTCAGCCACCATTTCTTGTTATGCAGAACGAACTGAACGAACTCGGCCGCAGGCCCCGCGCGGCGCTCTTCCGCCTGCTTGCTGAACGAGTTTTTTTCAGGATCCGCCATGTTAGCTTTGCTTGAAGTAGCTTTCGACGGGCTTGGACCTTTCCGCTGGTCTCCAGTAGCTTTTCTCCCCTGGATCGAATTTCCGGGTCAGAGGATCGTGGCCTAGCAGGCGCATGGCCAGCCCTATTGGCGTAAGGACAAGGTAGTAGACAATGGCCAGGGCGACGTGCGAGATGACGAAGCCGATGGGGTAGGTGGCATAGCTCAGCCCCACGTAGCCGTACCGTACGAACCTTGGGCTCCACAAACCGGCGAGCGGCACGGCACAGGCCAGGGTCCAGAGCGCCTCCGCCGCCGGATGCCTGCCGCGCAGCCAGCAAGCGGTGCCGGCCAAGCCCAGGACCACGAGCCATGCGACCGCGAAGACCCTTAGCTGGCGCCCCGAGGGGTTCTTGGAGATGCGGATGAGCGACATGTTAGGGCCCGGTGTCATCAGTCATTTTGAAACCGGCCGAGGTATGCTTTCAGATCGGGTCTCGACTCCTTTGGTTGCTCTTCCTTCAACAGGAGGAAGTCATCGATGACCAATGCGTCGATGTTTGTGGCCATGAAGCAGTTGTAAGCCTCCTCTGGCGTGCAGACGATCGGTTCGCCGCGCACATTGAAACTCGTGTTAATAATCACCGGGCATCCCGTGATGGCGTCGAACGCCGTCAGAAGCTCAAAGAGCCTTGGATTGCGCTCCCTGTCCACCGTCTGGATGCGGGCTGAATTGTCCACGTGCGTGATCGCTGGCACGACGGACCGGACCTCCGTGATCCTTGCCAGGCCGGTCGCGCCGGCCTTGTGTGTCAACCGCTTGTCTGCGCGCACCGGGGATACGATCAGCATATAGGGGCTCTCCTCACCCGGCTTCAGCTCGAAGTACTCGTGGGCACGCTCCCGGAGCACGATGGGGGCAAACGGCCTGAACGACTCGCGAAACTTGATCTTGAGATTCATCGTGCTCTGCATCTCCCGGTTGCGGGCGTCGCCGAGGATGCTGCGGTTCCCGAGTGCCCGGGGCCCGAATTCCATGCGGCCCTGCATCCATCCGACAATCTTTCCGCCGGCGATGAGTTGCGCGACCTCGGCGCACAACGCTTGTTCGCCTTCAAAATGGCGGTACACAGCGTTCTTCCCTCGCAGCAGCGCCTCGGTCTCCCGCGCTCCAAATGACGGACCGAGCAGGGACCCGAGCTGGCCGTCCGGCGCCCGGGGCGTGCGCTCATTGCCGAGGAGCTGATACCAGACAAAGAGCGCGGCTCCGAGGGCGCCGCCCGCGTCGCCCGAGGCCGGCTGGATCCAGAGCCTCTCGAAGGGCGACTCGCGCAGGATCCTGCCGTTTCCGACGCAGTTCAGCGCGACGCCTCCTGCCAGGCAGAGGTTCTTTGAGCCTGTCAACCTGTGCGCGTGGGTCGCCATGCGGAGCATGATGACCTCGGCGACCTCCTGTATTGAGGCGGCGAGGTCGCATTCGCGCTGTGTGATTGCGGACTCGGGCAGCCGCGGCGCCCCGCCGAACAGCTGTTCGAACTTGCGCGAGGTCATGGTCAGCCCCGCACAGTAGTCGAAAAACGACAGGTCCAGGCGAAACGACCCGTCCTTCCTGAGGTCCAGGAGCCTTTCCATGATCGTTGCGACGTGCCGCGGCTCGCCGAACGGCGCCAGTCCCATCAGCTTGTATTCGCCGCTGTTCACCCTGAAGCCGCAGAAATAAGTGAACGCGGAATAGAGCAGGCCAAGGGAGTGGGGAAAACGCATCTCATGGCTATGGCTTATCCTGCTGCCGCGCCCGTGGCCGACGCTCGCCGTCGCCCATTCGCCGACCCCGTCGAGCGTCAGAATCGCCGCCTCCTCGAACGGCGACGGGAAGAAGGCGCTCGCTGCGTGGGACTCGTGGTGCTCAAGAAACACGTATCGCCTGGCGTAGCGGCCGTTGAGGCCGCGGCTGATTTCACCTGAAAGCCGGAGTTTTTCGTGGATCCACTGGGGCATCGCCATGCAGAAGGAGCGAAACCCGGCGGGCGCCACCGCCATGTACGTCTCCAGCAGGCGCTCGAACTTTAGAAAGGGCTTCTCGTAGAACACCACGTGGTCGAGATTCTCGGGTCCGATGCCCGCCTCCTTCAGGCAGTAGTCGACCGCGTTTTGCGGAAAACGATGATCGTGCTTCACCCGGGAGAAGCGCTCCTCCTGGGCCGCAGCCACGACGCGGCCGTCCACAACCAGCGCGGCTGCCGAGTCGTGGTAATAGGCGGACAGGCCGAGGATCGCCTTCATCAACGCGGCGAGGGCCGGTGGCACATCGCAGCGCACGACGCGCGGGGCCGGCTGCAAGAGTTGGCGAGGTGCCCTCGATCCATGGCGCCATGTTGCGGGGTTTGGATACGGGGTGCCACCCTCTTTATGCGAATGAAGAGGCCCGGATGCCGAGGCATCCGGGCCAATGTCGCCGCTACCCTAGCGACCCGGGCCTCTCTGGGCCCGGGCGATGTCAGAAGTTCCCGTGGATCGACACGGAGTAGGTCCGCCCGAACTTGTATTCGTCAGCGGGGACCGCCGCGGCCGTCGAAGCTCGGACGAGCCCTTACCGGGGCCATGTCCGTCGCATGCGCACCCACTGAATAATTTGGATACAATCTGGGGAGGCCAAGCATTGCCGGGGTACGCGAATATGGCGGTTTGTTGTCTACGTGCCCATGATAACGCTGGCGTTGCCGTTAAAAAACGGAAGAAATGGCGATGTTTTTAACAAAAATGTCAGAAACCCCCAACGCGCGGATACTTTCTCTCGAGAAGCTGACCAACCTACTGCCGTCTCCGCTCAGACCGCTGCACGGCAAGCGCGTCGCGCCCCTTGCGCTTCCCGACAACATCGTCTGCTTCTGCCGCCGCTCGGCGACGGACCTGAACCGGCCGCAGCGCGGCCGCGCGCTTCACCACCGCTTCGTGCTGATCCTAGCGTTGGAGACGGCAGTGACCGTTGCTGTTGACGACCGCGCGATCCGCCTGAACGCGAACGAGGGACTCCTGGTTCTGCCATTTCAGTTTCATGACTACATCCAGCCCGCACGCGAGGAGCTGAGGTGGCTCTTCATCACCTTCGACATGATAGACGCGGCGCCGCTCCAGGTGATCCGGTTCCGTCCGTTTGTCATCACTCAGGTCGTCCGGCAGACCTGCGCGGAGTTGGTCGAGGCCTACCTCACGCGTGGCGAAGGGGACCTGACAAGCCTGCTGCTTTCGGTTCTCCTGCAGAGGATACGCCAGGCCGAGCCCATCCTGCGGAGGCACCACAAGCCGCCGGTCGCGCCGGGGCTCATCATGCAGGTCAACCAGCTGGCGCAGAACAAGGAGGAGCCGCTGAGCGTCAAGGAGATCGCTCAATCCCTTGGGATCAGCGCGAGCCACCTTAGGGCTCGGTTTCGCGCGTCCTGCGGCGTAAGCCTGGGCCGCCACCTAAGGAGACTTCGCCTGGAGAAGGCCTGCGGCCTCCTGCGGCTGAGCCAGAGGAGGGTGACCGAGATAGCTGAGCTCTGCAGTTTTGCTTCAATCTACAGCTTCAGCCGCGCGTTTCACACCGCATATGGGGTGTCGCCGATGGCCTACCGTCACGGGGACCGGGCCCACAAGGCGGCCGATCTAGCCTAGCCCAAAGCCTTCAGCCTCTTGGCCACGTCGTCCCCAAGCTTGGCGACCAGCGACGCGGTGAAATCGTGGACCGAAGGGCCGCCGTCCCGGGTGACCGGCGTCAGGTCGATCGCCCAAGTAATGCCGGCGAACTTGTCTGTCGCGTGCGAGGTGTGGAAAGTGGCGTTGGCCGCACGCCGGCCGACAGTGGCGAGGTCATAGCGTTTTCCGCCGGCGATCTGGGAGTCAAAGGCGGCCAGCAGCTTGCGCGAGAGCTCAGGATGACGGCCTGAATCGAGCCCAACCTTGTCCGGGTCCGGAACCCAGTCTAGGGTCCGCCACACTTCGCATCCGATGACCTTTCCGGGCCTGCTGGCGGAAGGCAGCGAGCGGATCGCCTCCAGGCAACGGAGGAGCACAGCTACGTGGGTGTCATGCTTGTCAGCGGGATTGTGGAGAAACACGACTTCGGGACTGCAGCCCGAGAATATCGCCCTGAGGTCGCCCGCGATTCCGGGATGCCCGGGACGTTTCACATCCGCGCTCGGGTACGCGAGCTGCAACTGAATGGAGTAGTGGCCGATTCGGGCCGCCTCCTGCTGCTCGTTGCGGCGCACGGCGAGCATCTGTTCGTCCGTGTACGCGGCATAGGGTCCTGAACGTGGCGAGCCCGCACCGTTCGTGACAACCACTCCGCCGAAGGCCCTGCCCGGCATGCCGATGCAATCACTTATGCCCGACTGAGCCATGATCTCAATGTCGTCCTGGTGGGCCGCGACGCAAAGGTGCGTGACCCGCCTGAGCGCCTCGTCCGGTGAGAGGGACGAGTCGGGCACAAAGACATCCGCCGTCGGATTATGGAATTTCATGGATTGCTATTTTGGACCCGAATGCACGGCGTGCGAGCCCGCAGTCGCGCTGATCGAGGGAAGGCTTGCTGCTGCGATCGCCTGGCCGTGGCGCTTGTCCTTTTCATCAGGCATGCGCACGCGTGTCCGTGACGCAACTGCAGGGAACTCCGCAGCGAGCACGTCCCGGGCGCGCAGAAGGATCCTCTCCCCGCCGGGCCCCGACGTAACGCGTCCCATGACAAGGACGTGCTTGAGATTGTAGAAGTCGGCGTAGTGGCCGATCGAGTATCCGAGATAGGAGCCAACTGAGTCATAGACCCTTTCCGCCCTCGGATCGCCTGCTGCCATCGCCTTCTGTACGGCGACTAAGCGTTCCGGGGCGGGCATTTGAGCGCCAAAGCCGAAGCCGGCCTTATCGGAAAGCCGCGAAACAGCCTGCTGCGAGAAATACTGCACGCCGCAGCCTACGTCTCCGGACCATTCGTCGCTCGGGGCATCCAGACGATAGTCGATCGGAGCAAACGCGAGCTCGTTGAGCCACGGGGTGATGTCGCCCCCGGGCCGGACATATCCGGCGGCTTGGCTCGTGCCCATGGAGATTCCCAGCACCGAATTGTCCCCGAGCGACATTGACCCCGCCAAGGCCGCGACTTCCCCGTCGTTTGCGACTACAAAGGGGATGCCACCCCATCGCTCCTGGAGGGTGAGGAAGAGCCTGCGGATTCGGCTCGCGAACACGTCCGGGGGAATCCCCCGGAAGATGGAGGCCACCCTGACCTCGTTATTGACGTAGATTCCTGCAGCGCTGCCACCGATTGCATCCACGCGTGGAAGGTGAGCTGCCGCTCTTCGGAGCGACTCGTCGATTCCCTCGATATGGTAGGCGGGATCCTTCTGGAAGTAAGGGTCCCAAGGGGTCTCCTCCGAGAACACGACGCGCCCATCTACCACTGCGGCGGCTTTCCGGTCGCTTCCACCGATGTCGAATCCGATCCGGCATCCGTCGAGGTGGCGGCCTATGGGTAAACCCGTGATGCGTTCCTTTGGAAGCGCATCAACCTCAACGGCTTCGATGCTGAATGTTCCGCGGTAGACCTTCTCCCCCATGAACGAATAGTCAAAGGATCGCGCGCCCGATACGCTGTATACGGTCGCGAGATGGGCCGCGATCTCGGGGGCACCTGCTATTCGCACGGTGCATCCGCCCTTCTGCCAGAGAAGGAATTTGAGCAGACGCTCCGCGTACCTAAGGCTGAGGGACGCCGCTGGATGATCGGCCGAAAGCACCCTGCTCTGGTGCCGCGACACCCCAGCGTCCGGGCGCTCGAGGGTGATGATCAACGTGCGCTCCTTCGGGTCAGTGGCCACGATGGCGTGGTACGCGCGGTTCCACAGGGCGGCGGGAATGAAATCCGGGTCCAGGGGAGGCCGGAAGCAAGGGGTGATGTTTAGCATGAGCGGTCGGGCTTGGGCGCAGAGAATGGACTTGATGCCGGTCAATGCGTCGGTGAGCTCACGGCGTACATCCTACCGACCAAGACTCGGATAAAAAATGGCACAATTGACGATGTTTTTAACGAAAATGACAGTTCTTACCGCCGCAGGGTCCCGGATAACGCCGGGCGGCGCGCTGGGAATCGCTCGACAGCGCTGGATTGACACGCCTACGCCGGTTACCGACGCAGGTCCGGCTGAGTCCCTCGCGCCTCCCGCTCGGAATGATGTTTCCCGCGCCCGCAAAAGCTCCATCATGTAACGTTCGTCTCAACCGCTCCCATGCACACGCCACAATCTTCGGGCCCGGCGAATGTCTACCTCTACGGAATGATCGTCCTTTCGACGGTCCACCGCCTGGCAGCCGAGTTTCCAGACGCGGACGGATATGGCGAGATCGAGGAAACGCACGTCGTGCCAGGCGGCGAGACGGGGAACTCCGCGCTGGTCCTGTCGAAATGGGGGCACCGTGTTAAGGTCGCCGGGCCATTCCTGGGTCGGGAGACCCGCGAGGGCATATTGGGGTTCCTTGCGCAGAAGGGGATCGACTGCTCCGGCCTTCGCTTCGATCCCTCGTTCGAAGGCGTTCGAGACCTTGTTGTGGTGGGAGGCAAGGCGCGCGCGGTATTTGGCCGGTTCGGGCGCTATTTCAGCGGACCAAAAAGATGGGCGAGACCAGAGCGAGCCGACGTCAAGGCGGCAGATATCGTGGGAATAGACCCTTTCTTTGGTGCGGAGTCCGACGAGGCCGGAGAGCTCTGTGTGGAACTCGGCCGGCCGTATGTCACGATCGACTGCCCGCCGGGCAGCGCCCTGCACAGGGGCGCTGCAGCGACTGTCGTGTCCGGCGAGTATCTGAGAGGCCAGTTCCCGACCAAGGACCGAAAGGAAATGCTGCGGCTGTATTCGGCGCAGAGCCCTGGACTCGTGATTCTAACGTGCGGCTCGGAGGAGATCCTCTTTGCCCGGGGAAGCGGGGAGATAAGGAGCATCAAGCCCTTCCACGTCGTTCCGAAGAGCACGCTTGGGGCGGGCGACACGTTTCGCGGAGGAGTGATCCATGGGGTTCATTGCGGCCTGAGCGACGAAGGCGTCGTCCGGTTCGCCGCTGCGACGGCGGCATGCGTCTGCCAGCGGTTCCCGATGGCCCTCGATCCACCCGGCTTGGAGGAGATTGGTGCGCTGGCGGAAGGCGACGGCTAGCCTATCTGCCGCTGGAATCCGGCCCGACGCCCGCGCTCGGTAAACTCGCATTGCTAGCGCGCCGCCGCTCGGGTAGGATCGGGTGCGGATGAACGCGGCACTGACCAGCTGTTGGAATCCCAAGTATGCATGGTTGATGATTGAGCGGGCGAATCCTCCGAAGAGGGCGCCAGCTGAGCGGATCAATGACTTTCGAGAGGTTTACCAAAGATATGATGAAGGGGCTGTGCGGGACCAGGCCAGCCGATGCATCCAATGCCCCAACGCAGGCTGCATTGAGGGCTGTCCGCTGTCCAACCGCATCCCCGAGTGGCTCGCCCTGGCCGCTGACGGCGATTTTCTGGGCGCGGCCGAAATCTCGGGTTCCACGAGCAACATGCCGGAGATCTGCTCGCGCGTCTGTCCGCACGAGCGGCTCTGCGAGGGCGCGTGCATACTCAACGGGCGATCCGAGCCTGTTGCCATTGGAGCCGTCGAGTGCTTCATCAACGAGTACGCGCTCGAGCGCGGCGCTGTGTCGGCGGCTACGGAGCCTCCGAACGGGCTGAAGGTCGGAGTGATCGGGTCTGGGCCCAGCGGTTTCGCCTGCGCCGACGAATTGGCCAAACAGGGTTTTGCGGTAACCGTCTTCGAGTCGCAGTCTCCACCCGGCGGACTTCTGGCAAACGGCATTCCCGGATTCAAGCTGGACAGGGCCGTTGTGGCTCGCCGCATTGAACAGCTCGAGAGGCGCGGGGTAGAATGGCGCCTCGGCATTCGCGTCGGTTGGGAGCTGGCGCTTCGCGACCTCAGGGGACAGTTCGATGCCGTCTTTCTCGGTACCGGGGCCCAGCAAGGCAAGGCGCTCGACGTTCCGGGGGCGGCCCTGAAAGGGGTGATTCAGGCGTTGCCCTTCCTCATCGGAGCCAACACACCGCGGCGGTTCGAGGACACGTTCCTGAACTTGGAAGGCAAGCGTGTCGTGATTCTAGGCGGGGGTGATACGGCGATGGATTGCCTGCGCTCCGCGATCCGCCTCGGTGCCAGGGAGGTCGTGTGTCTCTACCGCCGCGACTTGGCTAACATGCCTGGAAGCAGGAAGGAGTACACCAATGCTTTGGAGGAGGGCGCGGTGTTCCAATTTTTGGTCAAGCCCGTTGGCATCGAGGGATCGGCAGCCGGCGGTGTTGGCCGTGTGCACTGCGTGCGCATGGAGCTGGGAGCCGTCGGGCCGGGGGGAAGGCGCGTGCCGTGCCCGGTGGCAGGCTCGGAGTTCGCCGTGCCGGCCGACATAGTGATCGTAGCCTATGGTTTTGACCCCGAGCCCTTCCCCTCGGGCAGCGACTTTTCTACTGTCGCCACCAACGACTGGGGCGGCATCGTCGTCGACTCAGATCAAATGACCAGCTTGGCCGGTGTCTTTGCGGGCGGCGACTCCACTCGGGGCCCAAGCTTGGTGGTCCACGCCGTCAGGGATGGGCGCCGTGCGGCTTCCGGAATCATGCGCTACCTTGGAGCCGTGCCCGCCGGTGCTCGCTGGTCCTGAGGGAGCTTTCCGCCACGGCGACGCTTCATTGGTGCGCGATCGGCCGAACTCGCGCCATTGGTCACGCCGCCGATCCGGCGAGGCCCACGGCAAGCGCGCTAATCCGATCCGCGGCTACGTCTACGGCCCGCTGCACATCGGGCGTGAGCGTGACGCATAGCGTGAACGCATCCCGCACCTCGATCGCGAAGATTTGAACGTTTCGCGGCATGGCAAGCCCAAGCTTTCGGCCGAGCTCAAGTGTCTCGACGATGCCGACAAAATGCGGCGCGGTGATCCTACGGCCCGCGAGAGAATTGACGTCAAACTCGTGTATGTGCCCCGGTGGTGCCTTCCCTGTCTCGATTGAATCGACTAGCAGAAGATGCTCGCTGCCGACAATTTCGTCGAGCAGCGCGAGGCCCATCTCCATCGTTTCGCGCACCGCGCAGCCCGTAAATCCGGTCAGGCGCGATCGGACCTCTCGCGCAACATGAAGCCCGACGGCATCGTCTCCGAGAAGGTCATTTCCTAGGCCGAGGACGAGGACGCCTGCGCTCGTGGCAGTCATGGGCAGGGAGGCCCGCGCTCGCGGGCCACAAGGCCTCTCACTGCTGGACAATCTCGCGGATGATCTTGCCAGCGGGATCATGAATGCGAACCCGCAGCGGGAGGTGCCCGGGCAGCGAGTGGGTTGCGCAGCCGAAGCAGGGGTCGTAGGCACGGAACGCCATCTCGACCATGTTGAGAAGGCCTTCCGTAACCTTGTGTTTGCTGATCAGGCCCTTTGCGGCTTTTTCGACGCTCATAGCAATCCGCGCGGCATTGTTCTGAGTCGCGACGATCAGGTTCGCCTTTGTGATCAACCCGCGCTCGTCCGTCTCGTAGTGGTGGAAGAGTGTGCCGCGCGGTGCCTCGACGACACCGATGCCGACAGAAGGCTTCATTGTGGGCAGCACTCGAATGTCCGTGCCGGTCAGCTCGGGATCGGCGGTAAGCGCGACCATCGTCTCGGCGGCCTGAATCATCTCGACTACGCGAGCCCAATGGTTCGCGAGGGTTTGGTGCACGGGTTTTCCTCCCAGGGTGTTGAAGTATTCCTCGTAGGCCTGCTGCGCTAGCGGCGTCGCCATCCCGTCGGCGGCATTGAGCCGGGCGAGCGGGGCGACCGCGTAAACGCTGGTCTGTGGTCCGTCGGAGAATCCATTCCAGCCCAGCGGACGGAGATAACAGAACTTCATGTAACTCCATGGCTCGGTGCGCTCCGCGATGAAATCGCGATATCGGGCCGCCGGGAAGCTCGCATATTCCTTCCCCGCCGGGTCGACGACGCGAATCTGGCCATCGTAAAAATTGACCCGGTTCTTGGGGTCGACAAGACCCATGTAGTACGTGCGATGGGTGTAGGTGTCGGACGTTATCAGCTTCACGTACTCAGGGTTCTTCAGCACAAGGTCGTGGAAGACCTGGTTGGTAAACATCGCAAAATCGAGCGCATCCTTGGCTAGCTCCTGGAAACGCGGCAGGTCAGCGGGCGCGAGGCCCTTGGAGACACCGCCGGGAAGTCCCAGAACAGGGTGAATCACTTTGCCGCCGAAATACGTGATGAGGTCGCGCACGCGCCGGCGCATGGCGATCACCCTCTTTCCGACCTCGACTCCGACCTTGCCGATCACCCCGACCAGGTTGCGCTCCGCAGCGGGTGCCTGGGGACCCACGATGAAGTCCGGGCCGCCAAGCACATAGACGTGCAATGCGTGGTCCTCGAGGATGAACGAGTTGTACACGAGCTCGCGAATCTTGCGCGCGGTCGGTGTGGGCTCGACCTTATACAGGTCGTCGAGCGCCTTTGTCGCGGCCATATGGTGGGCCGTCGGGCAGACTCCGCAGATGCGACTGGTGATCTGTGGCATGTCCTCGGCTGGTCGGCCAAGGCTGAAGACTTCGAAGCCCCGTAGCTCCGGTATCTGCAGGTACGCATGCTCCACGTCGCCCGCACCGTCGAGGAAGATCTCGATTCGCCCATGGCCCTCGAGCCGGGTGATCGGCTCGATGGTGACTCGACGGGGTTTTTCAAGGGTCTCCGCGGCGGGGGCGGCCGATCTGTTCGGGATCTGTTCGGTGACCGCGTTCATGACGAGAAGGTTTCCGCCCGCGCGGCCGGGCTCACGTTTCTCTCCAGCATCGCGTGGGGGAGAGCATAACGATAGAAGGTGCCCAGGGGGTCGGGAATGCCGTCTAACACGCGGTTGATGCCTAGCTCGTCCTTTGCGGCGATGTTGCCGCAGAGCGACGAAAGCAGCTTCGCGCCTTGGTCCCTGACGCGCGAGGTTGGGCCGAAGCAGCCCGAGCACGGCATGTTGCCGTTGACGCAAAGCGCTCCGCAACCGCCCCTTGTCGCAGGGCCGCAGCAGACGAGGCCCTGCGCGAGTAGGCACTTCTCCGGATCGATCAGTGTCTCATGCGGGCGCTTAAACTCAGCGAAGCTCAGATCCGCCGGCTTCGTTGCCCTGCGTGGGCACTCCTCGCACAGCGCGAAGTCGGGGGCAAGTACGCTGCCGTTTGGGGGCGGTTCCGCCGACAATAGCGCGGTAAGTGCTGCCTGCGTAAGGTTTGGGGTGGGGGGGCAGCCCGGGATGTAATAGTCGACGTGCACGACCTGATCGAGAGCGCGAACAGCTTGGTGCAACTGGGGCAATTCGAGCGACGAGCCGTTATTGGCTGTTGTGAGCTGGGGACGGGTTTTGCCTTCTTGGGCGAGGGTCGGCGCCTCGTCGTAGACGAAACGGAGCAGCTGCTCGCGCGAGAACTGGTTGGCAAGTCCCGGGACGCCTCCGTGGCAGGCGCAGGCGCCGTAGGCTATCAGGTGCTGGCTCTTTTGCCTCAGCAACCGCGCCATCTCCTCCTGTTCGCTCGTGCGAATCGCGCCGTTGAGCAGCGTAGCAAACAACGCCTGGTCAGGAAGGGCGACGATGTCACTTTTCTTGAAATCCATCGCCACGGGCCAGAATACGATGTCGACGGCCTCGATTACGGCGAGGATGCCCTCCGCGAGGTCGACGACCGCCTCTTCGCAGCCACCGCATGAGGCGCACCAGTAGAACGCGACCTTCGGTTTAGACATGGGCGGCCTCCGGTTCCGGGTTCACTTTCTTTTGAGCGGCCGGGTCCCCATCCGCGGAGGCGAGCTGCTTGTGGTCAATCTCCCTGGCCCAGATCTTAAACTGCTGGCGGAGCGCCAGCGGTCCAAGCGGGCGGAGCTGCTCGACCATCTCGTTGACGACGCTGCGCACCTTGTCGCCCTCGGAGGCGGAGATCCACTCGAGACGCACCCGTTGGTCTTCGATTCCAAAGTCTGCGAGCATTCTTTTTAGCAGCTGGAATCGCCGTAGCGTCTTGAGGTTGCCCTCGGAGTAATGGCAGTCGCCGATGTGGCACCCGCCGATGAGCACGCCGTCGGCGTCTCCGGCGAGCGCGGCCAGGATGAATTGCGGGTCCACGCGTCCGGAGCACATCAGTCGAACTATCCTCACGTTAGGCGCATACTTGAGCCGCGAGACACCGGCGAGATCCGCCGCGGTGTAGGTGCACCAGTTGCAGAAGAACGCCACGATCCGTGGCTCCCATTTCGTGTCATGCATGGGTTAGCACTCCTTCGATTTCACTGAAGATTTCGTCGTCCTCGAACAGGTGTTGGCGGATCGAACCCGAAGGGCAGCCCGCAACGCATGTGCCGCAGCCCTTGCAGAGCGTGGCATTGATCCGCGCCTTCTGGGTTGCGCTGTCGAGGCTTATCGCCGTGTAGGGGCAGAGCGGCAGGCATGACTTGCAGCCCGAACAATCCTCCTCGACGATATATGCGGTGTTCGGCTCCTGCTCGATGTAGCCGCGGTCAATCAGCGCCATTGCCTCGGCCGCGGCAGCTCCCGCCTGGGCGATGCTGTCGGGGATGTCCTTCGGGCCCTGGCAACAGCCGGCTATGAATACGCCGTCGGTGAAGGTGCTTACCGGCGCCAGTTTCGGATGCTTCTCCAGGAACCAGCCCTCGCTCCCGCAGCTCATGTTGAAGAGCCGGCGCACAGCTTGCGCGTCGGCCTGCGGTTCCATGCCGACCGCCAGCACGATCATATCGACCGGAATCCTGCGAACGACACCCGCAAGGGTGTCCTCTGCCCTGATGACAAGCTTGCCCTCCTCCTCAGGCGTGAGGGCCCAGTCCGTCACCTCGGCAACCCGGCCACGAACGAATTGGATGCCGTCCTTGAGCGACTTGTCATAGAACTCCTCGCAGCCCTTGCCCGGAGCTCGAATGTCGAGATAGAAGACCGTCACATCGGCTCCCGTGTGCTCGCGGACCAATTGTGCGAGCTTCATTGAGTGCATGCAGCAGGTGCGCGAGCACCAGCGGTTTGTCCTGAAGTCCCGCGAACCAACGCAGAGGACGAACCCGACCGACTGAGGAGTGCGCCCGTCGCGCAGAACAATTTCGCCGCCTGTCGGACCGGAACTCGTCACAAGCCGCTCGAGCTCGATCGAGGTGACAACGTTCGGGTAGAGGCCGTATCCATACTGTGGAATGCGTTTCGCGTCGAAGAGCTTGAATCCGGTCGCGAGGATGATATTGCCCACCTTGATCTCAATGAGCTCCTCCTTCTGCGTGAAGTCGATGGCCTGCCGGTCCGCGCACGCCTCGATGCATGTCTTCTTGCAGCGCCCCGACTTCAATTGCAGGCACCTGTCGCTGTCGATGACGACGACCTGCGGGACGGCCTGCGGGAACGGGATGTAGATCGGTTTGCGCTTGCTGAGACCCACGTTGAACTCGTCGGGATACTTTCCCTCCTTGAACACGCACGCATCGATGCACTCTTGGCAGCCGATGCATAGCTCCTCGTTCACGTAACGCGGTTTGCGCCTTACGGTGACTGTGTAGTTGCCGACATAGCCCTCGACCTTAGCCACCTCCGAATATGTCCAGAGCTTGATGTTCTTATTTGCCCGGACCGCGGACATCTTGGGCGTCAGGATGCACGCGGCGCAATCAAGCGTGGGGAACGTCTTGTCGAACTTTGCCATGTGACCACCAATGCTCGGCTCGCGCTCCACGAGATAGACCTTTTTGCCCCCGTTCGCGAGTGTGAGCGCTGCGTGAATGCCGGCGATTCCGCCGCCGACTACGAGAACATCCGGATGGATCGGCACCCGCGTCGTCTCAAGAGGACGGTGGAAGCGCACGCGCTGGACGGCCGCGCGCGCCAGCGCGACGGCCTTCTTCGTGGCCTCGACGCGATCGGTGTGCACCCAGGAGTCATGCTCACGGATGTTCACCATTTGGAAATAGTATCGATTTAGTCCTCCCGCCTCTACCGCGTTGCGGAATGTGTTCTCGTGCAGCAGCGGGGAGCAGGATGCGACGACCACGCGGTTCAGCGCGTGCTCGTGAATATCGCTGCGGATAAGCTCCTGCCCTGGATCAGAGCACATGTACTTGTAGTCGCGCGAGACGACCACGCCGGGAAGTCTGGCGATTTCTTGTGCGACGGCCGTGCAGTCGACGACGCCCGCAATGTTGTGGCCGCAATGGCAGATATAGAAACCGATTCGGATGTCGCCGTTCGTGATGTTCGTTTTCATTGAGCGGACGTCATTTGGATTCAGGCCTTGGTGGGCAGGGCGGGCAGCGGCTTCATTCGCACGAAGTTGCGACCCAGACCGAGTTGCGACTCGGGCAGGCCGAACGCGAGGCCCATAAGCTGCGTGAAATAGACAGTCGGCACCGGCACCGGCCCCCATTGGCGGGCCAGCTGGTCGTGATAAGCGTCAAGGTTGAACTGGCAGAGCGGGCAGATCGTCGCGATGACATCCGCTCCTCGCCGGAGCGCCTCCTTGAGCAGAATGTAGGTGAGGCGCAGTCCTGTGTCCGGCAGCGTTCCGGTCAGGCTTCCGCCGCAGCACTTCGTCTTCAACGGGTAGGGGACCACCTCGGCTCCCAGCGTGGCGAGCAGCCTGTCCATTGTGGTCGGGTTCCACGCGTCATCAAAGGTAGCATACGGGCGCACGACCTGGCACCCGTAGTAGGGCGCAACTTTCAGGCCGGTGAGCGGCCGCACCACTTTCTCCCTGATCACGTCGAGACCGACGTCGTGGACCAGAATATCGAGCGGATGGCGCACCGGAATTTCGCCGCTGTACGTGAGGCCCGCCGTCTCGAGTGCACGCTGCACGGACGTGCGGATCTCGGGCGAATCCTTGAGATAGTGCTTCGTCTTATTGAGCACGAGGTAGCATGCGCTGCACGGCGTCACGAGGTCATGAATGCCTGTCTTCTCGGCAAGTGCTAGATTCCGCGCTGCGAGTATGCAGGCCTTCCGCTCGTCGACCGACATGTACGCCGTGGCGCCGCAGCAGTTCCAGTCGTCGAGTTCGACGAGCTCGACGCCGAGGTGCTCCATTACCGGCAGCAGCGACTCCTCATAGGCTCGGCCGAGGCCTTTCAGAGAACACCCGGGAAAATATGCGTATTTCATGCTGCCTCCTTGGGGGCGCTGCGCTGTTCGTTGTGCAGGTCCGAGTCGAGCATTGCGGCCAGCTGGGCGCGGTGCTCGATGCGCTCGTGGCGCAATACGAATCGGCCCGTGCGGATGAGTCCGATGCCCTGCCTCCAGGAGCTGAGCACAGCGCGCCAGTTCGCCTTCAGGAAGAGACGCATAACAAGCAGCGTTTCCGTGATGCGGCCCTTGCTGTGAACCATCTTGAAGAACTCCTTTGCAAGGATCGGAATCGGGAATCGCTTGGGATATATGCCCTCGAGGATGGCCCGCTGTTTTAGCGCATACATGATGTCGGTAATCCGGATCTCGCGCGGACACTCGACCGTGCACGCATAACACGAGGCGCAGAGCCAGATGCTCCTGCTGCGCAGAACCTCATCTTTAAAGTCGGCGCGCACGAGCGCCATGATCTGCCGGGGCGAGTGCTCCATGTACACGCTCAGCGGGCATGTGCCCGAGCAGGTGCCGCATTGGATGCAGCGCACAAGCTGCTCGCAACCTGGCACGCTCATGATTTCTCGCCCGAAGCCTTTCACGCGCTCGGCTTCGTATTTTACGGTCCGGGGGACTTGGATCATTGGGGTAACCCTCCAGCGCCAACCATCGGGGCTATTAGTTTGTGTAATCTATGACACAAATTCGCCGACACACGATTCATATGAAACATTGGCTCCGATAGCGAGTAAATTAAGCACTCTCTGTTGCAAACACATCATAACAACAATGAGTTGGGGTTTAAAGCCGTCCCAATTCCTGCGGTACAATTGCTTTTGACAAGAGGTATGAACAATATTAGCAATATTGCTCTGCAACGCAAAACCGCCACCAGGCGGAGGCTGATTGGTCAACGGTCCTCGCAATCGGGTCAGCCGGCTAGGGTCTGGCGGCGATAACAATTTAGTCGCTCCCATCATGGATCCGCAGCCTCCCCCCGGACGGAATCCGAAATACGCTTGGCGGGACGTCGCACGCGCCGAGGCTCCAAAACGTCCTGCCAGGGATCGCATAGCCGACTTCCGCGCCACGTATCACTCCTACGACAGCGCGACCGCCAGCGAGCAGGCCAGCCGGTGCATTCAGTGTCCAAACCCCAGCTGCGTCGAGGCGTGCCCGTTGAGCATGCCGATTCCCGACCTGCTCCGTCTCACGGCCGACGGCCAGTACGAGGAGGCCGCGAAGCTGCTCAATTCGAATCAGAGCATGCCGGAGCTGTTTGTTCATATCTGCTCGGCTGAGCGCCAGTGCGAAGCCGCGTGCATCCTCTCTGATCAGTCGGAGCCCGTTTCCATCAGCTCGATCGCCCGCTTCCTGCTGGATTACGGGTGGAACCACGGCCTATTTGAGCCGCCCTGCAGCGCACCCACCGGCCAGCATGTCGCGATCATCGGCGCGGGCCTGTGCGGGCTCGTTGCCGCCGACGGGCTGTCGAGGATGGGTCATACCATAACGGTGTTCGATGCATGCCGGAAGCCGGGTGGGCGGCTGGTGAACGGACTGCCAGGATTCCGCGTTGATCGTGACTTGATCGAACGTCGCGTGAGGTTGCTTACTCAGCGTGGCGTGCGGTTCTGCAATGGGATGGTGTGCGGCCGCGACCTGAAGCTTGGCCAGCTGCGCCGCGATTTTGACGCTGTGTTCTTCGGCCTAGGGCGCGCGAATCCGGTGCGCCTCGACATTTCCGGCTCGAAGATGCGGGGAGTACGTCAGGCCTATTCGTTTGTTCTGAGAAACACATCTGATGTCTCGCTCGCGTCGCCGCCAGTATATGTCCACAATCGCCGTGTTGTAGTGCTCGGCGGCGGCGAGACAGCGGTCGACGCATTGCGGGTTGCGATTCGCTGCGGAGCCAGCGAGGCCGTTTGCGCCTATCGTCGGGACATCGGCGATATGACGGCAAGCACGAGGGAGATTGACAACGCGGTCGAAGAGGGTGCGCGCTTTCTTTCGTTCACGCAGGCGGTCAAGATCATCGGCAATGCCGAGGGTGACGTGACGGCCGTGCGCTGCGTTCGTACTGTTCCCGACCGGCCGGACCTATCGGGCCGCCGAATCGTGTCGGCGGTCGCCGGCTCCGAATTCGACATTCCGGCCGACGTGGTGCTCGTCGGCTACGGCTTCGAGCCGCCGAAACTCACTCAGATGGACGAGTTCTCCGAGCTTTTCTTCGATAACAAGGGATTCCTCGTAGTCGACCGAGACTTGATGACAAACCTTCCAGGTGTGTTTGCAGGCGGCTCGGTTGTCCGCGGCTCCGTGCCGCTTGTGACGATCGTTGGCGACTCGGCCCGAGCAGCGGCTTCAATCGACCGGTATCTTTCGGCACGTAGAGCGAATGCCGCATAGGTGGGGGTCGGCGCAGGTGCTTGGGGGACTGGCTGCCATTAGAGCCTTAGCAAACGCACGCTCTCTTCTTTGTAAGGATGAGGAATGCAGCGACCCAAATCACCAGCGCCAAGGTGAGAATCGAAACTGTTGACATCGGAAGCAGGCGGTGTGTTTCGGCGACACTTCCCCAACAGGCGCGTTGTTGAACGCTTCAGCACTCTCATTCGAAAAGGCAGTCCCTAATTGGCCAGGATGGTGCTTCGGTTCCAGCTTGGCTTCACTGGCGCACTCATATCGTGAGATGGGCCATTTCCATTGGCGTCATTTGGTTAGGCACTCTACGGGCTTGGTCATCTCTTTTCTTGCGCAAAAATGCGCACCTCATGCGTGGATATAGTGGTGAGATTGCCAGCAATAGAACTTAACCCGATCTTTGAGATGGGATGAGCGCCAAGGACAAAGAGACCCTTCGAGCGTTTTACGTTGGGTCTCGCCAGCAACTCTACACCTATGCCGTTTCAATCACAGGTAACCGCGAGTCTGCCGAAGACGCCATTCATAGTGTTTTCGAGCAGCTATTACGAATGGGTCATTCGCCTGCTGATTTGCGGCCCTACGTATTCCGCTCGATCCGCAACAAAGCTCTGGACTGTTTGCGGCGCACACAAACCCGGACGGATTCGATGTTCGAAGTCACCGCAGCATCGCAGCAGAGTGAGAGCTCGCCACCCTTCCGACCTGATGAGGTCGAGCGCTTTTTGCAGACACTTTCACTTGATGAACGGGAGACAATTATACTCAAGATCTACAATAACTTCACATTTCAGGAGATCGCCAACCTGCGCCAAGTACACCTGTCAACGGTGGCGTCGTGGTATCGCAGAGGCCTCGATGAATTGAGGGCCTTATTGAACAAGGAGCCACTATGAACGACCTCGAACAGAAGCTCAGGAACATGAGTTTGGCGAGCCCCTCAGCGGACCTGGACCGTCGGATGAATGATACCCTTGAATCCGAGGGGGCGGCACCAGAACCACCGTTCAGGTTAGGTCAACGGTGGAGGTTCCTGGTCTTGGCCGCGTCCGGAGTCGCGGCGATGTTCATCCTGGTGCAGTTTGTGGCACGACATCGCCAGCAACAGCCTACTGTCTACCGCATCGAAGCGACGGGCCGCTTGCGCCAATTGCTTCTTGAGCCGCCTTCAAGTGGGGATAGCCATGCCCCCTTCACTGTAAGCGGAAGTACACCCCGGTCTTGAGATTATTCGTCTCATTCAACGACTCCATTACCATGAAAACAGTTTTTCTCACCGCGATAGTCACTACGTTTTTGTCATCGGCGATTTCGACGATACACGCCAGTGAAAGGCTTGATCTGGAATCCGCCATTTATGTCTTTAAGCAGAGCGCCTTTCACGAAATTGATATCTCCAATGCAGTGGCGGCTGACAGGAAGACCTTTGTTCTAAGGTCACCGGCTACTGCGAAATTCGATCAACTGACTCTCTCCCTTGGCGAGTCAGGTGTCGCGTGGGGTAATGGGAGCTCCGTGCCTGAGCAATTCAGCTTGGTGGCTTCCCCTCCATCGGTGTCGATTTCTCTCGATACGCCGGTTACGATGACTTCGTCGGCCGGGATCCAATATCTTGAAGAGACCGCCAATAACGGACTGCAAGTCAGGGAGATCCGATCCGATTCACCCGAGGCGCCTCACGTCAGGATTTCATTTACAGCCAGTAAGGCGGGAGATTCTGCCGAGGGCCTCCTACTGGCTTGCGACCTGGACATCGCAACAGTCTATGCCCGCGAAAAAATCCCTGGCGTGGCATTGGAGGTCGGCAAACCCAATGTCGTCTCCTTCAAGGAAAGAGAAATGGTTAACGTGCGCTCTGGGCAATGGGCGGCTATCTTGGTGAAAACACCTAACGGCAGCGACTACAGCATGCTTCTGCTGCTTAGGCTGGCGTACGCGGATAAACAAGAGGCCGGGCTATCGAATGGCGGGGAGCTGCCTCAAAATGTAGGGACTCATGCAGACACGGGCACTTCTGATTGGCCTGTTGTTCCCGTCGTCGAGATCGACGGGAAGCAATGTGTAATTGTGGGCTTTAAGGAACACCCGATGATGGATCCGAGGGGCTTGGGCAGCTACCGTGATCCGATTGCTATTGTGGATGGGAAAGCCGCCGTGCCCACCGATCGCCTTACCAAGATCTCAATCGTGCCAGGCAAGGCATTCGGCAAGGGGTTTGTGACCGTTGTCAATAACGTGTTCCGCGCTTTCCTCTACCGTCCGGATGCCTTAACAACACTGGACAGCGGGTTCACCTATGGTCCGCATGGTTCCGATCTGACAATCCATAGCGGATACACGAGCTTCTCTGGATCACTTACTGCAGACAGGGATCTGTCTGATGTGAGCATGGTTCTTCTGCTCTATGAGGAATTGGACAAGAATGACCCAAGAATTCCAAAAGTATGGATAGTGGGAACCGAAATCGGGCATTTGGAGGCCGGTAAGGCTCATGCATTCAATGAGTCCACGCCATTAGTAGCATATTCGCAAAACCCTATTCGCTGGACAACATTAGTGTTCAGCGGAGGCACGCAAATTCCCTCCACGGGCGGCAACCAGGTGGTCGACGTGCTTCTCGATCGGGCGCGCGGAAAGATTGGATCGAAGCTAGTCCCGAGAAACTAAGGCTGAGGCAATTGCCCAATCCATTTGGTCGGGCCCCAAAGATGTGGGCTTCGATAGTGCTTTTACAGTGCCCGGTTCTTCAATCGGTGACTGGTATCGGACGGGAACAGTACCCTACCCGTGAAATTAGTCCGTGGGGGCTTTGAATTGGATTGGAATTATGGCCCTCACATCCGCGGACCGGCCATTGCGACGAGGCGCGTCAAAGACCCATTGGGATACTGCCGTTGCGGCAGCCCACCCAAACGCTGGTTCGCTGCAGGTGAAAATCTGCGGCAAACGTGCCCTTCCATCCCGATCGACAACGATTTCGATAACGGCGGCACCCGCAGGCCGGCTGCCCTTCTTGAGCACATCGGGATACCTGGGCGCCACCTGATACCGCGGCACCAACCTTTTATCCAACCAACTGCCGTTTCCGACCTGACCTGCTCGAAGCGCAGCCAGCAGTCGGGCGACGGGATCTTGCCCGGAGTCCGCTCCCGATGCAGCCGGCAGAAATACCGCCCGCCGCACGAGCTCCACCGGCGCCGAGTGGCCGTTGACGACGGGTGGAGAGAACGTGGACATCTCAATCGCTGCCGACAGCGCAACTCCGAACTCCGGCTCGCTGGCCGCTACCACGCGCATGTCGGTCGGAGAGCCGTTGGTCCCCACAACAAATGCGACGGTCGCGGAGCCCTTCTCTCCTTTGAGGAGCAGATCGTAGGGATATATGGGATCGACGACTGTGAGCGGCTCGATCACAGCGGTGGGCTGGTTGCCGTCCGGCGCCGTGATCATGTTTGCCGCGAGAGCCCCGATGGCGCTCCCCATCGTGAGATCGAATCTGAGATCACCTTCTACCTCTGATTCGATCGGTTGGTCGCCCTGCATCCTGGGAGCGTATCGCAGCGCTTCGATCGCATTCAGGGCGGGCACCACGAAGTCCACGCTGGAGGCCGCGATGATCCGCGGATTGGCCACGCGCCCATTCGCAAGGACCGTGCAGATATAATGCGCCCTTCCGGAAAGTCTTCGATCAAACAACACATCGGGATAGTCTATGTCAGGGGTGGAGGCGAGCGTGGCATCGGTCGTGGGAGCGAGCACGGGCAGTTCAGCCTCGGGCGGAAAGGACGAGCTGGCACTCCTGCGCCTAGTCCCCTCCTCGGGCGAGAAGACCACGGATGTGTCCATCGAGCAGGCAACCGGCACGCTGGCGCTGAGCGCCGGCGAAAACGTCCATTCCTTCACCGCGTCCTGCGCCGCCTTGATGAATCTTGGGTCGGTCGCGTCAAGAACCCGAGACGACACGACATTACCCTTCTTATCGATGACGAGGCGCAATTTGACTGTTCCGCCCAACCAGTTCTTCAACGCGTCTTTCGGATAATCGGGCGGCGCCCAACTACGCAGCAGCGCGTGCCCGTAGAGGGGTGGCGGGCGCAGCGGGGCGACGAACATGGGCGGAAGCAATATTGCGTCGCTAGGACGGATCTCCTGATCCCTATTCGGGGCAGAGGTAGGCGCGGATGTCGCATGAACGGTGACAAGCGCCGCTGTAAGGACTCCTAGGAAAGAGATGCGCATATGAATCGCCTAATGGTCGCCTCTCTTAGCCCAGCGGCTTTCATTTAAGCCTCTCATTCAATGGCGTCCTTTACCTGTCGAATTGCTAAGGCGCGCAACCATGAAACGTTAGCTCCTTCAACGACGACACAGTGTGAGTTTCCTTCTCTCGACGGCAAACATAAGTGAATGCGGGCAGGCCCATAGGACCTTGGTCATATATAGCGGAAAGGACCCCCTTTCCAATCGCCGGGAAGATCGTATAGCAGCCAGACAACACCGCCACGTATCTGCGTCCACGCCTCCCGCGTTTCCGAAGGCTCGCCGCCCATACGGTCGCGGCGTTCATTCCCCTCGTGGAACCCGCGAAGCGCAACTCGATCAAGGGACCTCGTATACTTCGAGCAAGGCTGTTCCCGTTGCTCCGTTTTTCGAACTGACGAGGGCCGTGTAGGGGCCCGGCTTTAAAGTGACAACGAGGCCAGCATCTCCGGCGTCTGCGGCCAGCGGGAACGCGCCGACCATCGCACTAGCGCTTCCGCTGTTCGTCAAACTGGCGCCGTCGGCGCTCGAAGCAACGGGTGTGCCTCCTTGGCTGTATATAGTCAGCTGGACGTCTTGAATAGGGTTTGAGACACCAAATTGTGTGAGCCCTGAGCCCACGGCGCGAGCGAGCACCGTCTGGGCCGCGTTTCCCTCGATAACGAATCCGGCTATGAGAGGCGACGAGGGCGTGACCATGCTGCGCGCCGAGATGTTGACGAAGCGTATCGGACCCTGGGTGTTGACGCTTGGTATGCCACGCCTGACCGCCGTCTCATCGAGGACGAACACGTTGCCGGACGTGTCGGTCGCGACCCCTATCGGGCCGTTGAAGCGCGCCTGGCTCCCGACGCCATCGACTAATGCCCGACTACCAACCGTCCCGGCGACGGTCATAACGACGCCGTCTGGAGATATTTCGCGGATCGTGCCATTTAGCGAGTCCGCGACGAACAGATTCCCCGCTGCGTCGGTCGCCAGTCCGACTGGGTTATAAAACAGCGCCTCTGTTCCGGTCCCATCCGAGGAACCGTTGACCAACAATTGGCCGGCGTATGTGGTGACAGAGCCCGAGGGTGAAACCTTATAGATCGTGTCGGGATAGGGTACGCCGAGCATGGCTGCATAGAAGTCGGGTGGCCCGCCGGATACGAAGACATTGCCCTGGCCGTCAACGGCAATGCCCTGCAATCCAAACGTCTCGGGAATGCCGGCGATGGTTGAAACCGTTCCCGCCAAGTCGATTTTTCGGACGGATTCCCGTGCGCTGTCCGCCACGAAGAGATTGCCTGCCGCGTCGGTCGCGATCGCGGCGGGCTCCTCGAACCGCGCCTGGCTCCCGGGTCCATCCTGGTAGCCGAAGGAGCCTGGGGCGCCGGCAATCGTTGTCACTGCGCCTGAAGGAGTGATCTTGCGTATTGTGTTGGCCCCTCGGTCCGCCACATAGACGTTGCCGTTCGAATCAACCGCTACGCCGGTGGGCCCCATGAACTGCGCACCGGCGCCCGTTCCGTCGGAATATCCGTGGGTGCCGGACTGTCCCGCAAATGCCTGGAAGACCCCGGTCGGCGAGATCTTGTTAATCACTCCGTTTACGGGATCCGCAAGATAAAGGTTGCCGCCCGCGTCCGCGGCGATGCCGGCCGCCGTGGCGCTGATCGTCGTTGGCCCGCTGACGATGGTCGTCACCACCAACTCCCCCGCCGAAAGATGACTTGAATACAGCAAGGCGACGCATAGGAGCGGTCGCCTGAATACGGACCTCGTTGGCAGTGTTATTGGGTACATACAAAGGGCGATAGCTGCGCCTGCCGTTCACGAGGCGCAATTCTCCACTCAGCCATCTTGGACAATGTCGGGCCGAAGCTCAATTCTTACAGCTTTCATTGGATACGCGGATTCTCGGTGGCTGGATGCACGTCAATGCGAAAATTCACGTGATTCGAGGCCCGCGCCGCCGCAATGACCGTATTGCTCGCGCCAGAATCCAACCGTTCATTGGGCCCGGGCCGCCTGCGCTGATCTTGTAAGCGGACCGCTTCAATCCCCAGGACTCCCGCCGCGAACATCCCTGACCTCCCTTGCAATGGGCAATCGGCATTGCCGATGCATGCGGCCGGGACGTGCGCCGCAAAGGATCGATTTAAGGGCAATACGGCCGGTGGGATACATCGCAATGAGACCACATCGCGTACCCAGAAGCTACGGAATGGACAGTGCGAAGATTTCTCTGGGAATCGATCCTGCAACTAATGGATCGGAGCCGCGATGACTCACATCCCCGGAAACCCGCTCTTGCCGGTCGTTGCCTCCATCTGGCGCATGAGCTTCTTTTGGTTTCCGCCCCGCATCATCTTCATCATCTTCTGCATCTGCTAGAGATACGACAGGATAACGAGTTGCAACATTCGGCTATTGGGACTCGCTGCTGGCATTGGGAGTTATAATGGCAAGGTGTGGCAAAGGCTCCGGAATGACTTTTTTAGCCTCAAATGGCGGCCCAAAGCACTTGACTCATAACTTGACTCATACTTGACCCAAGGGCACGATTCGCGCTGTGAGTTTTCTGCCACGATTCCAGATAAATCCGGTTCTACTCAATCGCGTAGAAGCAATAGCTGTCCTTCGAGAGCGCATCCGAAGCGCTGCCGTACAGGTTTCATGGATTCCAGCTTTGCAGAAGGATTCACGGGTTCGTAATGCCCATTCATCTACGGCGATTGAAGGTAATCCACTTACTTTGGAGCAGGTGAGGGCTGTAGAACAGGGTGAAACCTTACCCGTGCCGGGTCGCGTTCGCCGAGAAGTGGTGAACTATTTTGCTGCGCTAAGGCACATCGAGAAACAGGCGTCCACGAAGCGCCTAACCCACGATGATGTCTTTCGCCTCCACAAGATTGTGGCTGGGGAGGTGATGGATCAAGGCGAGGCGGGGCGATATCGAACTATTCGCGTTCGAGTTGGCGAGTTTGTCCCGCCGGTTCCTGAGGATGTATCGGGTCTAATGCTCGAACTATTGGAATGGTGGAACACCGAGTCTCTACTTCTTTCGCCTGTGCTCAGTTCGGCCATCGTGCATCATCGATTCGAGACGATTCACCCGTTTGGCGACGGCAATGGCCGGACCGGTCGGGCTTTGGCACTGTGGGATCTCTATCGTCGAGGCTTCGACTCGCATCATATCTTTTCTGTGGACGAATTTTATTGGGAAGATAGGCCACGCTATTATGCCGCGCTTGATGCGGTCCGGCGAAACGGTGACGACCTCACATCATGGTTGGAATACTCTGCTGAGGGACTGCAACAAACCTTGGATAGGGTCTGGCTGCGAATCCAGCATCTGTCTGCTGCCTCTGGAAGCAGAAAGGTGGTTTTGCGCCCGCGTCAGGAGCAGCTCCTGCAATTGTTGCGGGTTCGCGGCAACCTAAGCCCGAGAGAATTGTGGGACGGGCTTGGTATTTCCAAGCAAGGGGCGATGGATTTGCTTCGGCCGTTAATAAAATCTGGATTGGTGCGGCGAGTCGGGACGCAGAAGAATGGACGCTACGTTCTGAAATAACCCTGCAGAACGGTTTTCGGCCAGAGCGCCATAGGGGCGACTCACATCCCCGGAAACCCGCCCTTGCCCTTCATGGCCTCCATCTGGCGCATGAGCTTCTTCTGGTTCCCGCCGCGCATCATCTTCATCATCTTCTGCATCTGCTGGAATTGTTTCAGAAGCTGGTTGACGTCCGCGAGCTTCACGCCCGCTCCCCTCGCAATCCGCTGGCGCCTGCTACCGTTGAGCAGGTCCGGCTTGCGGCGCTCCTGGAGCGTCATCGACTTTATGATCGCCTCCGTCCTGACCATCTGGCGCTCGGCCCCGTCGCCCAGCTGGACGCCGCTCATCCCGGGCATCATCCCAAGGATATTTTGCATGGACCCCATCTTCTTGACCGATTGTAGCTGCGAGAGAAAGTCCTCGAGGTTGAAGTCGGCCTTGCGCATCTTCTCCGCCATCCGCTCCGCCTCGCTCTGGTCGATGGACTCCTGCGCCTTCTCCACCAGGGACACGACGTCTCCCATCCCGAGAATCCGCGACGCAAGCCTGTCGGGGTAGAAGGTCTCGAAGTCCTCCGTCTTCTCTCCCGTTCCGGCGAACTTGATCGGGATGCCGGTGATCGACTTGATCGACAGGGCAGCACCTCCGCGTGCGTCGCCATCGAGCTTCGTGAGCACGAGACCCGTGAGCTGCAGCGCGTCGTGGAACGCCTTCGCGACGTTGACAGCCTCCTGGCCGAGGGCGCCGTCCGCCACGAGAAGGACCTCGTCGGGAGCGACTGCAATGCCAAGGCGCCGGACCTCGTCCACCAGCACCTCGTCGATCTGCAGGCGGCCCGCGGTGTCGAACAGGATCGCGTCGGCGCCTGCGGCCGCGGCGAGGCCCGCCTTGCCGATGGCGGGCACGTCTTTCGACTCGCGGTCGGCGTAGAATCCAAGTTCCTCCTGGCGCGCAAGGATTTCCAGCTGGTCGATGGCCGCGGGCCGCTGCACGTCGCAGGCGACGAGGAACGGCCGGTATCCGCGCTTCTTGAGGAGCCGGCCGAGCTTGGCCGTCGAAGTCGTCTTTCCCGAGCCGTGGAGGCCTACCATCATGATCCTAAGCGGCCGCGCCGCGCTGAGCGCCGCCGAGCCCTCCCCCAGGAGGCGGACGAGCTCGTCGTGGATGATCTTGACGATCTGCTGGCCGGGCGTGACGCCCTTTAGGACCTCCTGGCCCGCGCACTGGTCCTGCACACGCTCCACGAACTCCCGGGCCACCTTGAAATGCACGTCGGCCGCGAGAAGGGCGGCTCGGACCTCTCCCAGGGCGGCCGCCATGTTCTCCTCGGAGAGCTTGCCGACTCCGCGAAGGTTTCTGAGGGCCGAGGACAGTTTTTCGGTCAGGGAATCAAACATGGGAAACCACCGCATGTAGGAACCAGAGCCGGGACGCAATCCCGGGAATCGTTTTTGGGATGGCTAACCGAGGCCAACCTATGCGACGCTGGCCTCCCTTATGAACCCTGTCCTCAAGCTCCTGATCGAAGGCGGTTACCTCACAACGGCGCAGATGGCGCAGGTTGCAGGCATTCCCGAAGCCGAGATCAACAAGCACCTTGAGCAGCTAAAGAACGACAGGGTGTTCCTCGGGTGGCGCCCGGTTCTGGACCTTTCGAGGGAATCCGCCGCCGCCGTCCGCGCCGTGATCGAGGTCAAGATCACACCCGAGAGGGGCGGGGGCTTCAACAGGCTGGCCCAGCGCCTAAGCCGCTTCGACGAGGTCGAGTCCTGCTACCTGATGTCGGGGGCCTACGACCTGCTCATCTTCGTCAACGGGCCGAGCCTTCAAAAGGTCGCCGCGTTCGTCTCCGAGAAGCTCTCGACGCTCGAGGGCGTGCTATCCACAAGCACGCACTTCATGCTGCGATCCTACAAGGAGGGTTCCTTCCTGATCGATTCCCCCGCCGGCGAGGCGGACCGGCTGAAAGTGTCGCCGTGAAGAGATTCATCGCACGCCATGTTTCCGGCCTGCCCAAGTCGGGCATCCGCGACTTTTTCGAGATCGTCTCGAAGATGGAGGACGTCATCTCGCTCGGAATAGGGGAACCGGACTTCGACACGCCCTGGCACATCCGCGAGGCGGCCATCTACGCGCTGGAGAAGGGCAAAACCCACTACACGTCGAACCTCGGGCTAATCGAGCTGCGCCGCGCGATCGCGACCTACGTGGGGAACCACTATGGCCTGGGATACCGCCCCGACGACGAGATTATCGTGACAGTCGGTGTTTCGGAGGCGATAGACCTGGCGCTGCGGGCCCTCATCAACCCGGGCGACAAGGTTCTCTACCACCAGCCCTGCTATGTTTCCTACCACCCTGGAGTAGCGCTGGCCCATGGGGTGCCAATACCGGTGCCTACCCGCGCCGACGACGGGTTCGCGCTTAACGTGCAGGACATTGCGAAGGCGTGGCAGCCGGGCTGCAAGGTGCTCATGATCAACCTTCCGTGCAATCCGACGGGAGGGACGTGCGACCGCGCCCGGCTCGAAAAGATCGCCCAGTTTGCAGTGGAGAAGGACCTGATCGTGCTGAGCGATGAGATCTACTCGGAACTCGTCTACGACGGTGCGCACACGAGCATCGCTGTTTTTCCCGGAATGAGGGAGCGGACGATCTTCCTCCACGGTTTCTCGAAGGCGTTTGCAATGACCGGATTCCGGATTGGGTATGCCTGCGGGCCGTCCGAACTCATCGACGCGATGATGAAGGTCCACCAGTATTCGATGCTTTGCGCGCCGATCCTGTCCCAGGAGGCTGCTGTCGAGGCCCTGACACGCGGCGAGGATGGCGTGCAGTCCATGCGCGAGCAGTACCACAGGCGCCGGGACCTGGTCGTCGGCCGGCTCAACGCGGCCGGGCTGGCCTGCAACGCGCCCCGCGGCGCATTCTACGTCTTCCCGAGCGTCTCGACGACGGGGTTAAGCGATCGCGACTTCGCCTATGGGCTGCTCAATTCGCAGAGCGTCGCGGTCGTTCCCGGCACCGCCTTCGGCGAGAATGGCCGGGGATTCGTCCGGGCCAGCTTTGCCACAGGGTTTGAACAGCTAGTGGAGGCCTGCGACCGGATCGAACGGTTCGTGAACACCGCGACACCATGTTCCGCTCCGTCGTCATCGTAGGCCGCCCGAACGTCGGCAAGAGCCGGCTTTTCAACCGCCTCGCGCGGAAGAGGATTTCCATAGTCCACGACCAGCCCGGCGTAACGCGCGACGTCATTTCGGCGGAGGTCGACGACGGTTACACGCTCATGGACACGGGCGGCCTCGGGCTCAAGGAGGGCGAGACCTCCAGCGCTGCCATCATAGCTGCCTCCGAAAGGCAGGTGGGCTTCGCGATAGACACCGCCTCCCTAATCCTCTTCATCATCGACGGGCTCGACCGCGTCACGGCCCTGGACGATCGAATCGCAAGGAGCCTGAGGCAGGGCGGCAAGCCGGTGATCCTCGTCGTCAACAAGGCCGATTTCGGCGAGGAGAAAGTGGACCATGAGGGCGTCTCGCGCCTCGGTCTCGGGGATCCGATCTTCGTATCCGCGGAGCACGGCCGCGGCGAGAGCGAGCTCCGACAGGCTATCCTCGGGCGGATCGGCAACCCGCCGGAGAAGCCCGAGGTGGAGGCCGCCGGGGATGCGCCCGCCGGCAAGAGGCCGCCGGGCCCTATCTGCATAAGCTTCATCGGGCGTCCGAACGTCGGGAAGTCCTCGCTCGCCAACCGACTCCTCAGGAGCGATCGCCTGATCGTGAATGACCTTGCGGGTACGACCCGCGACGCGATCGAGCTTCCCTTCGAGTTCAAGGGCAGGGACAGGAAGATGTACCCCTTCAAGCTGATTGACACGGCGGGCATCAAGGCGGCCACGAAGCTCGCGTCATCCGTCGAGTACTTCTCTCGCCTTCGCTCGCTTGAGGCGATGCAGAGATCCGACGTCGTCTTCTTAGTCCTCGACGCCTTGGACGGGGTCACGCAGCAGGACAAGGCGATCGCCGGGGAGGCGGTCAAGGACCGCAAGCCGATTGCGGTCATTGTCAACAAGTGGGACTTGGTGCACAAGGCGTTTGCTCAGGACGGGGGAATCCACGGCTACAAGAGCGAGCGCGACTACCGCGAGAAGTATGAAAGGGCGCTTTTTGACAGGCTCTTCTTCACGCCGGGGGCGCCGCTCATCTTCGTGTCGGCCTTAAGCGGATTCGAGGTCGACCGGATGCTCAATGCCGCGGTCAAGCTGCACCGGACGCTCGAAAAGAAGCTTCCGACGGCCCGCCTGAACGAGACGCTGGCGTGGCTTGCGGAGCGCACGCCGCCTCCGGCCATAGGTGCCCGGCGCTTCAAGATCTACTATGCCACGCAGACCGGGAACCGCCCATTCCGGATCAAGATCTTCTGCAATCGCGAGGAGCGGCTCACCGAAAGCTACCGCCGCTACCTCGAGGCGGGGCTGGTGAAGGAATTCGACCTGAGCGGCTGCCCGGTTGAATTCGAGCTGGTGGGCAAGCCGCGCGGAGACGAGGTCGACCGCAGCGGATGGAGGTAGGGCCCATGGCGGAACCCCTGCGCATCGTCTTCATGGGCTCTGACCCGATTGCCCTGCCGCTTCTCGACTGGCTCGCGGGCGACGGGCGGGCGGTGGCGAATCTGGTGGGGCTCTTCACGGGCCCGGATCGCCCGTCGGGACGGGGACAGGCCGTGAACCCGAACTGCATCAAGAAGTGGTCCGTCGGGCGTTCCCTTCCCGTCCACCAGCCGGAAAGGCTGGACGGCGCTTCACTAGCGGACCTTTCGACCCTGCACGCGGACGTGGCCCTTGTCGTCGCCTACGGGCACATTCTGCGCGAAGAGTTCATTTCCATCCCGCGCCTCGGCACGCTCAACCTTCACGCATCGCTGCTTCCGAAATACCGTGGCGCTTCGCCCATACAAACGGCGGTTGCGGCGGGCGAAAGGGAGACCGGCATGACCCTCATGCGAATCGTGCGCGAGCTGGACGCGGGACCCGTCGCGGACATCGAGCGGGTCCCAATCGCGCAGCTCGACACCGCTTCCGATGTCGAGGCGAGGCTGGCGCGTGCAGCGGTCGCGCTCTGCGCGAGGGCCCTCCCCAAGCTGGCCCGCGGGGAGCTTGCCTTTTGCACGCAGGACCGGGCAAAGGCGAGCTTCTGCCGGCGCCTTTCCAAGGCCGACAGTGCCCTCGACTTCTCTGCGCCGGCATCCGTTCTCTCGGCCCGGATAAACGGGCTGCACCCTTGGCCATCGGCCGCCGTCGAGATTGGCGGCACCGAAATAAAGGTCGGCCAAGCCGACTGTGTGGAGGGAGGAGCCGGCGGGATTCCGGGCTCCGTCTTGGGCTTCGGTCCGGACGGCCTGCTCGTTGCGGCCGGCACGGGCATCCTCTGCATGCGCCGGCTCCAGCGCCCGGGAGGGAGGATGCTCCCCACGCCCGAATTCCTCCGGGGCTTCCCGGTTGCGGCGGGCGCCGTGATTCCCTCCCGGCCTATGGCCGCTCTCGTGGCCGCGGAGCCGTTCAGGCGCTGAGCCGGAGCGACACATGCCGCTTGTTTTCACCGGGCCTTTGGGCAAGATTCCCCGACGATGCCTGGCAGGTCCGCCCTTTGCAGTTTCCTGATCGCGTGCGCCATTGCCGCGCCGCGCGCAACCGCCCAGACGGACGTGGCCGACATGCGCGAGGACGTCCGGGGCCTCACACAGCGCGTCAACGAGCTCTCGCTGCGCGTCGAGCAGCTTGAACACGAGAACTCGGAATTGCGGGGGAAGGTTGCCAACTTTGAGGGTAGCAGGGACACGGTTTCCGCCGCGCAGCTGAACGGCGCGGTGGCCGAGCTGAACGCGGCGATCAAGTCTGCGGTTGCATCGTCTCGGAGCGAGATTCTCGAGAAGGTCGCCACCCAAATGGAGAACTTGGCGAAGCAGACCAATGCGGCCTTGGACTCGATCGCGAGGCCCGCCACCAGCGTCCAGGGCCGTCCGTCGGCCCAGAGCCAGCCGGCGAAGCCCGCATTTGGCGACTCCTATCCAAAGGAGGGCGTGAACTACACGGTGCAGAAGGGCGACACGGTCGGGCTGATAGCCAAGAAGACCGGAGCCAAGGCGCAGGACATCATCGACGCTAACAAGCTCCTGGATCCATCACGGATTCAGTCCGGGCAGGTTCTTTTCGTTCCAGGCGGCAAGTAGGCTTCGCCGGGTATCAAGCTCTTCCATAATGGCATCCCCACAAAAATCCAGGCTGGGCCGCGGTCTAGGCGGCCTGATATCCGCGGCCAAACCGCTTGCACCAGCGACCTTCACAACCGGCGCCCACATTGCCCAGGCCCCGGGGTTCCTTGAGATCCAGGTGAACCTCATCGAGCCGAGCCCGTACCAGGCGAGGCGCGAGATTGCCCCTGAGCAGCTTGCGGAGTTGGCTGAGAGCATTCGCAGCGAGGGCCTGCTGCAGCCCGTGGTGGTTCGCAGGCACGGGGACATGTTCCAGCTGATCGCCGGGGAGAGGCGCTGGCGCGCCTTCCAGCAGCTGAAGATCAAGGCTATTCCCGCGCGGATCGTCGAGGCGAGCGATGCCTCGGCAGCCTCGATCGGCTTGATCGAGAACCTCCAGAGGGAGGGGCTCAATCCAATCGAGGAGGCGCAGGGCTTCGCAAGCCTCCTCAGGGATTTCGATCTCACACAGGAGACCGCGGCGGAGCGGGTGGGAAAGAGCCGAGCCTCGGTTGCCAATGCTCTGCGGCTGCTTTCGCTCGATGCCGAGATCCAGGGCTACATCGCCAAGGACCTCCTCAGCGTGGGACACGCCAAGATCCTCCTGGGAGTTGACGATCCGGCGGTGCGGACGATTCTGGCCCGTCGGGTGATCGAGGAGGGCCTGAGCGTCCGGCTGACGGAGAAGCTCGGCAGGACCATCAAGGTGCCGGGGGCCTCCAAGTCGAAGGCCCGAAAGGCAGGGCTATCTGAGCGTGAGGCGGCTGCGGTCGAGAGCATCCAGAAAAGGCTGACGTCCCATCTAGGGGCGAGGGTCGCCGTGATTCATACGCCAAAGAAGGGCAGGATCGTCATCGAGTACCGGGGCAACGACGACCTCCAGCGGATTCTGGAGAAGCTGGGCGTTGAGCGCGCCGACGCCCTTTGACGTCCCCATGGGACCTCGTGGCGCGGCGTTGACAACATCGGGCCCTGTCTGCTTCGCTGACCCTTCATCGATATGAGCATCCTCCTAGGCATCTTCACTTTTGTCCTCATCCTGACGTCCGGCATTCTTATCTTGTTGGTGCTCGCCCAGAAAGCGAAGTCCGACGGTGGCATGGGTGCCGCCATGGGCGGCGGAATGGCGGAAGCCACTTTTGGGGCTGATACAGGGAATGTGCTCAGCAAGGCCACCATAAATGCGTCGATCATCTTCTTTGTGCTGAGCTTCGCGCTGTATCTGGGGCGCATCTATGAGGGCAAGCACGCTTCCTCGTCGGGCGGAGCCCTTCCGACAATCTCGGTCCCGGTGTCCCCGACCTCCACGAAGGCCCCGACCGTATTGGCGCAGCCGGCCAAGGCCGCTCCGACACCGGCCCCGGCTACCAAGCCCTGATCGGCTTTTGAAGAGCTCGGCCGAGCTTCCGCTGCGATCAGTATGGGCGTGCGCCATTGGCGCGGCCCTTCTCGCCTTCGTCGCCGGCACTGGGCTCGCATCCACGGCAAACGGCGCCCCGGCGGCGCTGCATGACAGCGCAGCCGCCGCAGCGCTGCTTGAGCAATTCCGGCAGGCGATTTGGGCTGAGCCTATCTATGCTGAGTTTGACCTCCGGCAGATGCCGCGGCGGGGTGGCGAGCACTTGTTCAAGGGCCGTTTCTGGGGTGGACGAAACGAGCGCGGGCCGGTCACCCGCCTCGAGCTCGACGTGGGGAAGGGCGGGTTCAGTCACCGCTTTCTGGTGCAGGGCGGGCCCGATGGCGCGGTTTGGACGTCGGATGGGGTGGGTGGCGGCGCCCTGAGCGAGGCTGCGGTCCTGGCGCCGCTGGCTCCGGGAGTCGAGATGACGCCCTTTGACATGCTTCCCATGCCCTATCTGTACTGGCTCGACTCCGAGCTGGTCGGCGTTGAGCGGATCCGGGGCCGGCAGGCCAATATTTACGTTTTTCTACCGTCCGCCGACTTCGCGGCCCGCAATCCGTCGATCAAGTCCGTTCGGGCGTACTTGGACACCCAGTACAACGCACTGGAGCAATCCGAGATCAACGGGCCGACCGGACGCGTGGCTAAGACCCTCATCCTTCTGGAGCTAAGGAAAGTAGGCGACAGGTGGATACCCAAGGACTTAGACGCCCGAAACGAGGTCACGCGCGACAAGACACGGCTGTCGCTGACGGCGGTGGCCGTGGGTGTCCGGACCGACGCCAAGGCCTTTGACCCATCCCAGCTGGGGCTGCCGCTGGCGCCGCCGCCGGCGTCCCATGTCATACGAATAGCGCCTTAGGGGCAAATTGAAGAATTTCGTTGCGGCGAAGCCGTCTCGAGTGCCTGCTCATGGCCCGTTCAGTTTCATACATTGCCATGGCCACACGTTCAGCATCGGCTCCGCTAACGTTCGATCTTCCGATCTCGCTGATCGCAAAGATTGAGAGCCACAGACGCAAGTACGGCCTCAAGACGGCGAGCGAGGTCGTTCGCCTGGCGATCGACAAGTTTGACTTCGAGGGCTGCAAGCCGACCCGCGACCCGCACCGACAGGTGTCGGTGCGCCTCGGATCGAACCAGCGCGCCATGCTTCGGCGCTACGCGAAGAAGAAGAATGCGAGCGTAGGCGAGCTGCTCCGCTTCGCGCTCGAAGGCCTCCCGGCCAAAAAGTCCAAATCCCGCTGACCGGACGCGCTGGGGGCCCTGCACGGTTGGTCCGGGCCGCTCCCATCTTGCGTTCGGTGCCATGGACTCCTTTTGATGGGTTCCTTTGCACTGATGTCCTCCGCACCACTACCCACGCTGTCCACCTGGGCCCGAAACCTGGCCCCATCACCAACCCTTGCCGTCGACGCCAAGGCCAAGGCACTCATGGCCTCGGGCGAGGACGTATGCAGCTTCGCGGCCGGCGAGCCGGATTTTGACACGCCGCAGCACATAAAGGACGCCTGCATCTCGGCGCTGCAGGCCGGCAGGACAAAGTACGTGCCGACCCCCGGCATTGAGGAGCTGCGAAAGGCGATTGCCGAGTCCTATGCGGGTGCGTACGGACTCAAGGTGGCGCCCGGGCAGGTTGTCGTCAGCCCTGGCGGCAAGTTCTCGTGCTACCTGGCCATCATGGCGACCTGCTCGCCCGGTGACGAGGTCGTGATACCTGCGCCCTATTGGGTGAGCTATCCCGAGATGGCAAAGCTTGCGGGTGCCGTCCCCAAGGCTGTGCTCGCGACCGACAAGACCGGCTTCAAGCTGAAGCCGGAGCAGCTGGAGGCCGCCGTCACGAGCCGGACAAGGCTCCTCATCCTCAATTCGCCTTCGAACCCGACCGGCGTCGTCTATTCACGCCCCGAACTCGAGGCGGTGATGGACGTCGCGGTCCGCAACAATCTCTACGTCCTGTCGGACGAGATCTACGAGAAGCTTGTCTATGACGGGCTTGCGTTCACATGCCTCGCGACCCTTAGCGCCCAGGCACAGGAACGGACAATTGTGGCGTCCGGCTTCTCAAAGACCTACTCGATGACCGGGTGGCGGCTGGGGACGCTTGTCGCCCCGCCCCAGATTGCAAAGGCGGCTGCCGAGCTGCAGAGCCAGATGGCGTCTAACGCGACCTCCTTCGCGCAATACGGCGCGCTGGCGGCCCTTCGGGAGAAGGAGAAGACCAAGGCCTCCCTTGAAAGAATGCTCACCGCTTTCGACAGGCGCCGGCGGCTTCTCCATGGCGCGCTCTCGGCGATCCCCGGCGTCTCGTGTGTCCTGGCCCAGGGGGCCTTCTACCTCTTCCCCAACATTTCAAGCTTCGGGCTCAGCTCCATGGAGTTTTGCGAGAAGCTGCTTGAGAAAGAGAAAGTCGCAGCCGTGCCCGGGTCGGCCTTTGGCGCCGAGGGCTACCTTCGCCTGAGCTACGCCACGAGTGACGAAATCATCACTAAGGGCGTCGCGAGGCTCGCGAATTTCTGCAAGGGCCTAAAGGCTTGAGGCGGCATCACCATTCCTTTCAGATTTCCCATGGCCTACAAAGACGTAACACCGCCCGCGGGCGGGAAGATCTCCATCTCAGCGGGCAGACTAAATGTCCCCGACCATCCGGTCCTCCCGTTCATCCGTGGGGACGGCACCGGCCCCGACATCTGGGCCTCGTCGGTGAGGGTGCTCGACGCGTCGGTTGCGAAGGCCTACGGCGGCAACCGCAAGATCGCTTGGTTCGAGGTGTTCGCGGGCGAGGAGAGCTTCAAGCGGTTCAACACGTGGCTTCCCGAAGACACGGTCGAGGCCTTCCGAGAATTCATCGTCGGGATCAAGGGCCCGCTCACGACCCCGGTGGGCGGGGGGATCCGGTCGCTCAATGTGGCCCTGCGCCAGATGCTTGACCTCTACGTTTGCCTGAGGCCCGTGCAGTGGTTCGCCGGCGTCCCGTCGCCGGTAAAGCGCCCGGAGCTGGTGAACATGGTCATCTTCCGCGAGAACACCGAGGACATCTACGCTGGGGTCGAGTTTGCGGCCGGCTCCGAGGAGTCCCAGAAGGTCCTGGATTTCATCGCCAAGGAATTCCCTAAGTCATTTGAAAAGATTCGCTTCGGGACAAAGCCAAAGGCGGAGGCGTTCTGGAGCGAGGTGGGCGCAAAGGGCTTCCCCTCCGATGTTCAGGTGGGGATCGGGATCAAGCCGGTCAGTTATTCCGGCAGCGTCCGCCTGATCCACAGCGCCATCGCGTACGCGATCCGCACCAAGCGCAAGAGCGTCACGATCGTCCACAAGGGCAACATCATGAAGTTCACCGAGGGCGCCTTCCGGGACTGGGGCTACAAGGTCGCCAAGGAGTTCTTCGGTGCCGTCGAGATCGACGGTGGCCCCTGGTGCAAGATTCCGGAGGGTAAGCCCGGAGCGGGAATCGTGATAAAGGATTCGATCGCAGACATCACACTCCAACAGATCCTGACGCGGCCGACGGACTTCGACGTAATCGCAACGCTCAACCTCAACGGGGATTACCTCTCCGACGCCCTTGCGGCGCAGGTAGGCGGCATCGGAATCGCGCCGGGCGGCAACATCAACTACATCTCGGGCCACGCCATCTTCGAGGCCACGCACGGCACGGCCCCAAAATACGCCAACAAGGATGTGGTCAATCCGGGATCCCTCGTGCTTTCGGGGGAGATGATGCTGCGCTACTTGGGCTGGAACGAGGCGGCCGACCTGGTCTTGAGGGGTCTGAACGGGGCGATTGCCGCTAAGCGCGTCACCTATGACTTTGCCAGGCAGATGGAGGGAGCGACCGAGATCAAGTGCTCCGCATTCGGCGACGCGATCATCGCGCACATGTGATAGGCTGCCCGCGGCCGGGTTTCACTTTCGAATGAAGCCCAGAAGCCAGGTGAAGAACAGCGCCCCAATGACCGCAAAGATGAGGCGGCCGACGAAGCCGACTGCAACGATGCCGAGCAGGCCGAAGCAGAAGCTGCCGAGGAATGCGCCGACGATCCCCACGATGATGTTTCCGACGGCGCCGAAGCCGCTCCCTTTTGTGATGATGCCGGCAAGCCAGCCCGCGAGCGCGCCGATCAGAAGGAACGCGACGATGTAGGTCAGCGACATCCGGCCTGGACCCGACGGCTGAGGCAGGTCATTTCGCGGGGGCGGGTTTGACGAACAGAATCTTCTTTATGATGTCGATCAGACTGTTGCGAAGGATCTGGTCCTCCTCCTCCGGCGTGCTCTTCCACTGGGAACCCTCGGTCACCCGCTCGGAAAGCTCGGTGCTGATGACGAACGTGAAGCCGTTCCTGACGAAGATCAGATTGCCCCGCTTCGCCACGGCGGGAGACGCTGGCGGCCCGAACACCTGCGGGCTCTCAAACATGGATCCTCCCGGCAGCAGGACGTACGTAAAGAGCGACCCATCGAGAAAGTCCGCCGAGAATCCCGCCGTTTCGACGTGGGCCCCGGGCGTGAAGCGCTTGAAGTCGGGCAGGACGTACGAGGTGAAGAAATACACCAGGTAATCCTTCATGCCCCGCGTCGACAGCTCCCATCGCTGCGTGGCGTCCTGCGGGAACGCGGCGACACTGACGTGGACGCCGTAGTTGTCGTGAAACGTGACCACGTTATTGGTGTCAGTTATCACGCCCCCGAGCACGGGAAGCACGGGGACCGTTATCTTGAAGGCCCCCGAGGGTGACGAGTAGACACCGGCGTCGACCGTGCCCACCAACCCGACGGGTCCCTGTTGGGCTTCGGCCGATGTGGCCGCCGTGGCTAGGATGACTAATGGGATAAATCTGAGCATTTTGTGTGCCCCAAGGATGGCTGACTGCCCTTGGGCTTTCAAGCCGGGCCTCGGGGTCCCGAAACGAGCCTGATCCAGACCGGAACGGGTATCGCCTCGGCCCTTACCGTGGGTGAGAGGCCCTCGGAGCTCAGAAGTTCCCTCCATTCGCGCTCCCTGCCGGGCATCCGGTCCCGGATGACGGCCCCGATCTGCTTGCGGCGCTGCTGGAAGCATCCCCGGATGAGAGCCTTGTCCTCTGCGGCGAACACGAAGGGATTCGTTTTTTGTACCAGGTTGAGAAGCACCGAGTCCACATCCGGCCTCGGATGGAAACACGACGCGCTGACCCGGTGCCCCAGGGCAATGTCATAGGCCGCCTGGAGGAATATCGAGATTGCGCCGAAATCCCTGGTGCCTGGCGAGGCGCCGTAGCGTTCGGCCGCCTCGCGCTGGAGCATGAGCACCATCCTGCCCGGCAGAGGCCCGGAGAGAACGGCGTCCATCCATGGCGTCGAGATTGCGTAGGGCAGGTTCGCCACCACCTTGCAGCCGGGCGCGCGCGCGGCGGGTATCGCCGCCAGGGGCAGTTCGACCGCGTCGCCCTCGACGAGGTGCAACGTCGCGGGGTGGCGGGCCGCGAGGCCCGCCTCCAGGTGGGCGTGCAGGGTGCGGTCGAGTTCGACGGCCCAGACCTCGGCCCCGGCCCCGAGAAGGGCCTCCGTGAGCGTTCCGAGGCCCGGCCCGATCTCCACTACGGCGTCGCCTGGGGCGACGCCCGCAAGTTCCAAGGACTTGCGCACAATATTGCCGTCCACAAGGAAGTTCTGGCCAAGGAACCGCTTGGGCGCATGCCCCAGCCGGGCAAGCAATTCGCGGGTTGCCGTGGGTGTCAGTGCCATCGAATGCGGCTTAGGCGGAGCGCAACGACGCGACAAGCGCGGCCGGATTGGGCGAGCGCATTAGGGCCTCCCCGACAAGCACGGCGTGTGCGCCTGCGCGCCGGGCGCGGGCTGCGTCCTGGGCGTTGCAGATACCGCTCTCGCTCACGGACGTGACCCCCGCTGGGAACCTTGGAATCAGGCGCTCGCTCAGGCCGAGGTCCGTTGTGAAGGAGGCAAGGTCGCGGTTGTTGACGCCGATGAGCTCCGCGCCGTGCGCCCTGGCGCGCTCGATCTCCTCCTCGGCGTGCACCTCGAAGAGGGCGGCCAGCCCCGCGGCCCGGGCCGCGCCGTGCAGAAACCTGATCTCGTCCTCGCCCAGGACCCTCACGATTATCAGTATCGCGCTTGCCCCCGACTCGCGGGCCTCGAGCACCTGGATCGGGTGGACCATAAAATCCTTCCTAAGGCAGGGGAGGGCTGGGGGCGTCGCCCGCATCCGCGCAGCCACCGCCCTGAGGTCCTCAAGGGAGCCTCCGAAGTACTTGGCGTCGGTCAGGACCGAGAGGGCGTCGGCGCCGGCCGCCTGGTACACGGCGGCCTGGTCGACCGATGAGGCGTCGGCGGCGATCTCGCCGGCAGACGGGGACCGCCGCTTGATCTCCGCGATGACGGCCAGCCTGCCGTCGGCCCTTCGGAGCGCGGCGGCAAACGGGACCGGCTTCGGCGCCGAGGCGTCGAGCCGCGAGAGCTCGTGCTCCGAAACGGGCCTCACCCGGGGGGCTATCTCCCGGCGCTTCCACTCCATGATCTCCAGTAGCTTGTCGTGCACGACCATCACGAAGCACACCCGGCGAGCGAAAACCAGACCAGAATCCTTGTCACCGGCGTCCAAAGGGCCCCATTCTTCGCGCAATGAGCGCTATCGACGAACTGCGTCGCACCATCGCGCGCTTGCGCGGCCCGGGGGGCTGTCCCTGGGACCAGGAGCAGACCCACCAGAGCCTTGCCCGCTGCCTCATCGACGAATGCAGCGAACTCCTCGACACGATAGACCGGCTGGACCTGCCGCACATGCGCGAGGAACTGGGGGACGTGCTCATCCAGGTCATCTTCCACGCGCAGCTAGCCGAGGAGGCGGGCCATTTTGACCTCGAGGAGGTTGCCCGTGAGGTCAACGAGAAGCTGGTGCGCCGCCATCCGCATGTCTTCGGCAACGGCAAGCTCGAGACCTCCGAGCAGGTGCTCGTCCAGTGGGAGAAGATCAAGGCCGGCGAGAAACGGCCGCAGGGTGCCGCCGGCCCGTCCCTTTTTAAGGAGCTCCCGCCCAGGCTTCCCGCGCTCATGTACGCCGAGGCGGTCTGGAAGCAGATACGGAAGAAGGGGCTCATGCGCGAGTCGGGTGTCGACCAGGAGCGAATCGCGAGGCTCGCGGCCGAGCTCGACGCTGCCGCCCTCGGCAGGATGCTCTTTGAGATCGCCGCCGCCGCACAGGCAACGGACCTGGATCCCGAGGGCCTGCTCCGCAGGCACGCGGACGGGCTGATGCGCCATGTCGAAGGACGCGCCCCAAAGGCCTCCGCCACTGCCTGAGGACGTTGTCGCCTCCTGGTGGACGCCCTTCGGCGAGCACCTGGAGCGCGAGCGCCGGTGCTCGCCGTACACGGTGCGCAATTACCGCGCGGCGTTCGAGGATTTCTACCGTTGGCTTGTGCCGGCCGGCCTGTGGGCCAAGGGGATCGGCGCGCTCGGCCCGCGCGAGATCCGGGACTTTGTGATCGAGGCGCAGCGCCGCTATGGCCGCCGCACGCTCCACAACCACGTCTCGGGTCTCAGGTCGCTGTGCCGATTCTGGATGAGGAAGGGGCGCCTGAAGAGGAATCCGTTTTCAGGAGCGCCGTTGCCAAAGTTGGAGAGGCGCCTGCCGCAGTTCCTGACCGAGGACCAGGCGAGGGCGCTCCTCGCAAGCCCGGCGCGCCTGCTGGAGAGCGGGGGCTGTGACGCCTTCACGGCGTTGCGCGACCGGCTGGCAATGGAGCTTCTCTACGGGGCTGGCCTTCGCGTGAGCGAGCTGGTTGGACTCGACCACGGGGCCGTCGAGCTTGGGGAGGGCGTCGCGCGGGTGACGGGAAAGGGCCGCAAGCAGCGCCTGTGCCCCCTTGGCCGGGTGGCGTGCGCCGTCCTCGCCCGGTTCAGGGATGAGTTCACGCCCGGCGCGGCGCCCCGGGACCCGGTGGTCTGCAACCCGGGCGGAGGCCGCATGACGGTCCGCTCCGTCCAACTCATGCTCAAGCGGCACCTGGCGCTGGCCGGCCTGCCGCTCGACCTCACTCCCCACAAGCTTCGCCATTCGTTCGCCACCCACCTGCTGAACGCGGGGGCGGACCTGCGGATCGTGCAGGAACTCCTGGGCCACGCGCAGCTCGTGACGACGCAGGTCTACACGCACGTCAGCATTGCCCGCCTCAAGGACGTCTACGACAAGGCCCACCCCCGGGCCTGACTCCTCGGCCTCAGAGGCTCAATCGGCGTGTCGAGCCGTTCCCCGCCGCGTCATAGAGCGTCACCTCAACGGAGGTGGCCCCCGCCACGCGCTCCGAAGGGAGTTCCAGAACGAAGGTCTCCTCCCTGCCATCGAGGATTCCGTCGGCGGGCTGCTCCACCGTCTCGTGCACGCCGTTGTTGAAGGTGTACTCGGCGCTGTCGAGAAGCGAAAGAGCGTCGCGGCCGCGGATACTCACGATCACCTTTCCCGCCTCGCGCCGTGCGAGCGCCTCCTCGATAACGGGCGGCGTGTGGTCGACCACGAGGTCATCCGTGTCAAACGTGACGGAGAGGCGCTCGGCCACGGGCCGTGGCGCGGCCTCGGTGGCGACAAGGCGGGTGAACCAGGTCCCCTCCTGCAGGTGCCGGGTGTCAAACTGGACATAGGATTCCCGGATTCCCACGGCGATGTCGGTCCAAGCCGGGTCTCCGTCACGGCGGATCGAGAACGTGTAGACGAGGTTGTCGCCATCCGGGTCCGCCACCGTCCAGAATACGACGCGCATCCCGGGAGAAGCGACGACCTGGCTTCCCAGGAAGGCGGACTTGCGGTGCTCGCCGTCGTGTTCGCCGGCCTGCATGAGCTGGCCGACCGTCGTAACGACCGGGGGCGGCATCTCCGGAGGCACCACGATCGCGAAATTCGGCGAGAGCACCCTGAAATCCTGAAGCTGGGGCCGGTGGTTCTGCGTGAGGAAATAGAGCGATGCCTTGGCGAGCTCGAGCGTTGGCGGGGTCGCGGCGGGCAGCGCTAGTTTCAACTCGGCATAGCGCCCTGCGGGCGCGGCGGCTCTCCATCCGTCGTTGTCCGCCATCTCGGCCCACGGGCTCCATCCTTCCGGCTCTCCCGAGCCGTTTGTCGTGCGCACCGAGAGGGAGAGCTGCGCCGGCTCAACATCCCGGATGCGGTTGAACCTCAGGGCCCCCAGGCGCGCAGGTGCGCCGAGATCGATCCGCTTCGTCTGCGCCGTTCGCGGCGATGACGCGTTGAAATCCAGAAGCGAGAACCCGGGAGCGTTGTTTCGGATCGCGAAGAACCTGCCGGGCGATCCCGGGACCTGTTCGAGCGAATTCACCTGGGCGGACACGCTGCCGGAGTATGTGAGGGCTAGGCGGTTCTTCAGGTCGAATCCGGACATCTCCCCCAGCTCGCCTCCCGATATCACCAGAAGGTCACCCATCATGCTCATCCGGTAAAACGCGACCCCGGCGCGCGAGGTGAGCGTCTCTGGGAATCCATCGGCTGAGAACCACTTGAGCGTGCTCCGCCCCGAGAATCGCTCGACCTGAATCGGCGCGTTCACGACCTCGATCAAGTTTTCCTTGGGCTTATGGGCGGCGCCGCTTGGCGCAGGGGTCGGTGTCGGACCGGGATTGGGCGCGGGGCCGGTGACCACCGTGGTGTCGGCGGCCTCGCTGGGCTCCGTCACCTGGATGGTGGCCTGCACCGGATGGATCTCGCCGCCCGAGAAAACGATCGCGGCATAGTATCCGCCCTTTGCATCGGCGACGATGTCGGTCACCTCGGCGTCCTGGTTCTCCTCTGCCACGTAAGGCGAGCCTCCATCCGCTCCGAACAGGTAGATGTTCCCCATAGGGGCGGAGCCCGCGGCAATCCTGCCGTCTGCCAGCCTTGCCATGCGGCGCAGGTTCCTGTCGCTCACCTGGCCAAACAAAGTGACGCCCCGGCCGGCCAGCGCCTTGGCGTCCGCCATCCGCTCTTCCGACACTCCGGCCGCACTGAACCTCGCCAGATCGACCTTGTAGATGCGCCCCGGGTTACCTGTCGCGACAAGCGCCGACTTGCCGCCGTCCGCCAGGACGAAGTCAAAGATGGAATCGACAGGAAGACTCGTGCGGGCCGCGACCCTGCCGTCCCGAACAAGGTACAATCCGCCATGGGGCGACGTGCCGGCCAATAGGGCGCCATCCGGAAGAAGCTTCACTGCGTAAACCTGGACATCGCCGACCCGGGCCAGGTCCCTGGACGAGAACGTTCCGGCCGCGAGGTCCGCAGTGATCTCCATGATCCTGCCGCCGGGTCCGCCGCCGACGATCCACTTCCCGCCCGCGCCGGGCTCCAGGCACCACAGGAGCTCGCACGGGGTCTGGCCCTTCAGGTCGGTGAGCACGGGTCCTGCGACCAGGCGCCCGTCCGAGCGTGTCGCGAGGCCGTGAAGGTCGCGGCTCGGCACGTCGCGATAGAAGTCAACATCGACCTTCTTCGAAAGGGGGTCCGCCCATGCGCCGCAAGCGGCCGCGATAAGGAGCGCGAAGGGAAGGGCCCGCCGGCCTGGGATATCTTTGGGCATGTAAAGGAACCTTTCGGGTGGCTATTCGACGACGCGCACGGTCCTGTGAAAATCCGAGAACGAGACCTTGCCGGCGAGGACACGCGTCTCCCACAGCGGGACCAGCGCCTCGCGCCTCTGGTAGCGAGCGGAGTCGGCGGCACCCGCTATGCGCGCGATCGAGGCGGGCGCGTCCGGCGTTGCGTCCGCCTGGTCGAAGAAAAGGGCGGACCTCTCCAAGACGGCGACGCACAATCCGTCCTCGGGCCGGCTGCCCTTCATCGCGTCCAGGAATGCGCCGAAGCTCCGAAGCTGCCCGGGCCGGAACATCCGCCCGTGGCCCGTGAGCTCGTCAAGAATCCGGCCTGGCACCACCAGCACCTCGAGCGTCTTGCCCGTCCATGACGGGTCGACGGGGATATCGATCGTGCTCGAGTTCTCGGCGCCCTGGAAATTCCTCCAGGCCAAGGTGACCTGGAGCGTCTCGCCTGCCCGGACGGTCGTGCGCGAGACCCGGAACTGCTCCACCGTGACCGCGGGATTCTCGTCAAGCGGCTCGACCCGGAACTGGACCCTCCTTGGCAGCGCCTTCTCGAAGGGGTTCTGAAGCTCCGCGGAAAGAGCCGACATGAAGTCGAACATGCCAATCAGGAAGCCCTGCTCGCCCGCGTAGACGAACTCCCTTGAAATCTGCTGGGTGGGAGAGAATGTCACCGTGGTGACGATCCGGAAACCCTCCTCTTCCTGGCTGTCGTTCGAGCCGAAGACCGCCTCGACGATCCCGGTGAGCATGATCATTGGCGCGAGGCGCTTGTCGCGCACGGCCTGGAAGTGGATCGTCCTCTGAGGAGCGCCTGCGCGGCCCGCTACGACCTCGACATCGGTCATCTCCGGCCCGGCTCCGAGCAGGCCGGACACGGCCGAGAGCCGGTCCTGGCTGATGCAGCCAATGACGGGGCCGATGTTGGCGATCTTGAATGACTCCATCGTGGAGGGCAGAATCGCGACGACCTCGGCGGAGCACATCGGAAGCTGTACGTCGCCCAGCCCGAGCATGGGATGGCCGAAGGCGACGATCCTGTTGCCTTCGACGCGGGACACCGTGCCCGTGCCGGCGAGCGTGATGTCTCCCGTCGTGAGCGCCACCGACACCGCGTCGCCGGGCTGGAGCGGGGAGGTGGCTCCGGCCTGTGAGGCCGCGCCCTGCTGGCCCTGGCTGCTGCCGCCGGCAGCCACTACCGAAAGTCCGAGCGACCCGAAGCGCGGCGCCATTATGGACGCCGTCCGCGGGGATACTCCCCCAAGCGCGAACACGGGAGTCATCGCGCTGAAGGCCGATCCAGAGTCCGCGGCGGGGACCTGGGAGGGCGCCGGGCCCCCGGAATCCGCCTGCTGGGCGTCCGAGGCCGCCGACGCGCCCACGCGGTTTGCGACCTCCTCCATGTCTGTGGCCGGCGTGAAGCCCGCGAACCGAACCGTCTCGAAATGCTGCATCTGGTAGCTGAGCGCGCCGGCAAACCTCCCGTTGATGTACAGCGGGCTCCCGCTCATTCCCGCTACGGCCCCCATATCCTGGACCCGCGGGTCGGTGAGCTTGCAAAGGATGATCGATTTGCCGGGCCCGAGCGCGTTCAGGACGACGCCCGACACCTCGACCGCGAATGCCTCGGGCTTGACGCCCTGGAACACCGTCCAAACCTCCCCGCGCTGTCCGGCCTTGATGTCGGCCAGAGGCATGATGTCCCCCGATACGGGCTGCGCGGCGGCCATGGACACCTCGCACACCAGCAGGCAAAGGGTCAAAAGCGTTCGGCCCATTTTCAGGTATCCGAGACTGGCCACGTCCGCGTGTGTTTGCGAGGCTTCAAAGGCCCCGGATGACCGACGCCATCACGTCGCATGCGCGGTCGATCGCCGCGCCCTCATGCGCCGTGCTGATGAACGCGGTCTCGTAGGCGCTCGGGGGCAGATAGACGCCGGCATCCAGGCAGCCGCGGAAGAACCGCGAGAACAGGCGGCCGTCGCCGGTCAGCGCGCCCGCGTAGTCGTGCACGGCCTGAGGCGTGAAGAAGATGCTGAACATCGAGCCCGTCTGCGGCACCTGGGCGGCGATGCCCTTCGCCTTGCACGCTCCCGCGAGGGCGTCGCGCACCCGCTGGCCCAGGGCGTCGAGGTGCTGATAGGGCAGGGACTCCTCAAGGAGCTCGAGCGCCGCGATCCCAGCCGCGAGCGCGAGCGGGTTGCCGCTCAGCGTGCCCGCCTGGTACACGGGCCCGAGCGGCGCGATCAGGTCCATGATCTCGCCGCGCCCGCCGAACGCCCCCACGGGAAGGCCGCCGCCGATGATCTTCCCGAGGGCGGTCAAATCCGGAACGATCCCCTCGATCTCCTGGACGCCGCCCCTGGCGAGCCTGAAGCCGGTCATCACCTCGTCGAAGATGAGGAGCGCGCCGTTTGCCGTGCAGGAGGCGCGCAGATGCGAAAGGAAACCCGGCATTGGAAGGATGAGCCCCACGTTAGCCGGATAGGGCTCGACGATGACGGCGGCGATCTGCCCGGGGTTTGCCGCGAATGCGGCGTCGAGCGAGGCCGGGTCATTGAACGGGATAACCACCGTCTCCCGTGCAAACGCGGCGGGTATTCCCGCGCTGTCCGGATGGCCGTGGGTGAGCGCGCCCGACCCCGCCTTGATCAGAAGCGAGTCCGAATGGCCGTGGTAGCAGCCCGCGAACTTTATGATCTTGTCGCGCTTCGTGAAGCCCCTGGCCAGTCGGACCGCTGACATGGTCGCCTCTGTCCCGCTGTTGCACATCCGGACCTTCTCGACCGACGGAACGAGACGGCAGATGAGCTCGGCCATCCGCACCTCGTAGGGGTTTGGCGTCCCGAAGCTCGTCCCATCCTCGAGGGCCGCCGCAACGGCCTTCTTGATGCGGGGGTGGTTGTGGCCGTGGATCGCGGGTCCCCATGTGCAGACGAAGTCGATCAGCTCGCGCCCCTCCACGGTCACCAGGATGGCGCCCCGGGCGCACCTGACGAAGAACGGCGCTCCGCCTACCGAGCGGAACGCGCGCACGGGGGAGTTTACGCCGCCGGGTATCCGCTTGAGCGCGCGGGCGAAAAGTGTTTCGGAGGTGTCCATCAGCTGATGTATTTCTGAACGATGGGAATGCGGCGCCCCACGCCAAAGGCGAGGGGGGTTATCTTGAGTCCAGGCGCCGCCTGCTTTCTCTTGTATTCATTGAGGTCGACCTTGCGGGCCACATCGGCAACGACCGTCTCGGAGAACCCCTGGGCCACGAGGTCGCGGCGCGACAGGCCCTCCTCGACGTAACCCTTGAGCACGGCGTCGAGCACGTCGTACGGCGGAAGGCTGTCCTGGTCGGTCTGGTTCGGGCGAAGCTCCGCGCTGGGAAGCTTGTCGATGCTCGACTGGGGAATGGGGGGCGTGCGGCCCGCCCTCTTGGCGTCGGCGTTGATCCAGTTAGCGAGGGCGTAGACTTGCGTCTTGTACACGTCGGAAATCACCGCGAGCCCCCCGCACATGTCGCCGTAGAGCGTGCAATAGCCGACCGCCATCTCGCTCTTGTTCCCGGTCGTCAGAAGAAGCGCGCCAAACTTGTTGGACATCGCCATCATGAGGACCCCGCGAACCCGCGCCTGAATGTTCTCCTCGGTGACGTCCCGCGGCCGGCCGGAGAAAACGGGGGCGAGTGCGCCCTCGCAGGCGGCGACGACATCCGCGATCCCGATCGTCTCAAGGCGGATGCCCAGGTTCTCGGCCAGGCGCTGCGCGTCGTCGCGCGAGTGCTGCGACGAGATCTCCGAGGGGAGCGAGACGCCGATCACGTTCCGCGGCCCGAATGCCGCCGCCGCTATGGTGCCGACGACGGCCGAGTCGATCCCTCCCGAGAGCGCGACCAGGGCGGTGCGGAATCCCACCTTCTGGGCGTAGTCCCTCAGACCGAGCGTGAGGCCCGATAAGATGTCGGCCATCTCGGATTGCTCAAATGTCGGCGACAGCACGCTCGAGACATGCCCCGGCCCCGTCTCGGCCACCGTCAGGTCCTCCGCGAACGCCGCCATTCCGGTCAGGACGCGGCCGGCCGGGTCGCTCACGAGCGACCTGCCGTCGAAGATCAGCTCGTCGTTGCCCCCGACCGCGTTCACATAGGCGACAGGGCAGCCCAGGGCGCGCGCCGCATCCGTCACCAGCGTCTGCCGGACGCCCGACTTGCCGTGGTTCCAGGGGCTGGCCGACAGGTTCACCATGAGGCCGCACTTCTGAGTCGCCAGCTGCTTGACGGGATCCATCCCGTTGTAGAGGCGCCGGGTGCTGATCATGGGGTGGGCCCAAATATCCTCGCAAATCGTGACGCCTATCCGGACCCCGGCGTGCGCAATGACCGTGGTCTGGGTCGCGGGCTCAAAGTAGCGGTCCTCGTCGAACACGTCGTACGTGGGAAGCAGGCATTTGCGGGCGACCGAGACCACCTTTCCCCGGTGGCAGAACGCGGCGCTGTTGTAATAGGACCGCCCCGTCCCACTCGTGTTCGACTCGACGGTTCCGACGATCGCCGGAATCTCGCCCACGGCCGCGGCCACGGCCAGCAGCGACTCCTCCACGTCCGGAACGAACCGGCGCTTGAACAGCAGGTCACGAGGCGGATAGCCGCACGTCACAAGCTCCGGGAAGACAACCAACTCGGCGCCGCGGCCCACAAGCGTCTTGTAGGCATCAAGGATGCGCTGGCGGTTTCCGGCAATGTCGCCGACCGTGGTATTGATCTGTGCAAGTCCAAGACGCATGCGAGTGGAGGTAAGGGGTTACCATGGACGCCATTGGGTTTTCTTTCAACATATTCGGCAGACTGCTATGCAATCCAACGTGTCCCGACCCAGCCGCCTAATACTTGCATCAGCCTCTCCCAGGCGCCGCGAGCTGCTTGCCCAACTTGGCATCCCGTTCGATGTGGTCGTGGCCGAGGTGACCGAGCACGAGGATCCCGAGACGGATCCTCGGATCATGGTCGCCCACAACGCGGCGCTCAAGGCCGACTGGGTTGCCGTGCGGCACCCCGATGCGGTTGTCCTGGGCGCGGATACAACAGTCTTCCTGGATGGGCTTGCGATCAACAAGCCGCGCGACCTGAACGAATCCCGATCCATGCTGCGCCGGCTGTCCGGCCGCGAACACACGGTCTACACGGGCATAGCCGTGCGGCGGCATTCAGCCGGGGTCAGGATAGACGAGGGCGTCTCAAGTCAGGTCGTGTTCAAGCCGTTTGGCGACACGGTGATCGAGGACTATATCCGCCTGGTCAACACGCTGGACAAGGCCGGTGCCTATTCCATCCAGGAGCAGACGGAGATGATCATAGCGGGCTACCGCGGCTCCTTCTCGAACATCATGGGCCTCCCGATGGAAGCGACGAAACAAATTTTGACCAGGGACGTCGTACTGGGTTAAACCTTCTCTCCCTCCGATTCCGCCAGATGACGCATTCCCTCACAGCTCCCTCGCCAGCCACCGCCCTGAGGCGCTATGTGTCGCGCCTTTGGCTGGATCCTGACTCTCGCTCGGTGCTGGTCGGCATTCTTGGCGTCCTGCTCGTTCACCTTCTCCTGTTCGCGTTCGCTCCGTACCTGCTTCGGACCGATGAATACCGTGCCGCTGCGAAAGACCGGCTGGCCGACCGTCAGTTCAACATCGAGATTACCCCGGAAGCGTTCATGCCCCTGCCCAAGCCGCCGGCTCCGAACAAGTATATTGAAGCAAATCCGAACGCGCCCGACATCGTCCCCGACAAGACGAACAATTTCAGCTCAAAGAATCAGCAGCTTGCACAGGAGAAGCCGCAGCTGGACCAGCACAACGACAAGCCGAAGCTCGAGGGAAAGAAGGACATTCAATCCAACCAGACGGTGAGCGGGCAGCTCACGAAGCCCATGGAGTCCGTGCCGGTGGTCCAGACCGTGGCGACGCCGTCAAAAACTCTGACGGCTCCGAAACAGGCGCAGGATCCGCTCGCCGGATTTGAGAAGCTGAAGGAGGGCAACGACGGCATTGGGAGCAATACCGGCAAGGTTCCGGAGGTCACAAAGCCCATGCCGGAGAAGGTTGACGGGGCGAAGGATGTTCCGCGCGTGGAGGGAGCCGCGAGCATGGAGCCCGTCATCGACCCGAGGAAGCCCAGGGCGAGGCCGGTTCTCGCGCAGGAGCACACGAGGCCTGCCGTTTTTGAGGAGAATAATTTTGGGACGAGCAACATCGGCCCGGTCGCCTACAGCGCCAAATGGAGCAGTTACGGAGCATATCTCCACAAGATGATGGAGGCTATACAGATACAGTGGGACCGGATCTTGTTGGACAGCCGGACGGAACCCCCTTCTGGAACCTACGTCACCGTCAAGTTCACGATGGATTCCAAGGGCAAGATCACGGAGATCGTCGATGTCGAGAGCACTTCGAGCGAGCAGGGAAAGCAAAGCTGCATAACGGCCATCACGATGACCGCCCCCTATGGCGACTGGACCGATGACATGATCGCCGTCCTAGGCAACTCTCAGGAACTCACGTTTAGGTTCTATTACGAATGATGCCGCCCGGAGAAGACTTCTGGTCGGGCGTGCCGTTCGGCCCCGGGGTCAAGGTGGTGGCGTTCGATGCCAACGGCCTTGTTGCCCTCGACAAGCCGGAGGGCGTGCTTTCCCACCCCAATGCACCGGGGGACGAGCGACGCTCCCTGGTCAGGGCCCGCTATGACGAGAAGGAGGAGCGCTTTGAATGGCCGGGTGCCAAGGGCGCCGCGCGAAGGCTCTGGCTCATCAACCGGCTCGATTCCGCGACGTCCGGGCTCATCCTTGCGGCAACCGACGGGGTGCTCGCCCACGAGGTTCGGGCGCAGTTCCAGCGCAGGCTGGTCAGGAAGGTCTACCAGGCAGTCTTGTTCGGCAAGCCGAGGCATTCGACGGAGACCTGGAAGGACGTCCTCAATGTGAAGAAGCTGGGTGGGCAGATTCGGACTATGGCAGCCGGTGGCAGTCTTCATGCCGAGTGCGTGATGACGCTCGTGCGCTCCGGTTCGCAACCCGTCAGGACTTCGCTTGTCCGCCTTGAGCCGCGCACGGGCCGAAGCCACCAGCTGAGGGTCCAGTGCGCCAAGAGGGGCCTTCCGATCGTCGGAGACAGAACCTACGGGGACTTCGGAGCCAACCGCGAATTCGCCAGGGCGGGAGGACCGAAGCGAATGTTCCTCCACTCCCTCGGGATCTCCTTCAAATACGATTTTGGCGGCAAGCCATATGAGTTTGCCGCCACCGCGCCTCTTCCGCCGGAGTTCGAGATCCTCGGCTGAGATTCGGAATGGACGGTTAGGCCTGTTTTTGGCAGGATCGACACTCCCGCTCGCGCGCCAATCCATCCATGATCCTGCCAAAGTCCAATCGCCTTACTCCCGAACAGATTGCGGAAGTCACGGCAATCGTGAGCGAGTTTGGCTGCTCGATTCAGCCCATCGTGGGCGCCGTCAGGACGATCTACGCGATCGTGGGCGACGAACGGGACGAGTTGATGATCAACCGCTTGGAGGGTCTCACGTATGTCGAGCGCATCGACCGGATCCAGTCCCCCTTCAAGCTCATGGACCGCAGGTCGGACCTTTCGAGCCACCGGATAAAGATCGGCGGGGTGACATTTGGCGAGGAGCTGGCGATCATCGCGGGCCAGTGCACCATCGACCCGAAGAATCCCAACTATTTCCTCGATACCGCCGTGGCGGTGAAGGAGGCGGGAGCCAATGTCATTCGCGGCGGCGTCTGGAAGCCGAGGACCAACCCCTACACCTTCCAGGGCGACAGCAAGTCAATTGAGATCTTGATGGAGGCGTCGCGCCTCACGGGCTTGCCGGTTGATACCGAGGTGATGGACGAGGAGCAGCTGCAGGTGGCGCTCGACGCCGGCGTCCAGATGCTCCAGGTCGGCGCCCGCAACGCGCTCAATTACTCGCTTCTCCGATCGATTGGCCGCGCCGTCGCAAAGCGCAGCACCGTGGTGCTTCTCAAGCGCAGCCTGCACATGGGCTCACTGAGCGAGTTCATCTCTGCGGCCGAATACATCGCCGCGTTCGGAAACCCGAACATCGTCCTTTGTCCGAGGGGCACGGCGCCCGCACTCGACGGGTACCGAAACCAGCCCGATGAGAGCATTACGCCGCTCCTCAAGGAAAAGACATGGGCTCCCGTTGTCGTCGACCCTTCGCATTCGGTCGGCAAGGCGTCCTATGTGCCCGCGTGCGCGCTCGCTGCGATCGCGTATGGCGCGGACGGGCTCTGTATTGAGGCGCATGTGGAACCCAGCCACGGCATCGGCGACGACCCCAAGCAGGCGGTTACGCCCGCCGTGCTTGCGGAGACCATAGCCCAGGCGAGGCAGATTTGGGCCCTTCGGCACAGTGAAGTTGCTTAGGCGTCCCCACGACACGCTTGCCGGCTGCATGTGGCTGCCGCGCTTCATCGACAAGGCGCGCCACCATTCCTCCGGGACGCTGCCGCGCGATTATCAGCGCGCCTTCTGCAGCTCGATGGGGATGGACGGCGTGTTCTTTTCCCATTTCAAGCTGGCGAAGGAGGAGATCCTCTCGGCCGTTCAGCGCGAGGGGTCCGACGAGGCGATCGCGCTATGGTTTTCCCGTCGCCCTGATTCCAGCGTGGAAAGGATCCGTGAATGGAACCTGCTCGCGCCGAAGGTCGGCATGCCGGGCCAACCTGGCCACCGCGCATTCGCGTGGGGCCTGAAGCATATCTACGTCGGCTGCACTGACCCGAGGGTCAACAGCGGGTTCACGGCGATCGCATGGGACGAGGGCTTCCTTGACGAGGCTTGTCCAGAGAGGGAAAGCCTGTCTCCGGACTCGGCGCCCCGGCCCGTTTCGCCTGCTGAGGGAACCACGCCGTCCGCGACCACGGGGCATTAGGGCAATCGACGGCACCATGGAGCATTCTGACATAGTCCCGCGCTTTCTTTCCGGACCGGGGATTGAAATCGGGGCGTTCAAGACCCCCATCCCCGGAATCAGGCCGATCTATCTGGACCGGTTTCCCAACTACGCGGGGGAGCCGACCCTGGCGGATTACTACGGCGATGCGTGCGAGCTGCCCTTTTTCAACTCGTCGGTGCCGTATGTGGCCACGTCACACGTCTTGGAGCACGTGGCGAACCCTCTATTGGCCCTTTCGGAATGGTTCAGGGTCACAAGGCACGGCGGGATCATCTACATGGTGATTCCCGACCGGCGGAGGATATTCGACCGCCTGCGCCCCCTGACCGATCCGGATCACATGCTTGAGGATTTCCGCAATCGGGTCACCCAGGCCGACGGGACCCACATCGATGACTTTGTGTACGGTGTCGATTGGGCGGTCTTTTCCCCGTCAACACCCGCGGGCCAGGAGAAGGACGCGCGGGACAGGCTGGCCTCGACCTACCACGCCAGCGTCAGGGCGGGGCTCGAGATCAACATCCATTTCCACACGTTTGAGAGCGGCAGCCTGGTCGATCTGATTGGGATCGGCAATCGCGAGGGGGTGTGGAACGGAAAGATCAAGGTTCTGGAGGTGGTGGAAGAATTTCCCGATTCGAATCCGATAGGTTTTCTGATTGTGGCGAAGGTGCACAAGAAGCTGCGTGCGCGGTGGCACTCGCTGTTTGCCAGGAAGGGCCTTCGGGACAATGCGCGAAAGCCCTGAGATGCCGACGCGCCTGTCAATTCCGGCGCTTGTGCTTGCCATGCATTCCCCGAAGCCCGAACAATGCCCGAAACGGGGAGCGGGTCGCCGCGGTGCCCGGGAAGACGGCAACAAACAGGAGGCGGCATGGCAGACAGTCAAAACGGACAAGCCACGGAACTTTTCATCTTTGCGCGGTTCCGCGCCCGCGAGGGTAAGGAAGAGGGATTGGAGGCGGTGTTTCGCGAGCAGCTCGCCTTTGTGCGCACGGAAAGGGGATGCGTGTCCATCGACGCCTTCCGCTCCGCGCGCGACCCGGGGCTGTTCCACTACCATTCGCGCTGGGTCGACGAAGCGGCATTCAGTGTCCACGCCGAATTGCCGAATACCGCGCGGTTCTTGGAGCGCGTGCAGCCAATTATCGATCATCCGCTCGACGTGACACGGGCAAGGGTGCTCGCGTAGGCTCTGGTCGATGAAACAGGGACCTAACCCTTCAATTTCCGGCCAGGCACCGTCTCCCGGTGGTGGGGAACCGCGGGCATTTCCCGGTGTTTTCAGGGACGCGGTGCTGTATTGGGAGGGTCGCCGGATTGGCTACAACGCAATCCTGGTTCTCGTGACGCTGGCGTGGGTCCTGTTTACGTGGCCGCATTTCCGGCCGGCGTTGACCTGGCGCTCGGGGCTGTTGCTCCTCGTCTTGGCGGCGGCTGCGAATCTGTGCTACTCCGCGGCATATCCTGTCGACCTTCTGTTCCAGCACTCGTCGTACCGGTCCGCGTGGAGGCATCGACGCTGGATTCTATGGTGGGGCGGGGCCACCTTGGCCGTCGTTCTTGCCTGCTATTGGATCGTAGACGAGATATATCCCGCGGTGGGCTGAGTTGGCGCGCCCGGTCTTAAAGCAAATCGAGCTGGTTTGTGTCGGCCGGCGACACGGTGATCTTCTTCTTGGGGCGTGCCTGGGGGGCGGGCAGCGAGACGCTTGGATCATCCCCCTCGAGCCGGGCCAAAATGGCCTTGGCACGATCAATCACGCTGGGCGGCAGGCCCGCCAGCCTCGCGACCTGTATGCCGTAGCTCCTGTCCGCGGCGCCGGGCACCACCCGCCTGACAAAGACAATGTCGTCGTTCCATTCTTTCACGGCGACCGATAGGTTCCGCATCCGCAGTAGGTGCTTGTCGAGCTGCGTGAGCTCCTGGTAGTGGGTGGCAAAGAGTGTGCGGGGGCCGCGATCGGGATCGCGGTGGAGATGCTCGACGACGGCCCACGCGATGCTGAGCCCGTCATAGGTCGACGTCCCGCGCCCGATCTCGTCGAGGATGATGAGCGAGCGGTCCGTGACGTTGTTCAGGATGTTGGCCGTCTCATTCATCTCGACCATGAACGTCGAGTTGCCCCTCGCCAGGTCGTCGCTTGCGCCGACCCTCGAGAAAATCCTGTCTACAAGCCCGAACCGGCAGGACTTGGCGGGGACCCACGAGCCAACCTGCGCCATGAGGACGATGAGCGCGACCTGGCGGATGTAGGTCGACTTCCCCGCCATGTTCGGCCCGGTGATGAGGGCAATCTGTGCGTCGTCGCACGCCAGGGTGGTGTCATTCGGGACGAAGGTCTGGGCGGCGCCGCCGACGCCCACCGCGTCCTGCCGGAAGCCCTGCTCGACGACGGGATGGCGTCCGTCCGTAATTTCGAGCGTGTCTCCCTCGTCAATCTCGGGGCGGCAGTAGCCCCATTCGCGAGCGATTCCGGCCCAGCCCGCGAGCACATCGATCTCTGCCAGGGCGTCCGCGGTTTGCGACAGCGCCTGTGACTGCCCGAGCACGGCCGCGATCAGCGCCTCCATGATCTCCTTCTCGCGAAGGAGCGCGTTGTCCTCGGCGTGGAGGATCTCGCGCTCCTTCTGCCGGAGCGCATCGGTCACGTAGCGCTCCCCCCCCACGGTGGTCTGCCGGCGGACATAGTCGGGCGGGACAAGGTGGAGGTTCGCCTTGGTGATCTCGATGTAGTAGCCGAAGTTGTTCGTGAACCTGACCTTCAGGCTGCGGATGCCGGTGCGCTCCTGTTCGCCGCGCTCAAGGTCCGCCAGCCACGCCTTGTTACCACTCATGAGGGCCCGGAGCCGGTCGAGCTGCGCGTCATAGCCCTCCCTGACAAAGTTGCCCTCGGACACGTCCGCCGGCGGCTCGTCGGCGAGGGCGGCTGCGAGAAGATCCCGCAGCTCCGGAAGCTCGTGAATGCGCCCGCGCATCGCGTCGGCATTGGGCCCGATGGCGCGGAGCTGCTCCACGATCTGCGGGAGCCGGGCGAGCGTGTCGCGCACGCCGCAGAGTTCGCGGGGGTTGCGAAGGCGGTTCTGGAGGCGGCCAAGAATGCGCAGGATGTCCCGGACTCCCCGCAGGGATTCGCAAAGCCCGGCGAGGTGAGCGGGCTGCGAGATTAATTCCCCCACGAGGGCGTGGCGCCGGCGCACCTCCGGCAGGTCGAGGCTGGGCGCGGCGAGCCAGCGCTCCAGGAGCCTTGAGCCGGCGGCCGTCGCCGTCCTGTCCATGGTGGCGAGGAGCGAGCCTTGACGGCCGCCGCGAATCGCGGAGAAGATCTCCAGATTGCGCAGCGTCGCCGGGTCCAGGAGCAGGGTGTGCGCGCTTCGGTATTCCTGGAGGCCGCGCAGGTTCTCGGGCCGGGCGCACAGGTTGTCCGTCGCATATCCCACGAGCGCGCCCGCCGGCCCCAGCGCAGGATGGTCGCTCTCCAACCCGAAACCCTGGAGATTGAGGACGCCGATCGCCTGCGCGACGGCGTGCGCGCCCGCAGGGGTCTCGAATCGGTACGCGGGAAGCTCGGTGAGAGTCCGGCCCGCGGCGAACGCATGCAGGGCATGCACCGAGGCCTGGTCATGCGGCGCGGCCTTCCAGCGCTCGACATCGCCCTCGGGGGCGAGCAGCTCGGCCGGATCCAGGGAGGCGAGCAGGGGCAGGAGGTCCCCGATCCTCGGGGCCGTCGCCACCTTGAATTCGCCCGTCGAGAGTTCGATCCAGGCCGCGTGCAGGCCGCGCTTGTCCAGCGACAGGGCGCACAGGTAGCGGTTCCGGGCCGCCTCGATTTGGCTGGCGGAAAGGGTCGTGCCTGGACTGAGGATGCGGGTGAGCTTCCTCCGGACCAGGCGGCCCTGCTGGGCCGGCTCGTCCTGGTCGCAGATCGCGACCTTCTTGCCGGCGGCCAGCAGCTTGCCGATGTAGGTTTCGGCGGCATGGTGGGGAAGCCCGGCCATCGGGTGTTCCTGGCGCTTGGTGAGGGTCAGTCCGAGCAGCCGGGAGGCCACAAGCGCGTCGTCAAAGAAAAGCTCGTAGAAATCGCCCAGCCGGAAGAGCAGCAGGGTGTCCCTCGGCAGCCCGCGCTTCACCTCGAAGTACTGCTGCATCATCGGGGTGAGTTTCTGGGATTCGGCCATCGGGGGCCATTCGAACCCCTAGATTTGCAGAATTCAATGTTGGAGCGTCGCGCGCCATGGGCACATTGGGGGTCGAACCGCCATGGCAACCCGACCCGACACTCCTGCCGTCACGCTCTTCCATAGGGACCTCGGCGGCAACGGCGCGCCGCCGATCGTGCTCCTGCACGGGATGCTGGGCTCGTCCCGCAACTGGCAGACGGCCGGCCGCGCTCTGGCCGAGGCGAGGAGGGTGTTCGCGCTCGACCTGCGCAACCACGGAATGTCCCCCCACGCGGACCGGATGCCCTACGAGGCGATGGCGGCCGACGTGGCCGCGTGGCTCGACGCCCACGGGATCGAGCGGGCCGAGCTGGTCGGGCACAGCATGGGCGGGAAGGTCGCGATGCTGCTGGCCTGCAGGCACCCAGGCCGGGTGAGCCGCCTTGTGATTGTTGACGTTGCACCCAAGGACTACAGCTGGCCCGCCCGCAGAGCGGAGTTTGCGGCCATGAGCGAGCTCGACCTGGGCGACTTGAAGTCTCGGGCGGAGGCGGAGGTCCGGTTTGAGGCCAGGGTCCCGGGATGGGCGATGCGGAAGTTCATGGCCACCAACCTTGAGAGGACACCGGAGGGGGGCTGGAAGTGGCAGATCAACCTGCCGGCGATCGCCGCGGCCCTGCCGGAGCTCGAGCGCGACCCCCTCGCGGCCGGGGACCTGTTCCTCGGGCCCGTGCTCGTCATCGCGGGGGGAACGTCGGCCTACGTTAAGCCGGAGGACCGAACTGCGATCCTCGCACACTTTCCCTCGGCCCGGATTGAGACCATTGCAGGCTCCGGCCACAATCCCCACATCGAAGCCCGGGAGGCCTTTGTCAGAGCGGTTCTTTCCGAGGGCTGACGGACCGTCCGCTCAGGCGTCGGCCTCGACCCGCTCGGCGCTCAGGCGCTTCCAGCGGCCGAGGACGCGCCGGTGGGTGTCGTCCAGCGAGATTCCGTAGGCGGCTCGCAGCGGTTCGACCCCCGATCCGTGCTCGACGAACTTGTCGGGCCAGCCTATCCGCTCGACGGCCGTCGGGCATTCGGCCTCCTGCAAGGCTTCGAGGACCGCGCTGCCGAAACCCCCTGCGAGAACGTGGTCCTCAAGGGTCACGATGAGAGGCACGACGGCCGCCTGGCTAAGAAGGAGTGTGCGGTCGAGCGGGCGGATGAACCGGGCGTTCACGACGCCCACCGAGATGTTCTCCTCCGAGCGCAGCCTCTCCGCGATCAGCAGCGCGTCGCGCACCATTGGGCCGATGGCCCAGAGCACGATGTTCGAACCTTCCCTGAGGACCTCCGCGTGCCCCACCTCGAGGCGCTCGGGCTTGTCCTTCACCCTGACGCCGGTGCCCGCGCCGCGCGGGTACCGAATGAATGCGGGCGTCCCGAGGTCGATTCCCGTGCGAAGCATGTCGACCAGCTCGTCCTCATCCTTGGGCTGCATCACCGTGACGTTTGGGATGCAGCGGAGGTAGGCTATGTCAAAGAGCCCGTGGTGCGTGGGCCCGTCGTTGGGGGAGAGGCCGGCCCTGTCCATGCAGAACGTGACCGGAAGATTCTGGAGCGCGACGTCGTGGATGATCTGGTCATAGGCGCGCTGCAGGAAGGTGGAGTAGATGGCGCAGACCGGGCGCATGTCCTTGGCCGCCATCCCGGCTGCGAAGAGGACGGCGTGCTCCTCGGCGATGCCCACGTCGAAGAACTGCCGCGGCACCTCGGCGGCGAGCTTCGAGAGTCCCGTGCCGCTGGGCATCGCCGCCGTGATGCCCACGATGCGCGGGTCCTCCTTCGCAAACCGGACGAGCGCCTGCCCGAACACGTCCTGGTAGGCCGGCGGAGTACCCGGCTTTGGCGTGACAGGGTCGCCCGTGACCGGGTCGAAGCCTCCCACGCCGTGGAACTTCTCGGGCGAGTTGAGCGCCGCATCCAGTCCCTTGCCCTTCATCGTGATCACGTGGATCAGGACGGGGACGTCGCTCTGCTTGGCGAATTCGAGATTCTTCTGGAGCTCGTCCAGGTTGTGGCCGTCGATGGGACCGATGTAGCGGAGCCCGAACTTCTCGAACAGGCTCGAGTTCACGAAGAAGTCCTTGGTTTCCCGCTTCCACTTGACCCAAAGCTGGTTCATCTCGTGGCCGTGGGGCAGCCCCGTGAAGAACTTCTCGAGGTCGTGGTGGATCCGGTTGTACGTCGTGCTGGTGCTTAGGCGGTTCAGGTATTTCGCCATGGCGCCCACGTTCCTGGCGATGGACCACTGATTGTCGTTGAGGACAACGATGAGGCGCTTGGTCGAGGTGACGACGTTGTTCAGCGCCTCGAGGGTTATGCCGCAGGTGAACGCCGCATCGCCGCAGACCGCGACCACGTGCTCGCCGGTCCCTCGGAGGTCGCGAGCCGTCGCCATCCCGAGCGCGGAGCTGAGCGCCGTCCCGGCGTGCCCGGCGCCAAAGGAGTCGTGAGGGCTCTCGGGGCGGTAGAGGAAGCCGCTTGCGCCGCCACCGTGGCGCAGCTTGCGGAAGAACTCGCCACCGCGACCTGTCAGGAGCTTGTGGACGTATCCCTGGTGGGCGACGTCGAACACGAACGAGTCACGGGGCGTATCGAACACTCGGTGCAACGCGATCGTGAGCTCGACCACCCCGAGGTTCGGCCCGACGTGGCCTCCCTGGGTCGCGGTGACCGAGATGATCTCGTCTCGTATCTCCTGGGCGAGGCGCGGCAGGTCGGCCGGGGCCAGGGCCTTCACGTCGGCTGGGCCCCTGATTGTGTCGAGGAGTCGGGGTTGGGCGTCCTTCATTCGCCCGCGCGCTCCGTGTCAAACTTGGTGAACGCCACGCCGTCGCGCTCCTTCTTCAGCTGTTCGATCTTGAGCTCCGCCTCCTTCAGGCGAGCTTCGCAGTGCCTCAGCAACTTATTGCCCTCCTCAAACTTAGCAAGGAGGTCGGCCAGCGGCACCTCACCTGATTCCATGGACTCGACTATCGTCTCAAGCTTGGAGAGGGCTGTTTCGAAAGAAAGCTTCACTTCCTTGGTTTCCACGGTCTCCAAGATTGGTGCGCACCCCCCGCTTTTCAACCTATCTTTGGCGGGGAGCGCCGCCACCGGGCCGGGATCTATTTGCCAGCACCGACCGACACGGGAACGCTCACCTCTCCGCTGCCGTAGCCCTTAAGGAACAGGCTGCCGCTGCCGGGCTTACCGCCCTCGACCGTTACCGAGACCGTCGTCTGGCCCTCAGGCACGATTACCTCGGGCATGACCACGCTCTCGGGTACATCGGTGGTGACATCGAGCAGGAGTCCGCCGGCGGGTGCCGGATGAGAGATCGTGAAGGTGAGGGTCTGCTTCTGGCCGGAAGCGAGCGTTAGGGCGGGCGGGTCGACCGTCACGTCGCTCGCGTCTATCTTGAACGTGCCCACCACGGAGTTGCCCGCGGCGCTGGAGATCGTGACCTTGTACGTCCTGCCGGGTGTGAGCGCGGGAACGAAGAATCCGAGCGAGGTCGGCGACTCGTAGACCGTGCGCACGGCCGTGCCGTCGAAGCCGACCAGATCCTGCGGCGTGAAGCCACGGCCAAGGACGCCGATCCTCGCGCCCACGGGGCCGCGGTTGACCTCGAGGGAAAGGACGTAGCGATGCACGACGCTCGCATTGGCCACCGCGGTGTAGGCCTCGCGGCCCGCGGTCATGCCGTTGCCCTCGGTCGCGTAGTTGACCAGGTAGTAATAGCGGATGTTGTCCTGGCCCGAGGGGAGCTTGTAGTCGAACTCGTAGATGCCGGGCACCGAGTCGCTCTTCTTCATATCGTGGCTCTGGGAGCCAACGACGACGTGAGGCGCGATGCTGTCCGGAACGACCGTGCCCGACTTGGGCGTCACGCGCAGCGTAAACGTGTAGATCCCGGACGGGTTCTCCGGCAAGGATGACGGCGTGAGGTTCGTCAGGCTCATCGTTGCGCAGCCGCACAGCAGCATCGTTGCGAGGGCCGCACTGGAGGCGGGCAGGAATTGTCTCGCGAAGGAAATTCGTTTGAGGTCCATTTGGGTGATATTAATGAGGGCTGTCGCCGCAGAGGAGCAAGCCAAAGCTGAGCGCCCCGAACCGCTCGGGCTTTACGTCCACGTGCCGTTCTGCGCCTCCACCTGCGCCTTCTGCGCCTTCTACCAGGTCACTCCGACCGCCGAATCGGTGAAGTGTTTCGTCAATTGCCTGTCGGCGGAGGGCGGGCTCGTCGGCTGGGATAGGCCCCTTTCGACCGTCTTCTGGGGAGGGGGTACCCCTGGGCTCCTGTCGGCCGCCGACCTGGGGCGCCTCGGGGACGTCGTCCACTCCATCCCGGGCGGGGCCGCGCCCGCGGAATGGACGGTCGAGCTCGCGCCATCCTCGGTCACCAAGGAGAGGCTGGCCGCGCTGCGGTCGGCCGGGGTGACCCGGGTCTCGCTCGGAGTCCAGAGCTTCAGGCCTGCGCTTCTGGAGGCCCTGGGCCGGGCCCATACCCGGGAGCGGGTCTACCGGGCCTATGAGCGCGTCCGCGCCGCCGGCTTCGCCAGCGTGAATCTGGACCTCATGTTCGCCCTGCCGGGCCAGACCGCCTCCGAATGGGAAGCCGACATCGACGAGGCGGTCTCGCTGGCACCCGATCACATTTCGACCTACTGCCTCACATTCGAGGAAGACACGGCCCTCTGGGTCAAGCTGTCGCAGGGCCGGGTGCGCCTCGACACCGAGAACGAGGCGCGAATGTACGAGCGCACATGGGAGCGGCTGGGCGCCGCGGGCTACGAGCAGTACGAAATATCAAATTTCGCCCGCGCGGGCCACCAGTGCGCCCACAACGTCAACACGTGGAGGATGGGCGAATGGGCGGGCCTCGGGCCGTCCGCGGCGTCCCAGAAGGGCGGCTGGCGGGGATCCAACATCGCCGACCTATCCAAGTGGGCCGTCCTCGTCGGGCGGGGAGAGCGCATGACCGAGGACCGCACGGCGCTTACGCCGGCCCTCCTCGCGGAGGATGCCCTAGTCTTTGGGCTTCGGATGAACCAGGGCGTGGACCTCGGGAGGCTGCGCACCCGGTGCCCGGACGCCCCCTGGGGCAGGGTGGGTGCGCTCATCGACCGGCTTGCCGCCGAGGGCCTGGTCGCCCTCGACGGCCCTTGGGTCCGCCTCGAACCCAGGGGCCGGCTCCTCGCCGACTCAGTCGGCTCGGAGATCATGGTCGCCTTCGCCCCGCCGGCCGCCGCCGTGGCCTGTTGACGCCCGCTAGGCGGCAGCCTGCTTGCCCACGACGTGGGCGAAGAAGGCGTCGCGGCGCGAGCGCGCGACCCCCAGGTCCTTCGTCCCGAGCGAGCGGCGGATGCGTTCCTTCGTAAACGGCGTTGGATGCACCGTGTAGTGCAGGAACCATGTCCCGTGGTTGTTCCAGAGGTGGTGGTTGGGGTTGTCCGCGGCAATGCGGATCCCGGAGTGTTCGGCTGTGCTTGTCATGATGCGTGATGTTCGTTGTGGATCGGATCGCGCAGCAGGGCTGAAAGCAAAAGACCGACCTGGGCATCAGGTCGGTCATCGCTTTCGGGAGCGTTTTGGTTCGAGGCCTTTCGGCCTCGCACATCCGGGCTTTCACCCGTTCCACCGTGGCCGCTCCCGGCCCGGTTGGCAGAACCGGCTTTTTTAGGGCCGGCTCGTTCCTGATGCGTCGGGAATCATGAAAATCTCGGCCCTTCCGTCCAGAGTATTTTTCCCATTAGAGCTTGGTTTATTGCAACTCGTTGGTTATCAGTTTGAAATCATACGCCTCAAAGCCATCCGCTAGATGCCAACGCTTCGGATCACAGTCGCCGTAATCACCTTCAACCGCTCCTCATTCCTGAGGGAGACCCTGGCCGGGCTCGTGCGGCAGAACTATCCGGCCGGATGCTGGGAGCTCCTCGTCATCGACAACAATTCGACGGACGACACGAGGGAGGTCGTGTCCTCCTTCATGGCTGCGACCCCGTCTCCGCGATGGATCCTCGAGGAGCGAGCGGGCCTTGATTTTGGCCGCAACAGGGCCATCGACGAGGCCCACGGCGAGGTGATCGCGCTTGTCGATGACGACATTCTCATGGAACCCGACTGGCTCGCACAGCTTGTCGCCCCGTTTTCGGGCCAGACGCCACCGCCCGTGGGGGTGGTCGGCGGCGAGGTGGTTCCCATCTTTCCCGACGGCATCCCCGAATGGCTCAAGGGCACCCACAGGCCCCTCAAGTTCCGGAAGGACCCGGGTCCCCTGCCGCCCGGTCAGGCGCCCATGGGCGCCAATTTTGCGTTCCCTAAGTGGGTGCTCGAGCGCTTTGGCAAGTTCGACACCCACCTTGACCGTAAGGGCGCGGCGCTCTTTGGCGGCGGTGACAGCGAGATGATCCGGCGGATCCGCGCGGGCGGGCTCGAGGCCTGGTTCGTGCCCGGGGCGAAGGTTCTTCACCAGATACCGGCCGCCAGGCTCACGCTGCGCTACGCCCTGCGGCACGCGTTCGACTCGGCCCGCTCGCGCGTGGTCGACCACGTGCGCGTGCTGCGCGAGTCCCGCCGCTCGGCGCTGCCATTCCTGGCCTCGCGCGCGATCGCAAGCGCCTTCAAGCTTGCCGGCTTCCTCATCGCATGCGGGGCCTGCTCGGTGGTCTTTAGCCGCGGCCGGGCGAAGCGGGCGCTTGTCCGGGCGTGGCGGTGCTGCGGATACCTGTATCAAATCGCTCGCTCTGCCGTCGGAAAGATCTGAGCCTTTCCCGCTGAGCCCCGCCATGGCGTCCCAACCACCGGTTTCCGTTTTCATTCTCTCGCGCAACGAGGAGCTGAAGATCGGCGCAGCCCTCGAAAGCGTCTCCTGGGCCTCGGAGGTTGTGGTGATCGACTCGTTCAGCACCGACAGGACAGTCGAGATCGCCTCGGGCCACGGCGCCAAGGTCGTGCAGGTTGGGTTCCAGAAGTTCGGCGAGCTGCGACAGGCCGGCATCGAGCACACCACGCAGCCCTGGATCTTCAGCCTCGATTCCGACGAGCGCTGCACGCCGGAGGCGAGGGACGAAATCCTTCGGATCGTCGCCGACTCCGCGTCGGCCGACGCCTATCTCATTCCCCGCAGGAACATCCTCCTCGGGCGCACGATCCGCCACAGCGGATGGTTCCCCGATTACCGTCAGCCCCAGCTGTTCAGGCGGGGCCGCATGACCTATTCCACCTCGGACGAGGTGCACGAGGGCTGGGAGCTTGACGGCCGCCTGGGACGGATGCGGTGCCCGATCGTCCAAATTCCCTACGGGACGCTGTCCGAGGCCATCGCCAAGATGGACCGCTACACCTCGCTCGGTGTGGCGAAGCAGGAGCGCCTCGGCGCTCCCGCAGGCTATGCAAAGGCGTTCTTCCGGGCGTCGTGGGCCTTCTTCAAGGCGTACTTCCTGCAGCTCGGCGTGCTGGACGGGGGACCGGGATTGGTCATCGCGGTCCTCCGCTTCGAGAACTCGTTCTACAAGCACGCGAAGCTTGTCGAAAGCCGGCTTCCGCCTCGGCGCGCCGGCTAGCTCAGGACGACGCCCCTGGCCTTGGCGGCCCTGATGAGCGCATCCGCCATGTCCGACGGCGTCACGGCGACCTCGATCCCGCATTCGCCGAGGATGGCGATCTTGGCGGCTGCGGTGTCCGCGGCCCCGCCGACAATTGCGCCGGCGTGGCCCATCCGCCGTCCGGCCGGGGCCGTTGATCCCGCGATGAAGCCCGCCACGGGCTTCCTGCAATTCGCCTTGATCCAGCGCGCGGCCTCGGCCTCGGCGTTGCCGCCGATCTCCCCGATCATGATGATCCCGAGGGTTTCGGGGTCGTCGTTGAACATCCGGATCACATCCAGATGTGACGTTCCGTTGACCGGGTCTCCGCCAATCCCGACGCTGGTGCTCTGGCCTATGCCGCGGACTGTGAGCTGGTAGACCGCCTCATAGGTGAGGGTGCCCGAGCGCGAAACGACGCCGACCTTGCCCTTCTTGTGGATGTAGCCCGGCGCGATCCCGATGCGGCACCCGCCGAACGATTTCTCGCCGGCCCCCGGCGCCACGATTCCCGGGCAGTTTGGGCCGAGCAGGCGCGTCTTCCTGCCGGCCATCGCTCGCTTAACGCGCACCATGTCCTTGATCGGAATCCCCTCGGTGATCGCCACCGCGAGGTCGAGGCCGGCATCGACGCACTCGAGGACCGCGTCGGCCGCGAACGGCGGGGGCACAAAGATTGCGGAGACCATCGCACCGGTCGCTCGCGAGGCTTCGGCGACCGAGTTGAAGATGGGAACCCGGTGCGCGCCGTGCTCGAAGAACTGCCCGCCCTTCCCGGGGGTGACTCCTGCGACGACCTTTGTGCCATAGTCGAGGGAAAGCCCAGCGTGGCGGCCGCCGAAGTCGCCGGTGATGCCCTGGATGAGGATCTTGGTCTCTGGTACGATGAGAATGGCCATGGGGATCAGGCTTTGCGCTTGTGAAAAATGATGGGATGGCCGTCCGGCGAGTTGATGCCGAACATGTGGCAGGGCGGGAACTCCTGCGGCTCGATGGTCAGGGCGATCCCGGCGGCCTTTATCGCGGCGAGCGCCTGGTCAAGGTCCGCGACCTCGAGGGCGATGGTCGCCCCGCCGCCCACTGCCGGAGGACCGGCGTTGGAGACCGCGAGCGCGACCCCTGCAACATCGTACTCGATCCACCAGCTGCCGGGCGCGAACTCGAGCTGGAGGAGGATCTTGAGGCCGAGGAGCTTCTCGTAGAACGCGCGCGCGCGGGCGATGTCGCCTACGGGGTGGCACACAAAGGCGATTTCCTTGATCTTGATGCTCATGGGAACGGCAGGTGCGGGGTTAAACTTGCCTCGGCTCAGGCGGCCTTGGCTACGAGCTTGACGATCTTCTGCGCGGCGTCCGCCATCGAGTCGCCGGAGACGATCGCGAGGCCGGAGGAGGCGAGCGCCGCCCTTCCGGCCTCCACGTTGTTGCCCTCGAGGCGGACGACGAGCGGCAGCTTGAGCCCCACCTCGCGGACGGCCGCCACGATTCCCGTCGCGATCACGTTGCAGTCCATGATCCCGCCGAACACGTTCACGAGGATTCCCTTAACGTTCGGGTCACCCAGGATGATCTTGAAGGCGGCGACCACCTGGCTCGTCGATGCGCCTCCCCCCACGTCGAGGAAGTTGGCCGGATTTCCGCCATAGTACTTGATGATGTCCATCGTGCTCATCGCGAGTCCGGCGCCGTTCACGAGGCACGCAATGTTGCCGTCAAGCGCGATGTAGCTGAGCGCGTGCTTCGAGGCCTCGATCTCCTTGGGATCCTCCTCGTTCAGGTCGCGCAGGGCGACGATCTCCGGGTGGCGGAACAGGGCGTTGTCGTCAAAAGACACTTTTGCATCGAGCGCGAGGACCTCTCCCGTCGGGGTCGTGACGAGCGGGTTCACCTCCACCATCGCGGCATCCGTCTCCCAGTACATCGCGTAGAGGGAGCGTATGAGGCGGGAGGCGTTCTTGGCCTCGGCCGCGCCGAATCCGAGCTTGGTCACGAGCTCGCGGACCTGATAGTCGGCGAGGCCGTAGGCCGGGTCGACGAGAACCTTGAAGATCTTGTCGGGCGTCTCGCGCGCGACCTTCTCGATCTCCACGCCCCCTTCCGTCGAGGCTACGATCACAGGCCGCGAAGCGGCGCGGTCGAGCAGGATCGCCAGGTAGAATTCCTTCTTGATGTCATTAGCGACGGTAAAATAAACGGTCTGAACCTTGCGGCCGGCCGGGCCGGTCTGCGCCGTGACCAGCGTGTTGCCGAGCATCCTTGCCGCGGCCTCCTTGGCCTCGGCCTTGGTTTTGCAGAACTTAACGCCTCCCTTGTACCCGTCTGTGAACACGCCCTTGCCGCGCCCGCCTGCGTGGATCTGCGACTTCACCATAGTCGGTCCCTCGGGTAGCGCCGCGAGGGCGTTGATGAAATCCTCGGGTGTCTTGGCGGCGGCGCCCTTGGGGACCGGCACGCCGAATTTTTCAAAGAGGGCCTTCGCCTGGTACTCGTGTATGTTCATTTCCGGTCCTGTGAGGTTTGTCAGATTTGGAGGCCAAGAGACACCAAAATAAGATCACGCCAGCCTCCAGAACTCAAACGGGACCTCGCCCAATCCGCGAAGCGTCGCGGTATCGCGCTGGGCGCTTAGCCTCGCCGCCGGACTCGCCAGCAGCGCGGCGACCTCCGGATCCCTCAGGATGCCGCTTGAGGCTACGATGTCCTCGCCCGAGGAGAGCCCGCAGAGCCTGGAGCAGACGTTCACCGTGGTACCAAAGTAATCCAGGTGCTCGTTCTGGCTGATCGCGAGGCAAGGGCCCTGGTGGATGCTGCACTTGAGCGCGAACGCTGGCCGCGCCTTCTCCTGCACCCTGAGTGCCGCCTGGGCTTTTCTCATCGCCCTCACCGCGCAGGCCGGGTGCGTGAACGCCGCCATGACAGCGTCGCCCATCGTCTTCACAATTCCTCCGCCTTCGGCCGCGACCTCGGCCTTGATGAGGTCGAAATGGCTCAGGACGCCTCCGAACGCTGGGGCGTCGCCGATCTCTGTGTAGAGCTGCGTCGAATTCTTCAGGTCCGTGAACACGATCGTGATCACACCGACGGATATGCGCTCGCCCTGGCGCAGGATCTCTCTTGCGAAGAGGTCTCGGAATATCTGGCGCGAGGTCACCGCCGCTGCCGTGACCGATTGGTCGCTCCAGGCGACCCGTTCGATCACCGCCATGCGCTCGACCCGGTCCGCGTTCACGACGTTCAAAACGCCGTCGGGCGCGACGACCGGTTCATCCGTCGTTGTGGGATCCGGGCCCACCTCCATCCGCGCGGATGGGGATCCGCCCTTCTCGATGCGGAAGGCCTGCTGGACCGCGATGCCCTGGGTGCGAATGCGGTACCGGCCCTCGGGATAGGACATCGCGACGAAGAGGCTTTCCCCGGGCCCAAGTCGCTTTTGTGCCACGACGTGGGGGGTGATCTGGGGGCCGCCAAGGCAGTATTCAACCCGGGACACTTTCCTGACCGTTGGATTGGGGACGAACGTGAGCTCGACCGACTGGTCAAAGTTCACGCTGAAATCGATCCCGCACGAGTCGCAGTGCGCCTCGCTCGTCACGCCGGAAAGATCCGCCTTCCCCTGCCTGGATCCCCTGCAGTGGGGGCAGAGGATCTCCCAGCTGAAGTCCAGCATTCCGGCGCGCGTCGCGTGGAGGAAGAGGTCAAGCGTCTCGCGCCGGTCGGTGTTCCACGAGTCCGCGATCGCGTACGGTCGCATCTTCTGGACGGACAGGTCGTCGGCGGAGGCGACGTATGCGCTCAGGCGCTCAACCAGGGCCACCGGCTGCCTGGCCTCGTAGATGAGCTTCGAGGCGACCGTCGCCAGCCTCTGTGGGACCTTTTCGAGGTGCAATGGCGCCGGCGCCGGATGAGGCCTGTCCTGGCGTTGGAGAGAGAGGTTATCGTAGCCCCGGAAGACTCGCTCCGTCACGCGGCGCATGCGAAGGCCGATGGCCAAGGGCGCAATCAGGGCTCCGAACAGGTTTACGGGTGTGACGCGCATCTCGTAGACTACGGTCGTTCCCCCGCCCGGCCGGGCGCCGAGCTCGCATGACTGCACCAGCCTCGAAAGGGGCCCCCTCGAGAACCTGCGCTCGACCGCAAACCGGACGGGCTGCACCCACTCGAACTCGCGCTCCTCCCATTCGCCCAAGATTCCCAGGTACCTGGAGCGCAGCTTGCGCAGCCCGGGCTCGGGTGCGGGCTCGCCCTTCTCGGGCGCCCGGACCTCGAAGGGCGGGAGCCCGCAGTCGCGATTGAACCGGTCGGTGTCGGAAATGAGCGGCCAAAGCGCCTCCGGCGCGGACCTCAGGTCCCAAGCCCAGCGGTAAAGCTTCTCGGAGTACGGCACGGGCTCATTTCGCGAGCAGCTGTCTCGCGAGAAATGCCGTCTGAAGCGCGGAGAGCTCCCTAAGGCCCTTCTGCGCCATCGCGAGAAGCTCGTCGAGCTGCTCGTGGCTGAAGGTCGACTCCTCGCCTGTGCCCTGCACCTCGACGAACTTGCCCTGGCCCGTCATGACGACGTTGAAATCGACCTGCGCGTCCTTGTCCTCGACGTACGCGAGGTCGAGGAGCCCTGTTCCGCCGAGCAGGCCCACGCTGACGGCCGCCACCGAGTCGGTGAGCGGGTTTTCCCTGAGCCCGCCTCCGTCGATTAGCTTTTGGACAGCGAGGCGCGCGGCGACGTAGGCGCCCGTGATCGACGCGGTGCGCGTTCCCCCGTCCGCCTGGAGCACGTCGCAGTCCAGCCAGAGCGTGTTCTGGCCCAGCTTGTCCAGGTCTATCGCTGCGCGCAGCGAGCGGCCGATCAGCCGCTGGATCTCGACCGTCCTTCCGTCCAGCCGGCCCTTGTTGATGTCGCGCGCCTTCCTCTCGTGTGTCGAGTAGGGGAGCATCGAGTATTCGGCGGTGAGCCAGCCGCCCTTGACACCCTGCTGCTTCATCCATGTCGGAACGCCGGGCTCGATCATCGCTGCGCAGATCACCTGCGTTGAGCCGTATCGGATCAGGACGGAGCCGGTCGCGTGGGGGGCGAAATTGGCCTCGAATGAGACAGGGCGGAGTTGGTCGGCTTTGCGCCCGTCAGGGCGTTCAGTAGTTGGCATGAATCTATTCCTGATTGAGGCGGCCGGGGGCGCGCTCCTCGCGCTCCATGGGCTTTATCTTCAGGCGCTTCGCGGGGCTGTCCTCCGACATGAAGGCGATCAGCCGGTCGTTGAAATCCTTGGCTGGATCGTGCCCCATCCGCTTGAGCGCCTGGGTCAGGGCCGCCACCTCCACCAGGCGCGCCATGTCGCGTCCCGGCCGGACGAAGAGCTCGATGTGCGGTAGCTTCATCCCGAGGATCTCATAGGTGTTCTCCTCGAGTCCCGTGCGCTCCTCAACGCACTCGGGCGTCCACTCGTGCAGGGACACCACTAGGTCGATGCGTTTCTCGAGCCGAATGGACTTAACGCCGAACATCTCCGCGATGTTGATGATCCCGATCCCCCGGCACTCCATGTAGCCGCGGTTCAGCGCCCTGCTGGACGCCATCAGCTCGCGTTCGTCGAGTAGCTTTATGATGGTGAGGTCGTCGGCCACGAGCGAGTGGCCGCGCTCGATGAGGGCGAGGGCGCACTCGCTCTTTCCCACGCCCGAGTCGCCGCGCAGCATCACGCCAACTCCCTTTACGTCGAGCGTCGTCGCATGCTCGATCGCGCTGGGGGCGAATTCATTGTCGATGCAGAGCGTCGCGAGATTCACGAGGTTCATCGTGATTAGCGGCGTCCTGAAGACGGGCAGGTTCATTTCGGAGGCGACCGTCAGCATCGCCTGCGTGGGGTTGTAATTTCGCGTGAGGACGACGCAGGGGACGCTCCGCTTTGCCATCTCCCTGAAGATCATGGTCTGGTCCAGCTGGCTGCGGGTCTTCAGGTAGGTCATCTCGGCCGCTCCGATTACCTGTATCCGCTTGTTGGCAAAATACTTGAAAAACCCGGTGAGCGCCAACGCCGGACGGTTGATGCTTCCTTCGCGGATCAGCCTGTGGAGTCCGGCGTCGCCCGTCACGAGCTCCAATTTGAGCTTTTCCCGGTAGGTGTCGTAGAAGTGGGCGACAGTGATGCCGTGGATAGCCTTCTGCATACCCCGATTTCTGCACATTAGAGAGGGGGAACGCACGGAAAAACGGGGGCCGCGGCCCGGCCTGATTCCGGCCACCTGGACCGGGCGTCCGCCCGCGCCTCCCCAGGGGCGCACGCCGCTCCTGGATCATTTCTCCCGGGCTGCTTTAGCGCACGGCCCTGTTTAAAGGTTGAAGTCCTCTCCGAGATAGAACTTCCGGGCCTTTTCGTCCCTGATCAGGAATTCACTGGTGCCCTCGGTGAGAAGCCGCCCCTTGTGAATGAGGTAGCCGCGGTCGACGATGCGAAGCGTCTCCCGCACGTTGTGGTCGGTGACGACGACGCCGATGCCCCTCTCCTTCAGCTGGAGGATGATCCGCTGCACGTCGGCCACCGAGATGGGGTCGATCGCGGCGAAGGGCTCGTCCATGAGCAGGAAATGGGGGCGGGTCACGAGCGCGCGGGCAATCTCGAGGCGCCGGCGTTCTCCCCCCGAGAGCGTGTACGCCTTCTGCCTTGCGACCTGCCCCAGGCCGAGCTCCTCGATGTGCTGCTGTAGGCGGACCTTTCTCTCCCTTCGCGGGACATGGACGGCCTCGAGGATCGCCGTGATGTTCTCCTCAACGGTGAGCTTCCTGAACACCGAGGGCTCCTGCGGGAGGTAACCAATGCCCCGCCGCGCCCGCTGGTGCATCTTCAGGTGCGTGATGTCCTCGCCGTTCAGGAGCACCCGGCCCTTGGTCGCCGGGATGAGTCCCACGATCATGTAGAACGTCGTCGTCTTGCCGGCGCCGTTTGGCCCGAGGAGTCCGACGACCTCGCCTCCGACCATCCGCAGGTCTATCCCGTCGACAACCGCCCTTTGTCCGTAGGTTTTCACCAGGCCTTCGGTGACGATCGAGGTGATTTCCATCTTATTTCGCGGGGGTCTTTTCCGAGGGGAAGCCCAGATCCTTGATGGCCGGCAGCGAGATGTGCGAGCGCTGGGACGGCGTCCCCTCGATCACCGCCCGGCGCTGGCCCCTATAGAGGACCATGCGCGGCCCGGTCGCCTTGTAGTGCTCGCTCGCGATTTCAACGACCGGGTTCTCGGTGAGGACGATCCGGTCCTCGCCCGGGAACACCTCGGCGCGGCCGCACGTGGCGACACGGTCTCCCTGGACGATTCGGACATGTCCCGTCGCGAGCATGTACTTGAATTTGTTGTACTTCCCGATGGTCGCCGTCTTGTCGCCCAGGCGCGTCGAAATGACCTTCAGGAAATCGCAGTTGAGCGTGATGTCGTTGCCCACGGCGACGACCTGGTCATGGAAGGTGAACGTGGTCTCGGTGTCGGTGCTTATCGATTCGAACAGTCCCGAGCAGTCGATGGTCGTCTCCGGCGGCTCCGCAGCCCGCGCGCCGGACAGCGCAAACAGAGTCGCCGTCGCTAGAAGGGGTACGAGTCTCATTTTAGCATGTCGGGCAGCGCCGAATGGAACACTACATGGGTGCGCCGATAAATGAGAACTTTTTTCTCATTGTAGTTGTAGCTCCATCCCTCGCCCCTGACGTCGACGTCGTCGCGGACCAGGCGGACGGTCTTGTCGCCCTGCACCGTCTTCTCGTTGAGCAGGAAGGTGGCCTCCGGGCTGATGAGAACGGTGTCGACTCTGGCCTCCGCGTCCCCTGAGAAGACAGTGACGTTCATCCCGGTGACGTCGATCCGATCCGAGCTGATCGGCCGAACCTCGTCGCCCCGAAGCGTCACCTGGCGAAAGCCCTCCCTGGTGAAAAGCGGGAGCGTCCAGTTCCGAGCGGGCGGCGCAACTGCGATCTCGTCAGCCGACCCGCGCGGGGCCCAGGCGAGGAGAACGGCCGCTGCCAGACCGACTTTCTGAAGCTGTTTCACAAGGCCTTCGTACGCCGGGACGCCTTTGGGTTCCCGGGACGTTTGACCCGCGAGGCCAGCAGGAGGTCGCACACCTCCCGGACGGCCCCGTACCCGGCCTGCCTGCGGGTGACATAGTCCGCCGAAGCGATCGCCGCGGGAAGCGCCGTGGGAACCGAAATGCCGATTCCGGCGGCGGCGATGGCCGGCGCGTCGATGAAGTCGTCGCCCATGTACGCGCAGTCGCGAAGAGCGATTCCAAGTCCGGCGGCCAGGCTCGAAAGCGCTTCGAGCTTGTCGTGACGGCCCTGGATCAGGTGCGGGATCTTGAGCTCGGCCGCGCGCAGGCTCGTCGCCTCGGACCGTCTGCCCGAGATCCAGGCCAGCTGGATGCCCTGCTCGCGCACGAGCAGGAGGCCGAGCCCGTCGATGATCGAGTACCGCTTCGTCTCGGTTGCGTCCGAGGACACGGAGACCGTCCCGTCGGTCAGGATGCCGTCCACGTCCATCGCGAAGAGGCGGATGCGGGCCCAGGCGCTGCGCGGGAGGGCGGCCTTCTTCACGACATCCACCCCGTGATCAGCTGGATCGCCTGGTCCCGGGTAGGCCTGAACACGGTCTCCAGCTCCGGGGCGAAGGGCACGGGGAGGTCGAGCGACGCGATGCGGAGCGGCGGCGCCTTGAGCGGGGCTCGGCAGGTCTCGGTGATCCTCGCGACAACCTCCGCGCCGAACCCGTGGGTCCTTCGACCCTCGTGAAGCATGATGAGCCTGCCCGTTCGCGCCACCGAGGGCGCGATCTCCGTCAGGTCGAGCGGCGAAAGGCACCGAAGGTCGAACACCTCAATGTCTGCCTCGTATTCGGAGGCGAGATAATCGCACACCTCGCCGGCGAGGTACACCATCTCGCCGTACGTCACGAGCGTCGCGTAGCCGCCGCTGCGCAACCGCCTCGGATGCCAGACGTCGCGGTAGGCCGGATCCCACGCAACCGGGTGCTTGCCGCGGCGGTACAGGCCCTTGTGCTCGAAGAGGATCACCGGATTGTTGTCCTCGCTAGCCGCCAGGAGCGCGTTGAAGGCATCCTGGGGGGTGCTCGGGTAGAGGGCCTTGATCCCGGGCATCGAGAGAAAGAACGACTCGAGCTCCTGCGAGTGGAAGGACCCGAAGGTGAGTCCGCCGCCGCAGGGCATCCTGAGGACAAGCGGGCAGGGCGCCCCGGAGCGGAAATGCATGGTCGCCGCGTTCAGGGTGATCTGGGTCATCGCCTCCGTCGCGAAGTCCGCGAACTGGAATTCCTCGATCGGCCGGTGGCCGCCGAGCGCCAGACCGATCGCGTACCCCGTGCACGTGCTCTCGGCGAGCGGCGTGTTGAACACCCTGGGGCGGCCGAATTCCCTGAAGAGGTTCTCCGTCACCTTGAACGCGCCGCCGTAGGTCGCGATGTCCTGCCCGAGCACGATCGACTCGGGTCGCTCGGCGAGCACCTTGTGAATCGCCCGGTTAAGGGCCTGGGCCATGGTCAACGTTTCAGGCTTCGCGGGCTCCCTGCGCCAGGGGAAGGGCTTGGGGACGGGGGCGAAGAGGCCGGCCTCCATCCCGTCCGGCTTCGGACGGGGCACCGCGATCGACACCTTGACGCATTCCTCGATGAACGCTCCGATTTCGGAGTCGAGTGCGTCCAACCGGTCCGCCCCGGCGCGCGCGCAAAGCGACGCCCTGAACTTCGGAAGCGGGTCCCTGGCAGCGAATCCGTCGGCCTCGCCCGGGAGCAGGTAGTCGCCCGTGTCGTAGGCCGCGTGGCCGCGAAGCCGCAGCGTCCGCGCCTCCACAAGCGCCGGGCGCGACGTGCTGCGCACCCTCCCGATAACGGCATCGAGCGTCTTCGCGGTCTGGCCCGGATCGGCGCAGTCGATCACGAGGCCCTCGATCCCGTATCCGGCCGCCCGGCGCCAGAGCTCGATTCCCTGCGGGAACTGCTCGGAAGTGGGCGTGGAGTAGGCGTAGCCGTTGTTCTCTATAACGAACACGATCGGAAGCGAAAGAAGCGACGCCAGGTTCAGGGCCTCGTGCACGTCACCTGTGCTCGAGGCGCCGTCGCCAAAGAACGCGAAACCTACGGCCTTGCGCCCGAACCTTCTCTGCGAGTCGGTGGCCCCAAGGACGGGCCCCATCATCGCCCCCAGGTGGCTGATCATCGGAAGCGAGCGATTGGCCGGGTCGCCGTGATGGATGTTGCCTTCGCGGGCCCGGGTCGGGCTGTCCGCATTCGCGAAGTACTGGTTGAGGTGCTGGCAAAGATGCTCTCCCCAGATGAGGTGCCCGCCAAGGTCCCTGTGGGTGAACGAGACCACGTCCAGGGTCTTGTCCGCCAGCAGCGCCAGCGGCACGATCATCCACTCATTTCCCTGGCCGCCCGTCACCGTCCCGCGGATCAGGCCCTGTCGAAACAAGTCCAGAATCCGGTTGTCCGTGAGCCGCGCGAGCTGCATCCAGGCGTAGATACGGAGCAGGGCCTCGTTCGGTTTTTCTTCCAGTTCCGCGGCG